>Ga0208971_1000653_pt1 | contig 23341 bp, 15 predicted proteins | sample AOAMet1_18_M0_10_2_FD_188229 | JGI IMG/M metagenome (GOLD analysis project Ga0208971, IMG submission 188229) | Ammonia-oxidizing marine microbial communities from Monterey Bay, California, USA - CAN11_18_M0_10 (SPAdes) | ecosystem: Environmental > Aquatic > Marine > Intertidal zone | place... | reverse complement strand
GCCTGCAAGCTCGCCAACTTGCTTTGTAGGCCTTCCAGCTCCCGCTCGGTCTTTTGTAGCGCCTTTTGCAGCGGCCTTAACGCCGCACGCTCCTCAGCAGAACTCTGCCGGCGCCCCTTCCCCGAAGGAGACGGCTCTTTTACGTGAGTTTTAACACTCGGTGATTTGTTCACCTCGCGTTTAGACGTCGGATCGCCAGACAGCACCCACTGCTCATAACTTGCCAAATCCCCGGGGTATTCACTGATTTTGCCATCATCAACCAACCACAATGACTCCGTGACGTGGCGCAACAAATGGCGATCGTGACTCACCAGAACAATAGCCCCCGTGTAACCTTGTAACGCCATGGCAAGCGCGTGACGCATTTCAAGATCAAGGTGGTTCGTGGGCTCATCTAAAATCAGAACGTTGGGGTCCTGCCACACCACCATGGCCAGCGCTAACCGCGCCTTTTCGCCCCCCGAGAAGGGACCAATAACCTCTTTTGCGCGCTCACCCTTAAAATTAAATCCGCCCAAGAAGTCAAATATGACTTGCTCACGCACGCCAGGCCGTAATCGCTGCAAGTGGAGCAGTGGGCTTGCCTCCAAGTCCAAAACCTCCAACTGCTGCTGATCGAAATAGCCAATTCGTAAGTGCGCACCTGTGACGCGTCTCCCCGCTAGCCTGGGCAAGGCACCGGTCAGCCCTTTTAAGAAGGTGGACTTCCCCGCCCCATTTTTACCGAGCAAACCAATGCGGTCACCTGGATGCAGGGACAGTGAAACACCCTGTAACACCACCTCCTCGCCGTAACCCAGTGTCACTTCGTCGATCGACAACAAGGGGTCGCTGCTCTTGCCTGGCTCGGGAAACTGAAAATAGAAAGGAGAGTCCGCGTGCGCAGGTGCCACAGCCTCCATACGTTCTAAAGCTTTGAGTCGGCTTTGTGCTTGCTTGGCTTTCGTCGCTTTAGCGCGAAACCGGCGCACAAAGTCTTCAATGTGCTCAATTTCACGCTGCTGGCGGGCAAACTGGGCGCGCTGCTGGGCCATACGCTCGGCGCGCTGTTGCTCAAAAGCCGAGTAGCCACCCCGGTACGTAAAGAGCTGTTCCTGCTCAAGACTTAATGTTCGCTCGCAAATCGCATCGATGAAATCACGGTCATGCGAAATCATCATCAAGGTGCCGTCGTAGCGCAAAAGCCACATCTGTAACCAGAGCATCGTGTCGAGATCGAGGTGGTTGGTCGGCTCATCAAGCAGCAGGACATCGGACGGTGTCATCAGTGCTCGAGCGAGATTAAGCCTCACACGCCAGCCTCCCGAAAAGTCCGTCACGGTCGATTCGAGGTCTGCTCGCGTGAAACCCAGACCCAGTAGCAGTTGTTCTGCTCGGCGCGGTGCACTGTAGCCGTCAAGTGTGTCGAGCTCCTGATACAAATAGGCGGCGCGCTCATAGTCCTCAGTGCGCTCGGCCTTCGCAATCTCCTGCGTCAATCTAAAAACGGCCACATCGCCGCCCATGACAAAGTCTAGCGCCGTGTCGTCACTCGACTCGAGCTCCTGAGCCATATGAGCAATCCGCAATCCCGCCATGCCACGGATGTGCCCCTGGTCTGAGGAAAGATCCCCCAGCAGCAGTGAAAACAAACTCGACTTTCCGGTCCCATTAGCACCAATCAGCGCCAATTTTTGGCCCGGCTGCAAGGTTGCAGAGGCGTTTTGCATTAAGAGCTTAGACCCTCGCCGCAGACTGATATTTTCTAAAATAATCACGCTAGTTGCTGTATCTCTCAGTGCACTGGCTGCAAAAAAAAGGGCGTTTAACCCCTTTTCGCAGAGCACATCGTTAGGTGGCACCGCCGGTCATACGTGAGTCATGTATCAACGGGTCAGTGTGTTCGTGGTGTCTAAGTTGATGGGGCCGTTCCTGTCCCGCACTCAGGTTTCAGGACCGTTCGAGGACCTTTCGTTGCTGCTCTACGGCCTTCCAAACGCGAATAAAGTTACCGCCCCAAATTTTTTCAATATCGGACGCTGAGTACCCTCTTCGAAGCAACCCTAGAGTGACGTTAAAGGATTCGCTCGCGTCGCTGTAACTCGGGATACCACTTCCGTGGTTAAAGTCGGTACCAATACCCACGTGATCAACACCCACAAGAGCCACAATATGGTCAATGTGGTCGAGCATCGTCTCCAGTGAAATCGGACCCAGTAAGGCGCGGACCCCACCCAAGAAAGTGGTTTTAACCGCAGCGTCTTTGATTTCCCAATAAAGCTCAAACGGATACAGGTAGTCCTCGTCGATACCTGCCTCACGACGCATCTTACGAATAGCACCGTCGATCGCCGGATCGTTTGAGTCAAACAAATAACCCGCAAACGGTGCGACGTGAACAACGCCACCTCCGGCCGCAATGCGTTGTATCTCGGGGTCACTCAAGTTGCGGCTTACGTCGGTGAGTGCACGCGCATTTGAGTGACTGGCAACAACCGGCGCCGTCGACTCCGCAACGACCTGCAAGGTCGCCGCAGTGGATAACTGGGAGACATCAATTACGGCACCTAGCGCATTAAAGCGCGCTACCGCCGCAACACCCTTCGTTGAGAGTCCACCGTGTTCAGCGGTCGCCTCTCGCTCCCCCGTTGCTGCGTTAAACAAGGGGCGAGATGAGTCTGCAAAGTCGTTGTGCCCCATGTGTGTCAGCGCAAACATGCGAACGCCTTGATTGTAAAAATAATCAATCGCGCTGACGTCCTCCCCAAAAATAAGTGCATTTTGGAAACTCAGGACAATAGCCCCGTCGCCTCGCGCGACTGTCGCCAATAAGTCATCGGCACTTTTGACTAGGCGCGTCCGGTTCGCGCTCTCATTAACAAGCGCGGTCACCGCCCTGAGCTTGTCCTCCGCAACACGCCGCGCATCGGCAAAACCTTTCTCGTTTCGAGGTTTCGGACCAACGGCAAGCGCCATGACAACAGCATCGAGCTGGCCGTTTCGCATTTTTTCGGGGGCGACTTTGGAGAGCCCATCGGGGCCCACGTACATGGACGGCTTACCGGGGATTTCAATATCCGCGTGCGCATCGAGCGTTAAACTTCGCTCGTGAATGCCTCGCGCGCGCTCGACAAGTGCGTCGTCAACATTTGCGGTAACAACAAGCGGGAGTGATGCCGTCAGCAGCGTCAGCAGCACCTTCATCGTGGCGTTAATTCTCATGCGCACGGGCTACCGGTTACTCACCGGCCGCTTTTTTCACCGGCAGTAACGCGTCGTACTCAGGTTTCTCACCCTTTGCCTGCGCCATAAAGGTGTTTCTTATCGCCTCACCATCGAGCATAGAGGCGTTCCAAGTCGCAATATAATCAAGACCGTCGGCCGTGCTGTGGTCTCGTGCGTAATTCACCATACGTTTGGCACCAGAAACCGCCAATGGGGCGTGGCCGGCTATTTGCCGTGCGATTACCATGACCGCTTCGAGCATCTCTTCGGCGGACTCATAGACCTCGTTAACCAAGCCAATCTCTCTCGCTTTCTCAGCACCAACGCGCTCCGCGGTGTAGGACATTTGGCGCGCCCAACCCTCGGGGATCAATTTAACCAAACGCGGGTAAGTACCCACGTCTGCGGTCATACCAATCGCGGTCTCGTGAACCGAGAAAAAGGCATCTTTAGTAGCGTAACGGCAGTCGCAGGCGGTAATGAGGTCCATCGCACCACCCACCGAAGCACCCTGAATGGCGACAAGCACCGGCATGCGCGCTTCTTCGAGACAGCTAAATGCGTCTTGCAGTGCCATACAGTGGTGTCGAAAAGCTTCAGCACGGACAAATCGACTGCCGCTGGCTGGACCGTCTAAACCGCCTTCTGTGAACACCGAGATATCCATGCCGGACGAAAAGTGCCGTCCCTCTGCCGACAACACAATCACGCGCGCAGCCGCGTCTCTGGAGAGCGCGTTCACCGCGTCAGGCAGTTCGGTCCAGAACGAGGGAATCATCGAGTTCGCTTTCTCAGGACGGTTAAACCGAATGTGGGCAATTCCATCTTCCACGGTAAGATCAAAACACTCGTAGCTCATGACGTTTCTCCTCGTTGTTTTAGTTGCGCCTGCGGTCGGTCATGGATTCTCGCACAGAGCACAGGTTTTAGTCGCTTTTGAAACATAAAAAAGGCCACGCACGCGTGGCCCAAAAACTATCTTGCGAGACACCTACATGCCGGGACGTCCCAGAACCTGCTCTGTCATCAACGCCTCACCCGTGCAATTCACCAGTTGGTAGTAATCCATCCGTCCGCGCCATCCACCCTTGGCGTACCACTCTTGATGCTCCATCAAACCCGCCATATCGGGATAAACAACAACGTGAGCGAACTCACCTGCGGCATCGCCTCCGCCAATATTTGGATACATCATGAACCAGGCGATATTTCCAAGACCGTCAGGATTGTCATTAACAAACTGCGCATGAGCGGCATTCAGGTCATCGTGAGAGACACCCTCTTTTCGCGTACACCAATTCCATGTCACCACTCGGTCATTGTCAGCATTCATCGCCGGCACATCGGCCCACATCGTAAACATCGGTGCGAATTTAACATTACACGACGCCATCTCTTGCCACTGGGCATTCAGCTTCTGACCTGACTTACCGGACAACCACTTATCCCATGAGGTCCCTGCATTTTTAAAATCCGTGACCAAGAAGTCGACAAAATCGGCAGGGTAAGGATTCATCGAATTATTGTGGGTTGCGAGGGGGAACTGCCGTACCGAGGCCACCTCAGCGTCATTCTTTTTCGCCCATTTCCGATATCGATCGAAGAACTTTTCATAGTCACCTAAAGAAACGCCGTCATTTAATGTGCAGAGGTTTGCCTGCACCGACATGGGCTCTGCGGGATCCATTCCTCCGCTAAATGTCGCGTGATCATCCGCCAGCGCAAAAGGCGCTGCGAGTGAAATAATTGAACCCAATAAAACCTTCTTAATCGCTTTCATTGATTGCTCCCATCTTTAATTGGTGGAGCGCCACACGCACGTGAAGACAGAACACGCACACGGCCCTCCGGTTAAAAGTCTAGAAACTCCGGGGTCGATCACCACTTTTTTTGTACCTAGATGCCTGCTTTGTCACGATTGGACGAAATGAGTCTTCCGCTAATGGTTCAGCATCAGCGCTCTAATTCGCGCCGCCTTCGAGTTTGCTAAACCGCAATGCCACAACACGCCACACATCCGACACCGAGAGCTGAATGATGTTTGATAAGCGGCCCCCAGTACCCGGAAAAATAAAACACCGGCAGCGCTAAGATCATCAGAGCGCGCTCATATCGTCTACGGTTACTGTTGGCGTGTAAGCCGGTACGGGTGACCCTCCACCGGTTTTTTCAAAGGCCAATGCAACGGAAAGTAAGAGTGCGTCGTTACCGGCACTGCTCATAAAGGAGGCGCCCACGGGGACACCTGCAATCGTACCCATTGGCACTGTTATGTTCGGGTATCCACTAATGGCGGCCATAGAACCTGCACCCGCCCACGCCGGCCAGACGTCGCCATTAACAACGTCAGCTCTCGGCGATACGGGGCCACTGGGCCCCATCAAGACCTGAACGTCGTGATCACGGAGTAATGCGTCTATTCCATTGTCGCGAGTGGTTTTGCGTATCAGCGCTAATGCTTCCTGATAGGTAACGCTATCCATCGTCGGTGCCGCCAAAGAAGACTCTAAGATGTCCTGACCAAAGATCGCTTGCTCGAGTGCTGCATTGCGCTCGTTGAACGCAACGAGATCAGAAAGGCTTCGCACGGAAATATCAGCCGGCGATTCAGCAAGATATTCATCGAGCAGCGCCTTAAATTCGATTTCAAGAACCCTTCTCGACGCACTGTAGAACGCGGGTGGGGTGTCCGGCACCGTTTCAATGTGAATGATCTCAGCACCCGCCGCCTGCAAACGGGCAATGGCGTCATCAAACTGTGCGTTGAGTCTGGGATTATCGTTGCGCGAGTAATCCAAAACACCAATGCGCAGACCGCTTACAACACTTGCGTCGAGCCCGCCAAAATAATCACTTTTCCAACCCGTCATGCCGTCGAGCATCAGTGCGGCGCCCGCCACTGACTTAGTAATTGGACCTGCTGTGTCCTGCGTCGCCGCAATGGGGACAATGTAATCGACCGCTAGTAGTCCGTGGGTCGGCTTCAGACCCACCACGCCGTTGACTTGGGAGGGGCAGATAATAGAGCCATTGGTCTCGGTACCTACGGCGCCAGCGGCCAGACTCGCAGCCGCCGCGGCCGCCGATCCCGAGCTCGAGCCGCAAGCTTGGCGATCCAAAACATGCGGGTTCTTGACTAAACCACCGACAGCAGACCACCCGGAGACTGAGTGAGACGAGCGAAAGTTGGCCCACTGACTTAAGTTGGCTTTACCTAAGATAATCGCGCCTGAGTCTCGAAGGCTCGCAACAAGAGGACTGTCCCGACCGGTTATGTTGTCAATCAGTGCCGTCGAGCCCGCCGTCGTTGCCAAGGCGTCCTTTGATTCAATGTTGTCTTTTAACAGCACAGGCACACCGTCAAGAGGACTATTCGGCGTCCCCTGAGCGCGCCGCAAATCACTTTTATTAGCCAATGTCATGGCGCTGGAATTAACGGAGATGACTGCGTTCAGTGCCGGCCCTGATCGATTTAGTGCGTCAATACGGTTGAGGTACGCACGCGTCAGATCCTGAGACGAAAACCGATGACTTTCTAAGCCCTGAACGATGTCCGGGAGCGATAGAGCCACCACATTAATAGGCGCGGCCGCAGGCTTCATGGCCTCGTGATGGTCTGCAGTGACCTGAGATCCGATAAAACTGAAAAAACAGGCTGCAGTGACACTTAAGCGTCGGATATTACCCATTGGACTAACCTCCGTATCTATTACTCTAAAAGCGGGACAAAGGGCTGACGGCTTGCAAAAATTTCCAGTGCTCGTTTCTTCACACCACTCACTGTGCGGGGCGTCGGATTTAACACGCGCGTCGTCAGTGAGTGCCGGTTAAAGGCAGGCCAGCGTGCGTCTCCCGACGCATTTGGATCACCGGTCTTTGCAAAGTTTGTCCAGTGAAGAACCAGCATTTTAGACAGCGCATGATCATCGTCCGACCAATCGACGCCTACTTTGTCCGTATTTCCAAACACATAGGCTAAATCACCTGAGTGGTATGCACCGGCGCTCCGCGGGCCATCAGGCAGCTCAAGGAAAGGCTGCTCAGGCATGTAAATATGAAACGCGGGTGGGACGTGATCCATAAAATAAAGGTACACACTATGGCCGGCTTCCGCGTGGTATTCGGCCCAGCGCTGCATGCCGAACGCCATGAAAACGTCGGTCGAGATCGCGTGTTGAATTTCACCAGGGGTCAACCCGGGCGACGCATACAGCGCCTTCAGCTCTTGTGCATAGTCGCCCGCAACCATGGTTAAAAACCCCATAAGGTCGGTGTCCGTCAGGGAGTCGTTCACAGGAAAAAGCTGCTCGCCCTCGTTCGCCAAGAAACCGAGCATGAGCGGCACAGGTAACTGATCTGCTGAGGCATAGGTCTGGTGAGGCCACTGCTCAAGAACATCACCGTCGATAACGATACGACTGTCGCTCTCCCATCCCGAGGCCACCATGGCCTCCAGTAACGCATCTGGCGCAGCGTTATAGAGATCGACAGCGGATGTGGCCCCAAGCGCTTGCACTAACAACTCCCCGCGCGCGTAACCGTTTGCATCTACCACAGAGAGTGGCGTGACACAGCCTGCGGACTGCCCAATGGCCTTATGAAACAGGCCCTCAGATTGCGCTGATGACAGGAGTGAACAGACGCTTTGAGACCCTGCAGACTGACCGAAGACGGTGACGTTGTCGGGATCGCCGCCGAGGGCCTTCGCATTCTCCTGAATCCACGCCAGCGCTTTAAGCTTGTCCATTAACCCGTAGTTACCCGACGTTCCTCGCTCAGAGGACTCGCTCAACAAAGGGTGCGCCAAAAACCCAAGTGGACCTAAACGGTAGTTAATCGTCACGACCATGACGTCTTGCTGCGCAAGGCTGGTGCCGTCAAACAACAGCGAGTGGCCTTGTCCACTGATGTGCGCACCCCCGTGAAACCACACCATAATAGGGAGATCTTGCGCCTTGTTGCGGGCCCAAACGTTCAAGTAGAGGCAGTCTTCGGAGACTGAAAAGTCCTCCCTTCGCCACACGAAGTTCGACGCGTGGCGCGGTTGATGGCAACTTTTAGCGAAAGTGTCGGCGACGCGCACACCGTCCCAAGAGGGTGCCGATTGCGGCGGCTGCCACCGAAGGTCACCAACGGGTGGGGCTGCATAGGGCAAGCCCTTGAATACTGTGATAGCCGCGTCATAGGGCGACGCACTGCCCGATACCGCGCCTTGTTGCAGCGACACGGTTTGAGAAGAAACACTCGCCCGCTCTGCGCTGTCTGACGTGCAGGCACTCAGGGCCAGCAGCAGTGTGGTGAACAGGACCCCTCTATGCATCATGGTCTACCCCTTCTGGAGTCACTAACGCGTATGTTAAGCATCACACAGGCCCTCAAGAATCGCCGCCTCGTGCCGTACTTGCTCCGGTGAGCCCAAGAGCTGGCGGTTAAATCCGATGCGCTTAAACCAATAGTGAAGTCCGACGAGATCGGTGAATCCCATACCGCCATGCACCTCGGTACTGGTCTTGGCCACGAACTGTCCGACTTCTGCAAGATGCGCCTTGGCATGACAGGCCGTTAGCGCCGCGTCGCTATTGCTCTCGTCAAACGCATGCCCGGCGTACCACACAAACGATCGACACGGCTCGAGCTGTGAAGCCATCTCTGCACACATGTGTTTCACCGCCTGAAAAGACCCAATGACACGATTGAACTGCTTGCGCTCAAGCGAGTAATCAACCGCTTGGTCTAACATGTACTGTGCAGCACCCAGCGTGTCTGCCGCTTGAATGGCGCGACCTCGGTGCAACGTTTGGTGAATCAGTTCAATGTCGTTCGCGACAAGGCACGCGGACGAGCCGTCAAATCCAAGCTCACAGACACTCCGAGTCCCGTCGATTGTCGCCAGCGGTGTTCGCTCTGCGTCCGCAGACTCGAGCATGAAGACGCGCCCGTCGGCCAAGGCCACCAGATAGGCGTCGGCGTCGGCGTCGAGCGCAAATAGCGACTGGCCGGAGAGCTTAGAGTGCGACTCGGTGACCCGCCCCTTACGCGCGCCAATCACGTCGCTAAACGCAACACCCACACGGTATTGACCTGACGCCATGGCCGCGAGTGGGTCCGTTGCGCCCGCCTCACTCAGTAAATAAGACGCCATAACAGCGGTACTTAGAAAAGGACCGGGGCACGCTGCGTATCCCAACGCTTCTGCGATCGCTACGGCATCTAACATGCCGAGTGCGGCTCCGCCGTGTGCCTCGGGTATCAGCACTCCTGCAAGTCCCAGCTCTGACAAACCCTGCCAAACGGCGGCGTCAGTCTCAGCGGGCCTAGCAAGTTTGCGAATCATGTCCAGAGGCACCTCTGACGACAAATACTTGCGAATACTTTCATCAAGAAGACGCTGATCTTGTGACAATCCAAATTCCATATCAGGCCTCCTTCGCCGCGGGCTTTGTCAGCGGGATCTTGGGCTCCTTTGGCATACCCAGACCTCGCTCACTAATAATGTTTTTCTGAATTTGCGATGTGCCTCCGCCGATAATGAGTCCGAGGTAGAACATGTACTGATACTGCCAGGAGCCATGGGCTCGGACGTGGGGGTTGTCGCCGTAGCTCAGACCAATCTCCCCCATAACATCGATACCCAAGCACTCAATTTCGTGCCGCAGTTCGGTCCCAATCAGTTTGACTATCATATTGGCCAAGCGCACGTCTTGGTTCTTGTTGATCTTGGCGGAGAGTAACCGCATGTCGTTGTACTGCATGGCGAGCACCCGACCTTCGAGCTTCATTAGGCGATCGCGAAATACCGGATTCTCGGTTAGCGGGACACCATTCATGGACTCCTCGCGCATCAACCGCTTGACACCATTGAGACGGTTGATTGCCGCATCAGGCGTCGCCAGTGAACCACGCTCGTGACTTAAAATAGCGTTCGCAACCTGCCAACCTTGGCCCCGCTCTCCAACAATCTGGTCTTTTGGCACCCGAACGTCGGTGAAGAACACCTCATTGAAGTTAGCGTCGCCTGTCATATCGACGAGCGGTCTTATCTCGATGCCTGGGGTGTCCATTCGAAAGAGCAAAAACGAAATACCCAAATGTTTGGGCGCGTTAGGTTCAGTTCGGACCAAACAAAAAATCCAATCAGCGTGATGTGCCGTGCTGGTCCAAATCTTCTGTCCGTTAATGACCCACTCGTCGCCATCGAGCTCGGCCTTGGTGGCGAGGCTTGCTAAGTCACTGCCCGCGCCCGGCTCGGAGTAGCCCTGGCACCAAATTATTTCTGCGTTAATCGTTGGACCGACAAAGGCCTGTTTTTGCGTCTCAGTGCCCATTTCAAGCAGCACGGGGGTCAGCATCGTCACGCCTTGTCCATTAAAGCCACGGTGCATGCGTGCCGCACCAAATTCCTCGGCGATAATACGAGACTTGATGATGTCAGGCTCTGCGCCAAAGCCACCGTACTCGCTAGGAATCGTTCGACTGTGGTAACCGTTTTCAATCAGGAGACGTTGCCACTCGCGAAGCGCAGAGCTTTTAAGACCATCGCTAGGCCCCGGCTGTTTGTGCTTATGTGCTTGGATAAACGACTTCACTTCCTCTCGGAATGTCTCGTATTCGCGACCGTAGGACAGATCCATTACGTAGCCTCTATTATTTTTTAAGACAGTAGCACATCCCCATTTTCGCGCGCGATTCAGTAATTCGCTGCGTCGACGCACTGCAATGCGGAAACTGACGTATGCTTCGGCAACAACGCGTGCTGCACTTGGACGGTCATGGACTTTTTAACTCACTACCTTGCACTATGGACCTTTATCGTCGTCATGGTCTCGACACCAGGACCTGCCAATATGTTGCTCATGACGGCAGGTGCACAGCATGGACTGGCAAAAACGTTGCCGTTCATTGGCGGTTTAACACTGGGAAAGTTGGTACTCAATGTCGCCCTTGCGCTCGGCCTGATGGGCATTATCGAATCCTATCCAGGCATTGCAAAGGTCTTCGTCTATTGCTCCGGGGCTTACATGACGTATCTCGCGCTTCGGAACTGGACGCCAGCATCCACTGCCACCAAAAGTACCGCCTTTACGTTTTGGTCGGGCAGCGTGGTTCACCCACTCAGTCCTAAAACTTGGATGATGGCGACTCTCGCACTGACCCAATTTGGCGATGGCTTTTCAAGCGCACTTGAGCGACTCCTTGTTGTCCCACTCAGTTTTCTCGTGGCTCAAGTTTTTTTTGCCATCGTCTGGTGTTTACTCGGGTCACTGCTCAGTCGCGCGTTTGAGCATAGTCTGGTCATGCATCGAGCATTGATTTTATTGACGCTGGCCGTCATCGTTTGGGCCATGATGCAATAGCGGAGCGCGCAGTCAGAGTGAGACCCCAATCAACGGGTTGGAGAAATCCTTCACGCCGAACGGCATTGAAAGCACTGGTTCTCTTTGCCTCAACGTTACCCACCTCTGCTCTGGCGGCGCTGAAAGCGCTGCTGCCGGCAGGTAAGCAGCAGCACGACTTCATTACGCACAACCCGTTGCCGCTCGCCCTAGAAACGTCGCGGCATGCCTTTGGGCAAGGGCCCATAACAGCCATCGCCCAGTTCTTCGTGCGCAACAATCTACCGATGCCCGAGACCGAGATTGTGGCGGATAGAGACCGCTGGAACATTCAGATCAAGGGTTGTGAGACACCGGGTCAGATCACGCTTGCTGATCTAAAAAAATTTGAGACAACAACCGTCGCCAGTGTGTTGCAGTGTTCAGGTAATGGACGCACCTTCTTCAGCCACAACCCCTCCGGGTCGCCTTGGGGCGTTGGCGCTGCCGGCTGTGCGTTGTGGACAGGCGTTAAGGTTTCCGAGGTACTTTCGCACTTCGAGGGCGCCGAGCCGCGCGCGTGTTTTCTCACTGCCACAGGTGCCGAGTCGTTGCCGGCCGGCATCGACGTCGCCTCCGTGGGTGTAGAGCGATCAGTACCCCTTGAAAAAGGCCTGCGAGACGCTTTGCTTGTCTGGGAGATGAACGGAGAACCCTTGCCCCTGGTCCATGGCGGCCCAGTGCGATTATTAGTACCCGGCTATTTTGGGGTCAATAACGTCAAGTGGGTGAAGACTCTTGCGGCAACGACTGAAGAGTCTGTTCACGCTATTCAGCAGTCGGGGTATCGTTTGCGACCGGTTGGACAAGCCGGCAATGCGAGTCACCCGTCGATGTACCGTATGCCCGTCAAATCCTGGATCAACGGACCCGGAGGGAGTGGTGATCGTGTCTATCCTGGCCAACAGCAGATCTTCGGCGTCGCGTTTTCTGGTGAGCGTGGCATCCAGCATGTTGATGTGTCTATCGACGGTGGCAAGCGATGGCAAAGAGCAACACTTTACGGGCCGGACCTCGGGCCCAATGCGTGGCGTACGTTCCAGACCAGCGTCGACTTAACACCGGGTGATTACACGTTTGTCAGTAGAGCAACAGATACAGCGGGCGATACCCAACCCGAGCACTTTTCGCCGAATCAGCGCGGCTATGGCCATAATGGCTGGCGCGACCATGGCCTCAGCGCACAAATCAGCACTCAGCCTCGAGCCGTTGAGCCCAATAGGCTCGAACCGCCCCCACCGGCGAGTCTGCAAACGCCTGCAACAGCCTTGAGCCAAGAATCTACGCTGGGCATGCGTTTATTCACAGGCTCAACACAGCCCTCTTGCGCGACCTGCCACACGCTCGAGGCCGCAGGCGCACAAGGGGTAATTGGCCCAAATTTAGACGTGTTACGGCCAAATGCGCAACGAATTCGTGCCGCACTCGAGCAAGGTGTTGGCGCGATGCCGTCCTACGCAAACCAACTGAGCGATACCGAAATAGACGCACTGATTGACTTCATCACGCGCGTGCATTGACGCAACTAACGCCGTCTGAGCGCGGCGAGACGCGCGCAAAGTGCCGCCTCGGAATGACCTGCGCCAGAGAGTGTCTGGGTGACTAACAGCCCCTCCTGCTCAGCCCCCCAGCGCGGCCAAGCATATGATCCTTGCTGATTGGGTGAACCCGTGGCTAAAAAGGACATCCAGTGCGCGACGAGCTGGCGCGTCAGTGCTCGGTCGACTTCATTCGTGGGTAGCCACGCATCGTGCGTATCAAAGACGTAGGGGAGCTCTGCTCCATGGTAAGCGCCTATGGGGTCAAAGCCCTCGCGAACGCGATTAAAGCGATAAACCCAGGCGTCACCGCCCCCTTCACTAATTGCTGATGCAAGTGTCAGTGAGGGACAGGTGTATTGAAGCGCAGATCGAAGACGGTCCATCTGCTCAAGCTCAGAAGATTGGCTGCCGAGCGCCGTCCGAACCTCGTCCCACACAGCTTCAGGGAAAGCGGGCTGGAGGTAATCGTCAATCACCGCATTGTCAGGAATGTACATCAGCGACTCGTTGCCGTTGGAGCCAATCAGAAGGTTTAACGGTGGCATACGCCCTTGCTGGACCAATTTCTCCACGGGTATGGGCAATGTTTCAGGGTCACTCACCGGACTGAAATAATGGCGCTTAAAGAGACTCAGTTGAGAGGCCATGAGCGCCTCGGCGGGCACTGCTTTCAAGTCCTCAAAGCGACCCTCGACGCCGGCGTGCGCCTCAACAAGTGCTTGTCCAAGCTTAAATCCCGCGTCTCTTGTCAGTGAACTGGTTGCGGACCAGCCTGCGCTCTGGTGAATAACACCGGCCACACGCCCTTTCATCGCTGGCGCCAGTGCGAGGTGAAGCGCATTATCGGCGCCCGCAGACTCCCCGGACACCGTAATTCGAGTCGGATCGCCACCGAAAGCCTCGATGTGGGTGTGAATCCAATTCAGCGCGGCAATCAGGTCGTGCAGGCCCGCGTTCTGAATGGACATGTCGGGGTGACTCAGCCAACCGAAGACACCAAGACGATAACCCACGGTAACCACCACAGCGCCTCGCTGGGCAAGCGGCCCACCACGGTAATTGGGCTCGTAACTCCAGCCGCCTGTGTTAGACCCGCCATGAATGAAGACCAATACCGGTTTGGGCTCGGTATCGTCAAGATCCGTCCAAACGTTCAGGTAGAGGCAGTCCTCAGAATACTCAGGGCCACTCATGAGACTGGGCTCTACACCGACTCGCTGCATCATCCCGTGATACCAGGCGAGACCGCTTCCCGACTGAAGACACGCGGGCGCGAATTGGGTTGCGTCGACAACCGCCTTCGAGGGCTCCCAGGGAATCGGTCGCTCCCAGCGCAAATCATCGAGCGGTGGCTGTGCGAATGGCAATCCAAGAAACGCCTCAACCCCCTCCGCCGACGACAATCCAACGATGGCACTTGGTCCCAGCTGCACGACAGGTTGCTCTTCCTCCCCACTGCAGGCCGTAAGACTCAGCAATGCACCTGACACGACGGCACCCCAAACCCACCGCCGTGTGCGTCTCAGAGTGTCGCCAATAAAATACGTCATAGAATTCGCCTCAGCGACTGTCTAGCCAGTTGGCTAAGGTTTCAGTGTGACCATCAAGCCCAATGGCTTGGCCCGAGATTCTGGCGCCGTGACGACTGGCAAGAAAGCACACCATCGCCGCCACATCCTCAACCTGCGTAAAGCATTGAAGCGAGCTCTGTTGCTCATAGATCTGACGTATTTGCTCTGCGGACACGCCACGCGCCGTCGCATCGCGTTCAATAACGCCCTCAATACGCGGACCATCAACACTGGCCGGACAAAGCGCATTAACCCGGATATTGTGTGGACCAAGCTCCATCGCCCATGTTTTTGTCAGGCCTATCAGCGCCCACTTTGCCGCCACATAGGGCGATCGATTTGGGCATCCCGTAAGACCCGCATTGGATGAAATATTGATAATGACGCCCGAGCGCAGCGCCTTCATAGTCGGCACGACGGCACGCGTTAAATGAAACGCGCCACTCAAACTCACATCGAGCGTTTGCTGCCAATCTTTGGGGGAAACATCTTCTACCGGCGCTGTGGGACCCGAGATTCCGGCGTTATTGACCAGTACATCAATCCGCCCCGCGACCTGAATGATTCCCGCAATCTCGTCGGCGACCGTCTGAGGACTCGTCACGTCACACAGACGCGCACGGGCTAGTGCATGACTCGTATTGTACGCCTCGACATGCTGCGGGTTGTTGTCCAGCACAAAAACATCAAGCCCGTCCGCACTCAACGCTGACGCAATACCCGCACCGATACCGGAGGCTCCCCCCGTCACCACGGCGACGCGCTGATCGCTCAAAGCGACAGTCCCCACCGGCGGGGAAGCAACTTAGCTTTTGCCTCGGTCCCCATAATCTTCCTGTAACGATTTAAGCAACGAAATCCCCGAGAGCCAAAACGTGAAGACTAGAGGTAATGACACAACAAGCGTGATCGTCTGCGCCTCTTTCAGACCCCCTGCGTACATCAACGCGATTGGTAAAATGGTAATCGCGACCGCCCAAAATACGCGATGCCACTGTGCGGGATCTTCCGACGGCTTTAACGACTTAGTGGCACTCGCCGCCAACACATAAGACGCGCTGTCATAGGTCGTTGCTGTGAATATGCTGCACAGTAAGATGAACCCGACGATGAAGAGACCGGCAAAGGGCAGTGCGTCGAGCCCTGCAATAATGGCCTGATTTCCACCTGACTCCGCCATGACGGCGAGAATATCGACTTCACCACTGACCTGCAGGCCCAAACTGTGATTGCCTACGATGAGGTAAAACAGCCAAACACCCATGGAGCCCATGCCCAGCATGCCCAGAACGACCTCTCGCAGCGACCGACCTCTGGATATTCGGGTCACAAAAATCCCAATAAACGGTCCATAGGCGAGCCACCAGGCCCAGTAAAAAATGGTCCAATCCTCGATGAATCCAGTGTTGTTCACAGGGTCCGTCCAGAACATCATGGCGACGGTGTTTTGCAGCGTGTGTCCGATCGAATTGATGGCCATTCGCAACAAGAAAACGGTGTCGCCCGCCAGCAGAATCATCAGTAACAGCGCGCCTGCCAGCACCATATTGAAGTCACTGAGCCGCTTGATACCGGCTTTAAGTCCCAGCCACACGCTGGTTCCAAACATGACGACACAGACCCCGACAACAGCCAATTCCATTCCAAAGCTCTCCGGGATACCGGTCAACCTCGACACTAAGGCTGCGATCATCGGTGTTGAAAAACCGAGTGAACTGGCGATACCTCCAACGAGGGCCACCATGAAAAAACTGTCCATTAATCGCGCACCAATCGAGGACTCACCCCCTTTGATAAAGTGCGATGCTGAAATACTGTACTTCAGCTTGGAAACGCCGCGAGCATAGAACGGATAAGCAATGGCCAACGTGGGCAAGCAGTAAAAAGACCAGGCCACCAAACCCCAGTGGTGCAACCCAAAGGACGAGGCCCAGACATAGGCCTCTGCGGACCTCGGCTCTGCCCCAAAAGGGGGGGTATCGACATAAAACGCCCACTCAATGGACGCCCAGTACATCATTCCCGAGCCGATACCGGCAGCGAACAACATCGCAATCCAACTCGCGGTGCTAAATTCAGGCGCCTCATCACCAAGCCTTACTCGAGCATAGGGCCCAAACGCGATGAACAGGACAGCACCAAAGGCGGTAATTGCCGTTAAAATATAAAGCCAACCGAAGTTCGTTGCTAACCAGTTATAGGCGGTCTGCAGTGCCAATGCACTGGCCTCTGGGAACAACAACAGAGGAATGGCAAGCGCCAACATCACCGAAATCGTCAAAACAAAATTAACGCGATCTACAGCCTGCGTCATACAGCGTCCTAGTCTTATTGTTATGGAGAACCCTGAGAGTAGCTTATTTTCACTTCGCCATGTTGAAGGAACTCCCTAATACGCGACGTCTTTCTCATCCAAAACCGCCTTCAGTGGGCCAAGATGGTGCTCGTACTTTTGCCATACTGAGAGCGCATCGCGGTAAATGGGCTGCCTCACTTGTTCTGAACTGGCGGTTCTGACCGCACGGTCTTTTTCATAATAGCGAAGGCATTGTTCTTCAAAATTTAGGCTGCAGTGGTCGAGCATGGCCCGGACCTGTGTGTCCAAGTCTTCAACAACCGTTTCGTAGTGCACCGTCAATACGCTGGTTGAAAAAACGGATTGCCAGTGGTCCATGAGCCGCAAATAATCGGCGTAGTAATGGCCCAGGTCTTCAAGACCGTAGGTAAACTCCTGCCCCCGCGCAAATAGCTGCTTAAAGTTAGCAAAGCAGGCCGCCATGGGGTGTCGTCTTGCATCGATGACGGTTGCATTCGGCAAGATCGTTTTAATTAAACCAATATGCATCCAGTTGTTGGGCATCTTATCAATGAACCGCTCGTTTTCGGTACGGTACTTCCCCGCGCCATCAAGGTAGCGTTGCCCGAGTGCGTGCCGTTCGTCAGGACTTAGATCAATCAAACACTGCGGATATTGGGTTTTTTCAGAGCGCTTACGCGTCCCACTAAGCTCTCCGGCAATCTGACTGATAATAGGCAGCTCGGCCGTTGCCTCAACACGTGAGTGACTGGCCAAAATTTGCTCTAAGAGTGTTGAGCCCGCTCGCGGCAAACCCAGAATAAAAATGGGGGCGTCTGAAGGGTGCCCGCCCACGTCTAGTAAATCGCTCGAACAATGCGCGATCATGTTATCGACTTCGCTTCCAGTTCTTGCCACGGTGTACGAGCTGAACTTGTGTTTTATCGCGTTACCATCAGCGTAAGCTGCAAATGAATGCTCAAAATCACCACTGTCTTCAAGTGCTTTCCCGAGGGCGAAGGCGAGGTGATAACGATCAGGGCCCAGCTTTTCCATAGCCGCGTACTCACGACGCATGGACGTAATCTGAGTATCGTCGAACCTAAACGTCTTTAAGTTTGCCAAACTCCAATAGGCCTCTCCCGCACTCGGCTCTGCTTTAATCGCCTTTTGGTAGGCGATTGCCGCGTCTTCACCGCGTCCACCATAGCGCAGTGCGTGACCGTAGCTGGTCAACACTTTCGCGTTACCCGGAATATGCTCAAGTACTTCCTCAAACTTGAGGTGAGCGCCCTCAAAGCGACCCGCCATGGCCAATATAGCGGCATGCTGAACCTTGTGGGACAAATTACTGGGCTGCTCTTCTTGTAGCGCCTGAGTCTTCTCAAGCGCCTCATCGAACTTCTGACTCCGCGCCAAGGCTGTTGCGTAGTTGGCCTGCGCGATAGTGAAGTTAGGTGCCAGCGCTAAACAGCGTTCGAGTAAGACGATGGCCTCATCCAAGACACCCAACGTAATCGCAATTTCCGCCAGTAAACGAATCGCATCAACATCGTGAGGCCGTCTTTTCAGATACTCTCGGCAGATGCCCTCCGCCAGACCCAGACGCCCCTTTTCGATGTAATCCAGTGCCCGACTTAGCAGCGGATCCAAGTCTTTTCGACCCAGCGAGCGCCGATACGCATCGGCGGCAGCGGAGTCGTCTCCCTGCGCCGCATGAAGCTGGTACAAGTCTCTCCAAGCAGTCAATAAATTAGGGTCAAGCGCGACTGCGGCGTCAACAGACGCAATGGCCTCGGCTAATCGACCCATGGCACTGAGTGCCAGGCCAAGTTCATGGTGCGCCAAAGGAACAGTTGACTGCTCGTTGATAATACGGCGTAAGTCCGACTCGGCTTCAGGGTGATTGCCTGAGCGCCGCAACGCAACGCCACGCAACAGCACAAGACGCATATCGTCGGGCGACAATATCAATGCTTTAGCGGCAAGCTCGGTAGCCTCAAGCGGCTTACCGTCACGCAGCGCAGTCTTCGTCTGCTCAAACAGGTTTTCAACGAGGGACATAAAGACCGTTTCTCTCAGTAGCGTTGATGTAAAGAATTTAGGGCAAGCACGTGCATAAAAAAAGGGGTGTCAGTTAATGACACCCCTTTCTTGGGCTGCACCGAAGCGCAATAGATCAGAAACGCTGCGTAAAGCTCACACCCACGCTGCGTGGCTGGTTAATTGTGACCCGCTCGTCCCAGGTCACCGCGTTCTGCCAAACCGTTCCACGCTCATCGGTCAGGTTTTGGACGTACAACTGTGCAGTCCAAGTCTCTCTGTCAATACCGAATGACGTATTGAGCACCTTGTAGCTAGGCTGAGTCCGTCGCTGAGTGGAAATGGTGCCTCCATCAAAGAGGTTGTTGTACGACTTACCGGTGTACATGTAAGCGGCCTGTACGAAGTAATCGTCACCAAAGCCATAGCGAGTCGAGATATTCCATTTCACTTCGGGAACCCTTGGTAAAGCTGTACCCGATGGCGCATCCGGAACGGCACTGCCCTCGCTGCGACTGTAATCAGAGGTCAGCGTGGCCTCGACGAAGCTTGCAGCACCCATAACGGTCCAGTTGTCACTGAGCATAGTCACGAAGTCGAACTCAACCCCGTTACTTTCTGCATTACCCACATTGTAGGTCAGTGTCGTTGGCGAGATCGACGTGTCTAAGCGTGAAAACTGGAAATCGTCCCATTTCTGCATAAACGCGGCACCGTTGACGCGTGTTTTACCGCCGTTAAACGTCGCCTTAAAACCAAACTCTGTCGAGGTCAGGAAGTCCGCCTTGAACTCACAACCGATGTTCGACGAACCCTGATTTCCCAAACCATCAATGGCTCTCGCAGAGCAAAAGCGATTAAGTCCGCCAGGTCGATAACCCTCGCCCCATGCCGTGTAAAGCATGAGCTCGTCATCGACTTGCCACTCGAGTGACATACGCTTTACCGTGTCAGTCGCTTTGGTAATGCGTGCCTCAGGGGCACAATCAACACCATAGTTACTCTCGGGACGATCGCCCTGAGGGCCGAATCCACCGCAAGGCCACCAAACAGTCCCTGAGAATCCGTCCAGGCCGCTGTCGTAGTCGAAGCGTCTTGCACTACCTGACAGGGTTAACGCGTCGGTGATGTCATAAGAGACCTCAGCAAAGTACGCCGTCTCCTCATAGGACCGAACAAAGTCAGTGGTCCAGTAGATATCGGGCGCGTCAACCGCCATCGCCGGGATATTATTCAAGCCCAGCACGTGCCAATCACTGTCGGAGGCCGTATCAACCTCTACGTAATAGGTACCCACCATGTAGCGAAGCCGCTCAGCCGAATCCGACGTGTAACGAAGCTCGTAATTCTTACGTGAGATATTGGTCGTATTGGTGTACTGCTCTCGCGGATCTTCGCACTGCCCCGTGTACGACACATAGCACACGTAGTAGGGCTGCACGTAACCATAGGACACGTAGTAATCACTGTAGAGCGAATAGTCCGCATAGGTTTCAGTGTCTCGATCAAGATCGCCGTAAGACGCGCTCAGCGTACCCCCCGCCAGCTCACCTTCAAGTTTCAATGAGAACTGGGTCCACTCATCGTCACTCCAGTCAGGCAGTAATCGCATCACTTCAAGGTCACCAACGCTCGGATCGTGATCCCAAACCCCGTTTGCTTCAACTTCTTGCATCATGGCCGACGCCGTCAACGTCCAGCTGTCGTTGAGGTCAATGGCCAGGGCCGCTCGTCCGCCAACCGTTGTCGCGTCATTGAAGTTCTTCTCGGCCACATCGGCGTTGTCGACCGTGATATCAGCAGCGACTTCATTGAGGGGACTGGTGGGATCCAGACCCGCGCGAATGTAGCCCTGGCGGAAAGTATGCGTACCGGCAACGTTATCAATGTAACCGCCGTCGTGCTTGTAGTAGCCCACCAGACGCAGCGCCATACGGTCACTCAGAGGGATATTCACGAAACCTTCCGTCAGGTGACTTAAATCTCCCGACTTGGGTTGCCCCATACTGAAGCTCACACCGCCCTCGAACTTTTCAGTACTCGGCGCGTTAGTCACGATCTTGATCGCGCCCGACTGCGCATTGGCGCCATAGGTCGTGCCTTGCGGGCCCGCCAGAACCTCGATTCGGTTAATGTCGTAGACGTGGGGGTTAAGGTACTGTCCCACCGCCGTCACTGGCTGCTCATCGAGGTAAACCGCAACACTGGGGTTGGCGCCAAGGCTGCTCTCACCACCACTGGAAATACCTCGGATGTAAATGTCTCCCGAGCTCGGACCTAAGGTCACGAAACTCACGTTGGGAAGCATCATGATGTAATCTTCCATATCGGAAATATTGAGATCTTCAAGTTGCGTCTCGCCCAACACGCTGACACTCATTGGAATGTCCTGCACACTCTCAGATCGACGAGTGGCTGTTACTAAGACCTCTTCAATTTGAGCCTGAGCCTCGCTGGGCAGGATTACTGTTGCCGCACCAACCAGTCCGCACGCAGTAGACACCGCCATCGCGAGCGGCCGCTTAAAAAATGAGTTTTTTAAGGATGAGTCTTTGATTTTCACGTCGTGTTCCCTCTCTGACTTAGCATCGTTTTAGTTATTTTACTGCGCCTCTTGCCGTCCCCGGGGTATCACAGAGTGATGGTGTGATTAGCAAGTCAACGCGAGCGTTAACTTCACGCCCTTCACGTGGTATACCGAGAAATGTCATCAACATCAAATAAAAATAATGGTCGGGGTTAACCCGTACGTGGGTCATTAAGAGGAGACCGAGTTGAAGATAAAAGAACCGGCACGAGAGATTGAGGTCATTCACTCAACGGATGTACTTGTCGTTGGAAGTGGCCCTGCCGGCCTTGCGGCCGCCCTCGCCGCGTCACGCTCCGGTGTCCACGTCACGTTGCTGGAGCGCTTTGGCTGTTTCGGCGGCAACATTACTGCGGTCGGCGTAGAGGGGTTTGCCTGGTACCGTCACGACGCCACCATTGACAGTGAAGGCATTGGTATCGAGTTTGAAGAGCGCGCTAAGCGCGCCGGGGCCTCAGTCAAAGAGCCCCAATCCGACAGCCATGCGATTGATGGAGAGGCGTTCAAAGCCGTTGCCGATGACTTAGTCTTAGAAGCGGGCGTTACTCCCATGCTCCATCGGATGTTTGTCGCACCGGTCATGGAAGGGAACCAGATCAAAGGCGCTATCGTTGAGAGTAAAGCAGGACGAGAGGCGATATTGGCCAAACGCGTCATCGATGCCACGGGCGATGCCGACGTGGCTTATCGGGCGGGTGCGCCGACAGTTAAACAGGCAAAGCAAGACATGATTGGCGCCTCAGTCATGTTTTCTCTCTCCGGGGTCAATAAGCAGCGTTTTATTGACCATGTAAAGTCGGCGCCCCACACCTACGCAGACTGGGCCTATGGCCAATGGACTATCGAGACCACTGGCAAAGAAGACCAAATGTTCTCGCCCTTTTTACGGAAGCCGTTCGAGCGCGCCCGCGCCGAAGGGCTGATCCCAACGAATCTCGACACCATTTCAGGCACTTGGGGCGCACTCTACGACGCAGGTGATCTGACGTACCTCAACCTTGTTCATCTCCTGGGCTACGACGGCACAGACCCGCAGGACTTGACTCACGGTGAGATGGAAGGACGGCGTCAGGCCATGCTTGCGGTTCGAGCACTTCAAGAATTCCAGCCAGGCTGCGAAAGCGCAAAGCTGCGCAACTTTGGAATGACCCTTGGCATTCGAGACACGCGTAAGATCGACGCGGTCTACAACATGACGGAACTTGACGTCCGAGAACAAGCGCGCTTTGACGAGTCCGTCGGCATCTTCCCCGAGTTCATCGACGGCTACGGTATTTTAATCTTGCCTACAACAGGCCGCTATTTTCACCTGCCGTACCGCACGCTTCTGCCAAAAGGCGTTGAAAATCTGATTTGTGCAGGCCGCATTACCGGTGGCGATCGCGTCAGTCATGCGGCAACACGAAACATGATGTGCTGCGCCGTCACGGGGCAAGCCGCAGGCACTGCCGCTGCTCTTTCGGTAAAGCGTAATGAGGCGTTTGACTCGCTTTCAGTGGCGGCACTTCAAGACGAGTTAAAACATCAAGGCGCCCGCTTGCACTGACCTTATGCAGCGCCACTTGGAGACCGCAGCCCGCGTATCAGTAACGTCGCGTAAACGGCCGCATAAAGCGCAATAACCACCATTCCAATCCACTCAATTTTGAGTGGCGTGAACTGATACAAAAACACGAGTCCCGCAAGAAGAGCGACGTGTAAACCCACGTATTTTTGAAATCCCA
>Ga0208971_1000649_pt1 | contig 23455 bp, 15 predicted proteins | sample AOAMet1_18_M0_10_2_FD_188229 | JGI IMG/M metagenome (GOLD analysis project Ga0208971, IMG submission 188229) | Ammonia-oxidizing marine microbial communities from Monterey Bay, California, USA - CAN11_18_M0_10 (SPAdes) | ecosystem: Environmental > Aquatic > Marine > Intertidal zone | place... | reverse complement strand
GCACCACCAGGGAACTGGGCGTATCCGAGGAGTCCGCCTCCCAAATTGCACACCCAAAAGTTCAGGTAGTCAGAAGCTGGCCACGCATCCGATCCGCCCTGGGCGGAGAATTTCATGGCGTTGTTAGATCCAAAACTTGAGACGGTGGTGGGCACCCTCAAAATGCCATTGGTCGGGGCGCCGTCTGGGTCAAAAGAAGCGAGGCAGAACTCGATTTCGGTATCCGCAGCTTGGGGCCATGTGCCATCGGCATCGCTGTTGAGCCGGCGAAAGTCATCATTCAATGTTTGGAGTTGCTCCAAAATCTCGCTGTCCGCGATGTTCTCGGTGCTGTTGGCATAGAGAACGTGGAACACGACAGGGATGGTGATCACCACACTTTGCCCCGCTGACCGCTGCTGTTCGACCACAGGTGCCCAAAGCGAGCGATGGTTGTCGATGCGCTCACGCTCCTCGGCGTACTTCTGAAGCCCCATCATTTCGATGTGCTTTTCGTGGGTGGCGCAGGTCCGAGGTTGCGCAGTCGATGGGGCTGATTCCGCGGAAGTCAACGCATTCAACTGGGCTCCTGACGTCAATGCCAGAACGCAAAAAAAGAGGGAAAAAAGCTGCTTCATGGTGGCGATTCGGTGGTCCAGATGCAAGGGTTGGTTTACATAACAATTTACGAGCTAAGTCGGGTTGGAGCCGATTTGGTGGAATGAGATTTGTCATCGTTTGATTTCAAGAATCGCCCATGCCAACTGAGATTGGGTTTGTTGTGAGGAATTGACTTCTAAAGCCTCGTTTTGGCAGTTTAAGTGCATGCGGAATGATTGAACTTCGCCTCCGCTCTTCAGTTTGTTCTGTAGACCACCACGACCACCATTGAACCATGATTAAAAACGCGTTGAGGGCCCTGGCGGGGATGGCCATTTTAGCCGCTGGAATATTTGTGATGAACGGATTGATTGGCATGAAGGAGACGCCTCCTGTAAAGCCACGGCCCGCCACGGCCCGCGCCGTCAAAGTCATTTCTGCTCAACCCGACACCTTGGTGCCATCCTTGGGCATTGAAGGCCGCGTGCAGGCATTGAACCGCATGACGGTGCTGTCCGAGGTGAGCGGAAGGCTGCCGGTTGGAGGGAAGGAATTCCGTGAAGGCGTCACATACAGCAAGGGAGAGCCGATGATACAAATCGACGATTCGGAACAACAGGCCAACCTCGTGGCCCAGCGCAGCCAGTGGCTTCAGTTGTTGGCGGGTTCTTTGGCTGACATCCAGTTGGATTTTCCGAGCCGGGCCGAGGAATGGTCACAGTATGTCCGTCAGCTCCAAGTGGACCAAATGTTGCCCACATTGCCCGATCCAGAATCGGACCGCGAGCGCCTCTATTTGACAGGACGCGGCATTGTCTCCGGTTACCACACCATTCGCGCCACGGAAGAACGCTTGGAGAAGTTCACCGTCCGCGCACCCTTTTCGGGAACCGTGACTTCGACCTCTGTGCAGCCGGGCTCCATGGTACGGGCTGGACAGCCGCTGGGCACCTTGGTGGAGACAGAGGCCTTTGAAGTCAAGTCGGCGGTGCACGCGCGCCATTTGGATTTGCTCCAAAAGGGACATTCGGTCTCCTTGGCCCAAGAAGGCGGAAGCATCGTGGCCACCGGCCAGGTCTCTCGCATTTCGGGCAATGTGGACGTGGCCACCCAGTCTGCCAGTGTGTATTGCGAAGTCCGGGCAGAAGAAGGACACACCTTGCGCGATGGGCGCTTTCTGAGCGGCACCATCTCTCTGGGCACTATGGCAGGAGTATTGAGCTTGGACGATCAATTGATCGAAGGGGGTGAGCAAGCCGCCGTTTTTGCTGTTCGCGATGGAAAGTTGGAACTGGTGCCCATTCAAGTCGTTCACAGGGATGGCGGTCGGGCATTGGTGTCCGGTGTGACGCCAGGAACACCGCTGTTGGCGGAGCCCACATCAGGTGCCCATGAGGGCATGCTCGTCGAAGTGGTCAATCTCTAAGCCGTTTCTGAACCATGCGCAGCCTGATTCAACTTTTTGTCAAGTACAACCTCCTTGGTGACCTGCTTGTCTTTGCCTTGCTTGCGGCAGGCTGGGTAGGCATGGGGGGGATGGAGAGCAATTTCTTTCCCGTTACTGAATCCAAAACCATCCAAATTCAAGCCGTTTATCCCGGCGCCTCACCCACGGAGATTGAGGAAGGCATTGTGGCCAAAATCGAAGAGAACCTGCAGGGCATCGCGGGTCTGGATCAGGTCAAGTCGGTCTGTTCCGAAAATGTCGGCAGCATCACCGTTTCGGTGCTCGATGCCAACCAAACGGACAAGGTGCTTCAAGACGTGAAAAATGCGGTCGACCGTATCGCGTCTTTCCCGGTGGGCATGGAGCCTCCCATCGTTTTCAAACAAGAAGCGATCGGGGTGGCGATCACCTTCGCACTCACCGGCGTGTCCGACCTGCGTGCCCTCAAAACGGAAGGGCGTAGGATTGAGCAAGATCTGCGCGCCTTGGATGGCATCAGTCAGGTGTCTCTAAGTGGGTTCCCGGGAGAGGAAATCGAAGTGGCCCTCAGAGCGGAACGGTTGACCGAGCTCAACTTGACCATTGCCGAGATCGGGGCTGCCATTCGCGCTGCCAACATTGAGACGACAGGGGGGCGGCTCAAGACTGACCGGGAAGAGCTGATCCTGCGCGGTCGTTTTCGGGGGTACGATGCACAGGCCATCGGAGACATTGTGTTGCGTGCCAATGCCGATGGGGGCTATGTCCGCCTTTCGGATGTGGCAGATGTTCGGGACCGCTGGGCAGACAATGACCCTTCGCGCAGTTGGTTCAATGGCCTGCCTGCAGTGGTGGTCACGGTCAACAACCTCACAACAGAGAGCATCCTCGATGTCACGGCGTTGGTGAGGTCTTACATCGGGTCTTACAATGCCCAAGCCGATGAGGTCGGTACAGGGATTCGCATCGATGTGATCCGGGACAGCTCAGTCGTCCTCAACCAGCGGATTGATCTGCTGGTCAACAACGGGGTGGTCGGGTTTCTACTTGTGATCATTCTGCTGGCCCTGTTTCTCAACATTCGATTGGCTTTTTGGGTGGCTTTGGCCATTCCCGTCTCGTTTGCGGGCATGTTCATTTTCGCCGGAATGGTGGGCGTAACCATCAATGTAATCAGCCTTTTTGGCATGATCCTGGTCATTGGAATTCTCGTGGACGATGGCATTGTCATCGCCGAGAACATTTACCGGCATTACGAGATGGGCAAGGGGCGCATGGAGGCCACCATCGAAGGCACCATGGAGGTGCTGCCCGCAGTATTTGCAGCCATCATCACGACCATGGTGGCCTTTGCGTCCTTCTTCTTTATCGAGGGACAATTGGGCGACTTTTTCCGGGATATGGCGGCGGTGATCATGCTCACGCTGCTCTTTAGTTTGGTGGAGGGAGCCCTCATCCTTCCTGCCCACGTGGGACACAGTAAAGCGCTCCGCCGGGACTTCAAGCCCAATGCGGTAGAGCGGGGCATGCGGGGTGTCATGGACTTCCTCAGGTTCAAACTTTACGCCCCTGTGCTCAGGTTCTCCCTGGCCCAGCCTTGGGTGGCCTTTAGTGCCATCGTCGCCTTGTTCCTGATCACTGTGCCTGGACTCATTGGCGGTGGCTTGGTCAAGACCACTTTTTTCCCATTCATCGAAGGCGACAATCTTACGGTCAACCTTAGTATGGTGAGCGGCACCCGTGAAGGGGTGACACAGGCCGAGCTCGACCGCATGGAGACGGTGGTTTGGGAGGTCAACGATGCGCTCAAAGCCAAGAGAGCAGATGGGCGAGATATGGTGTTGGCCGTGGACAAGAGCATTGGCCCCAATGCACACACAGGAGCCCTCAGGGTGCAGCTGCTCGATGGCGAGAGCCGCAACATGCGTTCTATGGACATCAGTGCCATGATTCGGGAACGGGTGGGCACTGTGTATGGCGCAGAAAACCTCAGTTTCGCCGCATTTTCTCCCTTTGGAAGACCGGTGTCGGTATCGCTGCTGGGCAATAACCTCGAAGACCTCAATGCCGCCACTGCGGAACTCAAGCTGGCCATGTTGCAGCGCGAAGATTTGAAGGACGTGACCGACAACAATCAAAAGGGCCTGAAAGAGCTGGAGATTCAGCCGCTGCCTAGGGCGTTCCAGCTCGGGCTCACGCGCGCTTCCATCATGTCTCAAGTGCGCGAGGGTTTCTTTGGCAGTGAGGTGCAGCGCCTGCAACGCGGGCGAGACGAGGTGCGGGTTTGGGTTCGGCTCGACGAGCGGGACCGCGGCTCGATAGCCGACTTGCAGCGTTACAGGATTCGGACAGCCGATGGCGGACTCATCCCACTCGAAGAAGTGGCCAACGTGAGCTTGGTCAGTGGAATCACGTCCATCAACCGGCTCTACGGTGCCAGAGAGGTACAGGTCAGCGCTGATTTGGCAGGGCCCGATGTGAGTGCCTCAGATGCCAACGCCGACATCAAGGCCAATGTGGTGCCGGGCATTTTGGCCCAGTACCCTTCCATCCGGGCGAGCTACGAAGGGCAGAACCGCGAGCAGGCGAAATCACAAAACAGCATCGCAGCCGTCATGCCGTTGATTTTTGCCCTGATGCTGTTTGTGGTCATCCTTGCATTCCGGTCGCCCCTCCAAGCTTTTGCGGTGTTTGCATTGATCCCGTTTGGCCTTGTGGGCATCAGTTTGGGGCACTGGTTTCTCGGGGCCCAGATTAGCTTGTTTAGCATCCTCGGGCTGATCGCCTTGATCGGAATTTTGGTCAACGATGCCCTTGTTTTTGTGGCGGCATTCAACAGCAATATGAAGGCCGGACAAGACCTGCATACCGCCATTTGGGAGGCGGGGATGAGCCGTTTCCGTCCCATTTTGCTCACCTCCATCACCACGGTCGCGGGCTTGACGCCGTTGATGCTCAACAAGAGTTTTCAGGCCCAATTCCTGATTCCCATGGCCATTTCTGTGGCCTTTGGTTTGTTGTTCGTCACGGTCATCATCTTGATTTTGCTGCCCGTTTTCTTGCTGTGGATCAATCCATTGCACCGATCGTGGGTATGGGTCAAGCAAGGGAATTGGCTGTCCAGAGAAGCCGCAGAGCCCGCCTTGAGAGAGGAGGCCGGGCTGGACGCTATGGACGGTGCTGAGGGGCCAAAAGAGGGGCCGAAAGGCAATTCAGGTCCTGGCGGTGGAGCGCTGGCAGGATCGTTGGGAGCCATTCTTTTGGTGTGTTTGACGTCGCTTAGTAGCGCTGCTCAGGCGCAGGGCAGCGCGCCTTCACCGCTCTCGCGAGAAGGTGCCGTTTCCTTGGCTTTAGAGCGGCATTATGGCGTCCGCGTGGCCCGCCGCAATGTGGAGTTGGCCCAAGTCGGCGACGACTGGGGTGCAGCGGGGGCGTTGCCGCAGCTCGGAGTCAATTTGGCGACCGGGGCTTCGGTCAACGACCAAACCGACAACCCCAGCACTTTTTTGCCCATTGCCACACAGTCTCAATCGCTGGCGCCGGGAGCGCAGATGCAGTGGACGTTGTTCGATGGCATGGGGATGTTTGCCGCAAAAGACCGCCTGGGACTTGTGACGCTGCAAGCCGAGGGCAACGTGGAATTGCTGGTAGAATCAACGGTACAGGCCGTGATGAACGCCTACGATGCGGTGTTGGTTCAAGACCAGAGCGCGGAAGTTTTGAGGGCGGCATTGGACCTGACCCGCGACCGATTGGCCCGCATCGATGCCGAGACCCAAATCGGCGCCAAAGGCACATTTGACCGCCTCCAATTTGAGAATGCTTTGCTGAGCGACAGCACAGCGCTGTTGCGCCAGCAATCCGCGGTTCGCGCGGCCCGCAGAAACCTCAATCTGTTGCTCGTCCAGCCCGAAGACAAGCCTTGGACGCTCACTTCTGCGCTCTACGCACCCACTGCCGAGGGCGACATTGCGGCCTTGCAGGACGAGATGGCAGCGCAAAACCAAGCGCTGCGCAATGCGGTGCTTTCGCAAGAATTGGCCGCTGTGGGTGTGCGTCAAGCGCGGGCAAGGCTCTATCCCGTGGTGGGCCTCACGGGCAACTGGGGCAACAACCGTGGGCGGTCCGGGACCAATTCGCTGGTTCCCGATTCGGCATTCTTCAATCCTTACCGCAGCGGTGACGTGTCCACCAATGTGACCAATTACGGCGCCTCCTTGACGCTCAACTTCAACCTGTTCAATGGCGGGGCGACCAGGCGTGCCATACAGCAGGCCGAGATTCAAGTTGAAATGGCGGGGCTGGAGCGGGACCGACTTGAAGCCGAAGGCCGTTCAGCGCTGGCGCAAGCCTGGGACCGCCGCTTGACCGCTGCCGCCATCCACAACATGGCTTCACAACGGACCAAGAACGCAAGGTTGGCAGCTGAAATTGGAGCGGGACGCTACCGCGATGGGGCGCTCAATGCCATCGATTTTCGGGCCCTCGACGTGGCCGTATTGCAGGCAGAAGCCGCAGAGTTGGCCGCTCAACAAGAATGGGGCGCAGCCCATTGGGAGGTCATGCGCTTGGTGGGAGGCCTTCGCGCTGGCGACATCCAAGGCGCGCGCTAGGCGGAGTTACTCCCGCCCACTGCGTTGCGTATTGGGGGCTGCAGTTTGCACCCCGTATTGCATGGTGGTGAGGACGTCGCCTTGGGGGTCGACAAGCCGCAAAAACAACATGCCATCGGTGGGCAGTTCCCAGGTGGTCCAAGGACCGGACAAGGACACAGCACCCACCCTGGACCCGCGCTCATCAAAGGCGATCAATTCCGCTGGGGTGATGCCTTCCCATTTGATCAGGACTTCTCCGTTGGCCTGACGGGTGATGAGCAATGGGCCATGTCCCTGGTTTTCGGTCAATTGGCTGGTGCCGTTCCAAGCGTCGAATTCTTCCTGCAGAACATCGATCGGCTCTACGCCAAATGGCGTCAGTGACACCAAAAGGTCGACCGTGAGGTCGTCGGGGTCGTCCCCAGGGTAGGCCACCCTCAGGAAGGCGCTTCTGCTGCTGACGCCTTCTTCGAGGCAGCGTGTGTCAGCACCGGCGACGTTGGCACCCTGTAGGGCTGCCATGAGCTTCTCTGCGAGGCTTCCTTCGGCAGACAAGAAGCCTGACTCCATTTGCGTGAGGATCTCCTCACCCAGGAGGATGTTGCCTTGTATGGCATAGTTGGTGCCGGTGATGTGGCCCTTCCAATCCATGCAGTTGTTGCCGGTAAAAGCAGCCGCGCGGGCTTGGCCTGTCAGGAGGTCGGCCATGCCGTATTGACGCACCGCTGGGTTGCCTTGGACGTCATTGGCTGCGAGCCATTCCATCAGTTCCTCGGGAGAAAGTCCATTGTCCACCACTTGATCGTGGGCTGCGTTTTGGTTGGCCGGCACCCAGTAGCTCTGGGTGTGGATGGCGCCCACATCCGGAATGACATCGCTGATGATGATGGCGCCTCCTTCGATTTCCGTGTCGTCGAGGCAGGTGGCCCCCGCGCTGCCTACCTGTCCAGTGGCCACGTCCACGGCGACAATGCTAAAGGTGTCCTGTGCACTCAAAACGCCGCACAGGCAGAAGAAAAGAAGGGCGGTAAAGGATTTCACGTCTTCAATTTAGGGGCAAATGTGTACTCTGATCTGTGGCCTGGATCCGAAACCTTCCTGGAAATTATCCGTAGAAAAAGCAGCGTATGCTCCCGTTTCGTTCGCGGGTCCCGAACGGCCACTTAAAACCCCGAGGGCGACCTCACAATCCTGCAACGCCATGCGCTTTGTACTTCCATGGGCCATTGTTTTGGCTGTTTCTGCCTTCTTTGGGTGCACCAAGGATGCGGCATTTCCCAACCCAGGCGCTGGTACGGTCCTCGAGTTGGGTTTCGATTGGCTCACCCCTGTGGGCGTTTGCATTGACTCAGATGACCATGCCGATTTGGTGTGTGGCACCTTGGAGTGGCTTGATGGCGAGCGCCTCATGTTGGATTTGGACCTCGTGGGAATGGCCGGTTGGACAGGGGGAGGTGACGTTCAGTACGTCAAAAAAGCCAATCAAAGCATGACTTTGCGCTACCTGTACAATCCGGCAATGCGCACAGTTACGTTGTACTTCACAGGAGCTGAAGTGACACTGGACTGGAACGAAAACAGCCGATGCCTCAAAGGGGACTTGTTTGAGCAGGACTTCCTTTCGGTGTGTGCCAATGGCACGTCCGTTACCACGGACGCCGGCATTTGAGCGGGCATCCAGCCCACCAAGTCATTCTGGGATCAACCACGTTGCACGGGCAGTGTGTCCCGTGGCGTCAATGGCGGTGATGTGGTATTGACCCGCAGGCAATGGGCCGCGGTCAATGCGCCATCCTGTGGTGGAAGCCCCCCATTGTATGGTCACTTTTCGACCGGTGTTGTCTGTGATCCGCAAGTCTTGCAAGGGAAGGGCGCATCCGGTCCAGGTGACTTCAAGGTCCGCTGCTCCTGGGTTGGGGTAAATGTGCAACGGAGCTGGAGGCTGCCGTTGGGCGGCAACCGCCAAAGGCAGTCCGTCGCACTCGGTAGCACTGCCCAAGCGCAATGACAGGTTGTCGAAGTAGGAGTCGTTGTCCTGTCCAGCAATGCGGGTGCCTTGCATTTCAAACCGAACAAAGCGTGTCAGCGCAGGCAGGGAGGCCTCGATGTTGGAGGCGGTCCAAGTTGCCTGTGGCATTTCAAACCAGGCGGTTTCTCCCAGGACGGCAGCGGACTCATCCAAAAACCGCATCCGGATGGCCGGGATGTCAGCACCGCTCCAATCGCTCATCATGGCGCTCGCATAGGCGGCCTGAACGCCCGCATCGATGGAGTCCGCCCATGCCGTGACGTCTACATCTTGATGCATGCGGCCCAGGTCGCTTTCGGTGCACAATCCGCCGACAGCGAAATAGCGCTCGCCTTCAAATGGATTGACGCCGTCGCATTCGCCTGCGGTAAGAGATTCGGCCACACCTTCTGAAATCACCCAGCCTTCGGTGCCATCTTCTGCACCCGGGTTGGTCAGGAGGTTGTCGCCTTGGAGCGACTCCGAGGTAAAGAAGGGGACCGGCGCTGTCCAGGGGCTCCAGTCCAATCCGCGATCGCGGTAGCGCACCCGCCAAAACAGGGCTGCGTTTTCCGGCAGTCCGGGAATGGCCTCGGTGGTGAGGGACTCCCCGGCCTGGGTGTCCTCGTTGAAGTAAACATTGCGGTACCGCTCCCAAACGTTGGTCAGGGGGGTGTCAAAACCGTTGATATCGCCGGCGACCTGCCATTGGCTGGCACCGTGTTGAGCTCCGGAGGGGCCTGTGCCAAATGGCGATGCTGCCAAGACGATGCACTCAGGAGGCTGCGTGGTTCCAAGGGGAGCGACGGGGGCCGGAGGAGGAGGGGTTTGGTCGGCTTTGGTGACCACAAGGCTGTCGGTGCAGACGTTGTCGAGCGTTTCATAATTGTCTCCCCGGCTCAGTCGCTTGACCGTAAACTGAGGTGCATCGCCGGCCACCACATCGACCGCGACAAAACCCCAGTCGTCTGTGGTGATCTCGAACTCATCATAGTCGAATTGGGGCCACTCCCCCCAATAGTCGATGGCGCCACCGGCAGAAGCGACGTTGATCCAAAGGTGCTTGTGGTCCTGCGACTGTCCGCGGGAATATCCGTGGGTGTGCCCAAAGAAATGGATGCTTGGCTTGCCGCAGGTTTCGGAAAACCCCTCGAGGGCGGTCACCACATCTCCAGTGAAATCACGCTCTCCCGGCGTCCACAATTCGCTCTTGTGCGGGTGATGCAGCTCCGCAAACACAAAGTCGATGTGATCCAACCCGCAGGTGGCATCAAGCACGTTGGAAAGCCAATCAAGTTGGTTATCTCCATCATATGGGGCATTGGAGTTGAGGCCCATGAACCGGACGTTGCCGTAATCCTTGTACCACCAGTGCTCTTCATAACCGGCGCTGCCGTTTTCTGGCAAGTGGAAATACTGGAAGTAATAGGTGGAGTTCACTTCGTGGTTGCCCAAAACCGGGTAGAGCGGGACTTGTGAAAAGAGGTCGTGTGATGGGGCAAAGAAGTCGTTGGACCACTGCCCATAGGTGTTGCCATTGACGACGAGGTCTCCTGGAATGAGCACCAGCGCAATTTCCTCGGAGGCCTCCCCATCGAAGTAATCCAAGACGCCTTGGTGCACGATTTCGTCGAAGACATTGGGGTCGTTGTTGCTTTGCTGCATGTCGCTCATGGCCACAAAGGAGAAGTCGGATTCGGCCTCCGGAAGGGGAGGGGTCTTGAACCGGTAGGTGAGCGTGGTGGCCGCTCCACTCGAAACGCGGTAGTAATAAGGCGTGTCAGGAGTGAGGTCTGAGATGAGCACATCGTGCATGGCGCCCCCTATGGAGACAACCCCTTCGGAATCCAGGACATTGCCCAGCCCTTCGTCGGTTCCCCATTCGAGGGTGGCGGCCCCAGCTTGGGCGCTTTCCCACATCACCCGCATGGATTGAGGCTCACCGTCTTGCAGGTAAGGCTCTACATTGAATTGGGCCTGAACAACAGTCCCAAAAAGGAGGGGGCACAGGGCGAGGAGAACCTTTAATCGCATGTCGCACAAGTTGGCAAAAAGAATAAAACACCGCTCTAGGGGGCTTTCAAAGTTGTAATCGCTGAAAAAACCTGCCTTTCCGCGTCCATTCAGGCACATATGGTCGGACATTCGCGCCCAATTTCCCCACGTTGAATTCATTTGCCAGCCTCGGCCTCTCGGCCCCGATCCTCGAAGCCATCGGCAAACTCGGTTTTGAGACCCCCACAGAAATCCAAGAACAGGCCATCCCGCGCCTGATCGAGGGAGACCGGGATTTCATTGGCCTCGCCCAAACAGGCACAGGCAAGACCGCGGCCTTCGGTCTGCCCTTGCTCGAGCATCTCGATGCCAACGAAAGCCACGTTCAGGCCCTGATCCTTGCACCCACCCGTGAGTTGGGGCAGCAGATTGCAGAGCAGATTGCGCTCTTTGCCGGGGGCATGAAGGGAATCCGCACAGTAGCGGTCTACGGTGGTGCCAACATCGTGACGCAGATAAACCAGCTCAAGCGCCCTTGTCAGGTGGTCATTGCCACACCAGGCCGTTTGATTGACCTCGCCAAGCGCAAGGCGGTCAAGCTCGATAGGATCAAGTACCTCGTGCTGGATGAAGCCGACGAGATGCTCAACATGGGCTTCAAGGAAGAGCTCGACACAATCCTGAGTTTTACGCCAGACGACAAGAAGACGTGGTTGTTCTCGGCCACCATGCCCAAGGAGATTCGGCGCATGGTCAAGGACTACATGGAGGATCCATTCGAGGTCCGCGTCGATCCCAAGACCACCGTCAACACCAACATTGACCATCAGTATGCCATGATGCGTCACACGGACAAGGCCGAGGCTTTGACCCGTTTCATGGACCTTGATCCTGAGCTCTATGGCGTGGTGTTTTGCCGCACCAAGCGCGACACCCAGAACCTCGCCGAGGGGCTGATCAAACAGGGCTACCGGGCCGATGCCATCCACGGGGACCTCTCCCAGCACCAGCGTGACCGTGTGATGATGCGGTTCAAGCGCAAAGAACTCCAGGTTCTCATCGCTACAGACGTGGCAGCCCGTGGCATCGACGTGAACGACCTGACGCACGTCTTTCACTTCTCGTTGCCCAATGACCAGGCTTACTACACCCACCGCTCTGGACGAACGGCGCGTGCTGGAAAGAAAGGGGTGTCGCTGGCCTTTATCGGCAGCAAGGAGAAGGGCAAGGTGAACCAGCTTGCCCGTGGCCTCGATGTGGAGTTCACCTCGGTGGAGGTGCCCAAATCAGACCAGATTGTAGAGGAACGCTTGCGGGGTTGGGCCCGTGGATTGGTGGATCAGCAAGACCAGGTGAAGGCCCCTGAGAGCCTGCTAGAGGAGGTCGATTTGCTCCTTGGTCCACTGTCCAAGGAAGACATCATTGCGAGGTTGGTCTCCCGAGAGCTGGCCCGGTTGAATTTGAGCAACCGCAAAGACCTCAACCAAAAGGGCGGCAAAGACGACGGCGGGTTCCGCGATCGCAAAGACTTCAAGAAAGGCGGCTTTAAGAAAGGCGGCTACAAAAAGGATTTCAAAGGCGGCTCCGGAAAGGGCGGCTTCAAAAAGGACTTCAAGAAAGGCGGCTACAAGAAGGACTACAAAAAGTCCGAAGGAGCATCTGATGGCGGTTTCAATACCGGCTTCAATGACGGCGGCTTTCCCGATGGGGAGACCCGCGCTGACGGTTTCCGTCCCAAGCAAGGCGGCTTTAAAAAGGGCGGCTTCAAAAAGGGCGGCGCTGGAAAGGGTGGCTTCAAGAAGAAAGAAGGGGCAGGCGGATTCAGCAAGCCCGGTAAGCGCAAGTACTGATTCAGCTGCTCCGCAGCAGTGGGTGCCGCACCCTGCACAATAACCTGTGCAGGGGCGAGGTTGGTTATACAAACCCCCTGCTTTGATGTACGCACTCCTTTTGGCTGTCGCCACCACCGGCTTTACCGGAACACCCACCTATTGTTCACCCCCTTCTGCCACTCCGGTGGATCTGCTCGATGCCGCAGGCAAGGGGTGGGCCTATGAGGCGACCCTTGCCATGGAGGATGGTGGGCTTTTGGTGCTACAGGTGACCAATCCTGGAAAGGGGGCAAACCTGCTGATTGACGCGGGGACGGTCTTTGAGGGGCCGGAGGGATACCAACCGGCAGTGGTGACCGAAGATGTATTGGTGTTTGTGCCCAGTGGCGCTACCGAAGAGGTGGTCTTTCCTGCCGCCTGCGGCGAGGCCAGCGCGATGGCAGGCTCTGACGGCCTCGTGTTTGATCAAGGAATCCACAAGTTGCCCGAAGAGCTGTGCCGCATCTTGGACCGCATTCAGGTTGAATTGCATGCGCATGAAATGGTCGCTCAAGACCTCATCTGGGTGTACACGGACGACCACCCCTTGGCCTCGGTTTATGCGGAAGACGGGGAGCAGTCGGTGTTGCTCGAGATCCTCGCAGAGGAGGTAGAGGGGTTTGAAGACCCGGGGTATGCCGTGCAATACCGGGAGCCCGACCCGGAAGAAGGCGGGCAATTCACCGGAGAAGCCATGAAAGCCCGATGCCGGGTGACGGTAGACTTGCCCAGCACCATGGATTGCCGTGTGGTGATGATCCAACCCAACGGGGAGCGCATCCCCATGATGTCACATACCCTCACGGCAGGGCCGCATGAGTTCTACCTCACCATTGGTTTGGAAGGGTACCCTTCGGGTGAATACACCTTGCAGCTCGAGAGCGAACGCTTTGGCAACACGATTTTTCGGCGAGAGCTCCACCTCCAAGACCGCGCCTAAAGGTCATTCCGCCCAGAACTTCAGTTGCTGGAAATCTCCGCCATGTTGGTGGGCGCTCATCAAGTACACCTGACCGCATCCGCTGAAGGCCACGGATTCACCGGCCCGCATCGGGCGGTCGAACACAGCCTTACCGGAAGCCTCAAAGACGCGAACGCGGCAGGCCTCGATGGCTGTAAACTGCGCGCCATTCCAGCGCACCAGTTCGGATTGCATGGCCTCGGGAGACACAATGGCGGAGGTCGATCCGCAGAACTGACTCCAAAAGTCCCACATCTCCACGGCACTGGTGATGTCCATGTTGCCCCACGATCCAAACCAGTCATGGCCGCCGTTGTTGACCCGGTATACGCGGGCCTCATATCCGCCGTCACCTCCGGAGTGGGTGATGAGGTCGACCGTGCTGTTGTCATCCATATTGATGTTGGGCAGGGCTTCCTCGGACACCTCCGTGCAGTTGTTCCAGCTGGCCCATGTGGCCACCAGGGTCTCGACGCTGGGGTTGCCGCCCCAGTTGCCGGCGTCATTGGGGTTGCCGGCGTAGGCCACCACATTGTCGGCTGTTCCGTGCAGGTGCACCACGGGGACGGGTTGGCTGGGGTCACAGGTGGCCCAATCGTTGCCTCCGATTTGTCCCCCGACGGAACCGATGCCGCGGAACACATCCGCATGGGAGCAGGCCAGGGAATAGCTCATATAGCCGCCATTGGAGTAGCCGCAGCTGTAAGTGCAGGCGGGGTCGTGGCCGTGGGTCTCCTGGATGTACTGAGCGAGCTGGGTCAGGAACGCGTGGTCGTTGACGTTGGTGAAGTTGAAGTTGGCGTTCCAATGGTTGGTGCCACTTCCGTCAGGCGAGCCTTGGGGGATGATGAGTCCAAAGCCTTCGGCATCCGCGACCTCGCGGAAACCGCCAAAGGTGAACATGCCGAGGGCGTCTCCGGAGTATCCGTGCAAGGCGAAGACCAAGGGGGCGCCGGGCTGCATGTTCGCGGGGGTGTAGTAGATGTAACTCCTGGTGAAGCTCGCGCCACCGTCGGTATAAGTAAAGGACTGGATTTCCGTGCATGACCCGTCGTCATAGGTCGCGCCTTCGACGAAGTTGATGGCATCGGGGTTGGTGCACCCACCCAGTTGAAAGTCGCATGCAGCCTCTCCCACGGTGAAGGGCAGATAGCCAAAGAACCCATTTTCCAAGGTGAATTCACCGTCGAAACCAGCGAGGTCGACATCAGCGCTCAGCGTTGTGCCGTTCCAACCATCGCCCCAGCTGTCAGTAGCAAGGAAGTAGTAGCACCCGTCCTCCAGACAGGTTTGCTGGCTGAATGTCCCTTCGATGCTGCCTTGAAAGCTCACAATTTGTGTGGTGTCGGTGTCGCCGAGGTGGTACAGCTGCCATCCTGTTTCCCAAGGATACAGGGCAGTGGATGTGGTAAAATTGACTTCGGTGTATGCGCACTGGGCGGTGGCAAGTGTGGCCAAAGCGAGTCCAGAGAGGGTCAGAGCGTAGCGTAGGAACATGCCTACAAGATACGTGTTGGTTGCGGGTGGTTTTTGACCAAATGGCGGGGTTGTTCAATGCGTCTTGATCATATCGGCGACGTGCATGTGGAGCGGTCGGTCACCGCCCAAGATTGGAATTGTGGAGTGGGAGGTTTTGAGGGGCTTGAGTCGCTGATGAATCGCATCGTCTTTTTGTGTAAAAAGCCCCTTGCAGCTCGTTTCTTTAGGCCGATGACTTTTTCTTCTCGGTTCCCTTGGTTGTTGCTGTTTTCGTTGGCGACAATTTTTCCTGCCAACGCACAGGATGAGAAAGGAGAGGGCTTCATGCGGAGGTACTTCGACAACCTGCTGGGTGAAGGGGGTGACCCTGCGGCACCGAAGTTCATCAACTACCCCACCTTGGCTTTCTCTCCAGAGACCGACTGGGAGTTCGGTATATCAAGCCTCTATGTCTATTCCGCCAAGCGGGACATGGCCAACCGTCTGAGCGAACTCAAGGTGTTCACGTTTTACACGCTGGAGAATCAATACGGGGTGTGGTTGGATCATGCCCTGTACACCGATCAAAACAAATGGTTCTTCTATGGCCGTGCCCGCTACCAACGGTTCCCGCTGTTTTTCTACGGTGTCGGACGGGACAGTCCCGCCGAGGTGCAGAGCGTGATCGATGGGGAGTACGTTTTGTTCCGGGAGCGCGTCCTGCGCGAGACCTGGCCTTCTCTTTATGTGGGACTGGAGCTGGACATACAGGCGCTCAACCGGGTGGAATATGTGGACGCCGCACCGGGATTCTCCACGCCTGAAGTGGGCGCTTTGGGCTCGACCAACATAGGGGTGGGGCTTGGCGTGCTGTACGACAACATCCACAACGCCATGAACCCGAGGGATGCCTTCTACAGTGAATGGGCCTTCCTGAGTTATAGCTCGGACACCCGAAGCGACTTTAGCTTCACTTCATACATCGTCGACAACCGCATTTACAGACCCATCAAGGAGAATACCGTCTTGGCGGCCCAGCTCTATGGCCAGTTTACGATTGGCAATCCGCCGTTCAATATGCTTTCTCTCCTCGGTGGAGAGAGCCTGATGCGCGGCTATTACCTCGGCAGGTACCGCGACCGCAATCTCATTGCAGGCCAGGTCGAATACCGCATCCTTCCATTCTCGTTTTCCAAACGGTTTGGCGCCAGCGTCTTCCTATCGGCCGGTCAGGTGTACGGAGAAGACCAGGGCTTCCAATGGAGGCAGTTTCTTCCCACTGGTGGGGCGGGCCTTCGCTTCCTGTTGTTCCCCGACAAGGACATCTACACCCGCCTCGATGTCGCCTTCACCCAAGAGGGCAGCGGCATCTACATCTTCATCGGCGAAGCCTTCTAGCCTTGTCTCATCGGCAGGCCCGCATTTCCGCATGGAAAACGGCCTGCTTTTTCCGCTTTTTCTGAGACGGTGAAGCGTCCTTCTGCCCAGCATCACCGAGGATAGGGGAGGTCGGTTCAAGTTCGCCGCGGGGTACAGCACAAAAATGAGGAAGCAGGAACCCCACAGGGCCAACGCCGTCCTAGAGCGTGGCTGATGAGGTGAGGTGACACGCGGGTTGACAGGGTTACTGGAGAAATTGCTCCACTTTGCGCGCCATCAATTTGGCGCCTACATCATTCATGTGGTGAGAGTCTGCGAAGAACTCCGCGGGAATGGAGTCGCAAAAAAAGTGAGAAAGCTGACAATGGGGTGACTCAAATGCGACCGCGCAGATGTTGTCGGCGGCCGATTCATTCAATCTACTGACCGCCAAAGACAGTGGTGTTGTCACCAAATGCACGAAGTTGTTGCGTTCCCTTGCCATGTCGGACCATTGCGAGCAGTACGCCTTGAAACCTGTGGAATCGCTCTTGAAGAGTCGGCCCTTCCGGCTGTTCGGCAAGTTGTGATGGCCACGATTGTACAGCAAGGCATTGCCGACATCATCAAATCGGATGTGGCCGAATTTCGTGCTGTCTAACCACATCATTCGCCTAAGCCTCACCATGTTGTTGAGGGTGGAAGGACGATGCGATTGAATCATCAAATGGGATTGCGGTTTAATGCCATTGATTTTTTGGATGTCAACCGCGCTCAAGGGGACAAGGATTTCTGAATCCCGAATGTCAAGCTGTTCCACCAGGTCCATGACTTGTATTGGATCCAGTCCAAATCCGCCAATGACCCGCCAGTTGTCTCCATTGCGGTTCAATTCGGCAGCTGATATGTTTCGAATCGCTGTGCTTGAACCCATCACAATTTGATCGGACCACTGTCCAGCCATGTTGGTCAGGGAGACATTCAAAGCGATGTTACTGGTGGGCCAACTCAACTGTGCGAGCGAGGGCCAGCGTCGAAATTGCTGTGCAATAACTCCGAAGTAGAGGATGAATCCCAAAAAAGCGGTCGCGATGGTGCCCAAGAGAAATTGACGCATGGGCTAGAATTGAAAGTACATGAAGTCCACGCCACCCTCCTGATTCCGGAAAAGCAGGATCATGGCGAGCATGATGGATTGAATGGCCACATCCGCAAGGCGCCCCTCTGGAAGCAGGTTTTTCCCACGCGACCCGAGCCAATCCGCAACACACAGGAACACCAATAAAGCCAGGATTCCGAAAGGAAGCTCCCCGGAAACATCGAATCCCCAACGTCCCAAATAACCCATTGCATCCCCCATCGAATCCGCCCGGAAGAACACCCATGCCACCGTCACGGCTGAGAATGTCCAGGCCATCTGCAGCAGCTCTTTCCAAGAAGGCAGCCAATGTCCTTCCGCAACCACATCTGTCGCGTGTTGCCTGTTGGTGCCACGTAAAAACAAGGGGATGAACAGCATGGCATGGATCCCACCCCAGGCGAGGAACGTCCACTGGGCACCATGCCAAAATCCGGAAACCAAGAAAATGACGAGCACGTTGCGCAGGGCCTTGGGACGAGACACCCGAGAGCCCCCCAAAGGGATGTACATGTAGTCCCGAAACCACGTCGACAATGAAATGTGCCAGCGCCGCCAGAACTCTGCAATGTCCCGAGAGAAATACGGAACCTTGAAGTTGGTCATCAACTCAAACCCGAACAGCTTGGCCGTGCCGATGGCGATGTCCGAGTAGCCCGAGAAGTCTCCGTAAATCTGGAACGAGAACAAGACGGCGCCTAGAATCAGCATGCCACCCGAATGGGCTCCAGGGTCGGAAAAGCACATGTCCACAAAGGGTGCGCATGAGTCGGCCACCACCACCTTCTTGAACATCCCCCAAAGGATCAGCCGCATGCCATCCCTGCCCTTCTCGTAGCTGAAGCTGCGGGGCTTTGCCATCTGCGGAAGCAGGTTCGAGGCGCGCTCAATCGGACCAGCCACAAGCTGAGGAAAAAACGAAACGAAGGATCCAAAGTCAATCCAATGGCGCGTGGCTTTCAAATTCCCACGATACACATCGATGGAGTACGACAGGGTCTGGAACGTATAAAACGAAATGCCCACAGGCAGCACGATTTGAAGCGTGGAGGCATGCATGGCCACCCCCAGCGATCCCCATGCCGCAATCCAATTCTCGATGAAGAAGTTGGCGTATTTGAAGTAGCCAAGGATGCCAAGGTTGACGGCAAGGGAGACCCACAACCATTGCTTCTTTCGCCGGATGCTCGGAGCCTCCTCGATTCTGATTCCCACCAAAAAGTCCACCACCGTCGACAGGACAATCAGCCCCAAGAATCTCCAGTCCCACCAACCGTAAAACACATACGACGCCAACAAGACCAGCAAGTTCTGGGCCCGCAAATTCCGGTTCGCCACAAACCAATACAGCACAAAAACCAGGGGCAGGAAAATCAGAAACTCAACGCTGTTGAAGAGCATGAGATGTGGGGGTATTCAATGGCCTTGTGTGTCCAACTGAACCGTGAGCCCAAGATAAAAGGAAAGGCCGGTGGATGAAAAGGGCTTCCCCGACCTCTTCTTCTACGAGCCCAGGGGAGAGCACCACGGGCTGGCCATCGAGCTGAAGCGCGAGAAGGGCGGAGCCGCGATCAGGTGCCGCACGTTTCAGAATAGCCAGGAGGTGCTGGCTGCATCAGAGGTTCACCTCGCGGTGGTCTCGACCTCGATGGCTTGGTCCTAAACGATGAGGGCGAGAAGCTCCAGGCGGTCTTTCTGTTCGATCCTGCCGTCCTTCTTGACGATCCGCTTCAGCACGCAGAGTGCCTCACGATCGGGGAGCACGTCACCGACGGTCTCCAGGATGTGGGGTGCCTTGCTCTTCAGCCACTGTCCGATGCGGGTCTCCTTGATCCGCTGGCGGGGTTGGTTCACGCAGCAAGCTGCACCGGCTTGCCTTGGGGGGAGGTCAACGCTGGCAACTTCATGCAGTTGACGATTTTTCCGGACCAATCACAGGGCCAATTTTTCAATGCCGCCGGAAAGCCCTGTAAATACTGACCATGTAAAAGGGCTTGGTGATCCCGTCGGGACTCGAACCCGAAACCGTCTGCTTAGAAGGCAGATGCTCTATCCAGTTGAGCTACGGGACCTCGTGCGGACATTTCCGCGGCGCGAAGTTCGGAAGGGAATTCGAGAGTGGACGGGAAAAGTTGGGATTACCTGAAATGTCGTTCATGGGCTGAATCGATTGTGTTCGTGGCCCCTTCTAGATTGGCGGTGAACTGAATAGGTTTTGAATGGTTGTACTGGCATGACCCATGCCATATCCTCTCAGGACAGCACGCTAGATCCAAAGGATGCTTACACTGAACTGCTCCACCACAAGACCTACCTCGTGGACGGACAGCTCAAGTTTTGGAATGGACCAATGGCCGACGTCTACAGCCCGATTCGGACGCTGGTGAATGGTGCGGAGGAGCCAGTTCACCTCGGTTCGGCACCTGACCTCAAGAAAGAGCAGGGAATGGATGCGCTGGCGGCGGCGGCGAAAGCCTATGACAACGGGCGCGGAGCATGGCCTACGATGCCGGCATCGGACCGCATCGCCGCGATGGAGAAGTTCATCGACCGCATGGTGGAGCAGCGAGAGGTCGTGGTCAAGCTTCTGATGTGGGAGATTTGCAAGCGCAAAAAAGACGCGGTGAAGGAGTTTACCCGCACTGTGGAATACCTGCGCGAGACCGTCGTCGAATACAAGAAGCTGCACCGCGAAGGCAGCCACATCAGCAATGTCGAAGGCACGCTGGCTCAGATTCGGCGCGGCCCACTTGGTGTGGTGCTGTGTCTTGGGCCATACAACTACCCGCTCAACGAGACATTTTGCGTGCTGCTGCCTGCCATACTGATGGGCAATACTGCCGTGTTCAAGCCAGCCAAGTATGGGGTGCTGTTGATCACTCCCCTGCTCGAAGCGTTCCGCGATTGCTTCCCTCCGGGAGTGGTCAACATCGTCTTTGGCCGCGGCCGCGAACTGGCTGCGCCCATCATGCAAAGCGGAAAAGTCGATGTGCTTGCCCTCATTGGCAACAGCAAGTCAAGCAACGCTTTGATTTCGCAACATCCCAAGCCCAACCGTGTAAGGCAAGTACTCGGCCTGGAGGCCAAGAATCCGGCCATCATCTTGCCGGATGCGGACCTAGACCTCGCCGTGCAGCAATGTGTAAGCGGAGCCTGGAGCTACAACGGTCAACGGTGTACCGCTTTGAAGGTGATTTACGTACACAAATACGTTCGGGCGGAATTCCTCGAGAAGTTCGCAGCCGCTACGGACAGACTGCGCGCCGGCCTGCCGTTCAACGATTCGGACATTACGCCCCTGCCTGAGCGAGGCAAGGTGGAAGCCATGCAGGCTTACGTCGATGAAGCCATTGAGCAGGGCGCCAAAGTCATGAACGAAAAAGGTGGACAGACTGAAGGTGCGATCTTCTTCCCGGCCATCTTGTTTCCTGTGAGCCGTGCGACGGCCATTTTCAGAGAAGAGCAATTTGGCCCGGTTTGTCCCGTCTTGGAATTTGAAGACATCGAGGAAGTCATGGCCGACATTGCTGAGAGCGATTACGGTCAGCAGGCCAGTGTTTTCTCGCAGAATCCCGAGGCCATGGGCAAGGTCATCGATCAGCTCGTCAACCAGGTCTGCCGCGTAAACCTCAACGCCAGCTGTCAGCGGGGACCCGATGCATTGCCGTTCACCGGCCGCAAGGACAGCGCTGTGGCGACCCTTTCCGTGCGGGCCGCTTTGCGTTCGTTCAGCATTCGCACTTTGGTGGCGTGCAACGAGGGCCGCAAGGACATGCTCGAGGGCGTCGTCTCTGGCCGGCACTCGACCTTTTCCAGTATGGATTATCTGCTATAACCGACTGCGCTGGAGTAGCTTAGGTCAGGCGAGCAGTTCGCTGACGTTGTGGTGCATGGTCTCAGCCAGCGGGTCGGTCGGCAAATCGTTCGCGTCAACACCAAAAGGCTCCTCGACTTCTTCGGCAAGCAGCTCAAGCGATCCGAATACGTACAACACGAAAGTGGACAGGGGAATGGTCCACCAGCTGAACTCGTTGACCAGGCCCAAGGGCAGTGTCACAGTGTAGGCGAAGATGAATTTCTTGATGAAAAGGCTGTACCCGTATGGGATGGGGGTTTTGAGGATGCGCTCACAAGCACCGGTAATGTCTGTGAACCGCGCGAGCTCTGCATTGAGGTTGATGAGCATCTCACCTGAGATGGTTCCAGCGCGGTTCCATTGAACGATGCGCCGATACAACTCGGCTGCGATGGCGTTGGGAATGTGCTGTGGCTGTTCGGCAGAGAGGTCGGAGGGCTTCAAGCCGTTGTTGTCGGTCGTGATGCGGTCTAGGATCTCCTGGGGCTCCACGCGACGCAGGTGATGACGCAGGGCAGAGGGGTAGGCTGCAATCAAGCGCGTCAAGGCAGCGCGGTCTTCAACGTGTTTTTCTCCAGGGAGCAGCGCCGCCAATTGATAGGCCAAATGTCGTGTCGAATTGACCAAGGCTCCCCACTGCTTGCGCCCTTCCCACCAGCGGTCATATCCGGTGTTGGTTCTGAATACGAGGAGCAGGCCCATAATGAAGCCCAGCAGCGAGTGCACAACCACGGTATCCAAAAAAGCAAAGTATTCGCTGTACTCCAATTCCACCCAAGTCAAACCTGTGACGTAGGCCGCATAGGAGAGGAGCACCCAGATCATCTTGCGAAACGTATCGCTGCGATGAAATTCGAAAATCAAGCCAAACCAAGAGCGTGGGTTGTAGAGGATCATATCACCGCAAAGATGACCGATGATCTTGGCCTCCCAACACGTTGAAAGGCTTTCAGATCATCCAAAAAAAAGAGGCGTCGGATTTTTTGGGCAATGTATAATTCGTAGAATAACCTCTGAAAAAAGCGTAGGAACAAACTTACACGGTGTAATAGGAGACAAGAGAATATTTCTCTTTGGTTTTAAGTTGTGGCTGGTTGGTTGTCAGGGAGTTGGGGTGTCTGAGTTTATCGCAAATGGATTAATTTGGCCAAGACGAAGCAGTTTTAGAACTGTCTCCTGGACCAAATTCTTGACAATGAAACTTTCCTTGCTTAGCACGGCTATCCTGTCTGTAGTAGCCATCTATTTTACCTCTCAAGCTTACCCTTCTTTTTCTCAATCCGAAGCGTTCAGTTTCTTCCAAGGAGTTGAAGAGGACGCTTCTTTCGAAGGGTCAACAACTTTCGAAACAGAGACACTTCCTGAAGACGGAGTTGTTTTGACCCCCTCCAACAGGTCTGCTGCGGGGCCATCTGATGAGAGTGCTGCACTGACAGAGGACAGGGGGTTCCACGACGACGATGACGACGACGACGACGACTGTTCCATTACGGTTCATGTCGACACCGAGTCCAATACGTCTTGCGGCTTAGCGCCAGGCGGTTGCGAATGCCACGGGTACCTCTACGGGTTCACGGTATTGTACACAGGTCCTGACGGTGTTTTGGGCGGAGCATACGACTACCATGACAACACCTATGGCCAGTGGACACTCCAGAACGGAGAGACCTATACGTTTGATGTGTCCAATTCCAACCATGAAGGAGAGGACCACGACCACAACGACCCCATGATGTGGACCTATGATGGTTCATGGGAACATTACGGTACCTATGATGCGACTTGTGGTGAAAGCTACATTGGCGAGACGTACGGTCCTTTCACGTTGATCGGATTTGTAGACGTCAATGGCAACGTTTGCGGCGGTTCAACCGGCTGCAATGGAGTGGCTGACGTTACGCCTACCAGCGGCGAAGCCCCTTACACCTTTTTGTGGTCCGACGGTGCAACTTCAGAAGACCGCGACGACCTGTGTACGGGCACGTACCACGTTACTGTAACCGACGCACACGGCTGTTCAGGTTCTATTGACGTGGAAGTTGGAGACAATTCCGAAACCATTTTGATTGAGGCAACAACAGGAGCCAATACGGCTTGCGGTTCAGCGCCTACGCCACCGGAGACCGACTGTGAATGCGAGGGCAAGATGCGCAGCTTCACACTGGAGTACATGGGTCCATCTGGAGCGACGGTGACCGCCTATGACGAC
>Ga0208971_1000643_pt1 | contig 23591 bp, 16 predicted proteins | sample AOAMet1_18_M0_10_2_FD_188229 | JGI IMG/M metagenome (GOLD analysis project Ga0208971, IMG submission 188229) | Ammonia-oxidizing marine microbial communities from Monterey Bay, California, USA - CAN11_18_M0_10 (SPAdes) | ecosystem: Environmental > Aquatic > Marine > Intertidal zone | place... | reverse complement strand
GTTAGAGGGTGATATGGTCAAAGCCGCCGAGGCACTCGCCTTTGAGAAGGCCGCCGAGACTCGAGACCAGATTGCCGCACTGCGACAGATTCAAACACAGCAGGTAATAGAGAAGGGCAAAGGCACTATCGACGTGGTAGCCGGCGCCATTAGCAATGGTCAGGCCTGTGTGCATATGCTCTATATTCGCCAGGGGCGAATTCTCGGCAGTCGCAGCTATTATCCAAAAGCTCCGCTGGCACAGAATGTCGGCGAACTCTTAGATGATTTTCTGCCGCTGTTGTATTTGGCGGGCGGCGGGCGCCCTGATCTGCCGAAAGAAATTTTACTTAATGCTGAAATCGACAGTGCTGAGACACTTACTGAAGCCCTTGAACTTCAGGTTCAGCGCAAGCTTGAAATCCGTCACTCGGTGCGGGGTTTCCGTGCCAAGTGGATCGAGCTGGCTGAGCGCACCGCCGAACAGAATCTGGCCGGCAAACTGGCCTCGAAACAGAGCCAAGAAAAGCGTATGGAATCGCTGCGGGAAACTCTCGAGCTGGAGAGTCTGCCCGAGCGCATAGAATGTTTTGATATCAGCCACAGCAGCGGTGAGGCGGTAGTCGCCTCCTGCGTGGTATTTGACGCCAGTGGCGCGGTAAAAAGCGACTATCGGCGCTTTAATATCGAAGGTATCACCGGTGGCGATGATTACGCCGCTATGGAACAAGCCATTCGCCGTCGCTATACAAGGCTGATGAAAGGTGAGGGCAAGCTGCCAGAGATTTTGCTGATTGACGGCGGCAAAGGGCAAATTGGTATAGCCAAAGAAGTACTTGCCGATCTCGGTGTAGTGGGTGTAATGATTTTGGGGGTTGCCAAGGGCACCACTCGCAAAGCCGGCTTTGAAACATTGATACTAGCCGATCAGAACAATCGCGTTATCGCTCGACCCCAGCAGGCTGCGCTACACCTTATTCAGCAGATCCGCGATGAAGCTCATCGCTTTGCTATCACCGGACACAAGGCGCGCCGCGACAAAAAGCGCCGCACTTCGCCACTTGAGGGCATCCCCGGCGTAGGACCAACTCGGCGTCGAGATCTGCTTAAACACTTTGGCGGTATCCGCGAAGTACAGAAAGCCAGTGTTGCAGATTTGATGAAAGTACCCAATATCAGCAAAAAGGTTGCTGATGAGATTTACAGCGCACTGTACAATGACTAACTTTTAGATTCGCCGCACCATCAAGACTATCAAGCCGCGAACCCATTACCGCCAAAAGAAGACAATTACATGTGGAATCTGCCCAATATCCTAACCCTGCTGCGCATTGGCTTAATACCGGTGTTCATCGCCATATACTACACCTCATGGGAGTGGCATAACCTGATCGCCGCCGCCGTGTTTGGTCTGGCCGCAGCGACTGATTGGGTAGACGGTTATATGGCGCGTAAATACGATCAGGTAACGCCCTTTGGTGCTTTCTTGGATCCCGTTGCCGACAAACTGATTGTGGTTGCGGCTATGGTGATGCTGCTCGAAGTGCATTCCAGCCCCTTATTTTCAATTGCATCGATTATTATTATCGGCCGTGAAATCGTTATTTCCGCACTGCGGGAGTGGATGGCCGAGATGGGCTACAGCGGTACTGTTGCCGTCGCTATGATTGGCAAAGTGAAGACCTGGGTGCAGATGGTTGCCATCGCGGTGTTGCTCGCCGCCAAACCAGAAAATGAACTGCTCACCAACCTCGGGTTTATCGCGATTTATATCGCCGCCGCGCTAACTCTTTGGTCGATGGTCCACTATCTGCGCGCCGCCTGGCCGCAATTGAGTGGCTCAACTCCAAGTAAGTGAGATCAGCGCGATAATCAGTTGATTTATTGCTGGTAATGCCTAGAATAGCGGCCTTCAAGAGCATTGCGGTTTTCGGGCTCTTGAGTTAGAAAAGAAAGTGGTTAGATGAGTATTAAGTAGTAAAGAGAAAGTTTAAGGCGCCGTAGCAAAGTGGTAATGCAGTGGACTGCAACTCCGCGATCGTCGGTTCGATTCCGACCGGCGCCTCCATTCTCCAGCCCCACCCAAATCCCAAAAACTATTCCCCAGTAACCCCAGTTTCGTTTACAACACCAAGTGCATCTGTTACCATTAGTTTTTATATATAAAACTTATAATAAGATAAAAGAGAGTATACCCATGGCAGAAATTACCCTAGTAGGCTGGTTCCATACAATTTTGGGCATACTGTCCATTGGTACCGTTATCTATACCATCGCCAAGCACAAAATTATCAAGTCGACGACTAGGTCTGGCCAGGTCTACCTTATCGCCACCTTAGTAACGGCAATTTCTGCACTGACCATTTTTCAAAATGGCGGCTTTAATATCGCCCATTTGCTGGCGATCGCCACATTGTTGGCTGTACTTGTGGGTTGGCTTGCGGAGAAAAAGCGGATTGTCGGTGGTCTATCACCTTACTTGCAGGCTGCCAGCTACTCAGCCACCTTCCTTTTCCATATGATCCCAGCAATCACTGATGGTCTAAGACGCCTGCCAGTTAACGATCCAGTGGTAACTGATGTAGCAGATCCCTTGCTGCTAGGCTTCTATATAGCATTTGCGGCTACTTATGTATTGGGAGTCATTGCTCAAGTAATTTGGTTACGCAGGTCCAGCGCCAACGCTTAAAACTAGCGGGTTAAAAAAGCCCCAAATAGCGCGTTATTGTTTCCCATTTGAGATTTTGATCAGGTATAATTTCGCCCGCTTAGACCCGCGGCGGTCGATTGTTTGGTTTAAGTAGAAAGCCCACCTATTTATACGCCCGGGTGGCGAAATTGGTAGACGCAAGGGACTTAAAATCCCTCGGTGGCAACACCGTGTCGGTTCAAGTCCGACCCCGGGCACCATTCCCTTAGTAATCCCCACCGTCATGCACTGCTTAACCTGAAGTGTCTTCCGCACAGCAGAAGTCTTATCTGCTAAAGCGGGGATTACCCTTACAGCTCATCAAAATATGAAGTTAACTCCCACACCAACCGCCCATAAAGCCACGTCTGCACGATAGGATGAGCTCACTGGCAATCCCAGAGCCGCGTCAACATTGGGCGTATCTCTAGTGAGACTTTCCTCGAAGGAATAAGCGGCAAAAGTGTCAATGCGGGCCGAGGAGCTAATATTGTAGCCAATACCTAGGGACAGACTATCACTGCTGACAACTGGCGCTGATGCGGTTTGAACTATCTTTATAAGGTCGTTGCCAACGAACGGCAGGGGTATGCTGCCGATTCCATAGAGCGAATTTATACTGTTATTGGGCTCTTCCCTGAACTGATCTGATTGATGACTGTAGCCAAGCCGAAAGCGCCAGTCGCCCAGCGTATATTGAGTGCCGAGCATAAATATCGTCTGATCCTCATAGATATCCTTATAAGTACTGGCGTCCCCCCATAAGTTGCGCTGGATATCTATTTCAACCAACCATAAAGGACTCAAGTGCATAGCTGCTCCGAGCACAAATTCAGCCGGCTGTTCCACCGTTAATGTCTGGAATCCCTCCGGTGCGACAGTGGTAAAGGTAACATCTTCAAACTCGTATTTGAGCTTACTTTTGTAAAGAGCACTCACAACAATATTGTCTGAGACCTGCTGCGTTATTCCCAGTGAAAAGCGAGCTCCAGTGTCATGCACACTGGCCGTGGTTCCACCAAACTGCCCCGTAGGTATGTCTGGCCCTGATTCGCCAGTGGTGCCCAGTTGCAGCAGACCAAAGCCTACCGTCGCTGCCGCCCCAATGGATGTTGAAGGTGTAATCTGTTTTGCGATCGATAAGTTGGCATTAAACGAGAGCAATTCCGATGTAAATGGGAGTTCAGTTCCGACAAGTGCCCCCACCCGGACAGGGTCGTCACGAAAATCTGCGCCCAGTCCAGCACCCACCTGAACGCCGGCACCGATAACCCAGCCTTCTCCGATTTGGTTGGAAAACCCAAAGTCTGGAATAACATAATTATCGGCAATACTGTCAGACACATTGGTTCCGCCTGCGCCAGTTTGCGTATTCTCAAGTTCAATTTTTAATATGGATGCGCCTAAACCAAATTGTGTACCTGAAAATTGAGTAAGCGTCGCGGGGTTGCCGAAAACAGCTGCTGAGACTTCTTGCGGCATAGTAAATGCGGCCCCCGACATCCCACCGGAGGCGGGTTTCATGGATATAGCCATATTGGCACCCACGGGTAAGGCAAAGACCGTTTGATATGCCAAGGTTAATCCAAGCACAGTCAATACCGTGGATGCAGGTCGCCATATCTGTGAAGACATTTGTGTCGCTTTAGGATCATTATTATTCATTTTATATTTATAGCGGCCAGTCTTATTTTAGCCTGCTGACTAAACTGGGTCCCGCATGTCCTATTTATTATTATTTGTCGATCTTTCGCCACCCGCGAAACCCTAAGGATGAAGTTACTACACTAAATTTATATTGTCCAATTGATAGTATTTTGATGCGACACTAATTGGCTGCTCAACAACACTCGCTAATGGCAGGAGTCCAACCTGGTTGGGCAGAGTGGTGGTAGACCTGCATGGCGCTGGTCTGGCAGGCTTTTTAAAGCCTACTTTGAGCTGATAAAGCGAAAGTGGTTTATGCTTTTATTGGTTATACAGAACCCTCTATAATTGCGCTAAAGCCCCACTAAAATAACTATAAGTTTGCCCTATGCGCTTCTCCCGCCTTTGCAAAATGTCACTTCTGACTATTCTTATCAGTCTAGTCGCTTGCTCTCAATCGACCCCATCGGCTGACAAAGATCGACCGGTAATGTTCATTTCACGTGCTGAGTATAGTGAAAAGCTGCAGGGCTTTTGGTTGGGCCAAAATATCGCCAACTGGACTGGCCTGATTACTGAAATGGACAAAGTGGGTACGCCGGAGACCATGCCGTTTTACACCGATGAAGATTGGGGTAAGCCTGATCTAAAAGCGATGTGGGGAGAATATGTTCCCCATGCTAGCCATATAAAGTTTTATTTTCAGGAGCAGGGCCAACCTTGGGGCTCTGATGACGACACTGATATCGAATATATTTACTCGTTTTTGCATGATCAACACCGAGTCAGCAAGCTTAGTGCAGAGCAAATACGCAATGGTTGGCTTAAGCATATTTATTCAGAGACCGATGCACCGCTGTTTCAAAAATTCCCTGACTCCAAACCGCAGAAAGAGAATTTTTTGTGGGTTTCTAATGAACGGGCTCGGATCTTAATGGAGCAGGGCATGGGCCCGCCGGAGACCAGCGACCCGGCTAACAATTCAAACTCTCTAATGATCGATGCACAGCTCACTACTGAGCTATTTGGTCTTTTAGCGCCAGCACGTGCCGATATTGCGGTGGATATTGCTCTGTTGCCGATTCGCACCACGGCTACTTTGGACGCTCAGTGGATCTCGCAGTTTTATGTGGCTATGCACGCATTAGCGTCCAGAGTGGATTCTTCAATCAGTCTAAAGCGGCAGACACAGTGGCTGGCTGAACAGGCAAAAGGGCAGCTCCCCAAGGATTCAAGCGCGGCAAAAATATATGAGTTTGTCAAAAATCAGTATTTAAATAACCCTGACAAAGACGACTGGGAAAGTACCAGAGATGCTGTGTATCAACGCTATCAGCTGTCTGCAATGGACGGCTATACCTATCATCAGCCCTTTGATGCGGGGATTAATTTTGCCGCCAGTTTAGTCAGTCTGTTTTACGGTGAAGGGGATATTAAGCGTACAGTGCAGATTGGTACCTTGGCGGGTTGGGATTCGGACAATCCTACTGCTACCTGGGGTGGCTTGCTCGGCTTTATGCTTGGCAAGCAGGGGGTAGAGACAGCCTTTAACAAGACTAACCTTTCGAACACTTATTCAATTCATCGAACGCGACGGAATTTTCCCGACCAGAGTCCGAATCAATTGGGAGAGGATACCTTTGCCAATATGGCCGCTCGAGATTTGCGAACGATCGACAGAGTGGTGGTGGAGTTGATGCAGGGAACCGTGAATACAGAAACCAATCGATGGATCATTCCTCTTTAAATTTTTTCCTTTAAAAGAGTTTTAAAGGATTCGATTGGTCTCTGCTCTCTAAAATGAACCGCTGCCGCGACTCAAATACTTAAGTCCATAAGGTTGTAGTTTTTAAGCGACTCTTTAACCTCTTGATTCCATATCGGCTTTTCAGCGTCGTTGGCGACTGGCAAATAGTCGTAGGGCTGTTCATCAGGAAATCTCTGCTTGCGGGCGGCAATGGCTATACCAATCAATCTGGAACGATGTTTGATAAAGGCTTCATCAAAGGTTGCGGCTTCCGCATGGAGGCCAGCACCACGCACATTCAGCACTGATGCCATTGGATGGAAACCAAAGTTGACCGTCACCCTTTTTTCGAGGCCGGTATTGGCAAAGGACCCATGAAGTATTTGGCGACTATTGATAACCACATCACCTGGGTTACAAATAATAGGTATGGCTTCTGGCAGACGCTCGGTGCCTGCTTTGGAAACCAGATCGACAATATTCACTCTGCTGTTCTTGTGACTACCGGGGACCACCCAGACGCCGTTGACTGCGGTGCTGCCGTAGACTTGGCCCATAAAGTTAAAGCCATGAATATTCTCGTCAAAGACCGGGCTGTCCCAGTGGGTGTCGCCATCTTGATGCCAGGACACTGAGGCTCCCAGGCCTGCATCTTTGATAAACAACCCCTCATGAAAGGGTACAAAGTCCTTGCCGTTAACTGCTTCGGCCATCTTTAAAAGTCCGGGATGGGCATAGGTCCGCAGGCAGGCATCTGAATATTGCAGTGAGCCACCCAGGTACAGGGGCGTTGCCTGTGGAGCACCTTCCCCTGGCTTCGGTTCAAATAATTTCACCTGATGACGGCCATTAAGCATCGCGGTACCCCCCAGTGGATCTGAAAGTGGCTTTGCCCATTGCAATGCAAAACCTTCTCTATCAGAACCCAGTGCGGGTCTTCCTTTAGCGTCTAGAGTTGCGCCCATCTCAGTGGGAAAGTTTTCGCGCATTTGCTCTAGGTCGTTTTTCAAATCATTGAGTTCGTCTTCACCTAGAGCATTCTCAAAAATGTAGAAGCCATATTTTGAATAGGTTTTCAGGATATCAGGGTGAATATCGCCGTTTTCGTCAAAGCGAATCGGGCCACGGTTTGGCAGGGCTAGGGCTTTCTCTTGTCCCTGGATAAGGTATTGCTTCATTTGCTCGGCGTCGTCGCCATAGTAAGCGGCGCAGGCTTCGATAGATTGAGTAATGTCTTGGAACATGGGGATGCCACCTTGGAGATTTTATTTTTATTGTTATGCCGATAAGTATATTTCATGTGATTCGTTACGCCAACCTTCGTGGGCGGGACATTGGCTGCAACAGCCTGCATTCTCTTCGCGGGGCTTTTCTGTCATGATGATCTGCCCGTTTCTCCGTGAGGTTAAACGATAGTCAGATAGTCAATAATAACGATTCCGGTGGCGTTTCCGCTCAGCTGGAACAGCTTCTAAGGGCCTCAGGCAATTAGTCGTTTTAGTTTTTGGGGAGTGAACTGATATGGTCGAAATACTTTCGGTAGCGATAGCGGTTACTCTGATGACGTCGGTTTTTATCTGCCTAAAGTGGCGTAATATACGCTGTGTGGGGGACACACCATTGTCCCTATTGGCCTTTTCCGCGATCTTATTCACCTCTGGCTTGGATGTGGGGCTGATTATGTTTCCCCTAGTCGAATTTCCTGTTTACGCTGCAGAGGAAGCCTATAGCTTTACCAACCCACTGGCCATTGAGTTTGGTTTTTGGGGTTTTCTCGTATGGGCATTCTATTTTTTGACGACCTTTTATTTCTGCATTGTTGAGCCGAAGGTAGGGCTGTTTCAACTCGGGCCTATTCGCTGGATTAACAATCTTATTATTATTGCCACCTGTGCGTTTACGGCCTTTCTGTTTCTCAGTTATGCGCCCAGCTATATCAATGGTATAAGGCCACTGCAGCAGTATAGTTTGGTTGGCTTTATTATCTTGATGGCGGTTTGGTCCAGTACTGAGATTCGCTATCTGAAAATACTCAGTCTCGCTTCCAGTGGTCTATTTTTGCTGCTTAATATTGTCATGCTATTGGCTTCTGGCGCTTCCATAAATGAGTATCTTGGCACTCTGGGGAATTTAGCAGGCTACTTTGAAAACCTTCATCACTTTCTTAGCCCGGTCAGTGATTACCATGGCTGGTATCTATTCTGGTGGTTTGCATGGAGTATTATGATTGGCCAGTTTGTGGCCCGATTTGTCGGCGGCCTCAAGGTCTGGCAGCTAATGCTGGCACTGTTGGTTATTCCCTCCACTGCCATCGCTCTGTGGTTTACCACGCTCTATTATTATTTTGCCAATGGCATTTCGGTAAGTTGGGCGCTTAATGGCGCAATGGTTTTTGTTGGCGTGATCTTTGTAATTAACTCCTTGGATTCATTGATTAGGTTGTATACGGATAATTTAGTCGTCGGCGTTCAGCAGGTTGGTCGAGTAAAATACCTGATTAGCAATTGGTTATTAATCGCCTTATTGGTGCTGTTATATCAGTTTACGCCCTTTGAAATTGAGTGGGTGGGGATGGTTGTGATCGGATTGTATCTGGTGATCTATATACTGCTATTTAAGGGTCGTAGAGAATTGGCCAAGAGTTTTTCTGGCGAGCAAAAGGTTATTTAATTCAGTTTTAAGAGATTGGACATAATGCAAAACCAAAAAGATATTGATTATATTGTTGTGGGTGCTGGCTCTGCGGGCGCCATTGTTGCTTCACGTCTCAGTGAGGATCCCAACTGCGAAGTTCTCCTAGTTGAATATGGCGGCAGCGATGGCAGTGTTTTTGTGCGCATGCCCTCGGCGCTGGGTATTCCCATGAACAGCAAAAAATATAACTGGGGCTTTGAGACTGCGCCGGAACCCTATTTAGATAACCGTCGAATGAACTGTCCGCGGGGCAAAGTGATCGGTGGCACCTCGTCGATTAATGGCATGGTCTATGTACGCGGTAATGCGGCAGATTTTGATCAATGGGAAGAGCAGGGTGCCAGTGGCTGGAACTATCAAAACTGCCTGCCGTACTTTAAGAAATTCGAGAATCATCAATGTCGCCAAAGCGCTTATACGGGCAATGAGGGGCCGGTGGCGATCAGTGATGGCAACAATATGCGCAATCCACTTTATCGCGCCTTTATTGATGCAGGGGTCGAGGCGGGCTATGGGGAAACCGAGGACTACAATGGTTATCGACAGGAAGGCTTCGGACAAAAGTTTATGAATGTGGACCGAGGTATCCGCGCATCCACTGGCTATTCCTATTTAAAGGCTGCGACAAAGCGGTCCAATCTAACCGTTCTCAAACATGCTCTGGTGACGAGGATTGTCTTTGAGGGCAAAACAGCCATTGGTATTGAATGCAAAATAGGCGGTAAAACCAAGCTATATCAGGCGAAAAAAGAGGTTGTCCTAAGTGCGGGTGCCATTGGTTCGCCGCAGCTTCTTCAGGTATCAGGAATAGGTTCGCGCAAAACTCTGGAGGATGCGGGCATTGGCCTGCTTCATGAGCTGCCGGGTGTGGGTGAAAACCTTCAGGACCATTTGGAGTTTAATTTTCAATATAGCTGCAAGCAGCCGATCAGTCTTAACTCAGAATTGGGTCTGTTTAAAAAAGGTGTGATTGGCGCTCGATGGCTGCTGCTCAAAACCGGTTTAGGGCGCACCAATCACTTTGAGGCCTGTGCCTTTATTCGCTCCAAGGCGGGGGTTAAATCTCCAGATATTCAGTATCATTTTTTACCTGGGGCCATTACTTATGACGGTTCGGTGGCGTTTAAAGGACATGGCTTCCAGGTTCATGTGGGTCATAACAAACCTACCAGCCGCGGTCATGTGCGAGCGCTTTCTGGGGATCTCAGTGAGCACCCAGAAATACTGTTTAACTACTTAGAGACCGAAGCCGATCGTGAGGGCTTTCGCAACTGTGTCCATTTAACGCGCGAGATTATGCGCCAGCCAGCGATGGATGCATTTCGCGGTGAGGTTATTCAACCCACTGATGAGGTGCAGACTGATCAACAGATTGATGCCTTTGTTAGAGCCTCTGTGGACAGTGCCTATCATCCCTGTGGCACCTGCAAAATAGGTGTTGATGAATTGGCGGTGGTGGACTCAGAGTTGCGTGTTCGAGGTATTGAAAACTTACGGGTTATTGACGCCTCAGTGTTTCCCACGATCCCCAATGGCAACCTTAATGCCCCGACTATGATGCTCGCGGAGCGCGGCGCAGATTTGATTAAGGGTGGAGCGCTATTGTCTTCTTTAGAGGTGCCGGTGTATCAGGATGAGCTTTGGCAAGAGCGCCAGCGAGAAGCACAGCTGGGCGCTAAAGTCTCATTGTTGCGATCTGAGTTATGAAAATGTGATTTACTCAACTCTGTTGGCATTACTTCTAAAACTCTGTAATGATGAACTTATAGGGCTTTTTATTGTTCTCAGAATCTATAGCTAAATTATTTATTTGTGAGTACACTCTACAAAAAAATTGGCTCAATGCTGTAGAAAGGCATCTGGATTCTCCAAAGACGTATGCTGATACTGCGCATTAAAGAATAAAAACTACATGGCTAGTTAAATTATAGTAGTAAAATAGAGGGGGACAGTAGCTCGATTATCGATTGCGAAAGTTGCGAAAAGGAGGTCGTCTGCAGCTCGAGCTATATCAATAAATGAATATAAAATTAGTAAGTCAGCATATTGGCTTGAGGCTAATTGTTGTTGCGCTTTTAGGGTTTTCAGCCTTGCCTGCCTCTGCTTCCACAGTCTACTGGGGAGGCGTTTCCTTCGCGTCTTGGGATGATCGCCAAGCGCTATTTCCCAATGTTGCAAAATTCCTCTGCCGTGGCGGTGGCGATTGCATCGACTCAAACTTAGATTCATGGGCACTTGATGGGGTTTTACAAGCAGAGTTCTCAGGGTTTAATCTATCAACTGATTTAATTTCTCCAGATCAAATTGAAGCGGTTATTATGACGCCAATGATTACTGGCGAATCACTATCGGTTGTTAAAGATATTACCAACGGCAAGGTGAATTACATCCATGTCTACCGAATCTATGCTTCCCTAGTCTTTTTTGAAGTTGGCTCTGGACGGCTGATATCGGCCAAGCCAGTGGTTGTTCAATACACCGACACTCTTCCAACGATAGCCAGTGAGGATGTGGTTAGCCAGGGTTTTGCACATTTGGCCAACCCGACTTACGATGGCGTTAATCTATTTGATGAGCTTTTCAAAAGAGCCGCTAATACCTCCCCATTCAGTTTCTCGGAAAAGTACGCACGAGTTGCGTCGATCAATATTGTTCCGGAAGCTCTTGCAGAGCTTGATCCCAATTTAGATGTCAGCGCCTGGAAAACTCAGATCGCGCGACAGCTTGAAGCCTACATTGTCGATGCGACCAATGGTCCCCTAGTGCCGAGTATTCCCGGAGATCATTTGACCGGTGAATTTGCGGCAACATTTGCAAGTGGATCGAAAGTGATTAAGTTGCCTGCTGAAGTGGCCTTTGAGTTCAGTGTTGATATCTCAAAATTCAAAGAAATTGTCAAAGTCGATCGAAAGCAAAAAACCAATTGTCATGCGGTAAAACTTACGTTTCGCCTAAATGGTCCATTTGACACAATTTTAGAGGCTCCTCTAACTCGTACAAAAAGGAGTTGTGGCGTGATTGCTGCGGATAAGCAGCTTGATAGAACCTACTATTTTACGCAGTCCTTATTCAGTCTTCTAAAAGAGTCTTCGACAAGCTTGAGTGCAAAGCCTGACAAAGCCTTTTTAAAACGAGCTGCACCCAAATCTAAGGGTTTAAATAAACAATTTGTTAAGGCGTGGAAATCTGCGCTGGATAGCAGTTGGTAACTTAAGGGGTATGTATGTCGATCCGTATGTTGATAAAACAAAGTGTCTTGGTACTGAGTTTGGTTTTTACGCTTCCAACTTGGAGTCAAGATTTAGTTCAAGTGAAGGCGCTTGGCAGCCATAAATATTCGAGCTTTAACAAGACAAAAGCTCGTGAAGCGGCATTAATGAATGCCAAAGAGACAGCATTAAAAAAATATATTTCTTCACTGCCCATGGCAAAACAGCGCATGTTGCAGAGTGGATTCGATGAGATGCTGTCTGACATCAACCGATATGTTGTAGAGACGGTGATACAGCAAGAGAAGCGGGATAAAGACACCAAGCAATATAAAGTTGCTGTGATGGCGCAAATTAGCCCAGTCGCTCTGGATATCTATTTGGCAGATAACTCTGAGGCTGGAACTCAGGGTAGCGGCGAAAGCAGTGACTTTGGTGCAATGTTCATTGCTCGGGTAGAAATCAGCAGAAAATCCTATGACGAGAAAACCGTCTCGGTGAGTGAGACCGATAATTTGGTGTCCCTTGAAGAGACCAGCGCCTCTGATGGTGAAAGCAGCCTGGATTCTGCTCGTGAGAAATCATTGAACGTATCCAAGAGCGGCGGTAGCCGGGAACAGAAACGCGATAGCGTTCAGTTTGAACCGAGCATTGAAATAAGCGAGGAAGTGGCATACGCCGTTGAGGAATATTTGGTCAATGCAGGCTTTGAACCCATGGGTGTAGGCGATCTGGATGATGTGCCATACCTTGATGAAGTTGTTGATGATATGCGCAGTTCAGGGCGTATGCCCTCAAGAATGCGCAAGCAATTCCAAGTCGCAGCGATGGATGCCGGCTGGACCTTTTTGGGGATGGGAACAATTGATATCGGAACGCCTCAGAAAGACCCCGCTCGCGGCACCATTCGAGTGCCTGCGACTGTTGCATTCAAGGTTTGGAGTTTAGATGACGGGCGCGCCAAAACCGTGGCAACTGTGCGTCCCCAGGTGGTCTACGGACAGGATCGAGGTAGCGCTTCGGTGGCAGAAACCAATGCATACAATGAAGCGGTCAAGCAGGCCATGGATACGGTTGTTTCGCAGATGCAGCAAAAAGGGTTGAGATAGTTAAAACTCAAAAAAATTAAAACGATACAAAGGTTAATGAAATGAAAAAGACTCAATTTTTTAATGCAATTTGGATTTTCCTGTTTACCGTAGCGGCTTCTTCAGCCAGTGCTCAGTTCTCTAGTTTCACCGATAAAATTCCCGGTGGCGGGAGTAAGTCAACTAAGTCTTCAAAAGCGTCGATTGGCGGCGAGAATTGGAAACAGGTGGCTTCCAACTTTCAGTCTGCAAGAGCGGACATTGCTCGAGATTTACAGGTGCAAGCGCTGTTGTCTGCGGACATTGCCGAGGCACTGGGTCTGCAGAGCGAAGCGGCGGTAATGCGCGCCGAAGCGAGCAAAATTGAAGAGAAAGGCGATGCCTTGGGGTCCTCGGATCTTGGTGCGATAGGTGAAAAATCAGCCAGTACTAATGAGCTGGTTAAAGAAAAGCTCTCTTCAGCGGAAAGTTTGACCGCGGAGCAGACAGCGGCTCTAGGGGCTGCGGCCACTAAGTACATACCTTCGCTTTTAGCGACGATTAAAACAGCGACCATGGTTAAAGATACTATCTCCACCGCATCGGGTCTTGGCGCACCCAAATTTAGTGATGGAAGAAGTGCCATTTCGGCGGCTAAAGATATTCCCAAGGTTGGCCCGGCGATCATTAAGCTAACGGTAAATTCAGTTAAGCAGGGTACCGACATGTTTTCGTTAATGAACACAAAGGGTGTAGCAACGCCAGATACTAGCGAACTCGCTTTCGATATGTAGAAAGGGCATTACTATGAAGATCGATAATGTTGTGCGATACGCTGGCATGTTTAGTTTTACGCTGGCGTTGGTCTTTTTTAATTCCCTCGCCTTGGCGTCCTCCTGTGCTGAATTCGAGGCGGATGCGGAGGCCTTTGGTGGCGTGGTGCCACGCTTTGATGAGAATGGCAAAGTGAGGGCGATCTTAATGTATGGTGAGTCATCATTTATAACGCCTAAACGAAGCTTGATTGCCAATGCTAGACGAAAAGCTGAGTTGGACGCTAGGCGCGCTTTTGCCGAGTTTTTAAAAAGTGATTTTGACTCAAACACGGTATCGGCTAATTTAGTCGAGACCGCGTCATTGACCGATGACAGCGGTACCACTGGCTCTGCTTTAGAGCTGTCTAGCACTCTCAATGTGATGCGTCAAAACTCCGAGGCAACATTGTCGGGAATTGCTAAATTAGATGAGTGTGTCGACACCGAGGGTAAGTACCTCTTAGTCCAGTTGGGTTGGAAGCCGGCACTGTCTGCCGGTGCAGCCGATGCCAAGCAGGCAATGAATAACCCCAGTTCCGGCGGCAAGCAATCGCCTCAGGCTTCTGTTGGTGTGGGCTCTGGTGCCGAGTCTAGCTCATCAGGAGGCGCGCAATCGTCTCAGGCGAAAGTAGCTCAAAGTTCAGCTAATGCCAAGCCGGGTGTCGAGTTGATTTCCTTGGAGGTCGAGGGCCGGGGTATTAATCTCAAGTCTGCCACTAACGAGGCTTTGAAGAGTGCTATTTCGCAGGTGTTCGGTGAGAAATTTGCATCGCAATCTAGCGTCACTGAAAGTGTTTTGTCTGCTAGTGTGTCTGATGGCGAAGGTAGTTATGGCGTTGCGCTTGAGACCTCTGCTTCGACCAATGCTGTGCAAAGTGAAACATCTGGCCTAATCAGATCCTGGGCCTATATTGAAAAGGGCGACGATAGCAGTGGCTACAAAGTGGTGCTCAGCGTAGTGATTCCAAAGTACAAATCGTCACTGGACCCGGATAAAACTACAATCATTGTTATTGAGCCAGTTGCTGGTTCGGATGCCATCTTGCAGGATCAGCTGTTTAAAGATTTTGCCTCCAAAGTTCACAGTGTTCTTGAACAGAGTTTAGGCCAAACAGCTGGGCTAAATGTTTTGGACAGGCAATATTTAAATCTCGCTGAACAAGAGATGGGCGCGATCTCAAAAAGCGGCAATATGGAAGAGCTCGCCAAGCTGGGTAATCAGGCTGGCGGTGATTTGATGTTGGTGCCGGTGATTGAGACGTTTAAATACAGGCTTGATAGCCGTGAAATTGGGGGCCAAACCATCGAGCGCATGGTGTATAACGTAACCCTTTCAACTAAGGTTATTGAAGTCGCCACCTCAAATATTGTCGATGCTAAGAACTTTCCAGTCAGAAATAAAAAGATCAAGTCTGATGACCCAACGATCGATATGGCACTTTTTATGGCTGGGCGTGCGGTTAGACACCTGTCTAAATCAGTGGGCGGCGGATACGCCGAAGGCTACGCCGATGGGCGGGCCGATGCGAATGAAAATAAACCCGATATGAAGGCCGTTAAAGAGGCTTCCAAAAAAACATTTATAGAGGCAAAAGGTAATGTTGAAGATGACTGGTAAAGCGCTAACCCTTGGCGTTATATTTTTAATTTCGGTTAATGTTGCTGCGGATTGTAGTCAATTTGAAGCAGATGCTGAGGCCTATGAGGGTGTGGTACCCAAGTTCAGTGGCGATGGAAGCCTGCGAGCCCTGTTAATGTATGGCGAAGGGACTTTTTTGTTTCCAAAGAGAAGTTTGATTGCCGATGCTAGACGCAAGGCCGAGCTGACTGCTAGACGAGCCTATGCCGAATTTTTAAAAAGTGACTTTGATGCAGCGACTGTTGCGGAAGATTTTGTCCAAACAGAGCAGGTTACTGATGAGAGCGGCAATACGGCTGGTATCGCCATAGAGTTGACCAGTACGTTAAACCAGATGCGTCAAAATACTCAGGCAACCTTGTCGGGCATCGTCAAACTAGACGAATGTGTCAGTCAAGAGGGAAAATACGTCTTGGTTCAGCTGGGTTGGAAGCCGTCTACATCGGCAGCGGCTGCGGACGCCAAGCAAACTATGAACAAAGATATTGCCCGTGGTGATGAGAGTGAACAGAGTAATCAGGGTTCTTCCGGGGCAAAAGCTAAGCCGGCTTCAAGCGTAACCCCGGTTAAAGGCTACAGGAAAAAAAGCAGTTTAGCGGATGACTTCTAGATCATTTTCGATTGGCTTTCTGTGTCTCTTGGCATGGAGTTTTAGCTCTCTTGCAGCGTCGAGCTGCAAGGAGTTAGCGGTAACCGGTGTAGGTGACAAAGATGAGTTTTACGTCGTTTGCACCAACTCCCTGCTTAAGCCTGCCTATGTGGTTACACAGTATTATGGCGGCACTGAGCACTTTGGTGTTTTGAGCCTCAATGTTCGTAACTCAGGGTATTTCTGCTCAGGGGATTCAGAGCAATTCAGGTGTCAGGCGTTAACCGGAGGTGCCATTCCTTACGGCACTTTCAAGTCCCGCAAAAGCGAGGTAACCGTTGCTAATCTCAGTAAAGGTACATCGGTCTATAAAGAAAAGGATGCGATTTTTCGTTTTCCAAGATCACATCGCGCTGCCAAATCTATGGGCTGTTTTGTTGTGATTCAAAAATCTAAAGATGTGACTATCGGTCTGAGTGAAGACCGGTTATATCAATCCGCTGAATGCTTGGTTGCCTTAGAGCGTTACATGGCGACCGACAAGGCGATGCTTTTTCGTTGAATATTGACTTGGCAGACCTTAACAGTCTTTTAGAAAAATTGTATTAACCCTGTCACTCGCTACTAGAAATTTATTGTAGGGATACCCGATAGAGCCAATATCAGCGTCTCTTATCTTGTGGCTAGATAGGATAGTTAGTCAACATTTATCATAAATCGTAAATCATAAAAATACGGCAGTATCAGCAGATAATAAGCCAGTCCGGCGGCCTTAGGGATTGCGTTTAACTGCGGCGTATATTTATGCAAATCATCTAGATCGGTTCCTCTACGGGATCAATTACGGTCATACTCTCAGGTGAGAGTGTCTGAGGACCTGAGGGTTTAGATTTATTGTCCCGGAGAGTGTTTGTACCCACTGCGTCCTTTAGCCTGATACTAAAACCTGAATAATGGCTTGCCTGTGAGACCAGCTACGCAGAGCTGTTCTTAGACCTTAGCTCACAGTGTGGTTTCCATCTTCCTAGGTAAATGTGCAAGACAGTTGGCTCCAGACAACCAGTCATCCATCATTGTCTTAGTTAATGCCTCGATGGCAGTTCGCGTGCGGATTTAAAAAGTGTCGAAAAAAAAAACGCTCTGAATTGAGCACTATATTCCGGAGAATGATTAGCTAGCGGATATACCTCGAAAAAAGTGCAAAAAAATCCCCCAAACATAATGTTTGGGGGATTTTTGGTTCTAGCTTGTTAATTAAAAGTTTTCTAATTAAAAGCTGTACTTGCCTTTCAAGTAGAACACACGGCCCAGTGGGCTGTGCTGCTTTGGATCATAGCTGAAGTTAGCTGCGTCAGAAACACGTGGTGGCTTCTCGTCAGTTAAGTTCTTAACACCAACACTCAAAGCCAGTGCATCTTCCATAACTCTGAAGCCGTACTGCGCATCAGCGGTAGTGTAGGAAGAGATACCCATAGGGTCCACTGGCTGGCTGTGCTGGTAGTCAGATATGTAGCTTATATTAAGCGACGCATCCTGTTCACCATTTGACCATGCAAGTACGACATTGGCTTTAGTTTCGGGCATTGAGCGAGCAAAGTTATTGTTGTTAAAGTAACCAGCAGCCTCGATTACTTCGCCGGTCGGCGCTGTAATATCATACTGAAGGAAGTGTGCGACATTCATACCCAGATTAAGGTTGTCGCTCACTTTGTACTGTACTTCAAGGTCAATACCTTCTACATCAACACTTGAAGAGTTGAAGTAATCGACATAAACACCTGCGAGAGTTCCAGTAGCACTGCGGACAATATCCGGACCGTTGATATCAGCTGCTAGTTTACCCTGAGAGTTTTCAACAGTGATCAGGTTAGTGTAATCCACTTTCCAATAATCAAGCTTAATATCTAGGTCGTCTGTAGGCTGGTACAACAGGCCAATATTGAAGTTATCTGACTCTTCTGCTTCCAGATCATCCGAGCCTGATGAGGTCACTCGAACAAAGGCAACGCCGCCATTCGGAGTACCGTCTGCATTGAAATCCTGCAGGCCGGCCAGATTAACTACCTGAGCATTGATCTGAGACAGTGATGGCTCACGGAATGCTGTAGAGGCTGAGGCACGCAGAGCTAACTGATCAGTTACCTGCCAGCGCAGAGCTATTTTGGGATCAATACTGTCACCCGTATCAACATTCTCATAGCGAACAGCTGCAGTCAGCTCAAGGTTTTCAGCCAAGTTTGTCTGTGCTTCGGCAAACATTGAATAGCTAGTGCGGCTTTCATCAATTTCCGAAACACCCCCTAAGAAGATCAAGTCGATAGGGATCGGCGCACCGTCAGCATCAAATTGAATTTCATAGAGATCGTCGGTTTCAGTTTTGTAACCTTCGCTACGCACCTGGAAACCCGCGGCAAAATCAACCGCAGCGCCTGAAGACAGAGTCATCAATTCGCCACTTACAACACCATCTAAAACCGTGAGGTCAGTAGTGCGCATAGTGTCCGTCATGTAGCTCATATCGGCGATCAGCGCGTCACTATTATTCGATGCGTCAAATGGATCGTAGTATTCATCATTGTTCGGGCCACCTGTACCAGCAAGGCCAGCTCTCAAACGCGAACTAATAGTGTCAGGTTGGCGGGCGCTGTATTCGTTGCTGCTGTGAGTCACTGCAGCATCCCAATCCATACCGTTAGCGAACTGGCCCTTAAAGCCCAATGACGCTCGCAGAGTGTCATTTTTACGCTCAGCGTTGGGTGATGGTGCATCAAAAGCTAGTGGACGACCCAACCACACCAAAGGTACTCCGAGAGGGTTGCTTGGGTGACTCTCAGGTATCAGTGGGAATGTTAGATCTGGGTAGCTTGGTGACTGAGGATTCTCAGTGACTTTGTTCATGCTGTAGCCCAGCTCAGCTGTCATTTCGACGCCATTACCCATTTCATGAGTCATGTTGCTGTAGATCTGAGTTCTCTCTTCAGCTGCGACAAGGTTAAAGCGTGTGCCGTACTGGAAAAAACACATTGGGCCGTCTGGAGTAGGAACAACTGAACCACCTGCTTTGTCGGCACAACCGTCCAGGGCAAAGCGTTGACCTGGGCCATAGGTGCCGGCATAGGGGCCGTCATCTACAGTGACGCTCGCTGCTGGTGAAGAGGCTATATGAGGCATAGCAACAAAGCTTGCACCCAAGGAGCTGACAGCTTTGTCGACTAGCTCAGGACGGTCTGTACCGGCTAGAGCGGTGCGGTCGAGTACATTGGCCGCAACTGTGAAACGAGTGGTATCGTTGCCGCCACCCCAGAGAAAACCAACACTCTTATCTTCTTGATCACCGCGATCCACAGAAGACAGGTTAGTGGTGATTTCAAAGCCTTCGAAATCTTTGCGCAGAATAAAGTTCACTACACCGGCGATAGCATCGGAACCATAGGTTGATGCAGCGCCTTCTTTTAACACTTCAACGCGCTCAAGGGCGTTGACAGGGATGCTGCTGGTATCGACAAAAACGCTACCATCATTAGCCAGGCCACCAGAGATAGTCTGGCGACGACCATTAATCAGAACCAGTGTAGAGCTCAGGCCTAAGCCGCGAAGGTTGACGTTAGCTGTGCCCTGAGTAGAGCCAGCGGTAAAGGAGTCAGCTTGGTTCTCTGTTCCTGAGCTGATAGCCAATTTGGAAACAACATCGGCAACAGAGGTTGCACCAATTGATTCAATATAGCTTCTATCTAAAATTTGAACTGGCAGTGCTGAATCGCCAGGCGTTCCCTTAATGTATGAACCAGTAACCTGTACTTCTTCGATTGTGGTGTTATCTGCGGCTATTGCTGTGTTAGCAGACAAAATAGCCGTGCCGGCAAGAATCGCGACACTTAAATAACGGTGCTTGAACGTCATATACTTCCCCTAAATGCGTTGTGTTATTTTTTAATTATTTTTTGATTATTTTTTTATTATAAATAGCTTATAAAACTAGCGGAGCTAAAGTAACAACCGCCTAGGGTAAGGTCAAGACCCTTTTTGATGCTTATGTCATTAAGTTGCGGCTAGGTTTAAGCTGGTATAAAAGCTGATTGATTGATCAGTGTGGCAAATAACTGCAGTCGGATATCCGAGATATCAAAACTCGGATAAATACTTTGGATATTGAGACGTCCCTAAGGGCAACTTGACACTGCGCTGTGGGACTATTTTGGGAGAATAGGGACTAAAGACGCTTGTATAGGGAATATTTTTTGGTAGAAGATACCCTGTTATAATAGTATATTTGATCGCTATTGTCGGGCCGGATAGGGAAGTGGTAGTGGCAAAATCATTGTTAGCTCAAAAAGAACAAGCCGATTATTTAGCCCTCCAAACCTCTGGCTAAAGCCTGCTGATAGAGGATCGAGATCTCGAAGGCTCAGTGCTCTGGCCAAGTTGCCTATTTAATGTCCAAATATGAAGATATTCTATGAACCTTATAACAGCTGTATTAAAGAGCCCTCTGCTAAATCTGCTTGGGGGCTTAACGCTAATCTCCACGTCAGGGTATGAAATCTTTGAGGTTGTTGAGGAGCTCGGCAAGATCGTTATTAACCCTAATATTGGCGCTGCTCATGGTGTGTTTGTTTTTTCGATCATTCATCTACTAAAGGTGATCCCAGAAGTGATCGATGGGTTTGAAGATTTGAATGAGGCTAAGAAATCCTCCTTGGAGAAAAGTCGAAGCTAGGGGAGGTGTTGGCCAATCTGCCGATCACGTTATGAACTGGTTTAAAGAAGGCTTATTTTAGGATTCTATTTAAACAGCTTCTATTTCAGCAGCTTCTTTTTAAAAAGCATCTATCTTAAAAAAAACTGCATTCTAGATCGTCACAGGTTGTGGATCATCGGTGACGCAGATCCAAGTCAAAAAACCACTGACAATTAAATAGCCGACACCCCAGCTTACCCAGTCTGAGCCGATTGTTGCGGTCTCATAACCTACCCAGAGCATTGCCGATAAGCCTAGCAGGCGAGTATATTCCAATGATCGCGCGGAGGCTTTAGCGTCTAGCACTGCACCGATCACAATCAATATCGCCACCTGAGCAATCACCACCGCCCACAGCAGAGGAGCAGAGAGTAGGGTAGTTTGCCCGGCGCTCCAAAAATGTAAGACCGCCAGTAGCAAATACTGCAAAATAATTGCCCCATTGACCCTGCTGCTGCGTTGCGGATTATATTTTTCAAACTGCTTTAAATCGGATTTCTGCTCTGCAAAACGTTCAATCATATCCTCTGGGTGCCAGCCGGTTTTTGACCACAGCACTCGGAACTTGTCTCCCCAGCGCCGGGTGTGCCACATATCTCGAATCATGCCGGCAAAGATATGCAGGTTGGCCCAGATTGGATTCCAGCTCTGGAGTGGCACGCGGATACCATAAATCGCCTGTTGATCTTCGTCCTCGGCTTTAAATGTGCCAAACAATCGATCCCAAATAATCAGCAGGCCGCCATAATTTTTATCGATATAGTCGGTATTTTGTGCATGGTGTACTCGGTGATTTGATGGGCTGACCATAAACCATTCAAAGATACCTAGCTTGGGGATATGCTGGGTGTGCACCCAGAATTGATAAATCAGATGAGCGCTGGCGATACTGACAAACATACTGATGGGCATGCCCAAGAAAAAGCACGGAATATAAAATACCCAGGTGGTGAAAAAGCTGGTGCTGGTTTGACGCAGGGCGGTACTCAGGTTGTAGTCTTCACTCTGATGATGGACTACATGGGAACCCCAGAAAAACTGCCGCTCATGGCTAATGCGGTGAAACCAGTAGTAGAGAAAGTCGTAGAGCAGTATGGCCAGCAACCAGTGGCCGAGAGCGTTAATATCAAAGGACCAGACGGCATATTCTTGGGAGATTCGGGCAAAAGCCAGTGCGCCAATATTGAGAAAAACAAATTTGGTGACGGTGCTTAAGAGACCCATACTGAGGCTGTTAATGCTGTCGTTGACCCTGTAAGTATTGTTGCCTCTGAACAGGCCCCAGCCAAGTTCTAGCACAATCATTAACAGGAAAACGGGGACCGCATAGGGAACAAAGTTCATTTTGGCGCCTTCTTCTTTTTAACCGCTTTTTACAGCGGGTTATCAGCCAGTGCATGATCAATGGCATCGACTATATCATCGATATCGCGCCGTGTTGCGATCAGTGAGGGGCTTAAACAGAGGTTGTTATTGAACTCAGTAAAACTTCTATTAGTGCGACCAATTAAAACCCCTTGAGACATGCAGTGGGCGACAATTTTCATTGCATAGGATTCGTCCATGGGCTGTTTGCTGCTGCGGTCAGCGACTAATTCGACACCGGCAAAAAAGCCTTTGCCACGCACATCGCCGATTACAGGGTATTTTTCCTGCAGCCCGAACAAGCGGTCTTTCAGGTACTCACCCATTTGCACCACATTATCCAATAGGTTTTCCTGTTCAATAATGTCCATATTGGCGAGACCTGCTGCGGGACCTGCGGTGCATCCGCCAAAGGTACTGATATCTCTAAAGTAATCCAGCGTGCCGGCGTCCTCGGCGGCAAACTGATTAAAGACTTTATCCGTGGCCACGGTACAGGAAATGGCGGCATAGCCACTGGCCAGCCCCTTGGCCATAGTCACCAGATCCGGCCTGACATCATAGTGCTGATAGCCAAACCATTTGCCGGTGCGCCCGAGCCCACAGACTACTTCATCTATATGCAGCAGTACTGAGTATTTTTTGCAGATTGCCTGAATAATAGGAAAGTACTGAGGTACCGGCGGAATAATGCCGCCACCAGCAGTAATGGGTTCAAGTACTACGGCGCCAACCTGATCTGGACCCTCGCGTAAAATCGCGGTCTCGAGATCCTTCGCACATTCGATATCGCAGCTGCCATAGGTTTTGCCAAAGGGGCAGCGATAACAGCAGCAGTGGGCAAACTCAGAGAAGCCTGGGGCAAAGGGGCCGTATTGTTCTTTGCGCTGTTGGTGGCCGGTTGAGCTGAGTGCGCCGATGGTTGAGCCGTGATAATCCCGGTCTCTGAAGATTATTTTATGACGCCGGCCATCGCCGTTTATATGGGCTAGTTGGCGCACCATTTTGTAGACTTTTTCATTGGCCTCAGACCCTGAGTTTGAGTAGTAGACTTTGCCTTTTGCATTGCTGTCCGGGTCTTGCATTTCAGGCATTTTTTGCAACAGTCGCTGAGCAAACTGGGCGCCGGGAATACTGCCAGCACTATTGGCGAAATAACACATTTCGAGAATTTGGTCGCGCACGGCATTGGCGATAGACTCGCGGCCATAACCCACATTGACTGACCAGACTCCGCCGGAGGTGGCGTCGAGATATTGGTTGCCTTTAATATCGGTAACACGCATGCCAACGCCACTTTTAATAATTAGCGGATCGCTGTTTTTAAACCCATTGTGAGGCGTTAAGTGATGCCAGATATGCTCTCTGTCGGAGCTAATTATCTCTGCAGCCTGAGCTGATAGTTCGTTGCTG
>Ga0208971_1000640_pt1 | contig 23667 bp, 17 predicted proteins | sample AOAMet1_18_M0_10_2_FD_188229 | JGI IMG/M metagenome (GOLD analysis project Ga0208971, IMG submission 188229) | Ammonia-oxidizing marine microbial communities from Monterey Bay, California, USA - CAN11_18_M0_10 (SPAdes) | ecosystem: Environmental > Aquatic > Marine > Intertidal zone | place... | reverse complement strand
GTACCTACGCTGGCAAGAAGGGCGTGCTTCCGGCGAACTTTAACCAGAGGTATTTTGCGAGACAGCGCCCTTGCTCGTTTTTCGTGAGATTCACAACGTTGGCCAAGATAGAGAAGCGGCCATTCGTTCGTCAGAAACAATGTCCGTTTCGTCCTGTAAAACAGCCATTAGTGCATGGCGAAGGCAATACCTTCTTCATCAGTTAGTGGTGGCAAACAAAATTACTGTCTAATAAATTTACTGCCCCAACACTAAAAGCCCGTGGTCCGAGACGCGGGGCCCTACGATTGGGGGGTCTGGTGTGAGCCTGGCGCGTTTCATCTGTTTGGATTGGGCGCAGTAACCCCCGAAACAAGATGGCCGACACCTCTTGGGAATGCTTAGCTCAGGGAACAGGCTCTCGCTATGATTGGTGCGGGAGTATTCACAGCAGATTAAGCTTTATAGTTTGCTGTTCCCTCGATCAGAAATTCGACGGACGTCGGGGAATGTTAAAAAGCGGCAATGAACGCCGCAATTAGTCTGTGATGCAAATAGGTCCTAAAACGCAAAAAACGCTAACCCATTGAGTTAGCGTTATTTATTTTGGTTGCGGGAGTAGGATTTGAACCTACGACCTTCAGGTTATGAGCCTGACGAGCTACCGGGCTGCTCCATCCCGCGCCAAGTGAGTGTTAGCTAGACCTTCGCCGCACAAACCACAAGAGGTAAATCGCAGATTTTTGCCTCTCAAATAAATTTCGATAAATAGCCGTGCTGTAATTTCAACCGCGTCACAATCTCATGCTCAAACAGTACGGACCTAAAAATCTGGCCCCTCGCGTGTGTCGCGAAATAGAGTGGATGCAGCCAGCTGCGCCTAGCGCCTCCCTACATACCGCGACTGCTACCCTCACCTACCCCTGCATCATGCGCGTTAACTCTGGGTGCTCGAATTTTTTATCGACATTTTCAGCCCAATCGCACAACATTGATCCGGTAAAGCAAAACGGAGCCTTTATGTCAGATCACGGTTATGAAGCAGGACGGCTGAACTTGCCTTTTGTTGGAATTTCCACCTTTGGCAAACGCCCCTATGTGGCTGATTGGGATACGATCGACGCTGATGTGGCGTTTCTGGGTGCTCCCTTTGATTTTGGTACCCAATGGCGACCTGGTGCGCGCTTTGGCCCGCGTGCTGTTCGCGAAGCCTCAACTCTATTTTCTTTTGGCCATGCCGGTGCCTATGACCACGAAGATGACGCCACATACCTAGCAAGCGATGTACGGATCGTTGATTTGGGTGATGCTGATATCATCCATACGAAAACTGACGAAAGCCATGCCAACATTGAATTTGGCGTGCGTAAGATTTTGGCCGCGGGCGCGCTGCCAGTTGTGGTGGGCGGCGATCATTCCATCAATATCCCCTGCATCAACGCCTTTTCCGAGCAAGAACCGGTACATGTGATCCAGATTGATGCCCATTTAGATTTTGTGGATAGCCGTCATGGGGTAACTGCGGGCCATGGCAATCCCATGCGCCGAGCCATTGAAAAACCATGGGTCAGCGGCATGACGCAACTGGGAATTCGCAACGTCAGTTCCACTGCGAAAGAAGGCTATGATGACGCCCGAGCCCGCGGATCTGATATCCTCTCAGTACGGCAAGTACGCGCATTAGGGCTAGAGGCAGTGCTGGAGAGACTCCCTGCCGGGGCGCGCTACTATGTCACCATTGATATTGACGCTTTCTGCCCGTCCATCGCTCCGGGCACCGGCACGCCAAGCCATGGCGGGTTTCTCTATTACGACGTCTTGGAAATCTTGCAGGGCCTGGCCCAGCGCGGGCAAGTCGCCGGGATTGATCTGGTTGAAGTGGCACCTGCCTATGACCCGACGGACAGCACGCAAATTCTTGCCGCGCAATTGCTCTTAAACTTCATCGGCTTTATTTTTCACGCAAAAAGATGAGCGGCTCTTAGCGATCGCCACCGAGCTCTTGCCAAATCTCTGCGACCCAAGCTTTAATCTGCAAAGCCTCTTCCCAGCGATTGGACATCTCGCGCCCCTGGGCATCGGTCATCGCATATTCCGGCGGCCCAAGCTCGCACAGGAAGATACACTCACCCTCGGAGCGCCGGCGCCAATCTTGCAGCCCTTCGCGCCACCACCCTTTAAATAGCTCAACCCATTTTTGATGCTGCGGAAAGTCCAATTGCAATTGAATCTGCTGGCGACTGGCCACCCGGCCTTGAAAACTATCCGAGCGCTGCAAAATTCGGCTAATCAACCCCATATCACGCTCCGACAGGGGAAACCAAAATTCGCGGTCGACCACATAATGGCTCAAGTCTGCGCATATGCGCATCTCAGGGATCGCATCAAGCAGGCAAAGCGTGGAATATAGATCATTCGTGATACAATTACGATGTGTCTCAAATTGCACTGGAACGCCAATCTCATCGGCCATATCCATCCATTGCCGGATCACGGGAATCATCCCATCGACGCTCAGTGGCATCACCTGACCAATCACATCCACAAAAGGGCTGCCAAAATCCTTCGCCATGACCAGCGTCTCGCGCAGGCTTTCAACAGTCTTGGGAAATGCAACAATCAAAGGTGTGAGACCATGACGCTCCATATGCGGGCGCACCTCATGGGCTTGCGCCACATCACCGGCACCTAGGTCAATTGCCATCCCATCATAACCTGCCTGCGCTACCATTTCGCACAGCTGCGCGTAGGGCAGTTTTATCCCTGTTTGATCGTGCGGCTGCATGGCCCAAAGGCTGGTGAAGGTCTTAAGCGTCTGTGTCATCTGGCAAGCCTGCAATGAGTTCTTCTATGAGGCAAGTCATTTTCACGCGGCCTGCGGCGGTCCGGCCCAAACTGACACATTGATGCCAAAAAACTCACAGTCACGCCCGAAAAACGGCGCAACGGCAAAGAGAATCGCGCTAGGATGCTGAAATGATGTTTTCGTTGCCTGATCCAGATGTGCTCTATGATGCACTTGTCGCCCGGAGTGATGCCTATGAGGGGCGTGCCTATGTCGGCGTAACCTCAACGGGCATCTTTTGCCGTCTCAACTGCCCGGCCCCCAATCCCAAACCGGAAAACTGCACGTTTTTCAACAACCCCGGCGATTGTATCGCTGCGGGATTTCGCCCCTGCAAACGCTGCCACCCGCTGGCGCCTGTGGCAGGGCTGGATCCGCTTGTAGATCAGATGCTAAAAGCCTTTGATGCAGACCCAATGCGCCGCTGGAGCGAGACTGGCGTCGCCGAGATGGGGTTTGACCCGTCAACCGTAAGGCGCGCCTTCAAACGACATTTTGGCATGACGTTTCTGGAAATGGCCCGCCACCGCCGATTGCGCCATTCCGCCGAGGTTCTGGCCAAGGGCGATAGGGTCATCGAGGCCCAACTGAGCGCAGGATTTGACTCGCCCAGCGCATTTCGCGCCGCTTTCGCAAAATTTTTGGGACGCGCCCCAGGAGAGTTTTCCGAAAATGCCCAATTGCGGGCCAGTTGGATCGATACCCCCATTGGCGCAATGGTGACCATCTGTGACGCCACCCATGTGCATTTGCTTGAGTTTCCCGAGCGGAAAGGTCTGGCCCATGAGGTGCAGCGCCTCTTTCAATTTTCCAAGGGGCAATTGGGTTTTGGTCGCTTTGCCTTAACCGATCAGCTGCAAGAGCAATTGACCGAATTTTTCGAGGGGCGGCGACCGAAATTCGATCTGCCTTTGGCCCTACATGGCACCGAGTTTTCTAAGACTGTCTGGCGCGCTTTGCAAGAGATCCCGGCCGGTCACACCCGATCCTATGCGCAATTGGCGCAGGCTATCGCCCGCCCCACTGCCATGCGTGCTGTCGCGCGCGCCAATGGGGCCAATCAAATCGCCATTGTATTGCCCTGCCACCGCGTCATTGGCGCTGATGGCACTTTGACAGGCTATGCCGGCGGGCTGTGGCGCAAGCAAAAATTAATAGAGCTGGAGCGCGCCTATGCGGATGCCGACTTAAGCCTCAACCCGCAAAGGGCGTCCCTCTGACCGGGGAACAATCCAAACTTCATCCATGGGCCATTGGCTTTCATCTTTTTGCGCAAACCGCTTAATGACTTCGATCTGAAATTCGATCCAGCCCATCCGATGCACAGGCCCTGCCTGCGCTTCAATCTTCGCATTCAGCTGCCGCAACTTCCAAAACGGCACTGAGGGAAACACATGATGCGCCGTATGATAGGGCATCTGCCAGCACAGCCAGCGCATCAGCGCATTGGTCCGCGTTGACCGTGTGTTTTTTAAGATATCATTCTCATGGCTGAGACCCAAATGCTCAATGGTATTTTGCAACTGGTGTACAGGTTTCGTCAACAGCATCGGCAATAGCCAAAAACTCAGCGCCGCCCATGAATTCAAAGCAATTGAGACCAGAAAGATCGCTGCATAGAGCGCCAGATGAACCCGGCTCTCAAAAATGATCTTGGCCTCTTCCTCGGTGCGGATAAATGGCTCTATAATGACCCCCCGCGCCCGGCGGATCACCCCAAAGATGCGATTGCGCCAATAAGTGATCCCTGACAGCCACAATAAATAGGTCGTAAGCGTATAGGGCGCGCGGACCAACTCGCCGTCTTTTTCCCAATCTTGCGTATGGGTATGATGTGCGAAATGCATGACTTGGTCGTAATCTCGTGGAAAGATCATCACAAAGCCAATCAACCGGCCAAAGAGCACATTTAACCCCCGGGTGGCAAAAACGGTGGCGTGGCTCAGCTCATGCTGCGCAGCATAGAGAAAATTGAGCAAAACACCCAAGACACATCCGGTCAGCCAGACCCAGGCCGTTCCCAGAGCCAAACTGTGCAGGTAACCGGCCAAGACAATTGCGCCCAAATGACTGGCCATTTGCACGGCCCCCCAAAGGTTCGAGCGTGTATTGAGCGCCTTAAGTTCGGCAGGCGTGACCAGCTTTCGGCGTGAAAATGACGCGTCCATATTAACCTCATCCATCAGTTCCAAGGCAGCCTAGTCATCGCTCTGAAGCCTGTCCAGCCCCTTGCTGCAACGCCGCTCTGCCCCGTCTCGTCCTTAAGATGCGCGCTCCCAAGACCAGGTAAAGGCACCCAGCACCTGGTTCACAGCCTCATCTTCCGCGGTGCCATGTACTTGCACCACCAGCCCCCGTTGCTTGTCCTCAATCACCGCGTGCACCTCTGCCAGCACACCCGCCTCCGCCAGTGCCGCATTATAAATGCGAATGATCGCAGATTTGCGCAGCGCAGGTTTGAAAACCTTTCCAACGGCGGTTTTGGGCAATTCAGGCAAAATCTCGATATATTTTGGTTGTGCAGCCCGCTCTGCCACACGTTCATTGGCAAAAGTCACGAGCTCCTCTGGGCTGACCTCGGCGCCGGCGACCAGCTCCACATAGGCACAGGGAATTTCCCCTGAATGCGCATCGGGCTGGCCAATCGCGCCGACGAATCCAACAGCCTCGTGGCCCGCGAGAGCTTCCTCAATAAGAGCCGGGTCAATATTGTGCCCGCCGCGAATAATCAGATCTTTGGCGCGGCCGGTGATCCACAGATAGCCATCCGCATCCATCCGCCCCAGATCCCCCGTGCGCAAATAGCGCTCGTCATGATACAGACTGTCATTCTTGGCCGCCTCCGTATAGGTGTGGCCGGCAAATACTCCAGGATTATCAATACAGATTTCTCCAATCTCATCGACATCGCACTCCACAAGCCCCTCTGGCCCGTCCCGCAGAATTTTAACAGTCGTATGGGGCAAGGGCAGACCAACGGATCCCACTTTTTTAAGACCTTTATCGGGGTTACAAGAGACCAAACACGTCGCCTCGGTCAAACCATATCCCTCGACAACCTCAACCCCTGTTGCGGCTTCAAAGCGCTTGAACAATTCAACGGGCAAAGGCGAGGAGCCAGAAAACGCCGTTCGAAGCGATGAGATATCAGCATTCACAGGCCGCTGCATCAGAGCTGAAAGCGCGGTCGGGACGGTGATCATAAACGTCACATTCCACCGCTCTATGAGTTTCCAAAAATTATCAAACACCCCCTCGCCCCGATAGCCTTGTGGGGTGGGAAAGACCACATGGGCGCCGGAGCTGATCATAGCCATCAAGATGACATGACAGGCAAAAACGTGAAACAGTGGCAGGGGGCAAATGATTGTATCTTGGGCCTCAAATAACATCCGATCCCCAAGCCAGCCGTTATAAACAATGCCAGAATATTTATGCTGCGCAACTTTCGGCATGCCCGTTGTTCCGCCGGTATGGAAATAGGCCGCAACGCGGTCTTCCGTTGCATCTTGAAAATCAAGTATCCGATTTTGCTTGGCCAGCTCAGCATTAAAATCCATAACCTGCGCGGCGTGGCTGACGGTGACTTTCGGACGAATGAGCGGCACGATCCAAGATTTTGGCGGTGTCAGGTAGCGGTTGAGATCCACTTCCAACACAGTCTGCACATTCGGTGCCTGAGCCACCGCATCGGCTGCCAGCTGTGGCAAGTCCGTTTTTGGGAAACCGCGCAGGGTGACCAAGACTTTCGCATTCGTCTCGCGCAGGATCGCGGCAATTTGGTCAGGTTCCAGCAAAGGGTTAATTGGATTGGCAATCCCCGCAATGCTTCCACCCACGAGGGTCAAAGCCGCCTCGCTGCAAATCGGCAAAAGATAGGCCACGACATCATTTTCCCCAACACCCAAGCGGCGGAATAGATTGGCGGCCTGAACTGACTTATCACGGAACTCTTGCCAACTCAGGGTTTCGGCCTTGTCCGTCGGACCAGAGGTGATCTGAAAACTCACGCCAGGGCGCGCACCATGACGCTCAGCCACCCGGTCGATGAACTCATACATCGTTTTAGGAACATCACGCTCTGCCCAGGGCATTTCGTTTTCAACTGCGTCCCGATCAGCTTTAGTTGCAAATCCCATAAGCATCTCCCAAAACTCACACGCGCCAATCCGCGTTGCTATGAGACAAGATGCGAAATATTCATAAATTGCGCAAGGAATTTGCGCAGGCCACCAAAGATAACAGTTAGACGCCTTCGGTTTCAGAAAACTGGAGTTTGGCCAAGCGCGCATAGAGACCGCCTTCTGCGACCAAAGTGGCATGCGTGCCCTGCGCAATAATTTGACCCTGATCCATCACCAAAATACGATCTGCGTTTTTAACCGTCGCCAAGCGATGCGCCACCACTAAGGTGGTGCGATCTTTTGACAGCTCTTCAAATGCTTTTTGCACGACCGCTTCGCTCTCACCGTCCAAGGCTGAGGTCGCCTCATCCAACAGGAGCACCGGGGCATCGCGCAAGATTGCACGGGCAATGGCAATCCGTTGCTTTTGCCCGCCCGACAGCATCACACCACGCTCGCCGACATAGCTGTCATAGCCATCAGGCAGAGCGCTGATAAAATCATGTGCCGCCGCTGCCTGAGCTGCCGCAATCACCTCATCGCGGCTGGCACTCGGGCGACCAAATAAAATATTATCATAGGCAGAACTGGCAAAAATAACTGGATCTTGCGGAACAAGCGCCATGAATTGGCGGAAGTCACTGCGCCGCATCTCAGGTAAAGGCACGCCACCCAGGGTGATGCGGCCGGCCTGTGGGTCAAAAAATCGCTGCACCAGTTGAATAATCGTAGACTTGCCAGCCCCAGAAGGTCCGACCAAAGCCACCGTCTCACCGGGATTGATGGTGAAATTTACCACATTCAGCGCCGGCGAATCTGGCCGGCTTGGAAAAGCAAACTGAACATCTTCAAAGACGACAGCCCCAGTTTGCGCGGGTGTCGGCACTATTGGATCGGCAATCGAATCCTCGGCCTCCAGCAACTCAACCAAGCGTTCAGTTGCACCAGCCGCCCGCTGCAGCTCGGACCAAAGCTCTGACAAAGCCGCGCTAGAGCTGGCAACAATAGCGGAATAGATGACAAATTGCACCAATTGTCCGGCGGTTGTGGCGCCGCTGCGCACATCAATGGCACCAATCCACAACACCCCCATCACACCGCTAAATGCCACAAAGATGATAATCATCGTAATCAGCGCTCGCACTTTGATCCTTGCGTGGGCGCTGCCGTAGGCTTTTTCGGTGACATCTGAAAACTCTGCTGAGCTGCGCGCCTCATGGGTAAAGGCTTGTACGCTTTGCGCCGACAAAAGCGATTCCGACGCCTTCCCGGAAGAGGCCGCGATCCAGTCTTGGTTTTGTCGCGACAAGCCACGCAATTTACGTCCCAATGCCAATATTGGGCCCAAGATTAAAGGCACAATCAAAAGAACCAAACCGGTCAGCTTTGGCGAGGTCCAGAGCATCATGATCAATCCACCAGACATCATCAGCATATTCCGCAGCATCCAGCTAGCAGAAGACCCAATAACCGATAAGATCAATGTTGTGTCGGTTGTGATGCGGCTGAGAACTTCACCCGTCATCAATTTCTCAAAATACGCCGGCGACATGCCAATCATGCGGACAAAGATGGCCTTGCGCAAATCAGCAACCACGCGCTCGCCAAGACGTGTGACCACATAGTAGCGTAGGCCCGTGCCCAGAGCAAAGACCGCAGCCACCGCAATCGCACCCAAAAAATATTGATTGAGCAAAGATACATCCCCAACGGAAAATCCGTCAATCACCCTGCGGGCTGCAACCGGCAGGATCAACGAGACGCTGGCCGTTATGGTGAGGGCCGCCAACGCCAATATGACCCAAACTTTGTAAGGGGAAAAATAGGGGAGCAGAGCTTTTAATACGCCAACTTGTTTTGAGGCTGCGCGCTCTTCGCTCACCTCTGCCGCTGAATTTGGTGTCTGTGCCATACCCGCCCCTTGAATTCGTGCACACGATGTATCCGGGTGCAGTGCAACCAACAAGAGGGCGCGTTCAATAAAATTGGAGTGTCGTATATGCCGCGGCAGCCAACAGGCCGAAAGTCTGACCAACCAGGCGGCGACCGCAATTTTTTAGGATCCACCACCCCAAAAACCCGCTTTCGCGCGATAGAAACGCGTCAAAGTTTAAACCAATCATTAACAGGTTTAAATCAAAGTCTAAACGATCTCCAAATTGTTTACTAATATCAACAAAAAGCATAATGTGTATACTTTTGAAGGACAATTTTAGCCAGTTGTCCAATTGAGAAATACAGCGGGCGGATTTACCATTTGTTCGTATTTGTGAGCTTACTTGTGCAGCGAAGTCTCCCAACTTAGTTACTAAAACCGATCAAAATGGCAATGCCATTGTACCAAGCCTACGGCGTGGTAAGGTCAATAAAATAAGCATTTCTCCGGAAGAAATTCCTTTTGAATATGACATCACAAATACAATGGTTACGATCTACCCCTATCCCTTTGGCGCCTCCTTTATCAATCTCTCGACCCGCCTGCGGCGCTCGGCCATCGTGCAACTGCAAGATGCCTCTGGCAGGGTCTTACCGGCCAGAAGCGAACTCAAATTTGAGAGCGTAGAATACCCCTCCTATGTCATAGATTTTGGGGAAGTGTTTTTTGAAGATTTACCCGCCTCCACCACTTTGAATGTCACAATCGCAGAAGAATCCTGTGAAACAGCTATTGAATTTCCGCCAACCGATGATCTGCAACCGACACTCGGTCTGTCTACCTGCTCTTGATGGGGCCGCACCCCTACGGCTGGCCGGCCTTTTAACGAGCATGTCGGCAAGCCACTCTATGGCCAGTGAGCTGTTCTGCGCCGTTGCTTCCGCAAGTGTGAATTTCGGCTCTGTCTCCGCTTCTGCTGGCCAATATTTCGCCAGCGATGGGCTGGTGAAGTTAGACTGTGAAAACCTTAGCCAGCGCCACCAAAACGCGTAGGTGCATCTGCGCGTTAAGCCTAGCTCGCTGTGCCCCATCGCAAAATACCAGGCGGTCAATGGCGCAGGCCTAGACTTTGCAGCTGATGCCGCGGACCCACAGGCGGTGGCACCGCTGTCTTTGGCACCACAAGAAAAGGTCAGGCTTGACCTCACCTTTCCTGCACAGTTGAGACTAGGGCCGCAAACGCCCGCCGGTGCTGTTGAATTTCCATGCGATTTTGATATGATCCTAAAGGCACACCACGAAAGAACATGGTTCCCACTATAGGTCTGTATTCATGATAGAAAAAATAAGTGATTTTGGAGCGGGTAGCGGGAATCGAACCCGCACCTTAAGCTTGGAAGGCTCTTATGATACCATTTCACCATACCCGCACCGTGTCAGAGGGGTATGCCAGCGCAATTTCAACGTCAAGTCCGGAAGTGCAGAATATCCGCACTTTGGCACAGCCAAAATACTATGGCCTGGGTTAGCCGGGTTCCGCCTTCCGACCTATTCTCTGGCGATAGAGTGTAAAAGCGCCGGTGCCAACAATAATCACAGCCCCCAACAAAGCCAAACGATCTGGCCATTCACCAAAAAATACATAGCCCAATATTAATGCCGCAATGAGGCCGATATAGCGAAACTGTGCGGTGAAGCTGACATCCCCTGTGCGAATGGCGTAAACACTGACCAGATATCCCACCAAGATTGCAAATGAAGAGCCGCATAGGGCCGCCCAAGATATCAGAGAAATCGCCACCCAGGGCTCAAACATCGCAGCCACAGCCGCCGCACAGAACACACCAACAGCGGCAAAGAGCGACATTTCCTGTGAGGAGAGCTTGGCCCCTAAACTGCGGGCCGTCAGATCACGGATGGTGACACAGATCACCGCCGCCAAACAAAATAACGAATATATATTGAATCCATCACTTCCAGGTTTCACAATAAGCAACATCCCAACAAAGCCGATGAAAATCGCCACCAATCGGCGCCAACCCATAGGTTCGCCGAGGAACATGAAGGCAGCCAACGGGATGGTGAGCGGCAAGATCTGCAAGATGGCCGTCATATTTGCCAATTCCATATTGAACAGAGCCGTAACAATAAAAAATGCGGCGCCAATTTCGGCCAAGACGCGCAGCAATAGGATCATCTGATCGCGGCGCCGAAGATGCTGCACCCGCCAACCGGAGCGCATCACCAAAACTGCCAGAAGGATCACCACCATCCCACCACGCACCGCAAGCGTTTGGAAGATTGGCAGCACCCCGCCCAAAGATTTGATCACCGCGTCATTCACTGCAAAACAAATCATTGAGCAAACCATAAAGAGCGCTCCACGGATATTGTCAGTCATCAATCTGCCTTCGCTGTGAAAGTGAATGTCGTCTTAGACCTACCGGGCTTTATTTCGGCAAAAAGTGCAACTGCAAAAGAAAAGAGCCGCTCAGAAGAACGGCCCTAAATCACAAAGTGTACCTGTCTTATTCGTCGTTGTTATCAACCGTATCGACCAATAGACTTTCGAACATTTCATCAGGCGTATCGGCGATGGCGGCCGGTGCGGCTAAGGCAATAGCCTCTTCCGCTTCCGCACGCCGCGCTTCGATCACAACATTGTCGCGATCCGCAGCCACACGACGCATTTTTTGCGTCGCACCACCTGTGCCCGCAGGGATCAAGCGCCCAACGATGACATTCTCTTTTAGACCAATAAGCTTGTCACGTTTGCCTTGTACGGAGGCCTCTGTCAGAACCCGCGTGGTTTCTTGGAATGAAGCCGCAGAGATGAAAGAGCGTGTTTGCAAAGAAGCTTTGGTAATCCCCAGCAAAATCGGCTCACCCTGCGCAGGGCGGGTGCCTTTTGAAAGGGCCTTTTCATTGGCCGCATCAAATTCAGCTTTGTCGACATGCTCACCTTTGAGTAAGGTTGTCTCACCGCTGTCGGTGATTTCCCATTTTTGCAACATTTGCCGCACGATCACTTCAATGTGCTTATCGTTGATCTTCACCCCTTGCAGGCGATACACGTCCTGAACCTCGTCGATCATATAATCGGCCAAGGCTTCAACACCCATTACCGCAAGAATATCATGCGGCGCGGGGTTACCATCCATGATGTAATCACCCTTCTTGATGAAATCACCTTCTTGGACGGGGATGTGCTTGCCTTTTGGCACCATGTACTCGACTTTTGCCAAAGTCTCGTCAGCCGGTTCAATCGCAATGCGGCGCTTGTTTTTGTAGTCTTTTCCAAAGCGCACATAGCCATCAATTTCTGCGATGATCGCGTGATCTTTGGGGCGACGTGCCTCAAACAATTCCGCAACCCGTGGCAGACCACCGGTAATGTCTTTGGAACGGCCACCCTCGCGCGGGATACGCGCAAGAATATCGCCCGCTTTGATTTCCTGACCGTCTTCAACAGATAGAATCGCATCCACGGACATGGCATAGGCAATTGGATTGCCATCTTCACGGGTCAGCATTTCACCCTTTTCATCGGTGACGATGATTTTGGGTGCCAACTCGCTGCCTTTCAGGGCTGCGCGCCAATCGGTCACGATTTTTTGGGTCATGCCTGTGGCGTCATCTGTTTCGTCGCGCACCGCGATGCCCGATACCAGATCTACATATTTCACCACACCCGATTTTTCAGCGATGATCGGCAATGTGAACGGATCCCATTCAAACAGCTTGTCGCCCCGCTCAATTGTTTGGCCATCTTTGACCAACATTTTCGAGCCATAGGCGACCTTGTAGCTAGCAATCACTGCACCGCCCACGTCAAGAATACTGGCGACCATGTTCCGTGTCATGGAGAGCTGCTCGCCGGTTGAGTTTTCTAGCAAGACGGCATTCTCGAAATGCACTTTACCAGACTGGCTACTTTCTTGGCTCGATTGCTGGCCACCACCTTGGGCAACACCACCAATGTGGAATGTCCGCATGGTGAGCTGTGTACCCGGTTCGCCAATGGATTGCGCCGCGATGATACCAACCGCTTCACCTTGGTTCACCAATGTACCGCGGGCGAGGTCACGACCATAGCAGGCCGCACAGATGCCATCTTCCGTTTCACAGGTCAAAGGAGACCGGATCAACATGGAAATCACACCGTTTTCTTCGATAAAGTCCGCTTTGCGCTCGTCGATGATCTCACCTTTGGCACATAAGACCTCATCGGTGCCGGGTTTGACCACATCTTCAGCCGCAATACGGCCCAGAATCCGCTCTGACAATGAGGAGATAACTTCGCCATCATTGATCGCAGCCCGAGCTGTGATGGAACGATCGGTGCCGCAGTCGTGCTGGCGCACGATGCAATCCTGCGCAACATCCACAAGGCGGCGTGTAAGGTAACCAGAGTTGGCCGTTTTCAGAGCCGTATCTGACAGACCCTTCCGCGCGCCGTGGGTTGAGTTGAAATACTCAAGAACGGTCAGACCTTCTTTAAAGTTCGAAATGATCGGTGTCTCGATGATATCGCCGTTTGGTTTGGCCATGAGACCACGCATACCGCCCAACTGTTTCATCTGAGTGACCGAGCCACGCGCTTTGGAATGGGCCATCATGTAAACCGAATTGGGTTCCATTTCAGCGCCGTTCTCATCATATTTCACCGAGGCAATCGCATCCATCATGGAATCGGTCACTTGGTCGTTACAATTTGACCAGGCATCAATCACCTTGTTGTATTTCTCACCTTGAGTGATCAAACCATCCATATATTGCTGTTCGAACTCTTTTACTTGAGCGCGCACACCATCAACGATGGTCCATTTTGTATCTGGGATCAGCATGTCATCTTTGCCGAATGAAATACCGGCACGGAAGGCTTCACGGAAACCCAAAGTCATCACATGATCACAGAAAATCACAGATTCCTTCTGACCACAATAACGATAGACCGTGTCGATGACCTGTTGAACTTCGCCTTTTTTCAAGAGGCGGTTCACCAAGCTGAAGGGGGCCTTAACATTCTGCGGAAGCAAAGCGCCCAAACGCACGCGGCCCGGTGTGGTTTCGAAACGCACCAAAACCTCGTTTCCTTCATCATCAATCTGCGGAATTCGGGCTTGAATTTTCGCATGAAGATGCACAACACCCGCATCAAGCGCGTGCTGAACTTCATCTACAGAGCCAAAAATCATGTCTTCACCTTTCATGCCTTCGCGCATGAGAGAGGTATAGTAAAGGCCTAAGATCATATCCTGTGATGGTACGATGATCGGTGCACCGTTAGCTGGGGATAGGACGTTGTTGGTGGACATCATCAAAACCCGCGCTTCCAACTGCGCTTCCAAACTCAATGGAACGTGAACCGCCATTTGGTCGCCATCAAAGTCAGCGTTAAACGCAGAACAGACCAGCGGGTGCAGCTGAATAGCCTTACCTTCGATCAAAACCGGCTCAAAAGCTTGGATGCCCAAACGGTGCAGTGTTGGCGCACGGTTGAGCATGACCGGATGTTCACGGATTACCTCATCGAGGATATCCCATACTTCCGGCCGCTCTTTTTCGACCAATTTCTTAGCCTGCTTTACAGTGGAAGACAGACCCTTGGCCTCCAAACGACTGTAAATAAAAGGCTTAAATAGCTCCAACGCCATCTTTTTCGGCAGGCCACATTGGTGCAGCTTGAGCTCAGGGCCGGTCACAATTACCGAACGACCGGAAAAGTCAACGCGTTTACCCAAAAGGTTTTGACGGAAACGACCCTGCTTGCCTTTGAGCATATCAGACAAGGATTTCAACGGGCGTTTGTTTTGTCCGGTGATCACCCGGCCGCGACGGCCATTGTCGAACAAGGCATCCACAGATTCTTGCAGCATGCGCTTTTCGTTGCGCACGATGATATCAGGAGCGCGCAGTTCGATGAGGCGCTTTAGACGGTTGTTCCGGTTGATAACACGGCGATAGAGATCGTTCAGATCCGACGTTGCGAAACGGCCGCCATCCAAAGGCACCAAGGGGCGCAATTCTGGTGGGATTACTGGGATCACAGTCAAGATCATCCACTCTGGCCGGTTGCCAGATTCAATGAAGCTCTCAACAATTTTCAGACGCTTGATGATTTTCTTTGGCTTCAATTCGCCAGTGGCTTCCGAAAGATCAACCCGCAGCTGCTCGGCCTCTGCTTCCAGATCAATCAAGGACAACATTTCACGAATGGCTTCCGCGCCAATATTGGCAGTGAAAGCATCCATGCCATAGATATCCTGTGCGTCGAGGAACTCTTCTTCGTTCATCAACTGGCCATAGGTGAGGTCCGTGAGGCCCGGTTCAATGACCACATAGTTTTCGAAATACAAGATCCGCTCAAGATCGCGCAATGTCATATCCAGCATCAAACCGATGCGTGACGGCAGAGATTTCAAGAACCAAATATGCGCAACAGGGCTGGCCAATTCGATATGGCCCATCCGCTCACGGCGGACTTTCTGCAAGGTCACTTCGACGCCACATTTCTCGCAGACAACGCCACGATATTTCATGCGCTTATATTTGCCGCAAAGACATTCGTAATCTTTGATAGGGCCAAAGATACGCGCGCAGAACAGGCCGTCCCGCTCGGGCTTGAACGTGCGGTAATTGATGGTTTCTGGCTTCTTAATTTCGCCAAAAGACCATGACAAGATCCGTTCCGGGCTGGCCAAGGAGACTTTGATTTCATCAAAGGCTTTGGGCGGTGCAATCGGGTTAAACGGGTTGGTTGATAGTTCCTGGTTCATCTTAAATTCCTTTTAATCAGAGGGAGGGACGGTGGGCGTGGACTGCGCTGGCGCCGTCTACTCCTCCACCTCCGCATCCAGGAGTTCCATATTCAGGCCAAGGCCACGGACTTCTTTGACAAGAACGTTGAACGATTCTGGAATTCCAGCTTCGAAATTGTCCTCACCCTTTACGATGCTTTCATAGACTTTCGTCCGGCCCGCAACGTCATCCGATTTTACCGTCAGCATTTCTTGCAAGGTGTAAGCCGCGCCATAAGCTTCCAGCGCCCAAACTTCCATTTCCCCGAAACGTTGACCACCAAATTGCGCTTTACCACCCAATGGCTGCTGTGTGACCAGCGAGTATGGGCCGGTAGACCGTGCGTGGATTTTATCATCCACAAGGTGATGCAATTTCAGAAGGTATTTGATGCCAACCGTCACAGGGCGGGCAAATTGTTCGCCTGTCCGACCATCAAACAAGACTGACTGGCCACTTTCGCTAAAGCCTGCCCGCCGCAATGCGTCGTTCACGTCGGCTTCTTTCGCACCGTCAAACACAGGCGTTGCGATTGGAACACCGTTGACGACATTACCAGCCGATTCCAGCAATGAGGCCTCATCCATGCCTTCAATACCTTCCGCATAGACAGCGTCACCATAAGCAATCCGCATCGCGTCATGCACAGGGGTCAGATCACCAGAGCGGCGGTACTCACCCAGGGCCTCATCAACCTGAATGCCCAAGCCACGCGCGGCCCAACCCATATGGGTTTCAAGAATTTGTCCCACGTTCATCCGTGACGGCACGCCGAGCGGGTTCAGAACGAAGTCCACCGGTGTCCCATCACCTAAGAAGGGCATGTCTTCCATTGGGACAACTTTGGAGATGACACCTTTGTTGCCGTGACGACCGGCCATTTTATCGCCCGGTTGCAGCTTGCGCTTCACCGCTACGAATACTTTGACCATTTTCATCACACCTGGCGGAAGATCATCACCGCGGCGAACCTTTTCGACCTTATCTTCAAAGCGGGCATCCAAGGTGCGTTTTTGCGCTTCATATTGTTCGTTCAGCGCTTCAACGACCTGGGCATCCCCCTCTTCTTTCATAGCGAACTGCCACCAATGGCTGCGCGGTGTCTCATCCAGCAACTCAGCGCTCACGAGACCACCCTTTGTGCCTTTTGGACCTTTCACAGCTTCACGGCCTTCGATCATGGACCGCAGACGCGCATAGATGTTGCGATCCAAGATGGTCAGCTCATCGTCACGGTCACGGGCCAAACGCTCCACTTCTTCGCGTTCGATTTGCAAGGCACGCTCATCTTTTTCAACGCCGTGGCGGTTGAAGACACGCACTTCCACGATTGTACCATAGTCACCCGGAGGCAGACGCAAAGATGTGTCGCGCACATCTGAGGCCTTCTCGCCAAAGATCGCCCGCAAGAGTTTTTCTTCGGGTGTCATTGGGCTTTCGCCTTTTGGTGTGATTTTACCAACCAAAATATCCGCTGGACCCACTTCTGCACCGATATATACGATGCCCGCTTCGTCCAAGTTGCGCAGAGCCTCTTCGCCGACATTCGGAATATCGCGAGTGATTTCCTCAGGGCCAAGTTTTGTATCGCGGGCAGCCACCTCAAATTCCTCAATGTGAACCGAGGTGAAAACGTCATCACGCACAATACGCTCTGAGATCAGGATACTATCTTCATAATTATAACCGTTCCACGGCATAAAGGCGACAACCACGTTCTTGCCCAAGGCCAATTCACCGATGTCAGTGGACGGACCATCGGCAACGACTTCACCCTTGCGCACATAATCGCCAACCTTCACCAAAGGCCGCTGGTTGATACAAGTATTTTGATTTGAGCGCTGGAATTTACGCATGCGGTAAATGTCCACACCGGCATCGCCGAGCTCAAGATCTTCCGTAGCGCGGATCACGATCCGCTGTGCATCCACTTGATCAATAATACCGCCACGTTTGGCCATGATTGCCGCACCGGAGTCGCGCGCCACCACTTCTTCAATACCTGTGCCAACCAAAGGCGCTTCCGCCTTCAACAATGGCACAGCCTGACGTTGCATGTTCGAGCCCATCAAAGCACGGTTGGCATCGTCATTCTCAAGAAATGGAATCAAAGAGGCTGCAACGGAGACCAACTGCTTTGGAGACACGTCGATCAAATCTACGGCGCTGGACTGCGCCAGAGTGTAATCACCATTTTGGCGAGTTGAGACCAGTTCGTTTTTAAACTTGCCGTTGTCATCCAATGCCGCGTTGGCCTGTGCCACCGTGTGACGCATTTCTTCAGTGGCTGACATATATTGCACGTCATCGGTCACAACACCTTCCACAACTTTGCGGTAGGGTGTTTCTATAAATCCATATTTGTTCACACGTGCGAAGGTCGCCAGTGAGTTGATCAGACCAATATTTGGCCCCTCCGGAGTTTCAATCGGGCACATCCGGCCATAGTGGGTGGCGTGAACGTCGCGCACTTCAAAACCAGCGCGCTCACGGGTCAAACCACCAGGACCAAGCGCCGACAGGCGGCGTTTGTGGGTGACTTCCGACAATGGATTGGTTTGGTCCATGAACTGTGACAATTGGCTGGAGCCAAAGAACTCACGCACCGCAGCGGCCGCCGGTTTCGCATTGATCAAATCTTGTGGCATCACAGTGTCAATTTCGACAGAGGACATCCGCTCTTTGATCGCGCGTTCCATACGCAGCAGACCCACGCGATACTGGTTCTCCATCAGCTCGCCAACCGAGCGCACCCGGCGGTTCCCGAGATGGTCAATATCGTCGATATCACCACGACCATCGCGCAGGTCAACCAAGGCTTTGACACAGGCCACGATATCTTCGCGGCGCAATGTGCGCACGGTATCTTCCGCATCCAAGGCCAAACGCATATTCATTTTTACCCGGCCCACTGCAGAGAGATCATAACGCTCACTGTCAAAAAACAAGGTATCAAACAAAGCGGAGGCCGCGTCGACGGTGGGCGGCTCGCCCGGACGCATCACGCGATAAATATCCATCAATGCTGTGTCGCGAGACATATTCTTGTCCATCGCCATTGTGTTGCGCATGTAAGCGCCCACATTCACATTATCGATGTCGAGCACTGGGATTGTGGTAATACCCGCATCCAGCAACTCTTTCAAAGAGCCGCCGATGACTTCGCCATCTTTGTCCAGCTCCCAAGTTAATTCATCACCAGCTTCCACATAGATCGCACCGGTTTCCTCGTTAATGATATCTTTGGAAACGAATTTACCAACGACTTGATCGAAAGGCACCAGAAGATCTGATACAGCCCCTTCGTCGATCAATTTCTTGACCGCGCGCGGCGTCACTTTCTTGCCGGCTTCAGCAATCATCTCGCCAGTTTTTGCATCGACCAAATCATAGGTTGGACGTGTGCCCCGCACACGCTCAGGGAAGAATTTAGTGACCCAACCGCTGCCTTTTTTGAAGGTAAAGTCCACGGTTTCATAATAGGCATCCATGATGCCCTCTTGGTCGAGACCCAAGGCATAGAGCAAAGTGGTAACCGGCAGCTTGCGGCGACGATCGATGCGCGCGTAAACAACGTCTTTTGCGTCAAACTCAAAATCAAGCCAAGAGCCACGGTAAGGAATAATCCTGCAGGCAAACAGCAATTTGCCTGAGGAATGGGATTTGCCCTTGTCGTGATCGAAGAACACACCAGGGGACCGGTGCATTTGGGATACAATAACCCGCTCTGTCCCATTGACCACGAATGTGCCGTTTGGTGTCATTAAAGGCATATCGCCCATAAAGACGTCTTGCTCTTTAATATCTTTAACCGATTTCGCACCGGTGTCTTCATCCACATCAAAAACGATCAAGCGCAGCGTCACCTTCAAGGGAGCTGCATATGTCATATCACGCTGTTGGCACTCTTCCACATCATATTTTGGTTTTTCCAGCTCGTATTTTACGAACTCCAAAATTGCAGTTTCGTTGAAATCTTTAATCGGGAAGACCGACTGAAAAACACCCTTGATGCCTTCGCCGTCAAGCGGCTGCAGCGAGTCACCGGATTTCAAGAACAAATCATATGAGGATTTTTGAACCTCAATCAAATTTGGCATTTCTAAAACTTCACGGATTTTTCCGTAATATTTGCGCAAACGTTTTTGACCTAGGAATGACATAGCCATGCGTTACGTAACCTTTCATCTCGACTGTCGCATTGCCGTCGGGGACCGGCGATGCGCACATCTGAGAACGGGTTGTGGTTCGGCCTATTCTTGAATGTCGTCCCAAAGACACTCGCCCGACCTATGAACCTACCCTGAAAGACGCCCCAATTTGGGCGCCTATCAGGAGAGATGTGCCGTTTCATCGCGCCAGCTTACGCCAGGTAGCTTTAATACGGCAAAGGCTGAGGGCAGAAAACTGCCCCCAGCCAATTTCAGAGCAAGTCTGAAATTACTTTACTTCGACTTCAGCACCAGCCGCTTCGAGCTTGGCTTTGATGTCGTCAGCTTCCGCTTTGTCGACGCCTTCTTTGACAGCTTTGCCGCCAGCATCGACCAATTCTTTAGCTTCTTTCAGACCCAGACCAGTGATGGCGCGGACTTCTTTGATGACGTTGATTTTAGATGCGCCGGCAGCAACAAGAATTACGTTGAACTCTGTTTGCTCTTCAGCTGCACCGCCAGCATCGCCAGCAGGACCAGCCATCATTACAGCGCCGCCAGCAGCAGGCTCAATGCCATACTCATCTTTAAGTATAGTTTTCAGTTCTTGTGCTTCAAGCAGTGTCAGACCAACGATGTCTTCTGCAAGTTTTTTCAGATCAGCCATTTTAGACTCTTTCCAATTAATAAGTGTGTTCCAACGAAGGGTTTAAACCCACGAGGATGTTTTGGTTGCTTAAGCAGCTTTCTCTTCGATCGACGAGAGAATGCTTGCGATATTGCTTGCAGGTGCGCCAATGGCCCCGGCGATGTTGCTGGCAGGTGCACCAATGCAACCCACGATAGAAGCAATAAGCTCCTCGCGACTTGGCATTGCGGCAACAGCTTTGACACCGGCGACGTCCAATGCGTTATCGCCCATCGCACCACCAAGGATATCCAGCTTTGGATTGCCTTTTGAGTACGCCTCAACCACTTTAGCAGCTGCCACAGGGTCTTCGGAATAAGCGAGAACGGTCATACCCGTCAGAAGGTCTGCGATGCTTGCGCAAGGCTTCCCGTCAAGGGCGATTTTGGCGAGCCTATTTTTGGCAACACGCACAGACCCACCAACTTCACGCATTTGCGCGCGCAGGTCCTGCATTTCAGCAACTGTCATACCCTCGTAGCGGCTAACTACCACGACGCCAGAGCTTTCAAAGATTTGACCGAGTTCTTCGACCAACTTCCCTTTCAGTGCTCTATCCACAGTTTCACTCCAAATTATGAGGGGCTTTTAAGGTCCCCTCGGCTCAGTTCTGTGGCAGTTTCCCGCCACGTTAGAGTCCATGATATGAGACCAAAGCCACAATCACCCGAAGGAAACCTTCCGGAAATTCGTCCTAATCTCCATCTCAGGCAGGAAATTAAGCCTCGCGGCACCCGCCATCTCGGACAGAATGACCCCCCGGTCACATAGTGCCAGGGGGTCGAAGCTTCGTTTAGGGGATTCGCAAGGATTGGGCAAGGGCTCAAATGGTTTTTGGCAAAGACTAAAATTCACGCGCCCTGGAGCCGCCACAAACGAAAAATGGCGGACCCAAGAGCCCACCACTTCTATACATGCTATGACTAGCGCAGCTTATTGTCCGGTGGCATTGTCAACGTTCAAAGTTACGCTTGGGCCCATTGTTGAGCTCAAAACGATTTTCTTCATGTAAGCGCCTTTCGAACCTGACGGTTTGGCCTTGGACACTGCATCCACGAAGGAGCGCACGTTCTCAGCCAATTTCGCATCATCAAAGGACACTTTGCCTATGCCGGCGTGAATAACACCAGCTTTTTCGACTTTAAATTGAACCTGACCTCCTTTGGCCGCTTCCACCGCTTCTTTGACATCCATCGTCACCGTCCCGATTTTCGGGTTTGGCATCAGGTTGCGTGGGCCCAACACCTTTCCCAAACGACCGACAACGGGCATCATATCCGGTGTCGCAATGCAGCGATCAAAGTCGATTTTGCCGCCTTGCACGATTTCCATCAGATCTTCCGCGCCTACAACATCCGCACCGGCAGCCAAAGCCTCTTCTGCTTTCGGGCCACGGGCGAACACAGCAACCCGAACGGATTTACCTGTACCGTTGGGCAGGTTCACTGTACCGCGAACCATTTGGTCGGCGTGACGTGGGTCAACACCAAGGTTCATCGCAATCTCAAGTGACTCATCAAATTTCGCAGTCGCGACGCTTTTGATTAATGCCACAGCCTCTTCAACTGTGACCATAGATTTGCCAGCAAATGCAGCGCGTGCGGCGGTGGTGCGTTTTCCATATTTTGCCATCTTACTTCACCTCTATGCCCATAGACCGAGCTGAGCCCAGGATGATTTGCATTGCGCCTTCGATATCGTTGGCATTCAGGTCTTTCATTTTCGCTTCAGCAATTTCTTTAACCTGAGCGACTGTAACAGTTGCCACAGTTTCACGACCTGGATTTTCCGCACCGCGTGGGCGGTTGCGTTTGCCAACAGGTTTCAAGCCCGCGGCTTTTTTAAGGTAGTAAGACGCCGGTGGGGTCTTAACTTCCATCGAGAAAGATTTGTCCTGGTAATATGTAATCACAGTCGGGCAAGGTGCACCTTGCTCCATATCTGCCGTTTTCGCGTTGAACGCTTTACAGAATTCCATGATATTGATCCCGCGTTGACCCAAGGCCGGGCCCACTGGCGGGGAGGGGTTGGCTGCACCTGCAGGGATCTGCAGTTTCATCGTACCAGCGATTTTTTTAGCCATATCGGCTGCTCCTTTTTCAAACACCCATGATCGCGATCATTGGGCTATGTTGATGTGGTCCGGCCTGTTACGCGTGACAGAAACCTCCCACATGCCCCAACGGGCAGATTGCGCCAAAAGCGCAGATCGCTCAGACCTGTTTCGAGACCTGAGTGAATTCTAATTCTACGGGGGTGGCGCGGCCAAAAATGGACACGGTCACTTTCAAGCGTTGGTTCTCATCATCGACTTCCTCGACGTTGCCATCAAAGCCTTCAAAATGACCACCGTTGATTTTAACCTGCTCACCAATGTCAAAGTGAATCAATGTACGCGGGGTATCTTCACCCTCTTGAACCCGGTTCAAGATTTGGTTGACCTCCGCATCACGCATGGGCATGGGCCGGCCCTGTGGACCCAAAAATCCGGTGACGCGATTAATAGAAGTGATCAAATGATATGCCTCGTCAGACAGCTCCATCCGCACCAGAACATAGCCCGGCATAAAGCGACGTTCTGTCGTCACTTTCTTACCACGGCGCACCTCGATTATCTCTTCCGTAGGAACCAAAACCTCTTCGATTTGCTCTACCATATTGGAATCGATAGCCGACTGGCGAATGGTTTCTGCGATCTTCTTTTCGTAGTTCGACAGAACACTTACGGAGTACCATCTTTTTGCCATTGTATGGCCCTTCACCTTGATCGGGCACGGCCCGAAAATTCAAACGTCAACGCATTCGGCGCTAAATGAAAACGGGCGTGAGGCCGAATCGCCGCACGCCGTGAGTTGTTCGTAAGCCCAGTACCCTCCATGGCCCCTATTTTCAAGAGCCCGCATCGGACCTGTTTAGAACATTCCTAAGACAGAGCGCAGCCCCAAGCGTATAACAGCATCCACGCCAGAAAAGAAAATCGCCGCAATAATCGCCAGAAGCAAGACCATCGCAGTGGTGATCAACACCTCGCGGCGGGTCGGCCATACAACCTTTGTGATTTCCGCCCGTGTCTGTTGGATAAATTGAAATGGGTTCGTGCGCGCCATGATGATCCTCAGAACATTTGTGATTAAGCGCAGATACGCTGACTTGACCGGTGTTTCAACCCTTTGAAACACATCATTCGAGAACTGTGACTTTGC
>Ga0208971_1000633_pt1 | contig 23938 bp, 17 predicted proteins | sample AOAMet1_18_M0_10_2_FD_188229 | JGI IMG/M metagenome (GOLD analysis project Ga0208971, IMG submission 188229) | Ammonia-oxidizing marine microbial communities from Monterey Bay, California, USA - CAN11_18_M0_10 (SPAdes) | ecosystem: Environmental > Aquatic > Marine > Intertidal zone | place... | reverse complement strand
TTGCTGATGGATGGGCAAGAGACCGTCCTAGAAATTGGCACATTCTCCGGACACGGGATGTACAAGGAGCACGGAGGATGTCCCGGAGGTGGATGCGTCGTTGTCATTGGAAAAGTGAGTGGAGTGCGCTGCATCGTCGTCGCGAACGACGCCACTGTAAAAGCCGGTGCGTGGTTCCCCATCACCGGAAAGAAGCACTTGCGGGCTCAAGAGTTGGCCTTTGAATTCCACCTGCCCATAGTCTACCTCGTAGACAGCGCGGGGGTGTATTTGCCGATGCAAGACGAAATCTTTCCCGACAAAGAGCACTTCGGACGCATTTTTCGAAACAATGCCAAGCTCAGTGCCGCGGGAATTCCGCAGCTTGCGGCGGTCATGGGAAGCTGTGTGGCCGGCGGTGCCTACCTCCCTATCATGAGCGATGAGAGCATCATTGTAAGGGACACAGGCAGCATCTTCTTGGCTGGTCCTTATTTGGTAAGGGCAGCGATTGGCGAAACCGTAGACGCCGAAGATTTGGGCGGTGCCGACATGCATGGCAGCATCTCCGGAGTCGTTGACCATGTCGTTGAAGACGACCGCGAAGCTCTGGCTTTGCTGCGAAACCTCATGGCCCACCGCGCGGGTAGGCCCAGCCTTCGGCATTATAAGCGCAGCGCACCCGCGGCACCTGTGGGGGACGAAGATGCTCTGCTTTCTGTGCTGCCCGCCTCGCGCCGAGAAGCCTACGAAGCCCGAACCCTGCTGTCGGCTCTGGTCGATGATGGAGAATTCACAGAGTTTAAACGCGATTACGGAAAAACACTGTTGTGTGCCACAGCCCGCATTGACGGCTGGAGTGTTGGCATTGTGGCCAACCAAAGAACCCTGGTGAAGAGCGCCAAGCAAGGCACCCAATTTGGAGGCGTGATTTATTCGGACAGTGCAGACAAGGCCGCACGTTTCATCATGAATTGCAACCAAAAAGGCCTTCCCCTGGTGTTTTTGCAGGATGTTACTGGCTTCATGGTCGGCTCCAAAAGCGAGCAAGGTGGCATCATTAAGGATGGCGCCAAATTGGTCAACGCCATGGCCAATTCTGTGGTCCCCAAATTCACCGTAGTGGTAGGCAACAGCTATGGGGCAGGCAATTATGCTATGTGCGGCAAGGCATACGACCCCAAATTCATGGTTGCATGGCCAACGGCAGAACTGGCTGTTATGGGCGGGGCACAAGCGGCGGGTGTCCTTTTGCAAATTGAGGTGGCCACGCGCAAGAAAAAGGGAGAAGAAATCACACCAGAACGGGAAAAGGAACTCCGCGAAGTCATTGAGAGCAGGTACAAGGAGCAAGTGTCTCCTTATTACTCTGCCGCGCGCCTTTGGGTCGATGCCATCATTGATCCACGCGATACACGGCAATGGATTTCAGAAGGCATTGCATTGGCCGATGGGGCCCCATCAGAAGGGCCTTACCGCACCGGTGTCATGCAAACCTGAATCAAGCCCGCTCGCGCTGCATCAATTCCGCGAGCATCAGCTTGAGCATCTCCTCTTCTGCGGTAGCATTGCCTCCTTGGAGTGCGTTGCGTCCTTGTTGCAGAATGAGCATGGCGTCCAACAAATCGGCTTCGTCTTCCAGCCACTCCGGAAGCGCCTCGAACAAGGTTAGCGTCTCGACCATGATGGCCATCCCCTGTTCCACAGAGCGCGTAGCCAAGTTGCGCAGATGACCCTCCGCACTGCCGCCACATTCCCACAAAAAGCCCAATAAATCAGCCAATTGATCGGCATTGGCAGGCATCAAGGCCACCTCCATTAGCGTGCTTCCGGCGCCCTCAAGCTTGAGCCCCCTCAGGAGCTTTCCAATTTCTTCTTTGACGCCACTCTCGTCTGTTTCCCCGCGCAGACGCACCAATTCTGCAATCGTCTCGAGTTCGCCTTCACTGGACACCCGCTTCAATGCAGCATCCCGTTGCTCGGCGATGACGGAGTGTAATCCTGCGTGCAATTCCGCCAATACTGCGGCTTTCTTTGCTTCCATGGCACAAAGTTACAGCGGTCAGGGCGCGACAGCCCACTCGTCATACCAAGCGGCCACCTCAGACAACATCAAAGCCGTTGCCCCCCAAACAAAAGGCACCCCGGGCAGTGAAAATCCAGGCACAGTCCATTGAAACGCACCGGTTTCGGGCATGTATACCCGAACGGGCTGCTTCATGCGGTACCGTCCCCCAACCAAGTGGGCCATCTGAATGTGGTGCACCTCAGCCACTTCGATGGGGTCAGGCGCGAGCTCCCCAGGCAGCGCAACAGGTGCTAAAAACGGGCGCACGATGAAATGACTGGGCGCAACGTGAATTTCTGTCAAGGCCACCGGCGGTCGCAGTGGCACACAAGAGTCCAGCAAGCCAAGTTCTTCTCTCCACTCCCTCATGGCGCAGGCCTCCATGGTCTCGCCTTGCTCTCGCGCGCCCCCGGGCATTGCCATTTGACCACCATGGGGGCCCTTGTCCGGGGTGCGCTCTATGAGCGCAATCGTGCCTTTGGCATCCAAACCGATCATCACTGCCGCCTCGCGGTAGTCTTTGCCCGCCTCTCCCTTTTGCCGGGCCTCCTCTGCGGAAGTCCGGGCATAGGGCATCATGCTCTCATGTGCGGCTGCTCCAGGCAGAGGATGGCCTGCCGCCTCCCAACCCAACCAGTCAATGTTTCGTATCCGTGCCCCATTATCTTCCATGCGTTGCGGTCATTATTGCAGTGGCCCTAATTTCGCCATCACGTGCACCAATTGGGATCGGAATGTTGGTTTCCTCCAGCAGATAAGTTTAGGGAAGATGGCTTGGTGGCCATCGGAGGTGATTTGTCACCCGATCGGCTTCTGTTGGCCTATGAACGGGGAATCTTCCCTTGGTCGGCTCCCGAAGACCCTCTGCTGTGGTGGAGCCCTGACCCCAGGGCTGTGTTGCGTCCACGGGACATCAAGGTGAGCAAAAGCATGCGGAATGTTCTGCGCAAGGGGACGTTCACCGTCACGTTCGACACGGACTTTGAAGGCGTGATTAAGGGGTGCGCCCAGCGGCCTGATGAAGGAACCTGGATCACCGATGACTTCATCCAAGCCTATATCTCATTGCACAAGCTCGGTTTTGCCCACAGTGCTGAAGCATGGGATTCGTCTGGCAATCTCGTGGGCGGTCTCTATGGAGTTTCCCTCGGCAGCATGTTTTTTGGAGAATCCATGTTTGCACGTTCCTCCAATGCTAGCAAAGCCGCGTTCATCAGCCTATCCAACCACCTTTCAGCACATGACTTTGAGTGGATTGATTGCCAAATCATGAATCCTCACCTGGCTTCACTGGGGGCCCATCACATTCCGCGGGCGTCGTTTTTGGAGGCCCTGAGTGCAGCGATGAAAAAGCCCACCAAGAGGGGACAATGGACCTTCAATGCTCCGTCATGAGTAAAAAATTCAAGGGCTCCGCAGGCGTCAATCAAGCCTGGCATTATCGCCTCTGGAGACAGCCTTCAAAATGGTGGCGTGCCCAATGGCTCCAACTGCGCGGTTGGAAATGCGAAGGTCCCTTCCCGAAACCCCACCACGATGCTTTGCTGGTTCTAGGTCCAGGAATGGACCTTGGAAACTCCACCACTTCTCTCGCAGAATACAGACTCAAACTTCTAGGCACTTGGTTCCACGAGTCTCTGCTCAAAGCCCCCCCCCAATCCGGACATCATTTGGTCCTGATTGACCATCGATCCAAACAGCTTCCCGATGCTTTGATGCAAGCTGGGAGCCTCGGAATTTCTGTTCAAATCATCAGGGTGGCATTTTCAGAGAAACGAATCCGCTGCAATACGCCCTTCACGCCGGGCAAATATCCTGAGCGCGACCTCGCGTACATCCGCCGGATGTTTACTTACAACAGTTGACCTTGTGTTATACAGCCCCGCGATATGGGTTGAAAATTTGTCCATATCTGACCCCTGAAAAATTATCATTTCACTCTCGTCCGTGTCTATTTTGCACCTGTAGGCGGAGAAGTTCTCCGAACGATTCACACCTTTGACCACTGGCCCATTATGGACAAGCACGACTTGATGATTCTAGACATCGTTCAACAGCACAAAAAGGAGATGCAGGAGCACATCCGTTTGTCTTCACTTGAACGCAACTTTTGGAAACGCATCGAAGGTGATGTGACCTTAAGCGTAGGCCAAGCCCGAATCGGAGAGCGCATTACCAGGCTTTATTTGGATGGTATGATCCAAAACAAAAGCGGCTACATGTTGACCAAGAAAGGACGAGAGGCCCTGAGTGTTGAGGGTGAGAGACTCGCTCACATGGCCTAAGGAATTCCCCACAGCCATCATGAAAAAGGCCATCCGATGAGGATGGCCTTTTTCATAGAAGCACATTTTTGCTTCTCCGTTCACTTGCAGGTTTTCTCTCTGCTTAGTTCTCTTCGAGTATTTCGAGTTTGGGGTACTTCTCCCTCCAGAAATCCAGCTTACTTGGGTCTCGGACCGTGATTACGGTTCTACCATCCAGCCTCACTTTGATGTTGGGCTGTAGCTCTTTGGTTTTTTTCTTCTTCTTCTTCGCCATGTCAGGTCGATTGCTGTAATAACACCGCAGTGAGATTAAGTGTTCAATGAAAGGCACAGCTCCATGACTTCCAAGGCTCACAAAATCAATTGTGAAACTTTCCAATACCGTTGTTCACAGGAATGGCTTCATTGAAGGCTCGCCTTGAATCAGGCCGCCATCCTAGAAATGCGAAACCCGAAACCCGCGATATACGCGTAACACAGCGCGGGCAGCAGCAAGGCCAAGCCAAATCCAGAAGCGTCTACCAATGCTCCAAAAGCGGGCGGAATGACCGCCCCACCAACAATTGCCGTGCACAAAACACCGCTTCCTTGGGGTTTGGCATCGCCCAATTGAGAAATACCCAGCGTGAAAATCGTCGGAAACATGATGGAATTGAACAGACCTACCGCCAACAACATGAGCAAAGCGGAGAGGCCTGTGGCCATGCTGCTGGCCACGACAAGGGCCAGCGCAACAGTGGAAAACACGCCCAAAAGCAACGATGGCTTCAACCGCTGCATCAATCCTGCTCCGATAAAACGCCCCACCATAGCACCTCCCCAATAGAAAGTCAGGAGCACGCCCAACTTTCCTTTTGGATCCAAGTCCATCACCGACTGCCCTTTAATTGAAGCGGCCAAACCGGCCATGTTCTCCAAGAATGGATGAGACTGCATCAGTTCATGCACATTCAGGTTCAGACCATAATTGACCATGTAACTGCCCAAGGCCACCTCGGCACCGACATACACGAAAATTCCAGCGGCGCCAGCCATAAGTCGGCGATTGGCAAAAAGCGCGGACAGGCTTCCTTCCTCTGCTCCGCCTTCGAGAATGCGGGGAAGGGAGACCTTTCTGATGACAAAGGCCAGCAGGAGAAAAGCCACAGCGAGAATAACAAAAGGGCCTTGGACCGCTCCAGCCTCTGCAGAACGATAGAGCTCCAAAGCTGCCGCCCCCATGGACGCCTGCTCCTGACCTGTTTTGACGGTATCGCCCAACAGGTAGCCCGCACTGATGATCGGCGCTATGGTCGTCCCCAAGGAATTGAAGGCCTGGGCAAGGTTCAATCGGCTCGACGCTCCTTCTTCTGGTCCCAACACTGAGATGTAAGGGTTGGCGGCAACCTGGAGGATGGTGATGCCTGAAGCCACCACAAAGAGGGCCAACAAAAACAGGGGGAAAAGGCGCGTGGAAGCTGCAGGATAGAAAATCAGACACCCCATGGCCGCGAGAGAAAGCCCCGCCATGATGCCATTCTTGTAGCCCATCTTCTTGATCATGCGTCCCCCTGGAATGGAGATGACGCCGTAGGCTGTAAACCAAGCAAACTGGACCAGTCCAGCTTGGAGGTAGGTCAATTCAAAAACGTCCTTCAACCTGGGAATAAGGGCATCCACCAAAACGGTGATGAATCCCCACATAAAGAACAGCGAGGTGACCGTGATGAACGCTCCCCGAAATTGCTTTGAATTGGTCATGCCCAAAAGTAGGCAGGCAAGGGCGCTTAACCGCCCCTGTAGATCAACGCATCAGCTCAATGGTGCCCGAGAACTCTTCTGCGTCGGTGCGGGACCCCTTCCACCGCAAGCGATAGTTGTACAACCCATTGGGCGCGTAGTGGTCTCCTCCTTTGACGTTGCCTGTCCAAACCTCGTCCGGATCTGTGCTGTAGAAAATCTCTTCACCCCACTTATTGAAGATGTTGATTTCGAAGTACACGACATCTGAAATGACCACCTGGAAGCCGTCATTGATACCGTCATTGTTGGGGGTGAACGCATTGGGGATGTACACCATCACAGGGCCCTCAACCAAGGTGTAAGCGCTGTCGCGGCACCCCAACGGATTGGTGATCGTGAGCTGAGCGTAATAATCACCGAGACCATCATACTCGTGGGTTGGACTCATTTCTTCTGAGGATGCCCCATCACCAAAATCCCAGTCATAATCACAGTTGGGACAAGGTGGTTCAGGAGTAGCGATGAATTCAATCCTGGTGTCAGACAAATAACTGGTGTAGAAATCACTGTAGATGTATTGGACCTCAACTTCCACTGTTTCTGAAAGGGTCTCGCCACAGATGTCCGTCACCTCTACTGGGTAGCTGTATGAATTGCTGGGGGCCACATACTGGTTCTCTCCAAATGCGGGGATGCTCGTCCAGCTGTAGACAAACCCTCCTTCTCCGCCAGTGGCCATGGCAGAAAGCGACAAGGCTTCTCCTCGGCACACCACCGTGTCATTGCTCACAGACAGCGTCATGGGCACATCGGGAATGATGAGCAACGCAGAGGTTTCATCGGCTCCACCGCATCCATCCAACACCTCCACTGCAATGGGAGTCGTGACAAAACTCTGCACTGTGATTTGAGGATCACTTCCGCCGTATGGAACCCCTCCAATGGTCCACTCATAAGTGTATCCACCTGCTCCGCTCAGGATGTCTACGGCCACCACCGTATTGTCTACGCAAGAAGCGTTGATGGTGTCCTGGAGGTCTACCAACAATGCGGGGTTTTGGATGTCAATGGCCGTTGATGCGCTCCCCGTTGACTGACAATTGTCCGTCACGTCTACGGTGAAAGAGGTCGACAAGCCTTCGCTGTATGTCAATGTTTCTGTGTCCGCAACTGGATTGAAGTTCTGACTCCACTGATAGGTATACACCCCGCTGCCACCATCAACGACTGGGACCAAGTTGAAAGACTCTGTGCAGGGCCCCACCAGCGTATCGGGCAATGACACATCAAGGGCCGGACTGACCACGGTGACTTCCGTCTCCACTGTCACGAACTGGCCACAACCGTCGCTGACTTCAAGGGTAATCGACATGTCAGAATCTGTGGTCCAGTTCAAATTCTGGTTGAAACCCAGAAATGAGAACCCTTCCAACCAAGCGAAATTGTAATACGGCTCTCCCCCGCTCCAATCCGGGGTGATCGTGAAGGGAACGTTGCAGCTCACTTCGTAATTGTCATCCAATTCCACAATGAGCTCAGGCACGTCGATGCTCACGTTGACCATGGCTTCTGCAGTCAGGCCACAGGCATCCTCAACAATCACATGGACTTCCGAAGCATTGAGCCAAGTGGAAAGGAACAAACTGTTGCCATAACCAAAGGCTGGAAGACCATCCTGAAGCTCCCATGAATAGGTGTATGGGGGATTTCCACCATCTGCCACTGCAAACACTTCTTGGAACCCATTACAAGACAGCACCACATCCCCCCCCAAAATTTCCGCTGTCAATTCCGGATATTCTTCGACTGTGATTTCGAACAGGCCATCGTCCGACGGCATACCGCAGGTGTCACTCACCGTCACCATGCATTCAAATACACCCGCTGCATCAGGGATGTAATTGATTGTATTGGTATCCAATCCGGGATTACAATCCCAACTAAAGGCGTAGTTGCCGTAACCACCCGTGACTTCAGGCGTTAGAGCGACAGAGTCTCCAACACACAATTCCGTGTCGAAACCATCCACCACGAGGGGGTCTGGCTCATCGATGATGTCAAACTCAAAATAACTGGTCAGTCCTCCCCCATTGCAGGCTGCGAGGTTGAGGATCTCCATGATAACAGTCTCTGATCCTTCAGCGATCCCATCTTCAAAAGCATCCAAGGGAAACTGCTGAACCGTCACAAATGGCGGAAAGAACACGGTGTCGGGGAGCAAGGTGAAGTCCACCCCATTGGTGGCGGTACTGGAGCTGTAGTCAATGATGACCATCTCCTCAATGTCGATAATGGTCTCAATAGGACGGGTGAACGTCAACATCGCCTCACCACAGTCTTCAAAAATGACAGGATTGTCGGTTTCCAAGTCTGCGCCAACATTGATGTTGAGGTCTACCTCAACAACAGAATTGGATTCAAATGAACCGGACTCCAAAATCACGAAAGACTCCAGAGCGGTATCTGAACCATCGGCAATGGCCAGACGAATGTGATACGTCTCTCCACATTCAACCTCGCTTTCGGCTGTGAGCTTAGCGGTATATCCATTTTGACACAACACATCATTGCCAGGGTTGTCGATGTAGTACGCCGCATTGGTGACGTCGTTTACTGAACTGATTGTGATGGCGAGCTGTGGGTCGCTGCCCGGCACTTCTGCCAAATTCACCGCATTGTCTGCATAAGGACCGTTGATTCCAGGACCGCTCAGAAAGAATCCGAAAATATCGTTGTACTGGGAATTGACCCACGCCAAGTATTCGTCGGAGCCAAAAACGTAATTGAACCGGACAGTATCCCCTGTCGCAACGAAATCAAATTCAATGGCACAGATGTCATTCACACTGGTCACTGAGAAGGCTTGGCCAATCAGAGGTGGAACGCTGTTGGCGATGTTCAGTAAGTCTGCATCGCCAGACACTTCCAACCCATCGTCAATGAAATCCTCAATACAGCCCTCGTCAATGTTGGCAGGGTTGTTCGCCACTTCGGTGGACAAAATCAAGCCCGCCTCGATGGGGAATTCAGTCACATCGAACCCTGTGATTTGTCCTATTTGGGTTGGACTTCCGGTGAATTGAACATTGGTGGCTTCAACACCTGTTCCCAGCAACACGTCGTTCACGTATTGGTCTGGGGTCAAGGTACTGTTCACCTCCAGCTGTGCAGAGAGAGAAAATACCGCGGGTAAGAGAACACCAAGCGCCGTGACCCGGCGAAAACATGAAACAACGAAACGCAAAGAATCCATCATGATAAACGCAATGTACCGACCATAGGACGACAAAAAAGGCGAAAGGTTGCGCCCCTTTCGCCTTCATTGACAACATTCTCACACAGGAGAGGTGCTCTGCTGGTCTTCAATCCACAGCAAACTCAGCAAGCTCTTCCCTCAAACGCTTACGGGCATGGAAGATTCTGCTCTTCACGGTACCCATTGGGATGTCCAATTCTTCGGCGATTTCGTCGTAGTGAAAGCCATCCAGGAACATTGAAAACGGGCGGCGGAAATCGTACTTGAGGCGAGAGATGGCGGACTGAATGTCGTCGATGTTGATCAACGAAGTCACCGAGTCATGGTGATAGTCTTGGCCAGAGTTCAAGAAGTACTGGTTCTCGGTTTGATCGACGATGGTATTCTGAAACCTCTTCTTCTTGTAATTGTTGATGAAGATGTTCCGCATGATGGTGTACAACCATCCTTTGATGTTGGTCCCTTCCTTGAAGTTGTTCTTGTAGCGCAAGGCTTTCACGAACGTCTCTTGGACCAAATCGTTGGCGTCATCACGGTCTCGCGTGAAACCCATGGCAAAACCTGAAAGGAAGTCCTGATGCGATGTCAGGAGGTTGTTGAATTCGAGCGTAGACATGTGTTCAATGTTGTGGGCCAAAGATTAAACAAAATCTTCGTGCCCGCAATTTTCTGTTCATCTTTTTTGATTTAATGATAAACAAAACATCCAATTTGCCCGGTTTCTGGGCAATATGTTTAACGCGATACCCCAAAGTGTGCACAAGTCAAGTCCAAAGAAAGGTCGGGCTCAGGTGGTGAGCAGCGCTGATATCAGCCATTGTCTATTGCCGTGAAATTGAACACGGGCGTCTGGACTTTCCGCTTTGGCGAAGGCTGTGCCTGCCAAATGGAACTTCAAATTCGTGCCTGAAGACTCCCTGAGCACACGCCGCAGGCAGTCTGCAACCCCTTTATCCGCAGGGCATGCGGTGCAATACGCGACACCCTAAAGTGTGCGCAAGTCTAGTCCAAGAAAGGTCGGGCTCAGGTGGTGAGCAGCGCTGATATCAGCGATTGTCCATTGCCGTGAAGTTGAACACGGGCGTCAGGACTTTCCGCATTGGCGAAGACTGTGCCTGCCAAATGGAACTTCAAATTCGTACCTGCGGACTCCCGAAGCACGCGCCGCAGGTAGTCTGGAACGCCGTTTTCGGCAGGATATGTGGTGCAATACGCGACGCACTTCAGTTCCGGGAACTGTGTGGCCATCTGCACCAGGTCTTCCAATGGCACGGACTGGCCAAGGAACAAACTCTTGTATCCAGCTTTGCGCAGAAGAAAGTGGACCATGATCAAACTGATGTCGTGAATTTCACGCTCCGGCAAGAACAACGCAAAAACATCGTCATCGTATCCCGATGCGACCGGAGGTAGCTCGTCCACGGCACGGAACAACCGTTGCCTGATCAGATTGCTGACGAAGTGTTCATGCGCTGGACAAATGGCGCTGGTGAGCCATAGCATCCCAATTTCCCCCATGAATGGCAGATACAGCTTGAGCATCAATTCGCTCAATCCATATTGGTCCTCGTAGGTCTTGGAGACGCTGCGGAAGAGCTGCTCGTCAAAGTTGAGCATGCTGATTTTGAGCATGCCCGACCAATGGTCTTCACCCGTTCCCGAAGTACCCAAACCACTGATCGCCGCCTTGATTTCCTGCTCCTCCATGGAGGCGATTTTCGAAATCTTGTGGCCGTGCTGGTTCAACAACCCTACATTCAAAAGACGCTTGAGGTCTTCAGAAGTGTAGAACCGAATGTTGGTTGACGTCCGCCTAGGACTGAGCAAACCATAACGCTGCTCCCAGGCACGAATGGTATGCGCTTTTATCCCCGTAAAATGTTCGAGGTCCTTGATGGAGAATTCCTGCACTGATGCGCTCACTTAGGTTAAACACTTTGAGCAAGTGTTTGTTCGCCTAAGATGATGCGGACCGTAATTTTGGCAGGCCCCCAGACATAGCCCCTATGCCCACAATCCAACTTTTCGAAGACGGAGCTTGCATTCACCTGCATCCTTTTCACCTGATTGATGGTGCAGAAGCCATCAGATTTGGTGCGTTTACTCAGCTTGAACGCTGGCGTTTTTTGCCCACCCTTCTTGACCAAACAAATACCTCAGAAGGCGTCCTCCACATCAATGCCCGCTGGGTACCTTCCGACAGTTCAGGCGCCATGATTGCGGAGCTGAATCCCGGTGAAAAACTGGTTCAGGGCAATGACACGCTGGCTTTTTTTGAAACCGATAAGAATGCTGAGCCAAAAGCTGTTGCAACGACTGTCCCACAGCAACTGATCCGCAATGCCAATGAATTGTTTGGCCTTTTGGACGGCCGGATATCGCAAGATGTGGAGCTCCTCAAGGAAGAATGGTCCCTTGAGCCTTTTGCCGCCCCCTCATCTACTGTAGTGTTTGGCCCCCCCTCCTCTTTCATGGTGCACCCTTCGGCCGTCATCAAGGCAGCCACCGTCGACGTGGAGTCTGGCCCTGTTGTCATCGGACCTGGCGCAACAGTGGAAGCTGGAGCCCACCTCAAAGGACCTCTTGTGATCTGTGCCAATGCCACCGTGCGCATGGCAGGTCGCATTTCGGGCCCTACTGTCATTGGGCCTCATTGCAAGGTGGGCGGAGAAATTTCCAACGTGAATTTCCAAGGATGGGCCAACAAAGCCCACGATGGCTTTCTGGGCAACAGCGTCATTGGCCGGTGGTGCAACCTTGGTGCGGGCACGGAGTCCTCCAACCTCAAGAACACATACGGAGAGGTCCGTCAATGGAATGCGGAAAGCCAGAGTCTGACAGGCACAGGTTTACAATTCTGCGGCCTGCTGATGGGAGACCACAGCAAGTGTGGAATTGGCACAACCTTTAATACAGGTACGGTGATTGATCCGGCCAGTGTCATTTTTGATGCGGGTTTTCCCCCGAAGCACCTCCCCCCATTTAGCTGGTTCAATGCACGCCTTGGAACCATGGAGGTTCAAGACCTCGGGCGCATGATCGCTACGGCAGAAAAAGTGATGGCACGGCGCGGCTTATTGCTGAGCCCCGTCCAACGTGACAGGCTGTCACAATTGCATGCTGCTCGGAGTACCGCAGACTGAATCCCTGCCAACTTGACCCCTCCCACCTGCACCCGGCCGCGTGGCCCGGTTTTAGCCCATTCCTTCCCGATGCAAGAAAAACAACCGTTTCCCCAGCTGCTGAGCGACGATTCTGAAGACCATGTGAGCATTCCCCTCCTCAGCTCCGAGGACGAAGCGGCCATGGAGCGTGAGGACACGCCTGAGGCCCTGCCCATTCTGCCTTTGCGCAACACTGTGTTGTTCCCAGGTGTTGTGCTTCCCATCAATGTGGGGCGCGACCAAAGTCTTCAGCTGCTCAAAGAAGCGCACAAGGGTGGACTGGACATCGGTGTGGTAACCCAACTCGATGGCGAAATCGAGAATCCCGAAAGCGGGGACCTGCACGCTGTAGGCACCGTGGCAAGCATCATGAAAATGCTCAGGATGCCCGATGGCTCCAATACCGTCATCATCCAAGGCAAGAAGCGATGCTCCATGGGCGAAGTGATCGAAACCGAGCCTTACATGAAGGCCAAGGTGACGCCTTTCCCAGACACTGAGGATGAGTGGAACGATAAAGAGCGAGAGGCCCTGCAACAAAGCCTGCAGGAGATGAGCATGGAGGTCATCCAAAACAGCCCCAACATTCCATCTGAGGCCGCCATAGCGATCAAGAACATCGATTCCTTGCGGTTTTTGGTGCACTTCATCGCTTCTAACATGAACGCGGAAAAGGAGCAAAAGCAGAACCTCCTCGAAGTACCAGGACTCAAAGCCCGCGTGGAAAAAGTCATGGAATTGCTGGGGGAAGAACTTCAAGTCCTCGAACTCAAAAACGACATCCAAAGCCGGGTCAAGACCGACATTGATCAGCAGCAGCGCGAGTTCTTTCTGCACCAGCAGATGAAGCAAATCCAAGAGGAGCTTGGATCGGACCCCCACAAGGAAGACATCGCCGGAAAAAAAGCCAGGGCGGAAGTCAAAGACTGGCCAGAAAAAGTGGCCGAAACCTTTGCCAAGGAGCTGGGCAAGCTCGAGCGCATGAACACCCAAAGCGCAGAATACAGCGTGCAATCCAATTACCTGGATTTGTTGCTGGATCTGCCCTGGAACATCACCTCGGAAGACAACTTTGACCTGGCGCATGCTCAAGAGACCTTGGATGCCGACCACTACGGATTGGAGAAGGTCAAGGAGCGCATCATCGAGCACCTGGCGGTCTTGAAATTGAAGGGAGACATGAAGTCTCCCATCATCTGTCTCTACGGACCTCCTGGGGTGGGAAAGACTTCGCTGGGCAAGTCCATTGCAGAGGCGTTGGGCAGGGAATATGTGCGCATGTCATTGGGCGGCATGCGGGACGAAGCGGAAATCCGTGGTCACCGCAAGACCTACATAGGCGCTATGCCAGGCCGAATCATTCAGAATCTGAAGAAGTCAGGAACGTCCAACCCACTGTTTGTCCTCGACGAAATCGACAAGCTCAGCAGGGACCTACACGGCGACCCCTCTTCGGCGATGCTGGAAGTCTTGGACCCCGAGCAAAACAGCACGTTTTACGACAACTACCTCGAGCTCGACTACGATTTATCGAAGGTCATGTTTCTGGCGACCTCCAATTCTTTGGCCACCATTCAGCCTGCATTGCGCGACCGCATGGAAATCATTGAGGTCTCGGGATACACCGTCGAAGAGAAGGTCCAAATCGCCAAACGACACCTCATCCAGAAGCACGTTTCTGAAACAGGCATCTCGGAAGAACAGATTGAAATTCCAGATGCGACCCTGGAGAAAATCTGTGCAGAATACACCAACGAAAGTGGTGTGCGCGGATTGGACAAGCGGATTGCAAAGGTGGTTCGCCATCGCGCCGTTCAAGTGGCCATGGAAGTCGGACACAACACCTCTATTGCACCCGAGGAACTGGTCGATATCCTAGGTCCATCTCACGAAAAAGAGCGCTACGAAGGGAACGACGTGGCAGGCGTGGTGACGGGATTGGCCTGGACGCCTGCTGGAGGTGACATCTTGTTTATTGAGACGAGTGTGGTGCGCGGAAAAGGCAAACTCACCCTCACAGGAAATTTGGGCGATGTGATGAAAGAGAGTGCGGTGATTGCGCTTCAATACCTCAAGGCCCATGCTGAGGAACTCGATTTAGACCCCAAAGTATTTGACACGTGGGATGTACACGTTCACGTTCCCGCAGGGGCGATTCCCAAAGACGGACCATCGGCAGGCATCACCATGTTGACTGCTCTGGCTTCGGTATTTACCCAGCGTAAAGTGCGGAAATTCCTCGCCATGACCGGTGAGATCACGCTCCGCGGACAGGTACTTCCTGTAGGGGGCATCAAGGAAAAAATCCTAGCCGCACGCCGCGCCGGAATCAAAGAAATTGTCCTGTGTGAGGCCAACAGAAAGCATGTTGAAGACATCCAGGCACGATACATCAAAGGACTGCGTTTCCATTATGTGAAAACCATGACCGAAGTTGTAGAACGGGCCCTGCTTAAAGAGAAAGTGGACAACCCCAAATCCATCACCCCAAAAGCATGAAACTGAAGGCCGTTGCTGCTGGACTTTACGTTCTTGGGGGACTCTTGCTGATGGGCCCCTTGAGTACCTGGGGCCAATCGGTTCCGAGACCGGGCCTGTTGGACCTCCCTCTGTCTGCCCGTTTTGCCGGGTCTGCAGAAAGCATGGGGGCACCACTGCAAGCCACTCTGGGCGACGCACTGGGTCAAGCTTCTCTGATAGACTCCACGCATGCCGGGCAGTTGCACCTGGCTTATGTGGACTATTTCGCAGGGACAGCTATGGCATCTGCCCTTTATGTCCACCAGCCTAAAGAGCGCAGGTGGTTGTGGCATACCGGGTTGCGCAACCTGGGCTATGGCAACTTCACCGGCCGCGATCCCGTAGGGTCCGAAACGGGAACCTTCTCTGCTTCCGACGTGGCATGGGTGAGTGGGGTCAGTGTGCCTTTGGACACCAACCTAACCGTGGCTGCAACATTGTGGATGGGACAAAGCGGTTTGGCCGAGCGGCGCGCGGGGTTCGCCCAAGTAGATGTATCGGCCAACTACTACCGCAGAGACCGAAAAATTCGCTTGGCGGCCATGTGGCGTCCATGGGGCGGTATGCACAACGCCAATTCCACAGGCCGCAATGGCCGGTTTGCGTCGGACATGAGGCTGTCACTCTCCAAGGGCTTCCAAAACGCGCCTTTTGTGCTGTCTGCTACTTATGATGAATTGCAGCAATGGGACCTGGCTCCCGATGGCTTTTACGACGACTCCATCGACCCATTGACTGGCGACACCCTCTCTTCGGGGACGTGGGCTTTTGGAGATCAACTTTTGCGCCACCTCGCCATTGGAACAGGCCTAAACATCAGCGAAAACCTCGGCTTCCGGTTTGGTTACCACCACAGACGGCGGCAAGAACTGAGGCTAGCCAATGCGCCAGGAACAGCAGGTTTCGCATGGGGGCTGGATTTTAAGGTGCGCCGTTTTCACCTCGCCATTGCCCGAAATACCTATCACACTGCAGGAGCATCCACCCACCTCAGCATTCGCACCAGACTGACCGAACGGTGAGGACGCTCTGCATTGCTACCTTCGGACAAGGTTAACCCGCCCCTCCAAGCCCCATGAAACGCATCAGCATTGCCATAGACGGACTCAGCGCATCGGGCAAGAGCACCTTGGCCCAAAGCCTGGCGAAAGCGTTGAATTACATCTACATAGATACTGGCGCGATGTACCGTGCGGTCACTTTGTTCGCTCTGCGCGAGAAGCTGATTGACCACGACAGCAACTTGGACGAAGAGGGCATGATCAGGGCGCTGCCCAGGATTTATCTGACCTTTCGGTTCAACCCAGGAACCGGCAAGAGTGAAATCTGCCTCAACGGCCGGAACGTAGAAAAAGAAGTGCGCAGCCATGAGGTGTCCCGCCAAGTCAGTGTCGTGTCCCGCCTTCCTGAGGTGCGCGATAAACTGGTCATAGCCCAGCGGCGCATTGGAGAATCTGGGGGCGTCGTCATGGATGGCCGCGACATTGGAACGGTAGTCCTGCCCAACGCTGAATTGAAGTTCTTCATGACCGCAAGCATTCAGGCCCGCGGACAAAGGCGCCACGCAGAGCTCGCCCGACGCGGCCGCTCCGTCGACCTCAATGATGTGGTTTCCAATCTTGAAGACCGCGACCGCATCGACAGCACCCGAGAGCACAGCCCGCTGACCCAAGCCGAAGATGCCGTCGTCATCGACAACAGCGACCTGTCCATAGAGCAGCAATTCGACCACATGATGGCCTGTGTGCAACAAGTGCTCAATGCATAAAGCCCGCCTTTGGGCTGCCCTGCTGCTTGCCCCAGTTCTTCTGAGCTGCCAACCTGGCGACGCCCAATCAGAAGGACCTGGTTTGGTCCGCCCCGCCTTTCTCAACGGCGATACGACTTCGGCATTGGCGCTTATGGACAGCATGAGCATGCGGGAGAGGATCACCCAATTGATGATGGTGCCCTTGTATTCAAAGCCGGGCGAACCTGAATCCATGGAAGAGGTGCGCAGCGCCATCGAATCTTGGGGCATTGGTGGTGTGATTGCCATGCAAGGAGACACCCAAACCACTCGGCTCAACCTGGCCGAGCTCGATCGCACATCGCGGGCCAGGACTGGCCTCGACCTGTTGACCGCCATGGATGCGGAATGGGGTTCAGGGATGCGTCTTCCGGATGGCATCGCATTTCCAAAAGCGATGGCACTGGGAGCGACAGAGGATGAGAACCTCGTCCGCACAGCTGGCCGCACTGCCGGTCAAGAATTGCGCCATTTGGGCATCGACATCGATTTCGCGCCCGTGGCAGATGTCAACAGCAACCCTGCGAACCCTGTCATCGGCAACAGATCATTTGGTTCGCGTCCCAATGTGGTGGGGGCTTTGGCTTCTGCATGGGCGGAAGGGCTCCGCGAAGCTGGGGTCATGTCCGTTGGCAAGCACTTTCCAGGCCATGGAGATGCGGACCTCGACTCTCACTTGGCCCTTCCCGTCATCTCCTCGGACATCCCGACGCTTTCTTCCATCGAACTGCCGCCATTCAAAACCTTGATTGGCCGCGGGGTAGACGGCATCATGACCGCCCACCTCGACGTGCCTGCCTTGGACTCTGTGACAGGGCTTCCGACCTCTCTTTCTCCGTTGGTGATCCGCGATCTATTGCTGGACTCTTTGGGATTTGAAGGGCTGGTTTTTACCGATGCGCTAACCATGAAAGGCGCTGCAGACCCCGTCCCTCCCGGCACCCGAGAAGTTGCTGCACTCCATGCTGGAAATGACATCTTGCTGTTCCCCTCTGAGCCCGGCTTGGTATTGGACAGCGTTGAGGCAGCCTTGCTGCGGGGTGAACTTGACAGCTCTCGGATCAACGAAGCCTGTCTCAAGGTGCTGCTGGCCAAGCAATGGATGGCCGTGAAGCCCGTAGACTTCCCCCGCGCCAATCTGAGCGGGCTGCAACAGGAAATACGTGGTCAGATGTTGGTCCGATTGGGAGAGGGACAGCACCTGAACCCCGCAATCCCGACCGCCTTGGTCGTCCTGGGCAACAGCGGTGACGCTGCCGAACGAAGGCTCAGGCTCACCTTCCCTGACCTCAAAGTCATTCGAAAAGGGAAAGGCGCCATCTCAGAACAGGACCGCTTGCGGATCGCTTCCGGCGTGGCCGAATGTCCGCAGGTGGTCGTGGCATTTGTAGATGAAAGCAACCGTCCATCGAGGAGTTTTGGACTTCCCAAAGGAGCCGATGCATTGCTAAACACGTTGACGGCAGATGACGCGCCTTTGTTTGTCGCCCTTTTCACGAGCCCCTATGCGCTGGCATACCTAGATCCAGCACCTGGTCGGGAATGGCTGGTGGCCCACCACGAAGACCCCTTGACGCAAGAGGCAGCGATGGCCGCTTTTTGCAATGAGGGCAATGCCCTTGGAACGCTTCCCGTGGACGTCGGGAATTGGAGCGCAGGTCAAGGGAAACCCTCATTCGCTCAGAGGCTACCCCGCATTGAACCCAATGCGCGCATGGAAGAGATGGGCCGACGTTTGGACAGCCTTGCTCTGGAGGCCGTCAACATGGAGTCCACCCCCGGCATGCGCATTTTAGTGGTGATCGACGATACCATCCGCTACGATGGAAGCCATGGCCATTTGGGAGATTCTGCCGCTACACCTGTTCAACATCACCACATCTATGACCTCGCGTCGATCACCAAAGTGGCCACCTCTACCCTATTGACCATGATGTCTGTAGAGCAAGGGATGTTCGGCCTCGATCAACCGCTTTCCTCGCTTTTACCCTCAGACACTGCTGCACCGCTCAACCCCGAACTGGGACAGAGAACGCTGCGTGACGTTTTGGCCCACAGGTCTGGCCTGCCTGCATGGATTCCGTTTTATGTGGACCTGATGGCCCATGAAGATTCCCTTGGCGGTGTATTGAGTGCAGACCCCGTCGAGGGATGGGTCCCTTTGTGTGAAGGACGTTGCATGCACCCCATGTGGTGCGACTCCATCCGGAGGACAGTGAGGGCGATATCCCCCAAGCCAACGGGCAATTACCGCTACAGCGATGTTGGTTATTACCTCCTCAAGGAAATCCTCGAATGGCACTGGAAGCAGCCTTTGGAACGGTTGGCTGACAGCCTGATTCACCGCCCACTCGGGTTGCAGCGCATGGGCTACAAGCCGCTAGAATGGGCGAGCCTTGAACACATTGCACCCACCGAATTGGATACGGCATTCCGGTCCTCTTGGCTGAGGGGCACCGTGCACGACCCGGGAGCTGCCATGCTTGGGGGTATTGCAGGGCATGCGGGCTTGTTTTCCGACGCCCATGACCTGGCGCTGTTGATGGAGGTGATGCGCCGAGGGGGCAGCCGGAACGGAACAGAACTCGTGAGTCCTGCCACAGTAGCGTCATTTACAGCCCGTGCCTTTCCAGAAGAAGACAACCGACGTGGCTTGGGCTGGGACAAGCCCGGGTTGGAGGAAGATACCGGGGCCAGCGGCAATGCGGGCTCGTGGTCAAGTTTTGGACACAGTGGTTTCACAGGTACATTGGCATGGACAGACCCCAAAGCCGGCTGGACGGCGGTCATTTTGGGCAACCGCATCTGCCCTGATGCAGCAAACCGCACGTACATCGATGAGGACATCCGGACCAAAGCGCTGGAAATCATCGAAGATGCTGTTCAAAGCCCCAGCCGATTTGCAGAATACGGCCCCACGGTTGGTCCACGATAGTACATTGCAGACATGAGGATAGGAATGGTGTGCTACCCCACGTTTGGTGGAAGCGGAGTGGTCGCGACAGAGCTGGGTAAGGCCTTGGCCGCGAATGGACATGAGGTCCATTTCATCACGTACGATCAACCCGTGCGCCTCGGAAGCTTTCGACCCAATGTGTTTTATCACGAGGTCAGAATCTCGCAATACCCGCTCTTTGACTACCCGCCCTACGAGCTGGTGCTCGCCTCGAAGATGGTGGAAGTCGTGCGACAGCAAAACCTGGACCTGCTCCATGTGCACTATGCCATTCCCCATGCCTCGAGCGCATACATGGCCAAGCGCATCCTGGCTGAAGAAGGGCGCCACCTTCCGGTGGTCACCACCTTGCACGGAACGGACATCACGTTGCTTGGCAAGGACCCTGGGTTTGAGCCGGTCATCTCATTTGCCATCAACCAAAGCGACGCCGTGACCGCCGTAAGTACGAGTCTTAGGAGCGACACTTACAAACTGTTCGGCATCAACAAGGACATCGAAGTCGTCCCCAACTTCATCTGCCCGACCCACTTCGATGCGCTGCAAGGCCAGGACAGAATGGAATTTACCGATGAAGGTGAACAGCTCCTGTGCCACATTTCAAACTTCCGTCCTGTCAAAAGGGTCTTGGATGTGATCCGCACATTCGCATTGCTGGCCGACCGGCTGCCTGTTAAACTGCTCATGGTCGGTGATGGTCCCGACCGGTCTGAAGCCGAGCGTTTGGCCAGAGAATGCGGCATTGAGAACCGGGTGTTCTTTATGGGGAAATTGAAAAACCCCCTGGAGGCGCTGTCGATCTCAGACTTGTTTCTGCTCCCATCCGAGAGCGAGAGTTTTGGCCTCGCTGCCCTCGAAGCCATGGCGTGCGGAGTTCCCGTGGTGGCCACGGAGGCCGGTGGTTTGCCAGAAGTCATCCGACATGGCGTCAGTGGCATGCTTGCCCCGATTGGAGACGTCGAAAAAATGGCGGATCACGCAGAGTTTCTGCTGGACCCCAAGCACCACGAAAAATTCAAGAGACAGGCACTCAAGCGCGCCGCCACTTTTGACTTGGCCCACGTGCTTCCCGAATATTTGAGGATTTATGACGGGGTGCTTGCCCCGCAATCTGTAGACTGATGGGTACCCGACTTGAGAAAGCCAGCGGCCACATTGGTGACCGCATCGCCTTTGAATGGCACGATCGGGGCACCGAAGCCGAGCAATTGCGCGTTTTGATCGCCCAAGGCACCACCCCCTCCAACATGGCCATGCTGTCGGTCTGGATGGTATTGTGGATGGGTTTAGAAGCAACCGTTTTGTACTTCTGGCTTCAGGAGCCCGCTCAGGGAAACGCCACCGTGGGATACGCCATTTACTCTGCGTTCTGGGCCTTCTTTGCCTTTCGAATCGGCAAGGTTTTACTCTGGCGCATTCGGGGAAGCGAGGTGATCACCCTAGACAGAAGGGGCATTTCCGTCGCCATGGTTTTTGGCACACGTGGCCTGCCTGACTTTTTTGCCCACGGCGCATACAAGGGCCTTTCTAGAATCGAAGAAAACCCGACCCAAATCCTGCGCACTTTTGAAAAAGCCTTCTGGTCCATGGGAGGGGAAACCCTGCAATTCAGCAGTGGAAAGCGGACCATGGTTTTTGGGAAACAGTTGACGGACCGCGATGCCGATGGATTGGTGCGGCTCTTGCGCCCTGCTGCCCAGAGGCTCGCGAGAAAATTGGATTCAGCCTGAGGCGAGTGCCCTGACGGCCGCGCCATAGCCACCGAGGCCCAGACCACAGATCACGCCCTTGCACACTGGACTGATCAAGCTCACATGACGGAACTCCTCTCTGGCGTGCACGTTGGTGATGTGCACCTCCATGACTGGCGCCTGAATTGATGCCACCGCATCGCGCAATGCCACTGAGGTATGGGTGTACCCCCCGGCATTCAGAACGATTCCTCCATCTCCGAATCCTACAGCATGCAGGTGATCGATCAACTCCCCTTCTACATTGGACTGATAGTAGGACAGCCCGATTTCTGGAAATTGAGCGCGCAACACCTCGAGGTACGACTCGAAAGAAGTGTGCCCGTATTTGTCCGGTTCCCGCTGCCCGAGCAAGTTCAAGTTCGGACCATTGACGATGTGAACGGTATGCTTCATGGTGTTTAGGCCAAAGCCACTTCTTCGTGGGCGTCTACAAACAAAATGTTGCCGATCCCGTGGTGCGCCTCAAACAGCTTTACCCCTTCCCTACGTATATCGGCGTCGTTGAATCCGATAAAGGTCAGGTCCGCAAATTTGCTGCGCTCATCGATGAGGGCCTCCTTGAGGTCTCCTGGCATTTCCTCGACCATTTCGATGTTCTGCTCGCTCACGGGAATGCGGCCCGCTTGAATGAGTTCACGCAAAGCCTGCTCCCTCTTGGCACGGTCTCCATCACGGTAAATGGAAAACACCTGAATGTTGGAGTCCCTCCAATCTGGATGGCCTTGCAACACGTAGGCCATCAGGATCATCAGATTGGCGTTGGCGGAATCCTCAGGCGTGATCCAGATGTGAATCGAATGACGCTCTCCGAACCCTCGGAAGCTTGACCGCAACAAACAGAGGTCCAAATTGGATCCCCGCAGCAGGTCGTAATTCGTCACCAATTCTTGGGCGCTTTGAGGCTGCTCATCGATGTACTCCAAAAGAATGGCGTTGTTGCCTTGGCCACTGATGCCCGGCAACTGAACACTCTGGGCGATGGCAGAGGTGTACGATGGAGAAACAATCGTCGATACGCTCACCCGGCTCTTGACGGCTTTGCCCAGGTCGGCCAATCCTTGTTTGGCTCGGATAGAGCTGCGGAAAGTCCGGGCATCCAGACGCCCCTCGATCAAGTGAACATAGGTTCCGAACCCCTGTCGGTGGGCCAACCATCGCACCATGTCAAATGCACCAGGCCTTCTAAAGGTGTCTTTGCTCACCCCCAGCACCATTGGGCGCCAATCCTTCCGGTCCAATTCGGCAGAGTCTCTGCGCTGCAAGATGAGCTGAAGTTGGCGCGAAAGCTGGAACAGCATGCCCCTGAACAACGCCACCATACCCCGTTCTCCGCGGCGCGCCAGTCCACTGTAGATGACCACCATGATGACCAGACTGCCCAAAGCATAGCTGAAGTTCATCAGGAACATGAGATAGAAACAGGTCGCCGCCCCTACCAAGCTCAACAACCAGTGAGAACGGAACGTGGGCCTGTAACTCGGGCTGGCTGCAAAATGCTCAAACAGGCTCACCAAACAAATGGCCCCATAAGTCACCATGAAAAACATGGAGATGATCTCCGCTACGGCGTTGATGTCGCCCAGCGAGACGAAAATGAATCCGATGATGCACGTGACAATGGATGCGATGACCGGCTCGTTGTCAGACTTGCGTCCACGCTTGAGCCTCAAGCCGATGGCCTTGGGGAAAATCCGGTCTAATGCAAGTGCCTGCAGCGTTCGTGGCGCGATGATCACGCTGCCAAGCGCACTGGAAATGGCGGCCGCGGCCAAACCAATGGGAATCAACGGAGGCCAGATGGCAATGGATTCCATGTAAAGCTGATCAGAAGCCAACTGCTCGGGCGTCGCGCTCACCCAAAACTTCAAGGCCACGATGATGTACACCACAATGCCCGTGACCGTGGCCCAGAGCGTGCCTCGGGGAATGGCACGGGCGGGCTCCTTCAGGTCACCGCTCAACCCCAGTCCGGCTGCAATGCCTGTAAATGCTGGAAAAATAAAGGTGAACACCTCGATGAATGAGTACCGTTCTATGGTGCGTCCGTCGGCTGTGATGAAGGAAGCATCGATGGTCCGCAGGATGTCGAGTTCGGTTTGGGGCTCTCCTGTTCCGAAGAAAAAACTCAGCAAAGCCACGACCAATACAGCCACGACACCATACAGAGCCTTGACCCCTACTTGGGCCCCTTTGGTCAACATCAGTAGGGTCAACAAGGTCATAAAACCATAATTGACCTGCCATGGGGCGATGACGATGCCCCGGGTTACCTCAAGCCAACTCAGCAAGTCCCGCGTGGACACCGTGAAGGCGATGATGTAGAAAGCCACGCTGATGGCCTGGCTCAGGAAGAGGGCAATGCCGATGGCGCCTCCAATGGACAAACCAAAGGAGCGGCTGATCATGTAGTAAGCCCCTCCGCCTTCCACTTTCTGGTTGGTCGCAATCTCCGCTACCGCCAAG
>Ga0208971_1000631_pt1 | contig 23957 bp, 20 predicted proteins | sample AOAMet1_18_M0_10_2_FD_188229 | JGI IMG/M metagenome (GOLD analysis project Ga0208971, IMG submission 188229) | Ammonia-oxidizing marine microbial communities from Monterey Bay, California, USA - CAN11_18_M0_10 (SPAdes) | ecosystem: Environmental > Aquatic > Marine > Intertidal zone | place... | reverse complement strand
GGCCGCGTGAGTGCGATCAACCGTGGCGCCCGTCGCGTATTCCAGTCCTTGGTCATTGAAGTTGACGATGCAGTTGATGCGCGAGTCTGGGATGCGGTCTCTGTTGATGCGGCACGCTCGCTGACTTCGGGCGACATTAAAGCTCGGCTTTTGGAGTCGGGGGAATGGACAGCGATTCGAGTGCGACCTTTTAATAAAGTCGCAGATCCTGTAACGCTGCCCGCGGGCTTATTCATCACGGCCATGGACACTCGGCCGCATGCAGTGAACCCGGAAATTGTTATCGCAGAGCAGCCAGAGGCCTTTGAGCTTGGGCAGTGGTTGCTGGCCACGATGAGTCAGTGCCCAACCTACGTTTGCATTGCACCAGGGGCCGATGTTCCTGTTTCGTCTCACTCAAACATTCAAGCGTCTCAGTTTGAGGGGCCTCATCCGGCAGGTCTTGCGGGCACCCACGTTCACTTTTTACAAGGGGCCTCTCTGAGCAAGCTTGCTTGGACCATCGATTACCAAGATGTTATCGCTATTGGCCGTTTGTTCATGGACGGTCAGACCTACCGCGAGCGGCTGATCTCGGTGTCGGGTCCGGCCATAGACACGCCTCAGGTGGTGCGTACTTGTCGCGGTGTTGATATTGAAGCGTTGGTCGCTGGTAGCCAGGCCGCCGGAGAGAATCGACTGATCAGTGGGTCAGTGCTCGGTGGCCGCCGCGTAAACGCTCATTCAGCTTACTTAGGGCGATTCCACAACCAGGTAGCGGTTTTAGCCGAGGGTCGGGACCGTGTTTTCATGGGCTGGCTCACGCCCGGTGCAGAGAAGCACTCTGCCATGGGCATTTACTTGAGCAGTTTGTTCGGGCGAAAGCCGATAGCGATGACGACGACGACTAACGGATCTGAACGCGCCATGGTGCCCGTAGGCGCCTATGAGCGAGTCATGCCACTCGATATTCTACCCACACAACTTCTCCGAGCGCTGCTCGTTGGTGACACCGAAACCGCGCAATCACTCGGCTGTTTGGAGTTGGACGAAGAGGACTTGGCCTTGTGTACCTATGTTTGTCCTGGCAAATACGAGTATGGACCAGTGTTGAGCGACAATCTCGCTCGTATTGAGAAGGAGGGTTAAGCCATGGGTTTACGCAGTACGCTAGACAACCTCGAGCCTCATTTTAAACCCGGTGGCAAATACGAGTCTTGGTATGCCCTTTATGAGGCTGTTGATACAATTTTCTACAGCCCGTCGAGCGTGACACAGTCATCTGCGCATGTTCGCGATGGTATTGATCTGAAACGCATCATGATTACGGTGTGGTTCTGTACGTTTCCCGCCATGTTTTATGGCATGTATAACCTGGGATACCAGGCCAATGAGGTTATCGCCGCGGGGGGATACGCGTTAGAAGGATGGCGAGGCGGGATTGTTGCAAGCCTGGGCGGATTCGACCCAAATAGTCTGTGGGACAACTTCCTCTACGGCGCTGTTCATTTTCTGCCGCTCTACGCGATCACGTTCATTGTTGGTGGCTTCTGGGAAGTTCTCTTTGCGATGAAGCGCGGACACGAAATCAACGAAGGTTTTTTTGTGACATCGGTGCTATTTACGCTGACGTTGCCGCCAGACCTGCCACTGTGGCAGGCGGCGATGGGGATCTCGTTCGGTATTGTCGTGGCAAAAGAGGTGTTCGGCGGAACGGGTAAGAACTTCCTCAATCCAGCACTGACCGGGCGCGCATTTCTTTATTTTGCTTACCCAGCACAGTTGTCAGGTGACGCGGTATGGACCGCTGTCGATGGTTACTCCGGCGCTACTGCGCTCAGTGTTGTGGCGACCGATGGTATGGCTAAGCTGACCGAGACCTACACATGGTGGGATGCGTTTTTAGGTGCAATGCCCGGTTCTATGGGTGAAACCTCGACGCTGGCGATCATGATGGGTGGCGGGGTCTTACTCATGATGGGCATCGCATCATGGCGCGTTGTTGCTGGATGTTTTGCGGGAATGATTGGTTTTTCGCTGTTGCTTAACGTCATTGGCTCGGATAGCAATCCGATGTTTGCGATGCCTTGGTACTGGCACATGGTGATCGGTAGCTTCGCGTTTGGCACGTTTTTTATGGCGACAGACCCGGTGTCCTCGGCAATGACCGACAGTGGTCGTCTGGCGTATGGCGTGTTGATCGGTGTTATGTGCGTCCTTATTCGAGTGGTAAATCCGGCCTTTCCTGAGGGCATGATGCTTGCCATTTTGTTTGCAAACCTGTTTGCGCCGCTCTTCGATAATTTTGCGGTTCAAGCCAATATTAAAAGGAGACTCGCACGTGTCAGCTAATAACGAGACGCTGTCTCGGGTGCTCACAGTGGCACTCGGACTGTGTATTGTTTGCTCGGTTGTTGTGTCCACTGCTGCCGTAGCGCTCAAGCCACAGCAAGAAGCCAATAAAGCGCGGGATCTTAAGCGCAATATTCTCATGGCGGGTGGTCTCTATGATCCAGAGCGGAGTGTAGAAGAGCAATTTGTTTCGATTCAGCCGCGAGTCGTTGATATTGATACCGGCGTGTTTGTAGATGACGTCGATCCAGCCCTCTTTGATCAACGCAAGTCGGCAAAGGATCCTGCCCAGAGTCGCACTCTGAGCGGTGCTGAGGACAGAGCTAAAATTCTGCGTCGTGAGAATCGTGCGGTCGTGTATCTCGTCAATGACGAGGCCGGTGCACTCGACAGAATTATTCTTCCCATTCGCGGCTACGGGTTGTGGTCCACACTCTATGGGTTTGTCGCCTTGGAGTCCGACGCGAACACGATCGTGGGGCTAGGATTTTATGAGCACGCCGAAACGCCAGGGCTGGGCGGTGAGGTGGATAACCCAAGCTGGAAAGCGAAGTGGTCCGGTAAGCTTGCTTACAAAAATGGTGATGTCGCGATTAGTGTTCTGAAGGGGGCCGTCAATCCTGCGGCAGCCGACGCACAGTGGCAGGTCGATGGCTTGTCAGGCGCGACATTGACAACGAAAGGGGTGCATAACCTCGTCCAATACTGGCTTGGTGATGATGGTTTCGCGCCGCTTCTTGGTAACCTTCGCGGAGGTAACGCCTAATGAACGTTCGTGAGACTTTATTTTCACCCATTATTCAGAACAACCCAATTGCCCTACAGATTTTGGGTATTTGCTCGGCTCTAGCGGTCACGTCATCGCTCCAAGTCAGTCTGGTAATGTCGGTTGCGCTGACTGCGGTGACGGCATGCTCGTCGTTTTTTATCTCCAGTATTCGCATGTTTATCCCGTCGAGTATCCGAATTATTGTTCAGATGACCATTATTGCCTCACTGGTGATCGTGGTGGACCAAATACTCAAAGCGGTTGCTTACGACATTTCCAAGCAGTTGAGTGTGTTCGTTGGCTTGATCATTACTAATTGCATTGTGATGGGGCGAGCGGAAGCATTCGCGATGAAAAATCCACCGATTCCCAGCTTCTTAGATGGGTTGGGTAACGGCTTAGGGTACTCCTTTGTTTTGATCGCCATCGGTGTGGTCAGAGAGCTATTCGGTGCCGGTTCGCTGATGGGTATAGAAATTCTTCCACTGGTCACTGAGGGCGGCTGGTACAACCCTAATGGTTTGCTGTTATTACCGCCCAGCGCGTTTTTCTTAATCGGCTTCCTGATTTGGGCTATTCGCGCCGTGCAAACTGCACAGGTTGAAGAGCCCGAATTCAAGATTGCCAAGCACACGGTTTCCGAGGAGGGCGCGTAATGGAACATTACTTGAGTCTATTTATCCGCGCTGTATTCATCGAGAACATGGCGCTCGCATTCTTTTTAGGCATGTGTACATTCCTCGCTGTCTCAAAAAAGATCTCGGCAGCGTTTGGTTTGGGCATCGCGGTCGTCGTTGTTTTGACCATTACCGTACCGGTCAATAATCTCATCTATCAAAACTTGCTCGCAGACGGCGCACTTGCTTGGGCGGGCTACCCAGACCTAGACCTGAGTTTCTTGGGATTGCTGTCCTATATCGGTGTCATCGCCGCGCTGGTGCAAATTCTTGAAATGTTTTTAGACCGATACGTCCCGGCGTTATATTCGGCGCTGGGCGTGTTCCTTCCGTTGATTACTGTGAACTGTGCAATCTTAGGCGCGTCGCTGTTCATGGTGGAGCGAAGCTATAACTTTGGGGAGAGTGTCGTCTTCGGCTTTGGCTCAGGTGTCGGTTGGGCGCTCGCGATTGTTGCGTTGGCGGGTATTCGCGAAAAGCTCAAATACAGTGATGTGCCCGACGGGTTGCAGGGCCTCGGGATAACCTTTATCACTGTGGGACTGATGTCGTTGGGCTTCATGTCTTTCGGTGGTATCGATATTTAACGAGCTCCATTAGCTCTAGGAGAGTCTTGTGTTTACAACTATTTTCTTTGGCGTAGGTATGTTTACCGCTGTGGTGGTCGCCTTGGTAATGGTCATTTTGGCGGCGCGCAGCAAGCTGGTTGCAACTGGAAATATCAGCATAGAGATCAATGGCGGCAAGACGATACAGGTGCCGGCGGGTGGCAAGTTGCTGCAGACCCTGGCCGATGCCGATTTATTCTTGGCCAGCGCGTGCGGTGGTGGTGGCACTTGTGCTCAGTGCAAGTGCATTGTTGCCGAAGGTGGCGGGACGCTGTTACCAACGGAAGAGAGCCATTTTACTCGACGCGAAGCCAATGAAGGCTGGCGGCTTTCCTGTCAAACACCCGTCAAGCAGGATCTAAAGATTGAGATCCCCGAAGAGGTCTTTGGCGTTAAACAGTGGGAGTGCACTGTTGAGTCGAACGATAACGTCGCGACGTTCATTAAAGAATTGGTGCTGCGACTTCCTGAGGGTGAGGCCTGCGACTTCCGCGCGGGAGGCTATGTACAGTTAGAGTGTCCTCCGCACGCCGTGAAGTTTTCCGATTTCGATATTGGTGAAGAGTACCGTGGTGACTGGGAGCACTTTGGCTTCTTTAAGCTCGAGTCCGCATCTCCGGAGACCACTATTCGTGCTTATTCAATGGCTAATTACCCAGAAGAGAAGGGTGTCGTAAAGTTTAACATTCGAGTAGCCACCCCTCCGCCCCGAACCGAGGGTTTGCCCCCCGGGGTCATGTCGAGCTGGGCGTTCGGCCTAAAGCCTGGTGATACGGTCAACGTTTACGGTCCCTTTGGTGAGTTTTTCGCCAAGGAAACCGATGCAGAGATGGTCTTTATTGGTGGTGGTGCCGGTATGGCACCCATGCGGTCGCACCTTTTCGATCAACTGAGCAGGCTCGATACCGATCGTAAGATTTCGTTCTGGTACGGCGCTCGCTCACTGCGAGAAATGTTTTACGTTGAAGACTACGACACGCTTGCCGCCGAAAATGACAACTTTGATTGGCACGTGGCGCTCTCGGATCCCCAGCCCGAGGACGACTGGGACGGATTGACGGGTTTTATTCACAACGTATTGTTTGAGCAATATCTCAAAGCGCACCCAGCGCCCGAGGATTGCGAATACTATATGTGCGGGCCGCCCATGATGAATAAGGCGTGTATAGAGATGCTTCTGGATCTTGGCGTCGAACGTGAGAACATTTTCTTAGATGATTTTGGTGGTTAAACAGCGTTTGAACTGCATCGTCAGGCCAGCCATCGTGCTGGCCTTTTTGCTTTGTTTGGTTGCGTGTGACTCGAGCCCGAAGAAGGTCCAGCTTCAGGGCGCTGTCTTTGGCACCACCTGGAATGTTACCTATCACGGTGCACCTGAGGGCCTCACCGATAATGATGTTGAGGGGGCCATCACGCGCGCTTTTTCTGTTGTCGATGACAGTATGAACAACTACCGCGCATCGTCCACGCTCAGTCAATTGAACAGCCTGCCTGCCGGACAGATATTTGAGGTCGACTGGGATTTTACGCTGGTGTTCAACGCTGCAATCGACATTCATCAGGCGACCACGGGTGCCTATGATCCTTCAGTCGCGCCTCTGATTAATCTTTGGGGATTTGGCCCTGAGGGTGTGACCGAACGTCCCACCGAGGAACAGCTCACCATTGCCAGATCTTATAGTGGTCTTAATCAGTTCGCTTGGGACCTTTCGGACCGCAGTTTTTTGAAGCGAAACACACGGGCAACGCTGGATTTTTCGTCAATTGCCAAGGGCTACGCCGTTGATCTTGCGGGCGATGCGTTGGATGAAATCGGTGTCGCAAACTTCATGCTCGAAGTCGGTGGTGAAATTCAAACAAGGGGAGTCAGTCCGAGAGGCGATCACTGGCGACTCGCTATTGAGAATCCAATGCGAGCAGGTGTTGGCAAGCCCTATGCAGCCGTATCCGTCAGTGATGTGGGTATTGCCACGAGCGGTAATTACCGTAATTTTTTTGAGGTCGATGGAAAGCGATTTTCGCACCTGATCGATCCCAGAACGGGTTATCCGATAGCGCACGATCTCATATCCGCAACTGTCATTCATCCATCGACGATGATTGCAGACGCCTGGGCGACGGCCCTAATGGTTGTTGGTACAGCTGAGGCCCTACGCTTGGCGAATCTGTATGGTTTGAGTGTTTACTTGATTTCTCGCAATGGCGAACAGCTGATAAGCTCACACAACGAAGGCATGAGCCGCTGGCTAATAGAGTCAGATAATGGAGAGATGATCCCTTGATTTTTGTAATTAGCTTTTTAGTCTTCGCGCTTATCATCGCGGCGATGGCCGTCGGTGTCATAGCAGGGCGAGCACCGATAAAAGGATCTTGTGGTGGTATTGGGGCGCTCGGTATTGATCAGTCGTGTGACCTTTGTGGGGGCGATCCCCAACGCTGCGAAACTGAATCGCGCTCTGCGGATGCGACAGGTACGACGGTGTTTGACCCCAACGAGCGCTGATGCTGAGATCGATAGAAGTCGACATTGCCAGGCGGCTGAGTTTCAGTAAACAGCAGCGCGCCTTCACACGCTGGGTGGCTGCCTTCGCCGCACTGGGCATGGCATTGGGTGTCGCCAGTCTCATTGTGGTGCTTTCGGTGATGAACGGTTTAGCCGGGGAGCTTACGGGTAGGCTTTTAAATGCCATCCCACACGTCGAACTTCGATTTCACGACTATGACGGCGACCCCCAAGCGTTCGCAGAGAGGATCGAATCGTCGCAGCCGGGGACCATCGCGACACCGTACATAAAGCGCCAAGTGATGACGCGAAGTGATTTTGGAACCAGCGGTGCGGAATTAATGGGTCTTGGGACAGAGTCGATCCAACTGCTCAACGTGCGTGTTGTTGACGGCACTCTGGAAGGGGTTACGACGCAGCCCTACCACATTGCTCTCGGCTCGGTGCTCGCAAATTCGCTAGGCGTAGGTATAGGCGACTCAATTGAGGTGGTTTTGCCACGCCTTTCCATTACGCCATTTGGCGTATTACCCCGGTATCGGAAGCTACGCGTGGGGGCTGTGGTCTCCGTCGGAGCCTCGCCCGATGCATCGCTAGCGGTCACCTCACTGGAGACCCTGAAAAAGTTAAGTGGCGTCGCGTACGTAGATGGTATTCGTCTCCAGTTGAAAGACCCTGATCGAGCCGACAGTGTCGCTCAACGCCTTGAGGGCGAATACCAAGGGCGTATCAATGCGGTTACGTGGACAGAGTCCTATGGATCCTTGTTCTCAGCGATTCGGATGGAGAAAATAATGGTGAGTATTTTGCTCTCTGCGCTGATTGCGGTTGCCGCTTTTAACGTGGTGTCATCATTGACGATGTCGGTGGCAGAAAAACGATCTGATATTGCGTCGCTTCGGGTACTCGGTCTGAGCGCCGCTGGGGTGCGTCGCATTTTTCTCTTGCATGGTTTGATGCTGGCGACGTTCGGGATTTTACTCGGTACGGTCATCGGAGTACTCATGAGTTTAAATTTGAGTTCGCTGATGGCGCTACTAGAGCGAGTCTCCGGTTGGACACTCTTTGATCCAAGTGTGTATTACATTGGGGGTTTACCTACTGACTTGCAGGGCACTGACATCGGCTGGGTAGTGGGCACGGCGGTCGTGCTCAGCTTGGTTGCCGCGGTCTACCCAGCCCATCGCGCAAGCAAAATATCGCCAGTCTCGGCATTGGACGGATTGGAGGCTTTTTGATGGTGATTTTGTCAGCCCGCGCAGTGACCAAAACCTATCCCGCATCGGCGGGTCCAGTTTCAGTACTGAGTGATCTAGACTTCGAGCTGGTGTCAGGGGAGCGAGTCGCAATTGTGGGGACGTCTGGCGCCGGGAAGTCGACGTTACTCAATATACTCGGTGGTTTAGACACTCCGAGCGCCGGAGTTGTTCATTTGGGGACCAAAGAACTCACCTCGTTGAACGAAGGCGAACTGTGTCAGTGGCGGAATCAAAATCTTGGTTTCGTTTTCCAGTTCCATCATTTAATGCCCGAGTTTACTGCGCTCGAGGCAGTAGCGATGCCCGCGCGTATCGGTGGCATTTCGCAGCGAGAGGCATCGGTTTCAGCAGAAGCGCTGTTGGTCCGTCTGGGGTTGGCTGAGCGGATGCATCATCGGCCCAATCAATTGTCTGGTGGAGAGCGGCAACGCGTCGCTATTGCGCGCGCATTGATTAATCGTCCGCTGTGCGTGCTCATGGACGAACCCACAGGAAATTTAGACCCAGATACAGCGGAGTCGGTCATGGCACTGATGCGTGAACTTGACTTTCAAAGTACCGCACTTGTCGTAGTTACACATGACCCGCAGGTCGCAGAGCGCATGGATCGCCAGTACAGACTGTCCGGCGGCAAACTTAGTTTGTCCGCATAGTCATGAGGTGGCCCACTCGCTTTCACTGGGGAATAGCAGCTCGGCAAGCACTTGATCCGGGTCTTGGTCTTTCCGCATTTCTCTCAAGACTATCGATCGTCGGCATGCTAATTGCCGTCTCGCTGCTACTCGCAGCTTTATCGGTGATGAATGGCTTTGAGCGAGAGATGCGGGTGAGAATTCTGAATCTTGTTCCGCATGTGACCGTTCGGGGCTTTGCCGCGGACAGCGAATGGCAGCAGGTCACCGATGAGTTAGAGCAAACTGAGTCGGTGAGGCGTCACTTCCAGTTCAGTGACATCGACGCGTTGTTCACGATCCGTGGTGAGGCAAGAGTTGTTCGGCTCATCATTGCTGACAACAGTGCTTTGAACGGCCTCGAGGCCTACATCACGCCCACCAGCGCGCAAATCTCCTCCGATGAGTTGATCCTGGGTGACTCCCTCGCCAAAGAGCTTAATTTGCGAGTGGGTGATGTTGTCTCGGTGTTGTTGTCAGGTGGTGCAGGACGTAAAACGCTGACCCCTCGGAACCTTGAATTGGTCGCAACGCTTAATTCTGAGACTGAGATTGATCGCTATTTCGCATTCAGTGGTCAGGGTATGAACACGACGCGAGCACTCCCCGACAAGGCACATGCCATAACGCTTGCTGACCCACTGCAGGCTCGCGTGTTTGCGACGACGCTTCGGCAAAGCTTGTCGTCGCAATTTTGGGTGTCAGATTGGACCGCGAGTCAGGGTAATTTGTACCAGGCGATTCAATTATCGAGACAGATCGTGTCACTGATGCTGGCATCGTTGCTGTTGATCGCGATATTCAACGTCGTTACCTCGCTCGTGCTCGTTGCTTCTGATCGATCCGCGTCGTCAGCGATGCTAAGAGCCATGGGCGCAAGCCGAGGTGATATCAGCATGATCTTTGTCATTCAGGGAACGATTATTGGCGTTGGAGGTGCGGTTCTGGGCGCACTGTTGGGCGTTGTATTGGCCATGAGTACGCCTTATCTCGTTACCCTGGTGGAGTCGTTGCAGGGTGCAGCACTTCTCGATACCCGTGTCTATCCTCTGGCTTATGTGCCGGTTGACCTTCGCCTTAAGGATTTTATTTTAGTTCCGAGTTTGGCGTTTGTTTTGTCGGTAATATCGTGCGCTGTGCCCGCAATTACTGCGTCCCGCTTGCCGATCAGTCAAGGGCTCATGCAGAGCCGCTAGCGGCGAGACCTTTTTCGTTCTCGTCGTCGTTGGGCGCGCTCCGCTATGCGCTGGCTAATTCGAAATCGCCACAAGCCGTCGGCCACAAAATAACCTATTAAGGCGGAAGCGAGCCCCATGACTAGGCATCCAAGCAAAAAGGGTGGCCAGATACGGAGAATTTCCGGATTCAGTGGATCCAACCAATTAATCGCTGACACATCGATCGGGGGTGCCCCCAGCAGCGCGCTGCCAATGAGGTAAGCAGCAACATAGATGACTGGCATGGTGAGGGGGTTCGTGACAAAGATCAGTGAGAATGACAGAGGCACGTTGGCACCTATACGGATCGCAATGAGCACGGCGACAATCATTTGACCGGGTAAGGGAACCATTGCACAAAACAATCCAATGGCCGTGGCGCGGGCGATTGAGGTGCGACTGATGTGCCACAGCTCACGCCGTTCCAAAACATTTTTGAGAAAGCCGAGCCCTTTCACCTCCTTGAGGTGAGTGGGAGAAGGTAGGAATTTTCGAAGGGACCGCTTGGGCATAAGTACCGCTTTGCTATTCTCCAGTGAGGGTCATTATCACTATTTGTCGTTAAAACCGACCAAGGCTCTCTGCGTTTAGTATTTTGCAAGCAAAAGTCGTGGTGTGTTGCGCTCAGTATGAGGCCGATGAAAAGCCACCGCCACTTGCGAATGAGTGAAATCTTATTATTTTTGACACTGAATCGCGCTTCATTACTCTTTATGGGCACGGTGCTGTTCAGTATTGTGCTTCCCAGTTCACTGTTTTGGCCCGTTTCAGTGGGTATCTGTATTTGCGCACCTTGGATGACGCGTCAAAGACGAGTGAGTTTTGCCGTCTGCAGTGGATTACTAGTGGGTATGTTCCACTACGTCGATGTCACCGGGTCGCAATTAGCGCACGAGTGCCTGCAAGACGAGATTAAAATCCGTGCTGAGGTGGTTGCGTTCCCCACGGTGATTAAAGCACCTCATAGCGATCGACTGAATCTACTGAGTCTCAAAGTTCTTGATGTGGATTCGGTCCACTGTGCCGGTATCAGTCGGATTTCTGCGATGTATCCTGCTAATCCGACCGAGGTGGTCCCGCAACTAGGCGATTTGATCGAGGCGCGCGTCCGTTTAAAGCGCAATGACACACGCTGGAGCCAGGGAGGGTTACCTGGCAACGTTCGGTCTTTATCATCGAGCCTGGACGCACGCGCTTCCATCAGGGAATTTGCCGTTGTAAACCCCGCATCAATGCTGAGCACGGCAACACTTCGATCGAACCTGAGCCGAACGGTTGAGGGCTCCGCCACGTCTGAAATTTCACGACGTCTACTTCTAGCACTGCTGCTGGGTCGCCAAGACGTCCTCAGTCCACTCGACTGGGATCTTCTTCGGCGCTTTAGCTTGACCCACGTGTTTGTAGTGAGTGGGCTACACGTCAGTCTGGTGGCGGTTTGGATGGCGTTCCTGTTGTCGCTGCCAAGGCGACTCTTTTGTTTGGCGGATGACCGAGGAGACCTTCTGAACGCCTTTGTTGGAGTGAGTGTCGCGACGATTTTTTATGTCACGTTAACCGGAAGTTCGCTTCCTGCACAAAGAGCCCTGTGGATGACATTATTAGGCTTTTTCGCGCGTGCCATACTTTGGCGCTGCGATTCTGCCTCCGTTCTTTGTGTTGCGGCAGCCGTGTTGATCGCTCTCAATCCTTGGAGCGCACTCACTCCTGGTTTTTGGCTCAGCGTTGTATTGACTGGGTTTATTTTGCGCGAACTCAATAGACCAAACCCGAATAGTTTTTGGGGCTGGTTGCGGTTGAATGTTGTCCTTGCGCTTACATCATCTTTCTTATCGGTGATTTTTTTTCAACAGTTCTCGCTCGCGGCGGTGCCCGCAAACCTTGTTTTAGTGCCGCTACTGACCAACCTAATTCTACCGCTTGGATTGTTTGCTTTGATTATTCAGGGCATTAGCGCCGATTTAGCGAGCTTTTTGATGTCGGTGTGTAGTGGATTTCTTGACGTATTTTTAGTCGGAGTATCAGCAGTGGATGTGCAGTCGGGGGCTTGGTTTATGACCTCAGTCTGGTTACATGCAGGAATACTCGCGCTCCTGTCGTGCGCGGCGCTCTGCACTTTACTCGCTGCAAAGGCACGACTGTGGGTCTCACTTTTGCTGTTAATAACGCTTGCAGGCTCTTCCAGCGAAGATGCTCGCTTTAGGTTGGAGTTCGCAGATGTTGGGCAGGCGACATTAGTCATCGCACGAATATCAGACGTGGTTATGGTCTACGACACGGGAGGTGTGAGCTGGAGCGGTAGTGTTGGTTTTGAGCACGACGTCCTCGGCAGGCTTAAGACGTTGGGTATCCGCGAAGTCGATCTCTTAGTCGTCAGCCACGGCGACCTTGATCATGCCGGTGGCCTATCATCGTTACGGTCTAATTTTAGTGTCAAGACGCATCTGGGCTTTGATGGCCAGCCGTGCAGGGTTGGACAAGAGATTGTTCTCGGCAAATTTTTAGTGGTTTCGATGCTTTCCGGTACGGGTCACAACACCGTCGACACCAACGCGGATTCCTGTGTGGTGGGGCTCACAGTGCATGGAAGACAAATCATAATGCCCGGGGACATTCCTGCAGCCATTGAGATGAGTCTGATTGCAAATCAGCAGATCAGCCCCCCGGTGGACGTTCTACTCGCGCCGCACCACGGCTCCAACTCTTCTAGCAGTCCAAGTTTTATCGATTCTCTCAGCCCAGAAGATGTGTTTTTCACCACGAAATTAGAAAATCAATTTGGCCACCCGCATCCTTCAGTGCTCAGTCGCTACCAACGACGAGGATCGCAGTTATGGGACACTGGGGTTTTTGGTGGTATCAGCGTCATTGTCAGGCCGGGTAGTCAATTGACGATCAAGCCTCAGAGACACACTTTTTCTCCTTATTGGGCGACTATTCGATAGCGATTTTCTAGGTGGGTTGCTTGGACGGGCAGGGTATACTCGTCTGAGTTGTCAGAGGGGACGTTATGGTTGATTTACTTGTTACTGGCGGGTGGGTAATGCCACTGATCGTGGTCTGTTCAGTGATTGCGTTGACGATCTGTATTGAGCGGTTCACTGCACTTGACCGAGTGAAGGTGGCACCGCCGCACTTGTTGGCCACGGTTTGGCGCGACCTCAACCAAGGCGTGTTGTACGCCCAAAAGCTGGTGCAGTTACGCGCAAATTCACCACTAGGCGCCATTTTAGCAGCTGGCATCGCCAATCGGGAGCAAGGACGCGAGGTGATGAAGGAGAGTATCGCTGAGGCGGCGAGCCATGTCGTTCACGACCTCGAAAAGAACCTCAACACCTTGGGCACTGTTGCTGCAATAGCACCGCTCTTAGGCCTTTTGGGGACGGTGGTTGGGATGATCGACGTATTTACTCAAATTACGACTGTAGGGACCGGCAATGCCAATGCGCTCGCTGGTGGGATCTCAGAGGCACTGGTGACCACTGCGGCAGGTCTCATTGTCGCGATTCCTGCGCTAGTGATGCACCGATACTACACCGGGTTGATCGATACGATCGTAGTCGATTTAGAACGAGAGGCGATTAAACTCGTCGATGCCATCCACAGTGGATCTGGGCAGGATTACGCTGCGTGAAGTTCAGACGTCAGAGGCGCGATGCGTTGGCGGTCAACGTCACACCGCTGATCGATGTGGTATTTTTGTTGCTCATATTTTTTATGGTGTCGACCAGTTTTACAGACCTTAGTGAGCTCGTTGTTAATCTGCCAGAAGCAGAGGGTGAGTCGGCACAAGATCAAACCAAAGGGCTCGAAGTGATCATAACGGCAAGGGGTGCTATGTTTCTTAACGGAACGCCTTTCCCGGCCGATGCGGAAAATTTGCGTGCCATCATCATTGAAAAATCGGGAAGCAGGCGCGATATCCCAGTATCAATAGTTGCTGACGGTGAAACTCGTCATGCTATGGTTGTGATGTCGATGGACACCGTGAGCCAATTAGGTTTCAAACGGTTGTCTATTAGTACCCAGAAGCCCTCATCCGGTGAGTAAGTTGGCAGAAAAACCCACTCAACAAGTGACAGATACGCAGCTTTACGGCCGGCTGCTTCGATACGCCTTTGCCTACAAAGGGTCGCTCATTTTGAGCGTTTTTGGCTACCTAGTGTATTCGTTGGGTAATGTTCTATTGGCTGATTTAACGCAGTTTCTGCTCGACTCCTTGGGTGAGGAGACCACTGTGGGACCGGGCTTTGTGGCACAAGCGGCCCAATGGATTTGGCCTCCCGGTGACAAGACTGCGACGGACTATGCGCGCGTTGCCGTCCCAGCCGCCGCGGTAATCTTGTCCCTGGGTCGCGCTTTGGGTTTTTTTGCGGGTAGCTACTTTATGAACAAAGTGGCGCGCTCGGTGGTTCATGTGGTGCGCACCGAGCTGTTTAATGTACTGGTACGAGTGCCGAAAGCCCATATTGATCAATACTCTACCGGAGAACTTCTCTCCAAAGTCACGTTTAATGTCGAGCAGGTGAGTGGTGCCGCTTCTGATGCACTCAAGACCATTTTGCGCGAGGGGTTAACGATTATCGCCCTGGTAGCGTACATGCTTTATTTAAACTGGGAGCTGACCGCAATTTTCTTCGTTGTGGCACCCGCGATCGGCTTGGTCGTGCAGGTTATAGGAAAACACTTCCGCCGCTACAGTCGCCGAATTCAGGACTCAATGGGGTCAGTCACCGAGGTGACGGCGGAGAGCCTGGCCGGGCTCGATGATATTCGAGTGTATGGTGCAACCGAGCAGGTCAGTGCTCGTTTTGCCTCCGTCAGTTTGTTTAATAAACAACAGAGCTTGAAGCTGGCGTTTGTCCAGGCGGTGTCAACGCCAATTATTCAGACCTTATTGGCGCTCGCGTTAGGTGCACTGTTTTGGTTCGCATTAGACCCTGAGGTCTTGTCTGAATTTAGTGCGGGATCACTAGTTGCCTTCATCACCGCCGCCGCGCAGTTGGGGAAGCCGATACGCACGCTGAGCAATATTCAGAGCATCATTCAAAAGGGTTTGGCTGCAGCGGAAGATATTTTTCACCAGCTGGATACGCCTCTAGAAACTGACCAAGGAAAGATCGTCTTATCGCAGGTGGCGGGCCATATAGAATTCGACGCCGTTGCCTTTAGATACCCGGGTGCTTTGATTGATGCCGTACAGAACGTTTCCTTTGCGGTGAAGCCCGGACAGACCGTTGCGGTCGTGGGGCGCTCGGGCAGCGGTAAGAGCACATTACTTAAATTGCTTGCGCGCTTTTACACACCCTCGGCGGGTCAGATTTCCCTCGACGGACAAGACATACAAGCGGTAAATCTTCAAAACTTCAGGGAACAGTTTGCGTTTGTACCTCAGAAAATCAATCTTTTTAGCGACACGGTGGCCGGGAATATTGCGATGGGCCGTAGCGCCTCAAACACCCCCGAAGACATTGAGGGTGCGGCACAAAAAGCCCATGCAGATCCGTTTATTAAGGAGCTTAGATCGGGTTACGATACGTTGATTGGTGAACAGGGTGTTGGCTTGTCCGGTGGTCAGCAGCAGCGTATTGCAATCGCTCGGGCTTTGCTGAAGTCTGCGCCTGTTCTGATTCTTGATGAGGCTACTTCGGCACTGGATAATGAGTCGGAGGCGCTGATTCAACTGGCCCTCGAAAGCTCTCGTCAGGGCAGGACGACGTTTGTTGTCGCACATCGGTTATCAACCATTGAAGGTGCCGATACGGTATTGGTGATGGACGAAGGACAAATTGTCGCTCAGGGCACTCATTCAGAGCTTCTCACGCGAGAGCCACTTTACAGGGCTCTGCACCAGCACGGATTCTCGGAGGTTTGAGTGCGATTCGGAACCGCCTTGAGCGCTGGTTTAATGCGTCGTGGTATGGCCGCTTCCAGTGGACACTGATTTTCTTCCCACTTTTACCGGCGGTTTGGTCCCTAGTGTGGCTTAAGCGTCGGGTGACGGCTCATAAGGCCCAGCCGATTGACCCGCGCGTGCCGGTAATTGTGGTGGGCGGGATAACCGCTGGCGGTACGGGCAAAACGCCGTGCTTAATCGCACTGTCGCAAGTACTGGTTAAGCGGGGTTATCGCGTTGGAGTTGTCAGTCGAGGTTACGGCCGCAAGTCGCCTGAGGCAACGATCTTTGTGGAAGCCGAGCACAATGCTGCTGACGTGGGCGACGAGCCTCTTTTGATCAAACGCACCGTGCCCGCGGCACAGGTCCTGGTTGCGCAGTCGCGTCAAGAGGGCGTGTTAAGACTGCTTGAGGCGAAAAAAGTTGATGTCATTCTTTCCGACGACGGTCTACAGCATTACTCGCTCTACAGAGATTTGGAAATTCTTATTATCGATGCCAGCCGAGCTCTGGGAAATGGGTTTTTACTTCCGGTAGGCCCGCTGAGGGAGCCGCGCTCGCGTCTGACGACCGTTGACTGTGTCTTGGTTCGTAATGGTGATCATCCGGCAACTTCATTCGTCTATGTGATCAAGGGATTTCGAAACGAGGGCACTGGCGAGCGGTTAAGCTTAGACGCCGGTCTCGCTGCCTGGCAGGGCGCTCAAGTGGTCGCGGCTACGGGTTTAGGACAGCCTGAGCAATACTTTCAGATGCTCAGGCGTAAAGGTCTGACCTTTGAGTCAGTGGCGGTTGCGGATCACGCTGTGCTGCCGATGAAAGAGATTATTGCCAATTATGTAGCTGATGTTGTGCTGATTACTGGAAAAGACGCAGTAAAACTTAAGGGGCCTGCGTGCGACACCGTGTGGGTCGTCGAAATAGAAGCGTTGTTGCCCAGTCATTTGGTCGAACAGCTTGATAAGCTGATGGCCCAACGGGTCGAGTAGAAAGGAGCTTCCCATGTACCACATCGTTATTCCTGCTCGTTACGGCTCAACCCGTCTCCCCGCAAAGGCCCTCGCGGATATTAATGGTAAACCGTTGGTGTATTGGGTATGGCGGCGTGCACTGGCGAGCAGTGCACTGTCGGTCACGGTTGCTACCGATGATTCGCGAATCTTCGACGCACTAGCAACGCATGGTGCACAGGTCGTAATGACGGACACAGCGCACCCTTCAGGCACCGATCGCCTTGCCGAGGTCGCTCGACTCAAGGGCTGGCCGATGGACGCGATTATCGTGAATTTACAGGGCGACGAGCCACTGATGCCGGTTGCGAACTTGGAGCAGGTGTCCGCTTTGTTAGCGCGCTATACGAGTGCCTCTATTGCGACGCTGTATGAGCCGATCGTGTCTCAGGAGCAATTCGTGGATGCATCGGTCGTAAAGGTGGTGGGTGATGCATCGGGGCGAGCGCAATACTTTTCACGTGCGCCGATACCGCACGTCCGCGACCCGATGGGCGAAACGTGTCCGCATGATGCACGGCGGCATATAGGGCTGTACGCTTATCGAGTCAGTTACCTCGACGATTTTGCGAGACAACCGGTTGCGCCGTATGAGCAGTTAGAGTCGTTGGAGCAGTTACGTGCACTGCATTGTGGTCACGAAATTCGGATCGCCCAAGCGTGTGAAGTGGTGCCTGCCGGCGTCGATACGCCGGCTGATCTCGAAGCCGTCAGAGCCTTAATGGCGCCGTAATGACGATCCAACAATTCGTTCAATTAAGATCGTTTAATACGCTGAGATTAACCTCGGTTGCCGAATGCTTTGCGCGCGTCTCCTCACCCGAGGGCGTACTGGAAGCGCTGCAAGGAGCACGGGCAAAAAATCTTTGTGTCAGGGCGATTGGAGGCGGAAGCAACGTTATTTTACCGCCTGTACTGCCCGGACTGACACTGAATATGGCGTTGAAAGGTCGCACCCTTGTGTCCCAGAGTGCGGAAGAGGCCGTTGTCCGAGTTTATGCCGGGGAAGACTGGCACGAAACGGTTGTTTGGGCGCACGAGTGTGGTTTATACGGGCTCGAGAACCTTGCCTTGATACCCGGGAGCGTCGGCGCTGCACCTGTGCAAAACATTGGCGCCTACGGTGCTGAGGTGGCCGAGCGCATAGAGCGACTGCAAGTCATTCACAGAAGGACATCGGAGGTCCTTTGGCTGGCTAATTCGGCGTGCGACTTTGCGTACAGGGACAGTTTTTTTAAATCAAACGAAGGACGTGAGTGGATTATCACGGCCGTTGAGCTGCGGTTAAGTAAATTACCGATCACGAATATCACCTACCCGGCGTTGATAGCGGCACTGGGTTCGCGGCGGGTGACCCCTAGCGAGGTTATGAATGCAGTCATCAAGATACGGCGCTCTAAGCTTCCTGACCCACAGCTCGAACCCAATGCAGGTAGCTTTTTTAAGAATCCAGTGGTAACCCAAGAAAAAGCCAATCAACTGAAGGTGGAGTGTCCGAAACTGCCCCAGTATCCTCTCGATGATGGCCGGGTGAAGGTGTCCGCAGCGTGGATGATTGATGCCTTAAATTGGCGTGGGCAGTCAGAATTGGGGGTTTTTGTGTCTGAAAAACATGCGCTGGTTATTGTTAATCGGTCCGCAAAGAATAGTCATCAAGTTATTGATTTTGCAGGTAAAGTAAGTCGCTCGGTGAGCGAGAGGTTTGGCGTACAGTTACACGTGGAGCCGGAGCAGGTGGTGGGCAATGAGTACTAGTCGCTTTGATTCCGAGTCGTTCCTTAAACAGCTGACTACGCGGCCGGGTGTCTACCAAATGTACGACACAGCCGGTGGCCTGCTGTACGTTGGAAAAGCTAAAAACCTTAAAAATCGGGTGACAAGCTACTTTAGAGCGAGCGGTCTCTCGGCTAAAACGATGGCGCTTGTTTCGCGGATAAACGACATTCAGGTGACGGTGACCACGACTGAACGCGATGCCTTACTTCTCGAACATAATCTCATTAAGGAATACCACCCGCCCTACAATATTTTACTCAAGGACGATAAGTCGTATCCGTATATTTATCTTTCAACCGAGGATAAGTGGCCTAAATTAGCGTTCCATCGGGGTCCAAAGCGTCGAAAGGGGAACTATTTTGGGCCTTACCCGAGTGCGGCAGCTGTGCGCTCAACGCTTCATCTCATGCAGAAAGTATTTAAGGTTCGGCAGTGCGAGGAATCTTATTTCCGTAACCGGTCTCGGCCTTGCCTTCAGTATCAGATTGGACGCTGCTCTGGTCCTTGTGTTGGCTTAGTCAGTGACGCGGATTACGAAACGCAGGTGGAGAACTCGGCGTTGTTCTTAAGCGGAAAGTCGCAAAAAGTGATGAAGCGCCTCGCCGATGATATGGAGAACGCCGCGGCGGTCCTCGAATTTGAAAAGGCGGCGGAATTGCGAGACCAGCTTCAACAGCTTCAGGACGTGCAGTCAACACAGGGGATTGAAGGATCGCGCGGCGAGTTGGATCTCTTAGCGGTAAGACAAGCCCACGGTCAAGCGTGCATTCAAGTCTTGTTTGTGCGCGAGGGGAGAGTGCTCGGCTCGCGAACGTATTACCCGACAACACGGCTTGATGAGGACGAAACCTCGGTCCTTGATGCCTTTATGCCCCAGTTTTACCTGTCTGGGCGGCAGACGATTCCGCAAGAAATTGTGGTCAGTCACAAGCCCAACGACGCCACGCTCTTGTGTGATACGTTGATGGAGCAGAGCAAGCGTAAGGTGGTCATAAAAACGCAGGTCAGAGATGCGCGCGCGCGTTGGCTTCAGTTGGCAAAACAAACGGCCGAGACGAATTTGGAGTCGTTTCTGAGCGGCAAACATACGATGGCTGGACGCTTAGAGGCGCTCAGACGCGAGTTAGACCTAGATCTACCACCCGTTCGCATGGAGTGCTTTGATATTAGCCACAGCTCGGGAGAAGCCACTGTGGCTTCATGTGTGGTTTTTGACAGTAATGGCGCAAGGAAGGCTGACTATCGGACATTCAATATCGAGGGAATTACCGGTGGTGACGACTACGCGGCGATGCAGCAGGCACTTGAGCGGCGCTATCGCCGATTATCCAAAGGGGAGGGTGTACTGCCCGACATTCTGTTTATTGACGGCGGAAAGGGACAGGTGACTCAGGCTCGGCAAGTGCTCGAACAGTTCGAGCTTAATACAGTCAAGATTGTTGGTATCGCCAAAGGTACAACCCGTAAAGCAGGATTTGAAACGCTTGTTGATGGTGATACGGGTGCGGAGAGTCAGTTACGAGGCGATAATCCAGCGCTACACCTGATTCAACAGATTCGCGACGAGGCCCACCGATTCGCGATCAACGGTCATCGTGGTCGTCGCTCAAAAGCTCGTAAGCAGTCTGCGCTGGAAGGAGTGTCGGGCGTGGGTTCAAAGCGGCGTAGAGATCTGCTGCGCCACTTTGGTAGTATCCGAGGGGTGGAAAACGCCTCTGTCGATGAGATTTGTAAAGTGGAAGGGATTAATGCGACGCTCGCTCAGAGCATTTATGATCACCTCCATACCGTAGAACAGTAACTCCTGGAGTCACAGTGAACTGGAACCTACCCAATATTCTCACCCTCACACGTGTGCTTTGTATCCCACTATTGGTGGCCGTCTTTTATTTCGCAGGGTCGTTCGCGGGGCTCGCAGCGGCCGTTGTTTTTGTTTTAGCTGCGATTACAGACTGGCTTGATGGTTGGTTGGCTCGGTTGTTAAAACAAGAAAGTGAGTTTGGCGCCTTTCTGGACCCTGTTGCAGATAAGCTGATTGTTGCTACTGCCCTGGTATTGCTCGTCGACCACTATGATTCGATCTGGCTGACCTTATCGGCGATCGTCATCATTGGTCGGGAGATCCTCGTCAGTGCGCTCAGAGAGTGGATGGCGCGTCGCGGGCAAAGTCAGTCGGTGGCCGTCACGCTAATGGGAAAGTTAAAGACCACGTTACAGATGATCGCGATCACCCTATTGCTATGGCGCATGGGGGAGCCGTTTTCCGATCAATTACTTCAGTTGGGCTTAGGAAGTCTTGCGGTTGCCGTAGTGTTAACGCTGTGGTCAATGTGGCATTACCTCGGGGCGATGTTGAGTGCGCCCGATACGACGGATGACGAACGCGCTTGACCGCGACTCAAGGGAGGCTACACTTGAGGGTAAGCGGGAATAGCTCAGTTGGTAGAGCGCAACCTTGCCAAGGTTGAGGTCGCGAGTTCGAATCTCGTTTCCCGCTCCAACTTCAGGCGATTGCCGCCTCTGCACGCCCTGTTCTTAGGCTGATTAGGCAAAGACAAGCACTTGCCTTAAGTCAACCTCCGGTCGTGAGTGCGGATACGACGCGGGCGTGAAACTCTCTAATGGAAAAGCTCGACGTGGTGGGAATGGCCATGGCTTGTGGAAGGGACCCCGTCCAGTTTGACTCGGCAACGAGACCTGGCACCAAACGCATTTTTCGCTCGTCGGAAAAATTCAGATAGGACTTGTAGAGACTCGCTCGCACAATCACCAAATCATTTTTTCGGTCAATAACGATAAATTGACCGTCAAATCCCGAGGTATGGATTACGGTATTGACGCACTCGCCATCGTCGTTTGTTTCACCGCAAAAGCTCCAGAACTGCTTGTCGTAAAAGCTGCTGATGGCGGTGATGTCAGCGATATAATTGGAGTAGTACTTGCCGCTCTCTAGTTCCAATTCACCCAATTGAATGAGATACCCAAATTTGGCGAAATCCCGTGCTGTCGAGTCAAGGCAGCAGTACGTCAGATAATTGCCGTTGGATTGACCGGTTTCGACATTGTCTCGCCACCAAAACGCGTCGATGTTGAGCGGCTCAAACAGTTCTGTTTCAGCAAAGATGCCAGGATCCTGACCCGTTGCACGGTACAGAATCTCCCCAAGGACTTGGGTGTCGCAGTTGGCGTACAGAAACTCACCCGCCCTGTAAGTGCCGCCACTTACCCAGGGATAGGACGCCCCATCACTGGCTAAGGGCCGATGTATACAGGCCGACATCTGATCTTGAGCAAATACAATATTGCCCCCGGCAGCACCATCGCTTTCATTCTGACACTCGCCGGCACTAACCGTTTCCGCAATAAAACAAATGGGGACTAACCCCGATCGCATGTCCAGTAGTTGCTCTATGGTGATACTCGAGCGTTCGTCTGATTGCCACTCGGTAATGAAATCAGAGGCCGGTTGGCTGGTACTGTCAATCAGCCCTTTTTCAATGGCAATACCGATAAGAATGCTGGTGAACGATTTTGCGGTTGACCAAGAGGTGACGAGACTGTCTCGGTCTCTGCTCCCGAAATCATTTTGCCAGAATGCGGGGTCTTGCGCGGTAGGCGTCGATGACAGCGACGTTATGATGGCTACTTCACCTTCGGCGATACCGCGATACCGCTCCTCGACCAACTTACCGGCTTTTATGATGAGTGCAGCTTGCGTGAATGATCCGTCAGCCATCGCATAACCGAACGCCTCCTCTAAAGCGGCGGTATCAAATCCGGCGTCCGCTGCCGACTGCGTTTCCCATGACGAGGGATGCGGCGACTCGAATACAGGCGGTTGAGCAATGGGGGCGGGCGGTGCGGTGCTTGAACCACCACCACCGCCTCCACAGGCGGTGCACAGGAGTGACAGTGAGATGACAAAGGCGGGTGTTTTCATAGAGACTCTCTTGCGATGTGGCCGTCTTGCGCATCTGGGGGAGGCCCCGATTGGTCGAAGACGTAACGTTTACGAATCTACTGATGTGTTTCCGCCGTTGCCTTCGCCCACTTATAGTCGGCTTTACCGTTTGGCGCTCGCTGTACAACATCGACAAGAATAGACTGCCTAGGCGCCTTATAGCTTGCCAGCTGAGTCCGCACGTGCTCGCGGAGCCCGTCTTCACCAATGGCGGCGGTGCCGACTTTTTGTGAATACACCGCAACCACTCGATTGCCCAATCGCTCGTCGGGCAACCCGACGACGAGGCAATCTTCAACGTCCGCATGGCGTTTAATCGCTTCTTCGACCTCTTCGGTAAAGACTTTCTCACCGCCGGTATTGATGCACTGAGACCCTCGGCCCAAGAGTGTAATACTGCCATCGGCTTCGACCGTGGCGTAATCACCTGGGAATGAATAGCGAGTACCGTTGACCTCTCTAAACGTGCGCGCTGACTTTTCCTCGTCCTTATAATAACCGCGAGGGACAATGCCCGCGGTTGCAACCATCCCCATCTCTCCGGACCCTGGCTTAACCGGCTCGTCGGCGTCGTTGAGGACTTTTACGTAGTCGGCGACCACGAATTTCGCGGTCTTAGCGGCGCCTTCGCGCGTACTGATCGACCCGCCCATGGAGCCTTCTGTGGAGCCCATAATATCGTTGAGAATCATGTCATGGTGTCGGAGCAAGCCTTCTTTGATTTCCGAAGACCACATAACGCCCGAGGAAGCGATTTGACCCACGTGAGACAAGTCATAGGGTGCGCCTGCATTAGCCGCCGTATCGAGCGCCGCAAGAATAGGGCGTGCAAATGCATCGCCAACAATCGTTAAGTCGGTGACCTGGTTATCAATAACGCATTGAATCAGTGCATCAGCATCGAGGTGAGAGGTTCGCTGCGTCACCACGGTGCCGCCACAGTTCAGTGCGACCATCGTGCCAATCCACATTCCTGTTCCGTGCATTTGCGGACAAGCAGGCAGGCTCCGATGTACCTTGTCCATTGCGGTAATCGTTCGTGCCGCTTCAATTAGGTCGTCAACGGAGCTTGGGGGCGCCAATCCTCTAGAGGTGACACCGCCGATCGACAGCCAATGAGCCAACGCACCATTGTCATACATCACGCCCTTTGGCATCCCCGTCGTGCCGCCGGTGTACAGCATGTAACGGTCTTCAAATTTTCCCGGCGTAAAGGGGACTGGTGCCGAGGACCTAATCGCATCGTCATAGTCGATCGCGCCCTCTAACAGCGGCTCCTCAG
>Ga0208971_1000625_pt1 | contig 24056 bp, 18 predicted proteins | sample AOAMet1_18_M0_10_2_FD_188229 | JGI IMG/M metagenome (GOLD analysis project Ga0208971, IMG submission 188229) | Ammonia-oxidizing marine microbial communities from Monterey Bay, California, USA - CAN11_18_M0_10 (SPAdes) | ecosystem: Environmental > Aquatic > Marine > Intertidal zone | place... | reverse complement strand
CTTCGTGGCCAGCTTGGATTTGGTGTTTGGCCAACCGGTTAAAGGCACGCAGGTGGTGCAATGCCCGTTCCCACTCGAGGGTCATCATGTCGTGCATGATCCCATTGAGCGCATTGAACAAGAAGTGCGGGTCCATAAGCCTGCGCAGGGACATCGCTTGCACCCGGTCCAATTCTCTGCTCCGGAGTACTGCTTGATGTGCCAGCCTCTGTTCGGTGGGCTTGCGCACTTTCCAGTGCTCCATTTCAGTGGTCCTTTTGTGGGACTCGTGAACGATGAAGCTTTGGACACTCCTGTCCAGCAAGGCCGCACCCGCCGCACCCAATACCAGGGTGGAGCCAGACAGCCAAGGGGAGTGGGTCAAAATGCCCGCTGCCATGCCCATCGGAAACAATGCCGTGAAGGCGATGATGGCGGCTTGTTGCCAAGCGCTGGACAGCCCCATTCGCCACCATTTTCGGCGCGCAGCCAACTCCAGTCGGGTGAGTACGACACCTTCAAATGTCACAACGCCGATGGCCAGGCCAGCAGCGGTACATTCGAAGAGGTTCAGTAGGCAAAGAGTCAAAACGCAACCTTATTGTCCACTGCATGGAACAAAAAAGAGAGCGAAGAAAGGCAGTCTAGACGCCCAAAGTTTGTGGGCGTAAGGGATGGGTTTGTTTCCGGCTCAATCTTCGAAAGAGAGGCGGATGAGCTGCTTCATTTTGCGCTGATACTCGTCCATGAGCCACTGGCGGTAGTTGTCCGTCGTCTTGGAGATGCACTTGGTGTAGTCCCGGATACGCTGCTCAATGTCTCCCTCGAGGTGCTCTGAAAGCTCAATGGCGTGGAACTCATCCTCTGATACGGCCACCAAGATTTTGACGTGGTGGTCGAGGCTTGCCTCAATGGCAGCCTTTGGGCGTTTTCCTTTGCGCGTCGCCTCGATGTAAGCGTCCTTCATGTTGAAGGGGGGGTGGTCATCCAACCGGAACAAAACCCGCAGGTTTTGAGGCATTTCATAAAAGAAGGTCTCCTCGATTTCATCGTCCGTGTACAGCCCTTCGAGGTAGGCGTTCGGTGAGCGGAAGATATCGGGCCAATTGACGTGGGCGTCCCACAGGCCAAAGCGGCGGGCGTTGTTGCCCAAATCGATGACGTTGAAGTCCTTTTTGTTTTTGAATGTTCTCGAGCCCCGACCGATCATTTGATGGTAGAGGGTCAAGGACTTCGTGGCGCGGTTGAGAATAATGGTCTCTACAGAAGGTGCGTCAAAACCAGTGGTCAAGATGCTGACCGAGGTCAAAATGGCATCGGGCTTCTCGTGGAACCAAGCCAAGATTTCGTGCCTTTCCTTCTCGCTGTGGGTGTTGTCCAGGTGGCGGATTTCGTAGCCCTCTTCTTCAAAGAGCTGGGCCACCTGCAAGGAGGTGTGGATGCCGTTGTTGAAGATCAGCGTCTTGGTCCCTTTGGCCTTCTCTTCATAGGCGTAGAGCAACTTCTCCTGCATGAAGTAGTTGCCGTAGAGACGTTCTGAGCTGGAAACGGTGTAGTCTCCGTTGATGCCGACCTTGAGCGATTTGAGGTTAACGTCGTAGCTGTACGTCTTGGCCCGGGCCAAAAACCCGTCATCGACCAACTTCGAAATGGACTCTCCCACAATCAGCTCCTGATAGTTGTCTTTCAGGGGCAGTTTGATGTTGCTGGACAGGGGCGTGGCTGTGACGCCGAGCAAAACTTGGTTTTCAAAGTGCTTAAACAGCTTGCGGAAACTGTTGTAGTGCGCCTCGTCAATGACCACAAGTCCCATTTGATCAAACACAATGTGCTCGTCGTTCAATCGGTTGTTGAGGGTCTCGACCATCGCGACAAAACACCAATGCTGCTTGTCTTCTTCAAGGACTTTGACCTTAGAATCAATGATTTTGTTTTCTACTCCGATGTCGGTGAGCATCCGGCTCGTCTGGCCCAGCAATTCGATCCTGTGGGTGAGGATCAAAACCTTTTTGCCGGTTTCAATGATGAAGCGCTTGGCCAGCTCACTGAAGATCACCGTCTTTCCACCTCCGGTGGGCAACTGATAAAGCAAGTTGTACCGGTCCGGAAACTGTCGCATCCGCCCCATGATTTCTTCAATGGCACGGGCCTGATAGCCGTAAAGCTTCTTGCCTTCGGTCGATTCGAGTTTCTCTTTGAGCGTTTCCAACATCATCAAACGGTGGGTAAAAGTACCGAGGGAATTGACGACCACCAATCGCAGAGGGACTTGTATTTTAGGAGGTTTCACACATGCCCGCTTTTGAGGACGAAATATCTGCAGCTCTTGATGCTGCCATGGACATTCCGGGTTGGGGGGATGTATTGCTAAAGGCCAAGCCTTCAGCATTTTCCGCGGAGCTGGCCGCGGCTTATCGCCAGGGCCAATGCCATCCCGCACCCCAACAGTGGTTCCGGGCAATCCGCGAAGTGGGTCCGCCAAAAAATGTTCGGGTCGTGATTTTGGGCCAAGATCCATACCACGGTCACGGCCAAGCGGATGGTTTGGCATTTTCTGTTCCTATGGGACAGCCCCTTCCGCCTTCGCTTCGAAACATTTATAAAGAGATCGCGGCCTCTTGTGGTGGTGTGCCATCGGGCTCTGGAGACCTCGTGTCATGGGCTTCCCAAGGAGTGCTGTTGCTGAACGATGTGCTGAGCGTGTCCCATGGCGTTCCCCGGTCTCACCGCGGATTGGGGTGGCAAGCCGTGACTTCAGGATTGCTGGCCGCATGTGTGGAACGGCCTGCGGTCTTTTTGCTGTGGGGCAAGCACGCCCAGCAGCATGCCGAAGCAGTGCGCGCCTTGCCCCAAGAGCACCTGATTTTGGAGGCCCCGCATCCCAGCCCTTTGAGCGCGCACCGGGGATTTCTGGGATGTGGCCACTTTGAAAAAGTCAACCGCTGGCTGGGCGCGCGAAATGAACCGCTCATACGCTGGTGGTCCGACGCCTTGTGACCCTGCCTTTGGCGCCCGGGCACGGATACAGAGAATACCTTTGCTGCTATGTCGCACCTGACCCACAACGGCTCAAATTCAGGACAAACTCCGCCTTTGCAGCCCGTCCTTCTTCAAACTTTGGAGGGCCACCAAGGGGCGATCTATGACCTGGCATTGACCAAGGAGGGCGATCTGATCAGTGTGGGGGGAGATGGCTTGTTGGTCCGGTGGTCGGCAGCCGACCGCGGTTGGGCGACAGGGGGCAAAGCCTTGGCCAAAGCAGCAGCTCCGTTGTTCTCTGTGTGCGCCACGGAATCAATGGTTTTGGCAGGGACCGGGGACGGAGGCGTTTTAACCTTAGAAGCGGGCGACCAATGGGCGATCGAACCCGCCCATCCTGGAGGCACCTACGTGGTGACGCCAGGTGCAACCGGTGGCGCGGATGGCCGTTGGAAGACCTGGCCCAAAGGCCAAGAGGTTGTCCAAGTGGCCGGCCGGATTCGGTGCAGCATTTCCACAGAAGTTGGCACGTTTGTGGGGACTTCGGAGGGCGCGGTTCACCACCTCGACAGTGGTGCGGCCACCGCGGCCCATGAAGGGGCTGTGCGCGCCTTGGTTATGTGGCCTGGAAAGTCAGCGCTGGCCAGTGTGGGCGGCGATGGTCGGCTGCGCATTTGGGAAATCGAAACAGGGGGGAGGCTGTCGTCTGTGCTGTCTGTGGATGCGCACAAAGGCGCCGTCTACCGCATGGCCATTTCGCCGGACCGGCGCTGGGTGGCGACCTGTTCCCGGGACAAAAGCATCGCCTTCTGGAATGCCGAGACCCTCGCGTTGGAAACCCGCATTGCACGGCCGCATTGGCAGGGTCATGTCCGTTCGGTCAATGCCATGGTGTGGGGCGAGAATGGGGCCCTGGCCACAGCGGGTGACGGCGGCCGCATCTTGATTTGGGACTTTACCGGTGAATGAAGCCCCCGCGGCCTTGTAACTTTGGCGGCTTAGCATGAGCAAGCCCAGCATTCCCAAAGGCACGCGCGACTTCACTCCAGAGGTCATGGCGCGGCGGCAGTGGATTTTCTCCACCCTTCGTTCTGCCTTTGAAAGGCGGGGTTTTCAGCCCATAGAGACACCGGCGATGGAGGCCCTGAGCACCCTCACTGGGAAGTACGGAGAGGAGGGGGATCAACTCATCTTCAAAATCCTCAACAACGGCGATTTCTTGGGCAAGGCACAAGACGCAACGTTAGAGGCCAAGGACAGCAAGGCGCTGGGTTTTCAAATCAGCAAAAAGGCCTTGAGGTATGACTTGACCGTGCCTTTTGCCCGGTTTGTCACCATGCACCGCAATGAGATTCCGATGCCGTTCAAGCGGTACCAGATGCAAACGGTCTGGAGGGGAGACCGTCCCGGAAAAGGCCGTTATCAGGAGTTTGTGCAATGCGACGCCGACATCATCGGATCAACCGGCGTTTTGTGTGAGTTGGAGTTGGTGTGTCTGTTTTACGAAGCGCTGTCCGCGCTGCAAATTCCCCAGTTCAGGATTTTGGTCAACGACCGCCGGATTCTCTCTGGGATGGCAGAGCATTTGGGCATTGGCGAGCGTCTCACAGAGTGGACCGTAACCATTGACAAGGCCGATAAAATTGGAACAGAAGGCGTGTGCAAAGAGTTGGGTGAGCGGGGCTTTAGCGATGCCGTTCAAGTGGGCACTACAGCGCTGTTTGCTGCTCGCCCAGCGGGCATTGAAGGCATGGAGGCCCTTTCCGAACAGTTTCCCGTCGCTGCAGTGCAGGAAGGGGTTGCCGCTTTGAAGGCGCTGTGGAACCTCGCCAAAGCAGAAGGTGTCCAGGAACCAGAGCTGGTGTTTGCGCCGGGCCTGGCGCGGGGCTTGGACTACTACACCGGAGCGATTTTTGAAGTGCAGGTGGTGGACAGCCCTGTGGGCAGCATTTGCGGCGGGGGCCGTTACGACGACCTCACAGGGATTTTTGGAATGCCCAACGTCAGTGGAGTCGGCATCAGTTTTGGCGCCGACCGCATTTACGATGTGCTCGAGCATTTCGGGGCCTTCCCGACCGGCTTGGACGTGGGGCTGGATGTCTTGCTGCTGCACATGGGCGAAGAGACCTTGCCACAGGTATTGGCCACGGCAGCACAATGCAGGCGTCACGGCTTCCGCGCCGAGGTCTACCCCGATGCTGCCAAACTCAAGCGCCAATTCAAATACGCCGATGACCGCAAGGTGCCCCACGTGATCGTGATCGGCAGCGACGAAGCGGCCTCTGGGCAAGTGACCTTGCGCAACATGAATTCTGGTGAACAGAAATCCGGGTCATTCGAAGACCTTGTGGGGCTTCTCAAAGCCTGATTCGGGACCGGGCAGCAGCGGAAGTTCGAAGGACCAAGCCCCACCTGCGTGGGCGATGCCGCCATGCCGCAACATAAAGGCGGCATCCCAGTCGCGCAGCTCGCTGCCGGCGAGTGTAACGGGCGCTCCACCTGTGGCCTCGAGCCGGATGGAGTGCGCTTCGATGGACCAATGCCAGTGCATGGTCGCAGCCTCCGGTTCTTGCAGCGCAGCAACCCCAAGGCGCTCGGTAGCACCCAACATCAGCAATGCGGGAATGCGCCGCTGGCTGTCGACAGAATCAGGGGCAGGGACACCGGTGATGTGAATGGCCGATGCTCCGAGCTGCTCCAACACTTGTGCCCAACGTGCGATGTGCTGGCAAGCTTCACCAATGGGGATGTCGTCGCAATCGGACTCCATGAATACATGCCGCAAATGGGCCGCAAATCCTCCGACCACATCGGCGGCTTCCATGGCGTCATGCTCCATCAAGGCCACCTGTTCCTCGAGCTTGTTGAACAGCTGGGCGAGGTCGTTTCCACCCCTTCGGGTGAGCATCAGCGTGGCCTGACACCGGCGGAGCCGCCGTTCCATGGCTTCCCTCTCGCAGGCGCGCATGATTTGATCTTGGACGCTGCCGCGCTGCCTCACGATCCACGCCACCTCTTGCAGTTCTTGGGATAGAAAAAGGCTTTTGCCTTGGTGGCCTGCGCGCGACATTAAGAGACACAAAGCGACGGCCGCGAGCAAGGAGCAACCTGCAGCCCAGGGCGCCGATGAGGACAGCATGACCAAAAATCCAGCGGTCCACAGGCATCCTGCTGTCCAAGCCAAGAGCGACCAAAGGCTGCCCGGAAACCTGGAGATAGGGGCGTGCCAGTCGAGTCCGCCACTCCGGACCAGCCGAATTTCATGGCGCAATCCCAGGCCAATGGCCAGGGCGATACAGCAGAATGAAAGGGCAATAAAGGCGAGCAGCACAGCAGAAAATTGTGGGGGATGGCCCCCGCATTCTGCCTTAATCTAAATTTTTAAGCAAGAGCCGCACCTGTTCAATCGGCAAGATTTGTGAGTGCACGGTTTCTTCTTGTAAGCGTCGCCACAAAGCGTCGAATTTGGGGTGGTTTTGAACCCTGCGCAGGGCTTCCCCAGCCAACAGGGCTGCTGCACTGTCGCGCCACTGTCGTGTCCGGCGTGCCTGCAGGTTGCCGTTGCGACCTGCCTCATCCAAGCGCGCTTCCAGCGCATCGACAAGGGCATGGACCTGCGGGGGGTTCAGGGCTGAACCTGTTCCAAACAGGGGAGGGGCACCGTCTTCTGGATCGGCCAACAAAGACAGGGCTCCTTGGTAAACCGACAGGGCAGACTCGGCGGCAGCAAGGCGCTCAGGGCCGCCATCGGCTTTGTTGACCCAGACCGCATCGGCCCATTCCAAAATGCCCCGCTTGATGCCTTGGATTCCATCGCCGCCGCCTGGAATCAACAGCAGCACAAAGACGTCGGTCATCCGACGGACTTCAGTTTCGCTTTGGCCCACGCCAACGGTTTCGATCAGGATGCGGTCAAAGCCCGCGGCCTCGCACAACAGCGCGACTTCTGCAGTGGCCTCTGCGACGCCGCCCAAGGTGCGTCCCGAAGGAGAGGGCCGCACAAAGGCCTCTGACCGCAAAGACAGGTCCGACATCCGGGTTTTGTCGCCGAGCAGGCTGCCTCCCGTTCGATGGCTGCTGGGGTCCACGGCCAAGACGGCCACACGGTGGCCCCGTGCAATGAGGTCCACGCCCGCAGCTTCAATCCACGTGCTTTTGCCGGCGCCAGGAACGCCAGTAACCCCATAGCGAAGGGCATGACCGGCTTTTTTTGCGGCCAGTTTGAGCAGCGCTTCGGCCGTATCGCGGTCCCCGGATTTGGTGCTTTCCACCAAGCTGATGGCACGCGCCAAGGCGGTTCGGTCGCCGGCAACGATGAGGTCCATCCATTCTTGCACGCCCTGCGGTTGCTGAGTTCGCGCTTCCCGAATCCTGCTTAGGGCCCGGTTGCGGGCTTCATTTTCAAGGTCTTTGGCCATCCCGTGGCCAAGTTAGCGGTAGTTTGGCACCATGGAGCACCGTCCATTATTCCTGTTCGTCTTGGCATCGATCCTGACCGGAATGCTGTGCATTTCAGGCCCTGTCGCCTGGGCGCAAGGGTCCCAAAATCCGGCCGTGGAGGTTCAGGTTCAGCTGAGTGGTGAGGTTCTGGGCCCTGATGGCCGTGGCCTTCCGGGCTGTATGATCGTGAACCGAAGCACTGGAGAGGGGAGGTTTGGCAGTTCCAGCGGCCGCTTTGCATTTCGTTCGGCCAAGGGCGACACCCTTCAGTTTGCGGCCATCGGCTACCGCACTGTTTCCCGCATTGTCCCCGCCGACGAACCGCCGCCCTCGGGGTGGTCGTGGTCGGTGCACCTGGCGCCCATTTCTGTGCAGGTGGCCACAGCGGAAATCATCGCGCCCCGGGATTTAGGTGACATTGTCCGCGACATCAAAGCCTTGGGCTACAACGAAAAAGAATACCGGACGAGTGGCATCAATGCTTTGACGAGCCCGATTACATTTCTCTACGAGCAGTTCAACAGGTTGGAGCGCAGCAAGCGTGAAGTGGCCCGCTTGGAAAACGAAGACCAGCGCAAGGCGCTGTTGCGCGAGCTGCTCATCAAGTATGTCGATTACGACATTGTGACCCTCAAGGAAGGAGAATTCGAGGCGTTTCTGGAATTTGTTGATCCAGGCGAAGCGGTGCTCAAGGCCCTCACGCAATACGAGTTCATATTGTGGACGCGCGAGCGGTTTACAGCCTTTAAGGCACAGCCAGAGCGGCTAGAAGATGTGGACTTCGAGTACCAATGGGACGATTGACGTCCTGAAGCCGCTCGTTTATTCCAAATAAGCGGAATCCAAGTAGAAGGTGAAGGCCTTGAACACCAGTCCTGCCATGCAGAAAGCGATGGCGGCAACGCGGGCATTGCGGCGGCGGTTCTCGTAGGCATCAAACCGCACAATGAGGTCCACAAAAACCGAGAGGGAGGCGATCGTTTCAAACAGCGTGACCCAGCCCCTGCGCTCGTCGATGAAGGCCATGAATGCACCTGCCCAGCGGGCCGCACCTGCCCCGTCAAAGATGACATCCAACAGGAAAAGGCCGTTGTATGCGACCAGCAGCAGCAGGCTGCCGTCGAGCAGCCATTGGTCTTGTCCTTTGTCCTCCTGTCCTTTCATGGTTCGAAACTAAGCGCGGAAAAACAACCACAAACCTTCTTTGTCACGGAGGCAACATTTCGGTGCTTACCTTCGTTCGCTACCTGTCATGCCGAAACCAAATCCCACCCCATCTTGGCGTCCCTCTGCTGTGAGCAAGGCGTCCACCTTGGATGCGAGCCAGATGCACCGACACGCCAACCTCCAACGGTTGTTTGTGGTCACCATGGGTTGCCTGTGGGTCTTGGCTTTTGCCACCGGTTGTAGCCGGAACGCAAAGAATTGCAGCGCTTACGATGGGGTTGACTTCTCCCAAGAAGTGACCATCGAGCACGCCTCACAGGAGGCCAAAAACTGACCTTTAGAACTGGAAGTAAATGAACGGCGTACCTCCCGCAGAGAGGATGGCCGAAGCGAGGGAAACCGCCACAATGGCGCACCCCGCTTGGAGCGCCAGCGGCGCGCGAACAAAGGCCTGTCGGTACGCCTCTTTGAGCCTAGAAGGCAGCAGGTGAATCAAGTACCCCAAAGCCATCACGCCAAACACCATGCTGTAGTGCTGGACCACATCAAGTCCCACTGACCAGGGCGTGGATTCCACCAGTTTAGAGAGGATGACCATGGCGGTGTCCCACTCGCTCACCATGTCGTGTTCTGTTCCAAAAGAGGCCCAAGTCGTGTGCGATGCGCTCCGGAACCAGATGCGGGTAAACGTGATAAAATGGAAAGTGAGCACCACGGCAATGGCGCGTTTCCAAAAGGTGTCCTTGGCCTCCCACGGGCTGACTTTTCGCCACAGCTTGTATACCGTGATGCCCAAGCCGTTGAGGCCTCCCCAGATCACGAAGTTCCAGCCTGCCCCGTGCCAGAGTCCCCCGAGCAGCATGGTCATCCAAATGTTGATGTTGGTGGTCACCCACTTGTGAAATGCAGGAATCCGTGCCATGGCCAAAGCCGCCGTGAGCACCACACCTGCGAGCCCTCCGAGGACCTTGGGGTTGGGCCACATGAGGGCCACAAAAGACAGCAGAAACACCCCGCAGATGGCGGTGAACCACGACGCTTTCCGGTTTCCGCCCATCGGGATGTAGAGGTAATCCTTGAGCCAGCCTGAAAGGCTCATGTGCCAGCGTTTCCAGAAGTTTCCGCAGCTGTCGGCCTTGTAAGGGCTGTTGAAGTTCTGTGGCAATTGGTAGCCCATGAGCAGGGCCACGCCGATGGCCATGTCGGTGTATCCGCTGAAGTCGGCGTACACCTGCAAAGAGTAGCCATACATGGCCATGAGCACTTCAAAGCCGCTGTGCGTGGCGGGTGAGGCAAACACCCGGTCGTTGAAGTTGACCGCAATCCAGTCGGCCAAAAGGACCTTCTTGAGCAAGCCATTCAGTATCCAAAATCCGGCGCGGCCAATGGTGGTTTTGGTGACCGGTTTCGGATGCAGGATTTGGGGGACGAAATCTGCCGCCCGCACAATGGGGCCCGCCACCAGTTGTGGAAAGAACGACACGTAGAAGCCAAAGTCGCTGAGCCTTTTGAGGGGCTGAACCAGGCCGCGCCGGATGTCCACCGTGTAGCTGATGGTCTGAAAGGTGTAAAAGCTGATGCCCACAGGGAGGAGAATGCGGTCGACAGACCACGAGGTTCCGGCAGCGGCATTGACCCCCATGGCGAGCCAATTTCTTGGGATGATGGACGAGCCTGTGGCCGCGTTCCATGATTCGGTGAGGAAGTAGGTGTACTTGAAGTAGAACAGCAGGCTCAGGTTGAGTGCGATGCTCAGGGCGAGCCAGCGGTTTTTGCTGCGGTTCCCGGGACTTGCTGCAATCCGGTGGCCAATCAAGTGGTCGCTGACGGTAGAGAAGACCAAGATCAAAAAGAACCATCCGGAGGTCTTCCAATAAAACAGGAGGCTGGCGGCCAGAAGCCAGAGGTGGCGCAAACCGCGTTGGCGGTCTCGGTGCAGGGCCGCATCCAAGGCCAGAACGACCAGCAGAAACAGCCAGAACGAACCGTTGAGGAAGGTCCAAGGAGACCCGGCATCGTGGGCGAAAATCTCGTGCAAAGCGCTCATGGGGTGCTGGTCCAGTGTTGAATGGCAGCCCTGACGAGCACTTCATAAAGCAGCTCCCCGATGAGGATGTAGCCGTCTTTTCTGAAATGCAGCCGGTCGCTGGCAGCAAATCCGGTGGTATTCAATGCGTCGATGGATCCTTTGCCCCCAAGCTGCCCATAGAGGTCCCAACAGGCCACTTGGCGCTGCACAACCAAGTCCAGCATGGCCCGTCGAACAGACTCGGCATTGGGGTTGTGGCGGTGGCGATAATGGCTGTCGTTGTTGGTGACCAGCAGAATTTCCGTCGTGGGACGGGCCGACCGAATGGTGTCGATGAGGGCATTGTAGTGGCGCGAAAACCGTGCTGCGTCGAAGCGACTTTCGGCCATGTGGGCATCGTTGATCCCCCATGCTAAAATCACCAGGTCGGGCGACACGGCCCTCAGCTGATCCTTGAAATGGGGGTTGCGCATCCAAGACGTGGAGCTGGCACCATTGGCACCGAGGTCGTGAAAGACAAAGTCCGCATGGTCGGGAATCCATTCCACCCCATGAAGGACCTGAGCGCCTGCGGTGGTGGGGTGTAGGGTAAGGGTGTCCGGTGCTGCCCCCCCTTCGGGACCAATCCATTGGGCGATTCCCGCGTTGGATTGGGCGCCGAGGTCAGGCATCCAGGGTTGGGGGAGCACAGGTTGCCAACGGGCCGCAGAGTCAGGACGTGACAGCACGCGGATTTCCGAGATGCAGCGCTCCCCAGCGGGCGCACCACTCCAGCACGATACCGGAGCAGCCACAAGGCTCTGCGCTTCCACGCCCGTGATGCCCCATTCACCGCGGTGCCGGCGGTTGGCACACGATTGTCCTGTCCATGCCTCGGGCGAGTCCCAGCCCCGTTCGGGCGGGCCATTGGAGTCCATCAACCGGTGGGGGGCTTGGATGCCGCAGCCGACAACCACCCCGGGCCGGTCTTGGTGCAGGCGCTGGCGAAAGGCCCAGCCTATGCGGCCGGCTTGTACATGGGAGCCGCCAAAATGCACGGCCTCGAGCGGGCCGCCGACAGCCGCTGCTGAATCGGGAGCCTCAAACAACAGGCCGTACCACGCCGCCAAGAATTGGGAAAGGTGTTCCGCACCATGGAGGGAGCCGTCCACAGCACAAAGCCCACGCAAGTCTCCGTCCCGGTGGACATCGCCCCGTTCCCAGATTGCAGGCCCACCACCCGACTCTGCTTCCGTTGCCGCTGAGTCGCGCTGTCCCCAGCAATGCCCGCCACCACAGACAGGACTGACGAGCAGCAAGGCGGCCACCATGGGCCAACACTTCCCGATCAACAGGGGGGAGAGGTGAGGTTCAGCGCAGTCCATCGGTTTCGAGAACAGGGGCGCTCAGTGCGGACGGGATGACCGGAGAGGTCGCGCGCTTGGGCATGGTGGAGGGCGCTGGTTGGGCCCAATCCTGCTTCCATTCGCTGTAACATCCCAAAAACGAACGGTCAAGCAGCGTGCCGACCCGCTTGGCGCCCAGCGGCGTGAAGTGCACATGGTCGGGGCCGGCCAAGGGCGGTTCGCTGTCCACCCAAGCCGGCATGCTGCCCAGGCCCCCCATGACTTCTAGCAAGTCCCAATAGCCAGCGCCGTTTTCCAAAGCGGTCCTTTTCAAGACGTCCCGCACCGCCGCCAATTGAGGGAAAGAGGTCCAACGCAGCCCCGATTTCTCGGACATGTCAGAGGGGCCAATGACCAAAATGGCCGCATCGGGAAGCACGCGTTGGAACAGCCGGATTTGGCTGCCAAACCATCCGCCAAAGCGCTCGGCCTGGGCCACGTCCTTGCAGTGCGGCACCACATTGCCGCCGTATTGTAGGATGACCAGTTCCGGTCCCAAGGCCTGAAGCTGTCCGGTGAAATGAGGACGGTCGAGTTTTCTGAAAAGTGTGCCCGAACTGCCCCGCATGGGAACACCATGCCATTGGACGCCCTGGCCCTTGGGTTCTACAGCAAAAATCCTGGGGACTCCGCCCTGAAAGCAGACTTCGGTGGCCAAAGACAGCGGGGGGGTGGCGTCGGGACTCAGGGAGGGGCTGGGCCCATTCCATCCTCCAGTCAAGTCCAGGGCCGATGGCGAAGTCCCCGCCCACAGTGTGTCCACAGCAACGCCATTGACCAAAACGGCGCAGTCGGTGGCCACCGAGTCGTGCCACACCCTGACGCCGTGCCACTGTCCAAATTGGCGGTGGTTTCGGGGCTCAGGCGCCACGGTCAGACAAGCGACTGAGGTGGTGTCGGCCAGCTCGGCATAGCAGGCCATGAGGCCATAGCGCTCGTCGGCGTCGGTGGTGTCTCGGCGTCCATAGCGGGTGTGTCGCTTCCAAGGACCCGTGTGGGATTGGCGCAAAGCAAAGCTCTGCACAAGGGGCACAGGTGCTTGCAGTCCAGGTCCCGATCCGCCCCAGCGTTTTTGCCAAGAATGGCGCATGATGCCGGAGATGCGGTCGCCTTCAATTTGGCTGTCTCCGTAGTGCAGGACATGGACCTCTCCTTGTTGTTCCAATTGGGCAAACAGCCGACCGAAGGCCCACTGTGCCGACTCGGGAATGGACAAACGCAAAGCGGGTGGCAGGGCACCGACCTCTGGCACTGGAACGGGCGCGCGGCGCGGCTGCTCGATGGGCAGGGCTGGCGCAAGGGTAGCAACGGCTGTATCGGCCGTGGGGAGGGCCAGCGCAGAATCGAGGGCGCTGGTGGCAGAGGAGTCCACAACGGCAGCGCTGTCAGGAGCTGACGCGGAGGCCGGGCCTGCCAGGCTGTCCGCTCCAGGCTCCATGGCCGTAGCGGCGGTCCAGTCAGAGTCGTACTGGGCCAACAGGTCTGAAACGTCCTCGGGCTTCCAGCGTGGGATGACAACCTGCGGAGGGTCGGGATGCAGCCATGCGCGCCACCCTTCTGGATAGGAGATGCGCAACACGGTGTCGCCTAAAGTCAGCCCTTCGGCAGGAAGCAAGGCCGCCAACAGCGTCACAGCGCAGCCGACCACAGAGAGGGCCATGGCGCCTTTCCACCGGTCGTCACGAGGGGGGACAGGGGCACTCATGGCGGGGGGATTCTCAATTTCATGCCCGGCTGAAGGGCCTCGGCCGACACGGCATTCATCCGCATGATGGCTTCCAATCCCGCTTGCGGATACTGCTGAGAAATGGTCCAATAGGATTCACCCTCCCGAACCGTATGCCAAATCCATGGGACACCGTTGTCGAATCCTGAAGGGGTGGGGGTCGGAGTTGGGGCAATGCGGCCCAGCGAGCCTGGAATTTCCAGCTTCTGGCCAACGCGAATCAGATCGCCTTCGAGTTGGTTGAACCGCTTGATCTCCGCGATGCGCACGCCGTAATCGCGGGCGATGCCACCGAGCACATCTCCAGGCCCTACCACGTGCACCACCGGTTCAGTGCCCGCTTGAGGGATGGGACGCCTCGAGCAGAAATCACTGCGTTTGGTCCACCGCGTGCCCGCCACGATGGGGATGAGCAGCTGGGGCCGCTGGTCATTGAATCCGATGGAGTCGGTAGTAAACCAAGGGTTCTCCATGCGCAAGGCCCCAAACAAAGCGGGCACCGTGTCGGCCAAACTGAAAAATGCCGGCCCCGCTTCCGGACACGTCAGTTCCTGAATTTGGCCATCGCGCAGCATCCAAAGGGCATGGGTGTCGTTCCAGTCAAAGTTGCGGTCCACCTGCAAGATCACGCGCAACAAATGCAGCCATTCGAGCAGCGCTGCATCGAGCGCATCAGCATCCAGTGCCCGGGCAGCTTGAGGGCCGCGGATAAAGGCCATCACCTGGCGCAACGGGTCGTCGGGAAAGGCCGCTTCTGCCCTCTGGGCTTGTGCGATGGCCGCAGCAGTCATCGCCTCGGGTATGTGCCGCTCATCCCAGCCTCGGCGGATTTCGAGCCCATGGGACAGTGCAGATGTCATGTCCATGGCCCAAGGGCCCGCCCGGCGTCCAGGACCGTAGTAAGCAGGGTTCCAACCGGTGAGGGCCATGGGCAGAAGGGCCCAGTCTGCAGGCAGTCCCGCTCCGTCAAAAGCGGCTTCAACCGTTGTGCGGTATCGGTCTGCAGCCGCTTCCATGAGCCGGAAACACAGCATGCCATCGGCGAGCATGCGTTGCAGCGCGCGGTCCGCATGGTGCTCCGCGAGTGGCAGGGCCTCGAGTTGTCCCAGCAGGGTCTCGCCCCATGGGGTGCGGCTGCGCCAACGTCGGGGATCCATTTGCGGCTCCATGGGCGTTATAACGCACCCAGGTTCCAGGGACTCCAGGTCTTCAATCCCTGGAGACCACTCCAGGGAACGCACCAGAGATTCCCACCCGATCAGGTCGGGCTGTGCCTGAACGGCACCCCATTGCAGGCATGCCAAGAAGGCGGCCAATCTCCCTAATTTCTGAACCCGGAACTTCCGCATTGTGCATTACGAATATGGACAGGTTTGGTAGTAAATTACATCTAACGAGCCCCGAACATTTCGAACATGCCAACACCCTCAAAGTCTGAACTTCAAAAACGACTGGCCGCCCTGGAGCAAGAACAGTCGTTTTTGAAGTCTCAGCTGGCCCGCTGGGACAATGGGGCCGACGAAGGTCCTTTGAAGGTGGCTGATGTGGAAGACATTCGGCCCGAGATCTACATCTTGGACAAGGCCGAGGACGGCATCTTCACCTTGGGCCACGAAGGGAGGTTCAGTTACATCAACCCGGCAGGAAGCCGCATGCTGGGCAAGGGGCAACAGGACCTCTTGTCGATGAAGTTGACCGATGTCCTGGGCGGGGATGGTCAGCGGGAATGGGCCATGAAAATCGGGGAGTGGATCCAAGATCCCCGCAGGTTGTCACCACAGCTTTGGCTGGAGGTTTCAAGCAAAAACAGGCTCGGGGCGCAGCGTTGGTTGAGCCTGAACTTGAGCTGGGGTGGGTCCCCTGATCGGCACCGCGACCAAGTGCATGGCATCATCCGGGACATTACCGACCAAAAGCGACTGGAGTTGGCGTTGCGGCAGTCCGAGGAGCATTACCGGGGCATCATCGAGAACATGGACCTCGGGATCTTGGAAGTGGACATGGAGGAGCGGATCACCCGTGCCTTCCCCAAGTTCTGTGCGATCGTGGGGTATTCAGAAGAGGAGTTGCTTGGACGCAAGGCTTCAGAAGTGCTGATGACGCCCAGCGAACGCCAGCGGATGCAAGCCCGAACGCAAGCGCGGATTGCGGGTGAGTCTGAACTCTATGAATGTGCCATCCGCAACAAACAGGGCCAAGAGTTGTGGCTGCTGATCAGCGGTGTACCCCTGCGCAATGAGGCGGGACAGGCTGTGGGCTCGATGGGCATCCACTACGACATCACGGAACGCAAAAAAGACGAAGAGCGCCTGAAAAAGGCCATGGTCGTGGCCCAAGCAGCCCGGAGGTCGGAACGCCGCTTCTTGGCCAAAATGAGCCATGAAATCAGGACCCCCTTAAATGCCATTTTGGGGATGTCCCACCTTCTCAAGGATACCGGTTTGGACGCGCAACAGAACGGCTTTGTACAGGCCATTGCGCAAGGCGGGACCCTGCTTAAAGAGCTGCTGGACGGCGTGCTCAATATCGCCCGAATGGAAGAAGGCCAGAAGGCGCTTGACATCCAGCCTGCCCGGGTGCGTCCAACCTTTGATGGCATTATGGTGGTCTACCAAACCTTGCTCCGCAACAAGGGCGTAAAGCTGGATTTGGAGTGGGACAATGCGCTTGACAGCGCCTTGAAAATCGACGTGCAGGCACTGTCTCAGGTGCTGTTGAATTTGGTGGGCAATGCCGCCAAATTCACCCGCGAGGGGACCATCAGCCTCAGGCCGCAATTGACAGATGAAGGAGGGCAGTTGAAGCTGCGCGTGCAGGTGACCGATACGGGCAAAGGCATCCCTCAGGAAGTCCTGCCCCGTGTGTTTGATCGTTTTGTTCAGGCCGATGAAGGCCACGACAACCTGCAGCAAGGAAGCGGTTTGGGACTGGCCATTTGCCGGGAGCTGTGCACCCTCCACGGTGGCCACATCTCAGTGACCAGTGAAGTGGGCATCGGCAGCAGCTTTACGTTTGAATTTGCAGTAGAAAGGGCCCACACAGCAAAGGCCAGCAGCAAAGCCTTGGATCCGGAATCTTTGCGCGGGTCAAAGGTGCTGTGCGCCGAAGACAACCCCGTCAACTGGTTTTATCTCCAGCAACTCCTGAAAAAGTGGGGGATTCAATTTGACATCGCTGATAATGGCGCCGAGGCCATTGAGCTGTGGAAAAAAGGAGGCTGGGATCTGATTTTGATGGACGTTCAGATGCCGGTCATGAATGGCTATGATGCCACAAAATCGATTCGGGAGCAAGAGCAGGAAGGACAACGCACGCCCATTGTGGGACTGACCGCCTTTGCGTTCGAAAAGGATGAGGAAGAAGGGCTCGAAGCTGGAATGGATGCTTACCTCAAAAAGCCCTATTCGCCAGAGGAGCTTATGGAATTGTTGCTGCAGATGTTACCGGGGAAACCTTGAATGGGGCGGGCATTTCAGGCCAGAACTGCCGCGTCAACACACATGTATAATTAGACGAATGACTAATTATAATTGTTAAAATGAAATATAATGTGTAAATTAGTCCATGTGGTCGACAGGCACTTCGGACTTTACCGAAGTCGATCACTGTTGTGAATCGTAGAGAAGCACCCGCAACGGCGGGTGTTTCCATTTCACGACATTTTGTGTCGCAAAAACAGAGGCCTCCACAACTTGTGGAGAAGCCAAAAGCGCGGTCTGAAAAACGGGTGAAAGTGCAGGCTAACTTGATGCCATGGCAGAAATCCGATCCACCAGAAGTTTCAAAGTGATGGGGGGGAGCCGCAGTTTCGACGTCTGCGGTTACGTGCGAGAGATGAAGGAGACAGCCGACGAATTTGCACTCTACGTAGGCTGTGACAGCCAGAACTACAGGAGCTATACCGTCTACGCCACCACCGTGGTGTTTCGCTATCCCAGCGCGGGTGCCCACGTCATCTACCGCAAGGAAAAGGTGCCCCGCATTGAGGACATGTGGACCAAGCTCTGGGGCGAGACGGAACGCTCAGTGGCCCTTGCCCACATGATCAGAGAAGAGACAGGGGTGCAGGTTGCACAGATCGATTTGGATTTCAATACCGATCCCGCCTACCCGTCCAACAGACTGCTCAGCGCCTCTGCGGGGTACATCCAGTCGCTGGGGTTTCAAACCGGGGCTAAGCCAGGCCTGCTCATGGCGGCTTGGGCCGCAGACTCATTGTGCCACTGATGGCCAATCAACTCACCGATACCGTGGGGCTGGCCGTTCCCTTGGAGACCTTGTGGCGCTTCTTTTCGACCGCACAGAATCTGGCTCCGTTGACGCCGCCCGATCAAAAACTCCGGGTCGGAAAGGGAGGCGATGTGCCCATTTCTCCTGGACTGGAGATCGAAATCTCGGTGGCCCCCATGCTGGGCATCCGCACCGGGTGGCGGACCCGGATTGTCGAGGTCCAAGGGCCAGAAGTGGCCCCGGGAGAGGCGTGGTTCAGGGACATTCAAGAATCGGGGCCCTTTGCGCTATGGAACCACACCCACGCCTTCAAGGCCCTGCCGGGCGGCGGAACAGCGGTGATGGACCACGTAGAATACAAGCTGCCTGCAGGCCGGCTGGGTCAGGCCGTAGCGGGGTTTTGGGTCCGGCGTCAGGTGGATGGGCTGTTTGCTTTCCGCAGAGAAGCCTTGCATGAGATGTTTGGTGTGGCAGAGGTCCCAGAGGAGTTGGCCCAAGGCTGGCCCGTGCAGCAACATGCAGATTTGCGGCCCTAGAAGCAGGGCTTTTTGGTGATTTCGAGTCCGTAAAGCGGTTCTTGTTCGGCCTTGAAGGTGCTAACTTGCTCCAGTGAAGACACACCAGTTGTACATCAAGGCAGTCCTGTTCTTCAGTTTGCTTTGGGCAGCGCCAAGCGCGCAGGCTCAGTTTGGCATCACCCCCACAGACAGCTTGGTGGATGTCTTTCCAACGGACAGCATCACCCGCATTTTCCAAATCGACTTCCCCAATGCTTCTGGCGATTCACTGGCTTTGAGCTGGAGGTTCATCGACGGAGGTTGGACAGAGGGATGGGACGTCAACCTCTGTGACCTGGGGGAATGTTACACCGGAGTTCCAGGCGATGCAGACATGCTGACGATGGGCGCAGAAGGAGCCGGGTACCTCAAACTCATCGTGAACGCCCTCGAATTGGAAGGGGCGTGTGTTTTGCATTTCTGGGTTTGGCCAACAGGCAACCAGGACGCCTTGGTCAATGTGTACTTCGACTTGCGCAACGGCGGCGTGTCTTTCGTCCAAAACCCTGTCCACGCAGCGCGTGAACCTCAGTGGTCGGTTTACCCCGTGCCCGCTGCCATAGGTGAGCCCCTCCACATTTCAGGACTTGAAAACGACCACTCGGCGCCGTGCGTGCAACTCTTTGACGCAACAGGCGCGTTACAATCCCAACAATGGACCTCTGGCGTCCAGCCCACCCTGCAGACGGAAGGGCTGTCAAAAGGTGTCTATCTACTGATTCACAAGAGCTTGTATCCGCCGTTGCGGATCATCATGGAGTAACCTGCAAATCCGAACCATGACCTTTTCATTGTTTACCCGCTGCGCACTTGCGCTTTCCCTGCTGCTGAATGCCACGGGGATCATGGCCCAGAGTGCCACCCTCATTGCCGAAGACCACGAAGGCATCGTGGTCCGTTTTGATTTCTCTGACCCCATTTTGGGCGAGGTGAGCACGCCGGAGGGCCTGTCCACCATCCCCCGGGTGCTGGGCGATACGCCGCTTTTGAGGGCCGGGTCTCCCGACCTGTCCAAGGTGGACGCCACCGTACTCATCGGCGCGGCTACGGGCACCATGCTCGAGGTGATCGACAGCGAGTATTCCGAGATATCGGGTGTGGAGGTGGCCCCAAGCAAGGGCAACCTGTACCGCAACGTGGACCCCGCCAGCGTGCCTTACGAGCGGGGCGCTGCCTATGCACAAGACGCTTTCTTCCCCGCCCAAGCAGCGGTATTGCGGACGCCGTTTGTAGAGCGTGGACTGCGCGGTCAGGCGATCTGGGCGCACCCCTTCCAGTACAATCCTGTCTCCGGCGTTTTGCGCACCTACCAAAGCATCACCGTGAGGGTGGTGGAGACGGAAGCTGTCGCCGTCAATCCTGCCACCGCTCCGGTGCGCATGACGCCGCAGGCGATGGGCGATGCGTCCCGCCGCTTCCTCAACGCCGGCGCCCTTGAGGCCCGTTATGATTACATCGAGGAACACGGCAAGGTGGTCATCGTGACCGATGCCATGTACGACAATGTGCTCGCTCCGCTGATCCAGTGGAAGCGCGAAAAGGGCTTCGAGACCGAGGTGGTGTACGCCGCCGATTTCGGCAACGATTACGACGCCATCAAGGACTTTCTGTCCGACCAGTACTTCAACGAAGGCTTGGCCCATGTGATCTTGGCCGGAGACGAGGACCAGGTGGCCGCCACCCTTGTGACCAACGGAGGGGGCAGCGGATACTGTGATCCTTGCTACGGCTTTGTGGAGGGCAACGACCACTACCCAGAGTTCTTCGTGGGCCGCCTGCTGGTGCACACGGTCGCTGAGATGCAGACTGTGGTGGACCGCACGCTCGAGTACGAGAAAACCCCCTTCCTCGGAGAGGAGTGGTTCAACGCCGCCGTCGGCATCGGGTCCACCGAGGGCTCGGGCATCGGCGACAACAACGAATCAGACTGGCAGCACCAGAACGTCATTAAGAACCAGTTGCTTGATTACGGTTTCCAGGATGTCTGGGAGGTGTATGATGGCAGCCAGGGCGGCAACAGCCCCACAGGCGGTGAGACCGCCGACGAGGCGGGCAACCCCAATGCCAACGACATGGTACAGCTGGTCAACAAAGGCGTCAGCTTCCTCAATTACACCGGTCACGGTTACCACGGGGGCATCGCCTCAAGTGGATTTGATGTCAACGCCATCGGCCAGACCACCAACTCGGGCATGTACGGCTTCTTCGTACCAGTGGCCTGCTGTGTGGGCGACTTCGACGAAGGTGAGGGTTCCGGAGACTGCTTCGGTGAGGTGTGGATCAAGCACACGGCCAATGGCCAGCCGGCAGGCGGCATCGGAGGCGCCTTCTCCAGCGTTTTGCAAAGTTGGGCACCGCCCATGCGCGGCCAGGACGAGATGGTCGACCTGGTGGTGGAGGAAGGCGAAGTGGAGATCAACCACACCTTCGGTTCCATCGTGGCCCACGGTTGTGCAGGCATGATCGATTCCTACGGTGGAGCAGGAGAGGAGATGATGGACACCTGGTGCATCTTCGGCGATCCCACGGTCGTGATGCGCACGGCATTCCCAGAAGCTTTGGAACTCGGACACCAGGAGGTCTACTTCCTCGGCACCCCTTCCATCACAGTGACCTGTCCCAACGAGGGCGCCTTGGTCGCCTTGACCTTTGACGGGGAGATCCTCGGCACCGGCTTCGTGGAGAACGGCAGCGTGACCATCACGCTCGCTGAGCCCATTTCCGTGCCTGGCGATTACCTGTTGACCGGAACCGCCTACAACACCCTTCCTTACCAGTCCGTCGTACAGGCGGTGCCGGCAGCGGGGCCCTATGTATTGAGCAATGGCAACGCCATGGTCGATGTCGTGGGCGACAACGACGGCATGGTGGACCAGGGCGAGGGCATCGCACTGGAGCTGAACCTCGCCAATGTGGGCGTGGAGACCGCTATGGACGTCATGGTGACCATCACCACGGCCGACGCCTGGGTGGTCATCACCGACGGCTCAGAGTCCGCCGGCGACATCGACGCCGAGGGCACCTTGACCTTGCCCGGCTTCGCGTTTGACGTGGTGGCCGGCGTCGAAGACCAGCACCTCGCGGTCTTCGATGTGGAGATGGCCGATGCCGAAGGCAACGTCTGGACCACCTCCTTCAACGTGGTCCTCAACGCGCCCCATTTCACCATCCTCGGCCTGACGGTGGAGGACGGTGGCAACGGCATCCTCGAGAGCGGAGAGACGGCCACGTTGGTCTTCACCATCATCAACGATGGCCACGATGCAGCCCCAGGAGGGATCGGCATCATGGATTTCGAGCACCCCGATGTCACGATGTTCAACAACGGCGACTATGTCATGGAGGACATCCTTCCCGGCGCGACGTTCACGCAGAGCTACGGCGTAGAGGTGTCCGAAGATGCTGCCGCAGGAGGGCTGTTGCCCCTCACGTTTGCGTTCAACACATTTGGTCCTGATGACGAGGACCTCTACCTGACCACGGCCGACTTCTTCGAGCCCATCAACCTCATCATGGAGACGTGGGAGAGCGGCGACGACGAGACCTTCCCTTGGGCGTATGATGGCAACGAGGATTGGTTTGTCACAGACGACAATCCCTACCAGGGCGACTTCTGCATGGAAAGCGGCGACATCGCCGACAACCAGAGCACGGCCCTCACCATCGCCTTGGAATTCCTCGGCGACGGCGCCTTGACCTTTGCACGCCGGGTGTCGACCGAAGACGGGTGGGACTACCTCCGCCTGTACATCGACGGCAACCAAGTGGCAGAGTGGTCCGGTGAGCTGGATTGGGACCAAGAGTCTTTCGACCTCACGGCCGGATTCCACACCATCACATGGTCTTACGAGAAGGACAACATCATCTCTGGAGGCGCGGACGCCTGCTGGGTAGACGACATTGTACTGCCTCCGTTCTGCTTCATCGATGCCTCCATCAGCCAGTCGGGTGAGGCAGGGGTGCTGTGCCCCGGTGAATCCGTAACGCTCACCACCATGGGGGGCTACCTCACGGAGTGGAGCACGGGCGCTACTGAAGCGAGCATCGAAGTGAGTGAAGGGGGCTCCTACACGGTCACCTTGACCGACGAGGCCGGCTGCAGCTTTGAATCGGACCCCGTGGACATCACGGTACTCGAGCCCGCCACTCCTGTGGTGGACGTCGATGGCCAGCTTGGCTTCTGCGAAGGCGGCGAAGTGACGCTGTCAGGCCCCGATGGCGGGACGTGTTCCTGGAACGTGGGCGTGGAGAACCAGTCCATCGAGGTGAACGCCTCCGGCACCTTCCAGCTCACCTTCACCGACGCCTGTGGCGCCGAGAACATCAGCGAAGAGATCGAGATCAATGTGTACAGCATCCCCAGTGCGCCCACCACGACGGACTTTACGATCGAAGATCCCGCCGAGGTGGCCTTGTCTGCCGACGGAGAGAACCTCCTGTGGTACGACGCCGAGGACGCCTTGTTCCCCATCGGAGCCGGTCCCGACTACCCCGTGTATGTGGGGCAGACGACCACGTTCTACGTGTCGAGTGAGTCCATCAACGATGGCACGGAGGCCACGGGTGCCAAGAACGAACGCGACCTGGACAACGGCCAGTTCCATCAGAACAACGGCTTCTGGCTCGTCTTCGACGCCTACCAGAACATGACCCTCGAGTCGGTCAAGGTGTACGCCGACGGACTCGGTGCCCGCACCGTGGCGCTGGTGGCTGCTGACGGTTCTACCGTACAGGCTTCCACGATCAACATGCAAGACGGGGAGAACACCATCGACCTCAACTTCTTTGTTCCGGCAGGGGAGGGCTATGGTCTCCGTGTGAGCTCCGACGCTCCCCAGCTCTGGCGCGACGGCATCGGTTCCAACCCCGAGTACCCTTACGCCCTCGGCGATGTCGGTGCCATCACCGGCACCAGCGTCAACGGCGCCAACAGCCAGAACTACTACTACTTCTTCTACGATTGGAAGGTGTCCGTGGACGCGGTCGGCTGCGCTTCCGAGCGCGTGCCCCTGACCGTGACGGTGACCAATTCGGTCGGCGTGGGCTCCATTGACGGCCTCGCGGCGGTCTCTGCCTATCCGAACCCAACGGCCGGCGCCCTCACGCTCGACCTCGACCTCGGCGCGACCACCCTGGACCTCAACGTCGCCATCCTCGACGCCCAGGGCCGCTCCGTCCACACCGCTCAATGGAACGGCCAAACGACCGGCCGCCGCCAACTCGACCTCACCGCCTTGGCGCCCGGCCACTACACCGTGCGCCTCACCGACGGCCAGGGCCAGTGGCGCCTCCCCGTCCTCCGCAACTGAGGCCGACAACAAGCAAAACGACAACACAACCAAAAAAAGCCGGGCCTACGCCCGGCTTTTTTACTGCCCACATTTCCGTGACTACGAATTGTAACTTCCCGCCACCATGACCAAGTCTACTTCTGCCCCAGAGCAGCTAACGCTGTCCCAGCTCGAGCAATACCTCGCCAAGGCGGCGTGGATCCTCAAAGGGCCCGTGGATGCCTCCGATTTCAAGGTCTACATCTTTCCGCTCCTCTTCTTCAAGCGGCTCTC
>Ga0208971_1000623_pt1 | contig 24124 bp, 16 predicted proteins | sample AOAMet1_18_M0_10_2_FD_188229 | JGI IMG/M metagenome (GOLD analysis project Ga0208971, IMG submission 188229) | Ammonia-oxidizing marine microbial communities from Monterey Bay, California, USA - CAN11_18_M0_10 (SPAdes) | ecosystem: Environmental > Aquatic > Marine > Intertidal zone | place... | reverse complement strand
ATGGCAACCATCGCCTCCAACAGGGAAAAGCCCTTTTGCTTGCGACGGTTATTAAGCATCTTCGCGCCCAAAGTCGACATCGACGCGGCCTACTAGCCAATCAACGGCAATTTTCACGGTGTAACCCCCGTCTCGGGTAATGTCGATACCCCCGCCACTGGCGCCGCCATCGTGATAAAAACGGATAACCCCAAGCCCGTTACGATTAACCTCTTTTGCTGAGTGGGCAGCTATCTCGACATCAGCATCGAAATCAACTTGCGCCTCGGCAAATCGAACAAACCCTTCACGGGGCGAGATCACGACGTCCTGAGGCACTCCGCTGGCCACCGCCGCGTACCGTGCAGAATTGAGTATTGTGATGGTTTCACGCACGGAAGCACGAAACTGCACCGACTCATAAAAGCGTATGGACTGGGGCACCGCAACCGCCAAAACCAGCCCAACAACCGTAAGGGCTGCGACGATCTCAACCAGCGTAAAGCCGCGAGATTTAATCCCAGTTGTTGACGTCAGCGTCCTCACCATCACCACCTGGAGATCCATTCTGCCCGTAAGTAAAAATATCGAGCTCGGCATTCTGCCCCGGGTACTTATAGTTGTACTCACGCTTCCAGGGATCCTTTGGCACCTTGCCACCTTTCAGATAAGGTCCGTTCCAGCCCGTGGCATCACCGGGCTTTTTAACCAGTGCATCCATGCCCTCGTTTGTCGATGGGAAACGGCCCACATCAAGCTTGTACATTTCTAGCGCTTGCTCGAGATCGCGAATTTGAATTTTCGCTGTCTTAGACTTAGCTCCACCCAGCTGATTTAAAACCTGAGGTCCTACTAAACTCACCAACAGACCTAATATTGCCAGAACGACCAAAAGCTCCATCAGGGTAAAACCACGCTGACGTTGATTGCGTTTTCTGTACATAGTTATTCCTCTGTTTTTCAAACTACGAACACTAGTCTCAAACGCCCGTCATTAAATAGCGAGATCGTTCACAGACAAAATGCCCATCAAAATCGAAATTATAATGACCGCAATAATGGCGCCCATCGTTAGGATCAATAGCGGCTCGAGTAACGTCAGCAAGCGCTTCACACCCGACGCCACATGATCCTCAAACACGGAAGCGAGCTCCAACATCATGTCATCAAGCCGCCCTGATTCTTCACCAACCCGGGTCATCTGAATAACCATGGGCGTAAACATTTCAGTTTCATCAAGTGCCACAGACATGCGCTTGCCAGCTTTAACGGCAGCAGGCAAAACGTTAAGGCCTTCCTTAAGCGGCACATTGCCCACCGTATCAATCGCTATTTGAATTGCCTTTAACAGGGAAACACCATTGCCTAATAACGTGCCCACGGTACGAGCAAACTTGGCCATTTCATATTCGAAGGCAATAGTCCCGGCTATGGGCAATGATAAAAGGCGCCCATCGAGTGCGCTTTTGCCTGTGGGAGAGACCGCCCAGCGCTGCACCACTAACACCAGCACAGCACCCAGCACCCCAACCAACAAGCCCCAGGCTTTGATGAACTCCGCCGCCGCAATAACCGCCTTAGTCATCCCCGGCAAAGCATCGCCCATGTCGTTAAATAATGTCTCAAACTGCGGTACAACAAACCCCAGCATTACCACCACTGAAATCACCGCTACGACCAATAAAATCGCCGGGTAAATAAGTGCAGAAACGATTGAATCTCGGGTGGCTTTAGCACTTTCCAAGTGCTCCACGAGACGGTCAAGGACTGCCGAAAGCTGCCCACTTGCCTCTCCCGCTCTCACCATACTGAGGTAAAACGGGCCGAAGATCTCATCGTAAGGCTGCAGAGCTAAGGATAATGATTTTCCGCCTTTGACCGCCTTTAACAAATCAGCGAGTACCGCTCGCATGCGCGGCTGTCCGTCCATATCTATGAGCACTTTAAGGGCCCTATCAAGCGGCAGGCCCGCTCTTAGCAGCACTGACAACTCGGCAGTCATAGACAGCACTTCTTGCCGCGTGGGCGGCTTGGCATCGGCTTCGCCATCCCCCTCTACAATTTTGAGCGGAGTTAAGCCTCGCGCACGCAGCTGACGGGTAGCAAGATCGAGGGCCTCTGCCTCAATAACACCCTGCTGAGCTTTGCCGTCACGGCCCACCGCTTTATAGGTAAAAGCCGGCATTAGGCGATGGCGTTCTCGGTACGTGAAGCTTTAACGACCGGCACGGGATCTAACGCCTCACCATCATCGCTTTGATCTTGGGTAACCCGCATAACCTCTTCTAACGAAGTCTGTCCCTGCACCACCTTTCGCAAACCGTCTTCATAGAGCGTAATCATGCCTTGGCGACGGGCGGCACTATGCAAAATTGTGGCATCAGCACCTTCCATAATGACCCGGTGCATCTCCTCATCCAGCAAAAACAGTTCATGAATTGACGTCCGCCCAACATAGCCAGTATGACCACATTGGTCACAGCCTTTCGCCTGAAAAACCGTTTGCTGCCCGTCTGACAGAAATCGCTGCAGATTATATTTGCGAATGGCCACCTCAGATAGCTCGACCGACTCCTTGCAGTTGGAACACAGCGTTCGAACTAGTCGCTGGGCTAATACGCCGTTTACCGATGAAGTAATTAAGTAGCGCTCAACACCCATATCTTCGAGTCGCGTAATCGCGCCTGCCGCCGTATTGGTGTGCAGTGTAGACAGCACCAAGTGTCCGGTTAAGGCCGATTGAACACCAATCTGGGCAGTCTCGGTATCTCGCATTTCACCGATCATGATAATGTCGGGATCTTGCCGTAAAATAGAGCGCAGTGAACGCGCAAAGGTGAGCTCAATCTGAGCCTGCACCTGAATTTGATTGACCCCCTCTAGCTGATACTCAACGGGATCTTCCACAGTGATGATTTTTAGCCGCTCTGAGTCTAGCGATGCCAGCGAGGCATAAAGCGTGGTTGTCTTACCCGAACCGGTAGGGCCGGTGACAAGTAGCACCCCATGGGGCTTTGCCAATAGGGTTTGATACCGTGCCAGAGTGTCGTCGGAAAACCCCATATCGGAGAGGCTAAGACGAATACTCTCTCGGTCGAGAACCCGCATAACAATGCTCTCACCGTGGACTGTTGGAATCGTGGACACCCGCAGATCTAGCTCGTGGCCCTTTACTCGAGTCATGATGCGACCGTCTTGAGGCAGGCGTCGCTCGGCAATATTCATTCCAGATAACAGTTTTATTCGCGACGCAATCGCTGGTGCAAGATTAGCTCCGGGAGGATCAGGCTGCTCTTGTAAGACGCCGTCTACGCGATAGCGGAGTTGGAGGCCCTCCTCAAAGGGCTCAATGTGAATATCGGATGCGGCAATATCTACGGCGCGATGAATAATTTGATTCACCAGGCGAATAACGGGAGCCTCACTAGCGAGGTCTTTTAAGTGCTCAATAAATTCATCGTCGCTTTGACCAGAAAAGCGATCCCCAAACTCATCGTCCTCAGCATCACCGCCTGACTGATCTCGGGCTTCTAGCGCCTTGGCAATATCTGTCTCAAGGCCAAAGACCACGCTGACGCCTTTGTCTAGAGACATTGCCAGCGCTTTCTTGAGATAGTCGTCCTGAGGCACCGAAGCGGCGAACACCACCGAATCGTCAGTGCGCGAAACGGGCACCACTCCATTAGACAACAAAAAGATTTCCGGAATCTCGGGTAGGCTAACCGGCTCCTCAGGGTAATCTGGGCCCAACAGCACAGGAATATCCAGCTGCTGAGATAGTGCCTGAATCATATCAAGCTCAGACACCAAGCCAAGCTTTATGAGCACCTGCCCAATTCGCTCGCCCATTTCCCGCTGAGCCAGCAAAGCACGATCGATATCTCGTTCCGATACCTTCCCTGCCTCAATGAGTATCTCACCGATCTTTTTCATTGAAACCTCAATTTCGAACGCACTCGCCGATAACCTTGGCGCTGCACAGTTGACTGTGACCACTAATAGTAACGTTTAGGCGTCGCCTATCTATCCCTACCCCCAAATAATACCACTATGGAAGAACCCAGCTGGGGCAGCCTTGATCGTCATCACAGTTTGCGCAAAAGGGACGCAGGCTGCCCAGAGTCCTTGCGTGGAGTGAACCTAGGTGAGGATCTGCCAGCACAACGGCAGATAGCTCGCCTAGTGGCCGTGAGAGACTCTATGCGTCGGGAAATTGGTAGTCAGCAAAAATATCTCGAAGCGTAGTTTTTTGAATTTTACCCGTCGCGGTGTGAGGCATATCCTCGATGAACTGAACGTCATCGGGTATCCACCACTTGGCAATCTTGCCATCAAGGAATGTTTTCAGTGCTTCGGGCTGGAGGTCCGCACCCTCGGCGTTACGAACCACAATCAGCAACGGTCGCTCGCCCCACTTGGGATGCATGCGTCCAATAACAGCCGCCTCTGCGACCTGAGGGTGTCCCGTCGCACAATTTTCCACCTCAATCGACGAAATCCACTCGCCACCTGATTTGATGACATCTTTAGTACGATCAGTGATCGCAACGTAGCCCTCTGGGCTAATAGTGGCTACATCTCCAGTTTCAAACCAACCGGGCTCCGCATGTGCTTCTGAACCCTCCAGCTTGTAGTAGCTGGAGCAGATCCACGGGCCCCGCACCTTGAGCGCACCAAAGGCCACGCCATCTCGAGGCAGGGGGTTGTTGTCATCGTCAGTGATCTTCACCTCAACACCCCAGATAGGTGTGCCAACAGTCATTCGTAGCCGTGTGAATTCCTCATCTGTATGAAGTTCGCGATGAGCTCCCGCAGCGTTGGCAGTGCCCAGCGGGCTCATCTCTGTCATACCCCAAGCGTGGCGTGTATCCACACCGTAGGTATCAAACTCTTCCATAATTGAAAGTGGACATGCGGAGCCACCCACCACAATTTGTTTAAGGGTATCAACGCGCAAGCCCTCGCTGCGCAAGTGATTCAGTAAGTTAAGCCAAACCGTCGGCACACCCGCCGACATCGTAACCCCTTCCTCATTAATGAGCGCTGCTAACGTAGCGCCATCACCCATTTTGTTACCGGGCATCACCATTTTGCACCCTGCAACCGGGCAGGCGTAGGGATTGCCCCAGGCATTGACGTGGAACATCGGCACGATCGGCATCACCACATCACCACCCGACATCCCTAGAGCGTCTGGCATCAACGTCGCATAGGTGTGCAAGACCGTCGAACGATGACTGTAAAGAACACCCTTGGGGTTTCCAGTGGTTCCAGATGTGTAACACAGCGCGCAGGCCGCATTTTCATCGAGCTCTGGCCAAGAAAACTGATCAGACTGCCCCTCGAGCAACGTCTCATAGCAATGCACGTTGGCGAGCTCAGTTTCGGGCATGTTTTCCGGAGTCGCCATAACCACCCAACCCTTAACATTGCTGCACTCGCCTGCCACTTGCTCGATCAGCGGCCAAAAGTCGGGGTCGACAAAGATAAACTGATCGTCGGCGTGATTAATAATGTAAACGATTTGCTCAGGGAACAGTCGTGGGTTAATCGTATGGCAGACATACCCTGAGCAGGCTGCTGCATAATAGGCCTCCAAGTGCCGATAATCGTTCCACGCAAGCGTGGCAATGCGATCGCCCTGCGATAGCCCCCAGCCTGCGATAACGTTGGCCAACTGACGACTGCGAGAAAATGCATCTTTGTAGGTGTAACGATGTCTTGGGTTGTCCCGGGTCACAGACACAATTTCCTTATGTCCGTTGACGCTTTCAGCGTGCTGAATAATGGAAGTGATTGTTAGTGGGACGTCCATCATCAGACCTTGCATAACTTTTTCCTTTTTATTGGTCGCTTTACTATTATCAAAAATGAATGCGAGACCGGGCCAAACCCGCTCTCAGAAAATTTGTCAGAGCGTTGCCGATCGAAAACCCTGGAGGGGATGTACCACCTAACGCCACAGACTTAAATGTGCTGGCCCCAATGCTACCCAAAACCGGTCAGCAAATACTACTTTTGCAGCCATCTTTTAGCGCCACCCAAAAACTGCGGCAATTTACAGGTTGTCAGCCGCCTAGAGCTTGCCATACGTCCTGCTGCACTGAAGCGTTTCCTTCGCTTTGTAATTTAATGAGGTGAGCCAGCATCGACAGCTTTGCCCACTCGTGCAGTGCCGGATCGACATCGTCGTAGACTACTAACACCAGGGCATCAAGATTTGCCGGACCGACCTTGCGTAAACCCGACATCACCTTGTGCTCCCGCATTAGTCGATGCCGTACTAACTTTTCCACTTCACCCCGACAATCTGGAATGACTTCTCCGTGCCCGGGGGCTACCGCTGTTACGTCGTAGTCCAGCAGTTTTCGCAAGGACGCAATGTAAGCCTGCATACTGCCTCCGGGGGGCACAATGACAACCGTGGAGCCATTCATGATGTGGTCACCTGCAAATACCAAGCCCTCTTCCTGAAGCAGGTAACAAAAATGATTGTCGACATGCCCGGGCGTAGCAATCGCGCACAACGCCCAGTCATCACCTTCGATCAAGTCCCCATCACTGAGATCAATGTCAGGTTTAAACGTTAAATCTTGGTGGCGGTCATCGGCAGTCACTGCCCCAATCATTGGCACGTTCAACCGCTGGGCCAAAACCGCTGCCGCTGGCGAGTGGTCAGGGTGCGTATGAGTGCACACTACTTGTGACGCCTTACCCGCGCAGGCATCAACAATGGCCTCTATATGTGAATCAATGGCCGGCCCCGGATCCAGAATAGCCACATTGTCGCCGCTACCAATGAGATACGTATTGGTTCCCGGGCCCGTCATGGGTCCTGGATTCGGCGCTACCAATCGGCGAACGCGATCGGATAAGGTATGAACAACACCAGGGGTCAGCACTCATTCCACCACTTGCGCTATGGGGACCTCAGGATTGACATCGGCATCGTAATTGACGCCGTCAACTTCGAAGCCGAACAACTGCAGAAATTCCTGACGATAGCCATCAAAGTCTGACAATGTTTTGAGGTTGTCGGTATTTATTTGCTCCCAAATTTCAGCCACCTCGGCTTGCACCTCCGGGTTCAGCTCAAGGTTGTCAGCGCGCAAGCGTCCATCAGCATCAGGACCTGCCGCGGTGCCGTAAAGAGAATCTCTAAAGAGTCGATTCACCTGCTCAATACAACCTTCATGCTCTCCCCGTGCCTTCATCACCTTAAACAATATTGCCAAATAAATTGGCATCGCAGGGATAGCCGCCGAGGCCTGAGTTACCACCGCCTTAAGAACCGATACCCGAGCATCGCCACCATGGGCGGCAAGCCGCTCGCGTATATCAACCACCCGCTTGTCGAGATCTTTCTTCGCCGCACCAATGGTGCCGTGCCAATAAATATCCCAGGTTATTTTCTCGCCTATATAGGTGTAAGCCGTGGTTTTTGCGCCCTCAGCCAGAACACCCGCCTCATCAAGCGCTTCGATCCACATCTGCCAGTCTTCACCGCCCATGACGGCAACCGTGTTATCAATTTCATCTTGATTGGCCGCTTCTAAGTGGTACTCCTGAATTTCTTCTTTATCGGTATTGACACCTTTCTGCACCGTATCCGCACCGATAGGCTTCAGCGTCGACGTGTGCACGACGCCAGTTTTTGGATGGGTTCGGCGTGGGGCCGCGAGGCTGTAAACCACGAGATCAATTGCCCCCAAATCTTCTTTTATTAGGTCGATGACTCGGGCTTTAACGTCATCTGAAAACGCATCGCCATTGACACTTTTCGCGTAGAGGCCGGCTTCATCTGCCGCACTGTGAAAGGCTGCCGCGTTATACCAACCGGCAGTACCGGGCTTGCGTTCCGTACCCGGTTTTTCAAAAAAAACCCCTAAGGTTGATGCGCCGGCGCCGAAGGCTGCGGTTATCCGCGAGGCCAATCCGTAACCGGTTGACGCACCCAGAACCAGCACCCGTTTAGGGCCGCCATCAATCATCCCACCTGACTGAACATGACGTATCTGACGGCTAACGTTTTCGCGACAACCTTCGGGGTGCGTCGTGATGCACAAAAATCCGCGGACTCGAGGTTTGATAATCATGGGCGCTCCGAAAGCCTACTAGGCAGCGATAACAACGGTTGCTCTAAAGTTCAGAGTCTAACATGTCACACATCGAGTGAGTCAGCCACCGCCTATAGAATGATCCGTCTCACGTCTGCCAATAACGCTGCCAAGTCAGTTAGGAAGCGTCCGGCGTCTCCCCCATTAACAACACGGTGATCATAGGACAAGGATAGCGGCAAAATTTGCCGTGGCAGAAAGGATTCACCGTCCCAAACTGGCTTTATCTCAGCTCGAGATAGACCCAGAATTGCCACTTCCGGTGTGTTCACAATAGGCGTGAAACCCTCTCCGCCAATACTTCCTAGGCTGCTGATGGTGAAGACACCGCCTTGCATTTGAGCTGGGGTGAGTTTCTTTTCCCGAGCCCGGGTTGCCATATCGCGAATTTCCTCGGCGAGCTGCCAAATGCCTTTTTTGTCGACATCGCGAATAACCGGAACCATCAACCCCGCAGGCGTATCGACGGCCATTCCAATATGACAGTACTGTTTGTACACCAGCTCTTTGCCCCCTGCTGCCAATGATGACTTCATCTTGGGGTGTGCCCCAAGCGCCACTGCGCAGGCTTTTAAGACAAACGGCATTGGAGTGAGTTTATTACCCAGTTGCTCGGCCTCTTTCTTCATCGACTGCCGAAAGGCTTCCAGATCTGTAATGTCCGCCCCTTCAAACTGCGTAACGTGGGGAACATTTAGCCAAGAACGCGACATGTTTGTGGCAGTTATCTGTTCAAGGCGCGACCTCTCTTCAACCGTAACCTCTCCAAACTGGCTAAAGTCGATTTCTGGCACCGCAGGAACACCGGTACTCGTTGAAGGGCCTGCTGTTTTTTGAAGGTTTTTACGCGTGAATGCCTGTAAATCTTCTTTGAGAACTCGTCCACGACGACCAGAGCCCGTGACACTTAATAGATCAATTCCAAACTCTCGCGCCAACTTGCGCACCGCGGGACCCGCATAAACATCTGCCTCAGTTCTTGTCTGAGTCTGTAAAGACCCCTGCTCTTTGCTAACCAATGCGGGCGAGGGTTTAATCTGACTCGCGGTTGCGTCGGCCGATTCAGCCGCAACATTCAGCGATGCCGTAGGTGTTTCGGCAGCTTTTTCTGGAGATTTTTCTGCAGGTCTTTCGGAAGGTTCAGAAGCCGCAGTAACCTCAGCCGCTGTCGGAGGTGACTCACCCGCCGAATTAGCGTCGTCTTGAATTTTTGCTTCAGCAGCCTCGGCCTCCACCACTAAAACCGCATCGCCCTCAGAGAGCGCGTCTCCCAGTGCGACCCTTAACTCTAAAACTTTGCCGGCAACCGTGGACGGTATTTCCATCGACGCCTTGTCAGATTCGACAACAATCAGACTTTGCTCAACTTCAATAACGTCGCCTACAGCAACGAATATCTCGACAACCTCGGCACCTTCAGCACCCCCGATATCAGGGACTATTACGGTAACAGACATCAGTAGACTCCTCGACTTTTAGGCATTGCGCGGATTGATTTTTTCGACATCAATGCCCAGAGCGTCAATCGCCTGAGCCACTACTGAAGCCTGCAAGACACCGTCATCAACCAAAGCTTTGAGCGCTGCGATTGCGATAAAGTCACGACTCACCTCAAAGTGATGCCGCAGATTTTTACGGGTATCACTACGGCCAAATCCATCGGTACCCAATACCGTACAGGAGCCGGGAATAAACTCTCTCAACTGCTCGGCGTAGGCCTTAATATAATCAGTAGCAATAACAGTAGGCCCTTCTCGATCTGCAAGTAGACCCGTTATATAGGGTGTTTTAGGATCATCGGTTGGGTGCAAACGATTCCAGCGCACCGCGTCCGCGCCGTCTCGGGCAAGCTCGTTGATGCTGGTGAGGCTCCAGACATCGGTAGCAACACCGTAGTCTTTCTCCAGTATTTCCGCCGCAGCCTCTACCTCTCGCAGAATTGTGCCAGCGCCCATTAATTGCACTCGAGGCCGATCTGCTGCTGCACCGGTTCTCAGCGCATAGGCACCTTTGACAATGCCGTCCTCGATACCCGCGGGCATGTCCGGATGATGGTAGTTTTCATTCATGGTGGTGATGTAGTAAAAAACATTTTCACCGACTTCGTACATGCGACGCATGCCATCCTGAATAATCACCGCCAATTCGTAGCCATAAGTCGGATCGTAGCTAACGCAGTTGGGAACAGTTGCTGCCATAAGGTGACTATGTCCATCTTGGTGCTGTAAGCCCTCACCATTTAACGTGGTTCGCCCAGAGGTACCGCCAATCAGAAAGCCACGGGCCTGACTATCACCCGCTGCCCATGCCAGATCACCGATGCGCTGAAAGCCAAACATCGAGTAGAAAATGAAAAAGGGCACCATGGGATAGTCAGAGACGCTATAGGATGTCGCGGCAGCTAACCATGCGGAAAAAGCACCCGCCTCGTTGATACCCTCCTCCAGAATTTGCCCGGAGACATCCTCCTTGTAGTACAGAATTCCGCCGGCATCGTGAGGGGTGTATTGTTGACCTACCGATGAGTAAATGCCCATCTGCCGAAACATGCCCTCCATACCAAAAGTACGTGCCTCATCGGGAACAATAGGCACAACACGCTCACCGAGAACCTTGTCTTTGAGCAGCGATGACAAAATGCGAACGAAAGCCATAGTCGTTGATATTTCGCGCTTGCCACTCGACTTGAGCTGGCTGGCAAATGCACTTTTTGCCGGCGCCGGTAAGGATTGCGACTGCGCACGCCGGGCAGGGATGTGGCCGCCTAGCTCGCCCCGCCGTTCTTTCATGTAGCGCATTTCGGGACTGTCAGCAGGAGGTCGATAGAAAGGCACGTCTTTCAGCTCTCGGTCGCTAATTGGAATGCCAAAACGATCCCTGAAGGCTTTTAAGCTGTTGAGATCTAATTTCTTTAACGAATGCGTTTCGTTGCTAGCCTCTCCAGCTTCACTTGTACCGTACCCTTTCACAGTCATTGCCAATATGACCGTTGGGCGGGTGGTCTCTTCGCAGGCCGCTGAATAGGCCGCGTAAACCTTGTAAGGGTCATGGCCACCGCGGTTGAGGCGCATAATCTCGTCATCGCTCAAGTCTTTTACCAACTCAAGGGTCTCAGGGTACTTACCGAAGAAGTGTTCGCGAGTGTAGGCACCGCCGTTGTACTTAAAGTTTTGCAACTCGCCGTCGCAGACCTCGTCCATGCGTCGTTGCAATAAACCTGAGCTATCGCGGTCTAGTAATGGGTCCCATTTTCTACCCCAAATGACCTTGATAACGTTCCAGCCAGCGCCACGAAAAACACCCTCAAGCTCTTGAATAATTTTGCCGTTACCTCGTACCGGACCATCGAGGCGCTGCAGGTTACAGTTGATTACAAAGTGGAGATTTCCCAGCTTCTCTCGGCCTGCGAGAGCAATGGCACCCAGTGATTCTGGTTCATCGCATTCGCCATCCCCCATAAAGCACCAGATTTTTCTGTCGCGATGATCTACCAGCCCTCGGTTTTGTTGGTACTTCATCACGTGGGCCTGATAAATGGCTTGAATTGGACCCAAGCCCATAGAGACCGTGGGAAATTGCCAGTAATTGGGCATTAACCACGGATGGGGGTACGAACTCAGCCCCTGCCCGTCGACTTCCCGACGGAAGTTTTGCAGCTGCGTTTCTGTAATGTGGCCTTCAAGGAAAGATCTTGCATACATGCCCGGTGCGCTATGTCCCTGATAAAAGACGAGGTCGCCAGGATGACCATTTTCAGTGCCGCGGAAAAAGTAGTTCATACCCACGTCATATAGTGTTGCGCTCGAGGAAAAGCTTGAGATGTGCCCCCCCAAGCCTTCGTCATTGTCGTTGGCACGCATCACCATGGCCATGGCATTCCAGCGAATCAAAGAGCGTATGCGGCGCTCCATAAACAAATCGCCAGGCATAGGCCGCTCGTTCGCGGGGGCGATAGTGTTGCGAAATGGCGTCGTAATCGCCAGAGGCAGTGGTACACCGGTATTTTCGGCGTGCTGGGACAGGGCATTGATTAAGGCTTCACCAGCAGCAACACCGCCCTCGCGTACCACCGAGTCGAGGGCATCGAGCCATTCTTGTCGTTCCTGCACATCTAGGAGGGGTTGCTCACTCACTGTCTTTCTCCGATCCGTAAAGCCCTATGCTGAAGCATTTGCAGCCTGACAAGGCGCTGCAGCTCAACAAAAAATAGATGGTTAGATCATTAAATACCAATATAGAACTAACAATCCGAGGAATTTCAGCCATCAAACTACACGAATTTGTTATTTTTTCTATAGAGTTCTATTTTAGAACCATAAAATAAGCGAAAAATGCACGGTTTTGCGATGGCAGCGAGGGGATAGGTCGACCGCCCCACGACGTGGGGCGGCGCGGAAAGCGTCAGCGAGGCTGTACGGGCATACTTTGATGAAACGTCGAAACATCCTCGACAATTTGAGCGCCCTCGATTTCAGCGAAAGGCTCATCGGCAAAAGCAGTACCCTTTAGCTGAACCAAAACCCGTGATGCTGCCTCTGTCATAACGGTCTCCGCATAGTAATCACGAACGGCGTCGAGAGTTACTTGTTCAACAGCTGCAATTAAACGAGTCCGAGTATCAAAGTTATATCGCTCGCGGTTCCAGTCGATCAAAAACGGCCCCGCCTCCTCCCCAAGATTCTTGGGCGGTTGCGTCAGGTCGGTCAGAACACCGGCTTTGATGCTTTCAAACTCTGCCTGTTCCAAGGCTTCCAAATCTGAAGCAAACTCCGCTCGATAGTCGTCAAAGCGCTCCAACATTGCGATGGGAGCTTTAACCGGTGTTTGTATATAAAAACCCACCATGGGGTGATCACCAAGCTGAGTAGCAAACCCACCCGCCGCATATCCCAGCTGCTCTTCAGTTCGCAGTTGATTAAACGCCCGGTTGGACAGGTGCGCGGCCAGCAATTCGCCTTTGGCAACATTCTCGATACTCGCTTTTGGCGCCGCAAACAAATACGCCATACCCAAATCTTCCACTGGAAGGTTCTCTTGATAAACTAGCGTACTGCCTGGCTGTGGCGCATAGGTAGCGGCGCGCGTGTACGTATCGCCAGACCGGTTAGGGAGCACCCGCGCAATGAGATCAGCGAGAGACTGGACGTCTTCTTCACTGTAATTGCCAAAGCGGTAGCCTCGCACGTAAGCAGTGCTGAGCTGCTGTTCAATATGCCCGCTAAGTGCCTCTAAGGTTGCGGCATTCGCCGCTTGAAGCAGGTCTTCCTGATTAAATGCTCCTGTTTGTGTCAACCGGCGTATGGCCGGAAATAACTGTCGAACAGGAAAACCAAACCGCGAATTTTCGAGTCCCCGAGTAAAACGATCGACTGCCTGGATGAACTCCTCCTCTGAGGGCTCTATGCGCAACGCTTCCAGAGATCGCTTAATCAATTCAGGCTGCTTGTCTGTAAAGCCTGAAAAAGTCATTTGAATACCGAAACTTGGAGAGACCGAAGCGTTCATTCCTGCAATTGACGCCTCGGTAAGTAGCGTCGTTTGCTGCTGCCGATAGAGATCGACCCATAGGGCTGACAACACGCCTGCCTCAGGGCCCTTGGTTTGCTCACTGGTGTTGAGCTGCAACTGGGTAAACCCTTTGGGCTGCTCTGGGAATATAGCGCTGCCCTGCAGCCAAAATTCCGCGTTATCTGTAGCGATCACCTTTACCGGCTCACCAGCAGGGTGATCTACCGCGAAGGATTCAGGTAGCAGGGTATTTAACGCGGGCATGGCTAAACCGTTTGCCGATGCTAATGCCACCTGCTCGGTGGACGTGGACAGGGTTAAGGGTTCCACGCTGAACTTACCTGCATAGAAATGCATCTCTTCAGTCGCGGGCTCATCCTTTGAGACGAACCAAACATTCAACCGTTCGGGCGTCAGTTGCGCCATAACACTGGCCACCGCATCAGCATCAAAACCCTCGAACCGATAGGGGGCATCGATAGCATGAAGCGTCGGGTAATTTTGCATCGCTTCGGCCAACTGCGACACATAGGCAAAGTCATTGGTTTTTTCCAAAAACCTGAATCGATTCGCCAAAGACGTCGCAAACTCGCTTGCGAATCTGTCGTCTATACCCTCTGTACGCAATAATTCGATATAGCCCAGCACCATATCAACAATGGTTGAACGCTGCGCCATTCCAGCTTCGGTAAGGTCAATCTGGATGCTAAAGGTGCCATAGTTACCCAAGCCATTGGGGGATGCCATAACGCCAAGGGAGCTCGCCCACCCCAGCTCTTTCAATCGAGCCGCCGGAGTATTAGGCATCTCAGACCCCAAAATATAAGCGAGGTACTGATTGGGCTTCACACGAAACTGATCGTCATTCGCATCGATAAGAAAAACCATCTGCAACATCCGCTGATCTTCAAGCGGCACGTAGTGCACCAGCTTGCCTGCAGCCTCGACCATATCGATTTGGTCAGTCACCACCGGCTCGGCAACCTCTTTATTAGGCACGTCGGCGAAATACTGCCTAGCTAAAGCTTCCATCTGATCTAAATCGCGGTCGCTCACCATTGCCACTTTCATAATATTGCCGGAGTAGTACTTATCGAAAAACTCGACGGTTGCACTATGTAGCGACGATCCCGGCTTATCCGCCAAACTCTCCAAGTTACCAATTAAAAAGCGATTGGCCGCATGGTCTCCCAGAAAACTTCTGCCAAGCTTGAACATACCGAAGTAGTCCATTTCCCGGCGCATGGACCACTCTGCATTGACAGCATTTTTTTCCTTCTCTATGTACTCGGGATCCAACAGAGGGGTTTTGAAAAAATGCGAAAAGCGATCTAGCGCCCCTTCGTAGGCACTGTTTTTAATTTCGAACATGTAGTTTGTGATATCGAGCCAAGTGTAGGCGTTGCGAGAACCCCCGTTTTCGCTCATAAAATTCATGTACGCATCAACCTCAGGAAAAGCCTCAGTCCCCATGAACAACATGTGCTCGAGGTAATGCGCCATACCCTGATAGTCCATGGGATCGAACATGAGACCCACACCTACGCTCAATGCAGCAGCCGACTTTTCTACCTGCGGATCTGAAACCAACAAGACCTCGATACCGTTCGCCAACGACAGTGAGCGATATTCGCGACTATCGTTGGGACTCACAATGACACTGACAGCAGGTGAATCTAGCGACGAATCTGCTATGGCGTCATTAGATTCCTCGCGCTGCGAGCAACCCAGCAGAAAGAAGCCTACCAACAGCCCCGAGATAGTTATTCGTAGATTTATCATAGATAGGTATTTCATGGGTCCCTCCTGGACGCCGTGCAAAATCTCATAGATGAGACCACAAACTAGGTCAGTTGTTCATTTCCGGCGGTCGGCCAAGCGCTAGCAATAGCGCTGACCAAGGTAGCTAGTGGAATCGCGAAAAACACACCCCAGACCCCCCAGACACCTCCGAAGAAGAGCACCGCTATAATAATAGCCACAGGGTGAAGGTTAACCGCTTCGCTAAATAATAATGGAACTAGAACGTTTCCATCGAGTAATTGTATAACGCCGTAAGCTCCTAGAACCCAATAAAAGCTAGGACCAATACCCCATTGAAAAAATGCCACCGCCACCACCGGAATGGTTACTAGAGTTGCACCAATATAGGGAATAATAACCGAGAGGCCGACCAACAAGGCCAGCAGCGCCGCGTAGTTGAGACCCAAAAAGGCAAATGCTATGTAGCTCACCCCCCCAACCAAAATAATTTCAATAACTTTGCCGCGGACGTAATTAGCAAATTGAATGTTCATTTCCGACCAGATCCTGCTGAGCATTGGCCGTTCAGTCGGTAGCAGGGACGTGAACCAATCTAAAATTTGATCGCGATCTTTCAGAAAGAAGAAAACCATCAGTGGCGTCAGCACCATGTAGACAAGCACCGCGAGTAACCCGGGAATACTGCTAAACCCTTTAGTGACCAGCAGCTGCCCTAACCCCGCCATATCACCCTGCACACTGTTCATAGCCAGATTGATTTGCTCCTGACTAACAATCGCGGGATATTTTTCCGGTAAAACCGAGAGGGCTGCACGCCCGCGCTCCACCATAGCAGGCGCTTCACGAGCCAGGCTGACAAGCTGTCGCCAAACTAACGGTAGCAGTCCCAAAACAAAGGCAAAAAACGCACTGGTAAACATCAACGTGGCAATCCATACGCCGATTCGAGTCGATAAACCCCATTTGTAGAGCTGATTAGCAACGCCCTGCATCAAATACGCGAGCACTACTGCAACAAAGATAGGGGTAAAAATATGCCCCACTGCGGCCAGCAGGATTAGGCTGCCCACTAAAATGACCAGTAATAAAACCGACTCCTCTTCACTAAGGTAGCGGTCATACCATTTTCTAAAAATGCTAATCATAGGGCAGCCTTGGTAATACGATGACGGAAACTACCGTCTTTGAGTGCTTGAGATTCAACACCATGTCCCGCTAATCGTTGCAGTGATTGGAAGTCCTTCGTGGAGCCTGGATCGGTAGCAAGCAGTTCTAATACAGCCCCTGGGGCCATATCCCTGAGGCCACGCTTAGCCATGAGCAGTGGCATGGGACACTTTTGCCCTCTTGCGTCGATCTGTTTGTCCGACATGAATTGCATTCCTGATCCTGCTGGTAGCGCATAGTATAGCCACTATCACGTATTTTCCTGTGAACTCTTACTGGACAATACAACCAAACAAGTGGGACTTGCGATAAAGTGCGACCATGAAATTTGCCACACAGTACCTTGCTAAACATTTCAAACGCCATCTCCGATTCGCTGTCACTTGCGGGCTCGGGGGCCTATTGGCGTTGCCATTAGTCGCGGTACCTGCAACCGAGGGGCTCAAAATCCCGAATCTTGGGGAATCGAGCACGAGCCTGTTTTCCGCCGACTATGAGTACAATTTAGGACAATGGTGGCTAAAGTCCTTCCGCCGACAGGCACCAACCCTAGATGACCCTCTGCTTTACAGTTACGTAGAGTCTCTTGTGTTCGATTTGGTCACTCACAGTGACCTTCAGGATCGCAGACTGGAGTTTGTAATCGTTGATAACCCCACTATTAATGCCTTTGCCGTGCCGGGAGGCGTTATCGGGGTGCATACCGGCTTATTTAATTACGCGCAAACAGAAGATGAGTTCGCAACGGTCATGGCCCATGAAATCGCCCACCTGAGCCAAAGGCACTTTTCTCGCGGCGTTGAGCTCGCCCAAAGCCAATCAACAATTAATATAGCGGGCTTGCTGGCCGGTATTTTACTAGCGGCAACGGCTGGAACCGATGCGGGGCTTGCGGCAATGACCGCCACTCAAGCCGCATTGCAAGACGAACAGCTGCGTTACAGTCGCGCAAACGAGGCGGAGGCCGACAGAGTGGGGTTGCGCATATTGTATGACGCTGGAATGGATCCCTACGCAGCTCCCGCGATGTTTGAACGAATGCTAGCCTCTACAAGATACAGCAGTGCAAACCGTATGCCGGAGTTCATGCGCACGCACCCCTTATCCGAAAAACGGATTGCAGATACGCGCAATAGAGCCCGTCAGTATCCAAAACGTATTCGCCCAGTCAGCCTAGACTACCAACTTATGCGCGCCCGAGTCGCCGTGTCTTTGGCAGACACTCCAGAGGAAGCCGTAGCGCAGTTTAAGGGGGAGCTAGAGGGTAATTCTCGGTCTCGAGAAGCCACCATTTACGGCTTGGTACTGGCATTAACTAAAGCCGGTCGTCCTGAAGAAGCCGCACTAGCCCTCGATGGCATCTGGTCAGATCGAGAGCAACGTATCGAATATATTATTGCTGATGCCGAGATCGCATTGGCCAGCGGCAAACCCGAGTTGGCGGCACAAAAACTGCAAGTCCGTTTACAGCTATCTCCCGGCAACCACCCACTAACCATGTCCTATGCCCATGCACTACAACAAAGCCAGCAATCGCATTTGGCCGAAGAGGTGCTGATTGATCAATCACGACTCAAGCCCGGAGACCCAGGGCTTTGGTACTTACTGGCTGAAGTACAGGGTTTGAGCGGTAATATTATTGGACTGCATCAGTCACGAGCAGAATATTTCATTTTGGTTGGCAACTTAGACGCGGCGCAGCGACAACTTGTTTATGCGCTGAAATTGGTGGGAGATGACTTTACCGTTTCGGCACAAATTAATGACCGAATTGGGCAAATTATTGACATGCGCACAGACCTAGACCGCGGCTAACCTCGCTCTAAGCGCGGCCAATGACACCGCTGTTTAGGCTTTCCGCAAATGACAACATGCGATCTAGTGGACGCATAGCTGCCTTGCCCAGTGCCGGATCGATATGAATTTCGTTGTCAGGCCTTTCGAATACTAGCGAAAGGCGCTCGAGATCGTTCATCGCCATCCAAGGACAATTTGCACAGCTTCGGCACGTTGCTCCATTGCCCGCCGTAGGCGCAATGAGAAAGGTTTTTTCGGGCGCTGCCTGCTGCAGCTTGAAAAATATCCCCTGATCAGTTGCAACAATAAAGGTCTCATGGGGCATGGCCTGAGCGGCCTTAATGATTTGAGTAGTAGAACCAACATGGTCTGCCATTTCAATCACCGATGCCGGAGATTCGGGATGAACCAATACAGCAGCCTCTGGGTGTACCTGCTTTAAATCTGCGATACCTCGAGCCTTGAACTCCTCATGCACAATGCAGGCGCCATCCCACATAAGCATATCTGCTCCCGTGGAGCGTCGGACATAGTCGCCCAAATGCCGGTCGGGAGCCCAAATGATTTTCTTATCTTGGGCGGCAAGATGTTCGGCGACATCAAGGGCAATGCTTGAGGTTACGACCCAATCAGCCCTCGCCTTCACAGCCGCAGAGGTATTGGCATAAACCACAACCTCACGATCGGGGTGGCTGTCGCAAAAAGCGGTGAATTCCTCGACAGGACAACCTAAGTCTAATGAACAGGTCGCCTCCATATCAGGCATTAACACCCGCTTATTGGGTGTCAGGATCTTTGCGGTCTCCCCCATAAATTTCACACCTGCAACAATCAAGGTGTCTGCTGGGTGATCGCGACCAAAACGCGCCATTTCTAAAGAATCGGAAACACAGCCTCCGGTGGCCTCGGCAAGAGCCTGTATTTCGGGGGCGGTGTAGTAGTGGGCGACGATTACCGCATTTTCGCGCTGCAACAACTCGCGAATGGCCGCCTCTAGGTTTGCTTGGCGCTCAGGAGATGTTTCCGAACGCTGGTTGCGACTCAGATGCTCTTGAACTTGAACACGAATTTTATTCAGTTGTGATTGGGCAATGGTCATTGCTAGATAACTGGAGACTCTTAGATGGGTAAAGGTTAGCACAACTCCTGTTGTTTGCAGTGGCCCGTAGCACTGACAGTGCTACTATTATTTTTGCCGCCGATACTATTAGAGATCATTTTGACCAACCCCAACAGCAGCAACTCAGCGTTAGATTCACCAGCCACTATCCTTGTCTGCGATGACGACCCAACGGTGAGACTGCTCGCACGAGAGTGCTTGGAGTCTGCGGGCATGGAAGTTCTTGAAGCTGAAAATGGCCAGGAGGCCCTAACGCTATTTAATCAGCACGAGCCTGATTTAGTTTTTCTTGACGTTGATATGCCTAAGCTGAACGGCTTTGAGGTCTGTACTGCAATTCGGAGAACCCCGAGGGGTCAATCTCTACCCATTTTAATTGCGACTGGCGCCAACGATAATCGGTCTATCGACCAGGGGTTTGAGGCCGGCGCCACACAGTACAAAACCAAACCGATTAACTGGGCTCTGCTATCACGGGATGTGAAGTACATGCTTAGGGCCGCTGAGGCATTCGCTGTACTTAAAGCACAGCAAGTACAGCTAAGAACCCTTGCATACTATGACCCTCTGACCTCCCTGCCTAATCGGCGAAGCTTTGTTGACCAACTCAGAGGCAGCTTAGAAGAGACCGCGAATCATCAGCGCGATCTAGGCCTGTTAATGGTAGATCTCGATCATTTTAAGCGGATTCACGACCCCTTGGGCGAAGCGTTAAGTGATAGCTTGCTTACCGTGGTTGCTGCGCGCCTTGAGGAACGATTGAGCATGCATGCGCCTCGAGGTCCCGACCCCCACGAAGCAATTGATCGTAGTGAGCTGGAGGAGATGACGATTGACCTCATGCGTCCCGGTGGTGATGAATTCAATATTATTGTTCGCAACGTTCAGAGCCGTCAGGCACTTTTGGACATCGCCTCTTTAGTTCTGGAAACATTAAATGCACCGCTGATCTTCAGCGATAACCACCTCGTACTCTCGGCCAGCGTCGGTATCGCAATTGCGCCGGAACACGGCTTGGAGCCTGAAGCGATCATTCGAAGAGCCAACATTGCACTGAGTGCGGCAAAGCTCTCTGGCCGCAACCGTTTCCGATTGTATGATGATTCTTTGGCCGACGATGCCGATCGAAAGCTTCGTCTGGAAGCTGATCTTCGCGGCGCACTCGAGAGCCCAGATCAACTGTTTATGGCCTATCAACCTCAGATTGATACCAGTTCAGGCCGAATCTCTGGCGTTGAGGCATTAGTGCGATGGAGCCATCCCGAACTCGGTGCCATTTCGCCGGCACTGTTCGCGCCACTGGCCGAAGGAAGCGGACTTATCAGCCAATTAGGTGATTGGATCTTTAAGCGTGTAGACAGTGACATTCAGAGTTTAAACGATGTTTTACCCTCGTATCTGACGATCAGCATCAACCTATCGCCCTTACAATTTACGCAGGCAAACTTCCTGGAGACACTCAAACTTCGCCTGAGCGAGCTGCAATCAAACAATGAGATTGAACTCGAGCTCACCGAAGGTGTGATCATGTCTGACGCTGACGACAGTTTATTGAAGCTTCACGAATTGCGAAAAGCGGGATTTAGGCTGGCAATTGACGATTTTGGAACGGGCTATTCATCGCTGAGTTATTTGAAAGATTTCCCCGTCAATACACTAAAAATTGATCAAGCCTTTGTCGCCAATTTGGGCAATGAAAGTGGCAACAGTATTGTTCGGGCGATACTTGCACTGGCAGAAGCACTAAACCTCGACGTGGTGGCTGAGGGTGTCGAGACACAGGAACAGGCGCAATTTCTCAAACGGCATCACTGCAACATTCTTCAAGGCTTTCTGTTGGCTAAACCCATCCCTCTAAAGGAGGTGATTGAGATACTTGATGTCGACTTTAGCCACATGTATCGCGTCGACGAATCGTGAGCTCGTTATGAAGCTCCAATCGCGCCTCTTGCTTCTTATTGCCCTGGTATTTTCAGTCAGCATATCCAGCGACAGCACTCTTAGCGCTTCAAAATTCAACCAACCGATACAGGTCTTGATTCAAGGCGAAGACCCAGAAAAATTACGCCAGGCACTACAAGATTTGGGCGGGCTAATCACTCATGAACTACCCATCGTCAGTGGGGTCGGCGGCATTATCGAAGCCACCGAACTCGCCAGCCTGGCTGACACAAAGGGTGTCGATCGAGTAACAGAAGACTTCAACCCACCAAAGCTGCCCGAAACGCGAGACTGTTTACTGTCCGGAGATTTACAAATACAACTGACGCCAAAATCATTACGGTGGCGGGTTTTTAACTTTGATAAAAGCACACGAAACATAAAGTGGCTTAGGGCCACGTGGCCCAGCGTACTGGGTGAAGCGACTTTATCCATTACCCCAGAGCTTTCTCGTTCGCCTGCTATGCGCGGCATTAACGTGACATCCGGAGCACAATCAAATTTGGACTTCATGATACCCCCAGGCCCCTCGCTGGTGGATATTCAGTTTTCAGCTTCACCAGAATCACTGTCACAAAATGACTTTCAAATTTCGCTAGGCCTTGACGACTGCGAAGCAAAACTCATTCCTGCCTACTCGGGACGTGGACAGGATTTTTATTTTCAAAAAGAATCTGGAACAACATTATTGACCCAGGCCGGCCTCACTGGGTCGGGAATTGGCGTTGCCATTATTGATTCTGGACTGTGGGACATACCCGCATTGACGCACAATGCTCTGGGAGAGCTACGCATTGCGACCCACTACAACGCCATTCGCGATCAGATTGATCTAAACCTTCGAGATGAGGGTGGCCACGGATCACACATGGCTAGCATCATTGCCAACAGCCAACGCGTCGCCAATCGAGACCCCGCTCAGTTTCAGGGCTTGGCCCCTAATGCTGTACTTATTCCAGTTACCGCCATTTCACCGCGTGGTGATGGCGACTTCATGGATATCATTCGAGGTATTCAATGGGTCACAAACAACCAAGCACACTTTAATATTAGAGTGCTTAACTTATCGTTAACAGCTACTCCGCGCAGTGAATACTGGGCAGACCCCATGAATCAAGCGGTCATGGAGGCATGGAAAGCGGGCATTGCGGTAGTCGTGGCAGCAGGAAACGACGGACCAGACTGGGGCACTATAGGCTCACCAGGCAACAATCCCTACGTCATTACTGTCGGTGCCTTCACCGACTCTTGGACACCCGGCGATGGACGTGACGACTATATTCCTGATTTTTCATCGCGCGGCCCGACACCCGAGGGTTTCATCAAGCCTGACTTCGTCGCACCCGGCGGTCATATAAGCGGGCTCATACCTCCAGATTCGACCTTGGCCATTGAAAACCCCAACTATTTTTTGACCTCTGGCGAATTTGTCTCCACCGGCAGCTCTCAAGCCGCAGCCGTCGTATCGGGACTCATTGCACTATTACTAGAAATTAAACCTGAGCTCAGCAACGATGACGTCAAGTGCTTGCTCTTAACCAGTGCTCAACCGGCCTTGAGTCGATCTGGGAAGCTCGCCTACAGCCCCTTTATTCAGGGTGCCGGTCGCGTCAATGCATCTCGGGCCCTGACATTAGGTAACACTGATTGCGAGCAAAAAAGGCTTAACGTAAGTGCTGCGTTAGCAGGCACGGAGCGCCTGTACGGACCCGCGGAGCAGCTTGAAGACGGCACCCCTTCCTTACCCAATATGCCGTCTATGGTTGAAGAAGAGACACCCACACTGGGCATGAGTATCGATCGGCGTTGGGGTGTTGCTGCACATCTCGAACGTCTCGATCCCGCGACCGAGCCACCGCAAAAGCCTGAGGTGCCTTTCGACTGGGCGGCGGTCTATCGCGACGAGCAGCAAAAGCTCAATCGGCTAAAAGCCTCTCCATTGAAATAAAGTCCTGCAGTTCATCCCTCTCGTAATGCACCGATCGACTACCCCATTTGGGTCACTCCAAAGCTGTTTACCTTCGCTACGCGTTCGTAATATCCCATAACAAATCAATAAGTCGCATAAAGCGGATAGTACAAACGAAGAAGTTGTAAACCTGCGTAGGAGGTTACAGACCATGAGAGTGATGAAAGCAATCACAAGCTGTGCAGCAGCAGTAATACTCAGCACGAATGCTGCTTACGCCGAGGAAGAACCCCGCGGAGCAATTACTGCTATTAGTCACGTTGCTGCCGGGGTATCTGCGGATACTCCCCACAACGGTTTTCGATGGGCAGAGACTCGTCAAGAATCTGGTCCCGCGGTAAATACACCCACGGCAAGCAGACAGTCGGGCTTCAGGTGGGCATCTCATCCGGGCAACCAATCAAACGGTCAAACAGCTGCTGTTGAAAAAATAGACGAAGTGAATCAGTCGGGCTCTCGTTGGGTTATTCGCAACGACGCTAGCCAAGCAGCTTCTCGTTGGGTTATTCGCAACGACGCTAGCCAAGCAGCTTCTCGCTGGGTTATTCGCAACGACGCTAGCCAAGCAGCTTCTCGATGGGTTATTCGCAACGACGCCAGCCAAGCGGCTTCTCGATGGGTTATTCGCAATGACGCCAGCCAAGCAGCTTCTCGATGGGTTATTCGCAACGACGCCAGCCAAGCAGCTTCTCGTTGGGTTATCCGCAACGACGCTAGCCAGGCAGCTTCTCGCTGGGTTATTCGCAGCGACGCCAGCCAAGC
>Ga0208971_1000620_pt1 | contig 24188 bp, 18 predicted proteins | sample AOAMet1_18_M0_10_2_FD_188229 | JGI IMG/M metagenome (GOLD analysis project Ga0208971, IMG submission 188229) | Ammonia-oxidizing marine microbial communities from Monterey Bay, California, USA - CAN11_18_M0_10 (SPAdes) | ecosystem: Environmental > Aquatic > Marine > Intertidal zone | place... | reverse complement strand
AACTTCGTTCAGTCGCGCGAACAAGGCTTCTTCACCTTCTTCTACGGACTGAAGCCCCAAGACCACTCCGTAGGCCGCCGCAATTCCAATTGCAGGCGCACCACGAACGCGAAGCATTTTGATTGCTTCCCAAACCGTTTCCACATCCTCACACTCGATCCGAACCATTTCCGTCGGAAGCTTCGTCTGATCAATCATGTCAAGGCAACCAGATACGCCGCCCTGCCAGATCATTGTTTCAACTTTTGTCGTCTCGGTCATTTTTATAATCAGTCCTATTGCGAATGTAGGCAGCGTTGCCAACTCATACCTCGGCAAACTGCACCGCAGATTTAGCCGTTAGGCTCGTTTAAGGAGGCCTTGAAATTCGCATTCTTCGTTTCAATTTTGCCAACGAGTTCTTTTTTGAACTTATGGAAGGCAGCTCGCAATTCAGGGTCGCCCGTTGCAAGAATCTGCACGGCAAATAAACCCGCATTGCGTGGACCGCCCATGCCTACCGCCATCGAGGCCACAGGGACATCGCCCGGCATTTGAACCGTTGCCAATAGCGAGTCCATTCCACCAAGGTCTGCAGTAGGTACCGGAATGCCAATGACAGGTAAAACGGTGTGAGCCGCAACGACACCCGCCAGGTGGGCTGCACCGCCGGCCGCGGCGATAATGACTCCGATGCCTCGCTCTTCGGCGCTGGTTGCATAATCTGCAACTGCGTGAGGTGTGCGATGTGCGCTCATCACATTGACTTCAAATTCGATACCGAATTCTTCAAGTGCGACGGCGACTTTCTTAATTTTTGGCCAGTCACTGTCACTGCCCATCAAAATACCAACTCTTGGAGTTCCCATCTTTTCTCTCGCCTGTAATTGTTGAAATTAAGCCTTTTTCAAAAAATACAGTTTATCGAGTTCCGGCGAGATGTTAAGTCCGTCCGAAGACCAAATGATCGAGAAAGCAGGATCCTCGACAAAAATGAAACTACCGAAGCGATTCTTCAATTGACTCATTTGGATCGGATGAAGATCTTTTTTCAAGAACCATTCGAATTGGAACCTCGCCAAATTCGAGTGAATCCCGCAGAACCCCGAGGAGGTATCTACGATATGTCTTTGAAAAGGCATCGGGATTGTTGCATTTCAACATTATCGTTGGGGGTTCGATTCCAATTTGTGCAGCGTAGTAAATCTTCGGTCGTTTTTTATTAGACGCCATGGGCGGCGGATGCTTTATTAAAGCTTCCTTAACAATCCGGTTGAGTTTAGGCGTGCCGACCCTTGCCCGCGATTGCTTAAAAAGCATTTGGGCATGATTCATTAAACGCTTACAGTTTTGCCCTGTCTGACCGGTTACAAACGCAATCGGGGCATTCCACAGCGTCGAAAAATTGTCGTGGATATAGTCCGCCCAACGCTCCGTCGCCATATGCTCAGCCATTAAGTCCCATTTGTTGACAACAAAAACGACCGGCTTGTAAGCCGCTTCAATGTAGCTGCACAACTGGCGATCAACCTTGCTGATACGCTTGCTGCAATCAAACATCATCAGAATGACGTCGGCATGACGGATGGTGCGGTGCGCCCGGTGGGTTCCATACCAATCAATATCAGTCCGCACACTCTTCCCGCGTCTTAATCCGGGCGTGTCGATTGCAACCATTGTCTTTCCGTCCAACTCAAACCGCACATCGACACTATCCCGCGTTGTTCCCGCAACCTCACTAACAATCATTCGCTCGGACTGCACCAAGCTGTTAACGAAAGTACTCTTCCCAACGTTACGCCGTCCGACCAGTGCGAACTTCATTTCAGGGCGACGAGTTTCTCGTTTGTCGACTTCTTCCTGCGTCGGCAGTTGCTTCATAATCTCAGCAACTAAGTCTTTTTTGTGACGATTATTTTTAGCACTGCAGCAAACCGGTTTCCCGAACCCGAGAGAGAAAAAATCATTCGCCTCTAATTCCCAATTATCGCCATCGCATTTGTTAGCAACGATTAGAACGGGCTTGTCTAACCCTCGCAGCCGCCGGGTGACTTTTTCATCCAACGCAACCTTCCCGTCGCGAACGTCAACAACGAACATCAGCAAATCGGCTCCTTGAATTCCGATCTCAATTTGTGCCTCAATCTCTTCATCGAGGTGGTCAACGTCACTAATACCGATTCCGCCCGTGTCGACGATTTCGAAATAGCGTCCGTCCTCTTCCAACATGAATGTCATGCGATCGCGAGTTACCCCCGCCATATCGTCGACAATGGCCAAGCGGCGGCCGGCCAGCCAATTGAAGATGCTGGACTTGCCCACATTCGGGCGACCAATGATTGAAACTTGAGGAAGTGCCATGGATTGCTCAGGGTTGCTCAGACGAAATCGCCTGTACAGGAAAAATAATGAACAGTGAAGATTAGTCCGGGTTTGCCTTAAGGAAGAAGACTCAAGAAACGCAAACTTCGAGTTGCGACCACAAAAACAGGTGGAATCGCTTTATTTTTTCGACAAATCGCAAAAACAAGCCTCAATCTCCGGAGGCCACTTTTCATCTGACCTGTGATTCTTTCCAATAATGGCTGTTTGTCAATTGTTAAAGCAGATTCAAACGGTCAATCAATGCCAGAAGTTGGAAATCTTTCTAATAATCAGGGTGAAACCGCCGGTTCACCACTCAATGAGGCCCAACTGGCGAAACTGTTGGGGCAACACCTATTAAGCCTGCAGGCCGCTGGATTAACGCACATACCCAAAAGAACCGGCGAATCGACTCTCGATTTGCAACAACTTCTTGCCAACGCTGAATCTGACGCTCTCCCGTTAGCTGAAGCAACTGCAGCCCCGGCCGATTCCACCGACAAAAATTATTCGCCTTCCAATCCAAATCATTCGGCAAGCGAAATCAAGGAGGCGCCGCGTCCAAATTACAGCGAGACAACAGCCACAAATAAGCCGGCAGCTGCACCAACCATCAACCCTGCAAATTTTGACGTTTCTCAACGCCTGACGACACCTCAACGTGAGGAAGCTTTGCAAATTCTTCAAACTGAAATTTCAAAGTGCACGCGTTGCGACGATTTAGCCAAAATGCGAACTCAAACGGTTTTCGGCGTCGGTTCGCCAAATGCAAGACTCGTCTTCGTTGGCGAAGCTCCCGGGGCTGATGAAGATCGAATTGGGGAACCATTTGTCGGCGAAGCAGGAAAGCTACTCGATAAAATCCTCACAGCCTGCAAATTGCAACGAGAAAATATTTTCATTTTAAACACAATCAAGTGTCGCCCTCCCGGAAATCGCAATCCCTCACAAGACGAACTTGCTAATTGTTGGGGTTATGCCGAGCGCCAACTCGATATCATTCAACCGGAATTCATCTGTTGCCTTGGATCTGTGGCCGCCCGAACCCTGCTAAAAACGACACAATCGTTGGGAAAGCTAAGAAAACAGTTCCATTCGTACCGGGGCAGTCGGGTCCTCGTGACCTATCATCCGGCTTATTTGCTTAGAACGCCTTCTGCCAAACGACACGTTTGGGAGGACATGAAGATGCTGATGAAAGAAATGGGTGTGGAGTTGTCGAACTAGCCAGAAGGAAAGATAGCGTTGTTGCGATGGAATTTACGCTTGGCAAAGCCAAACGTGGGCTCCAACTTCCGGATTGGGTGCGAAAGGTGTCTTACACGACAGCGACCATTCGGAAAAACCGTTATTTCCTGCGTCTTGACTCGATTTGAGCACGAAGCCTTGCCAAAAGGTTTGATTTTCTTGCTAAATTCGCAATACGCAACTAATATTAGACTGAACAAAAATTAGGCTTTAGGCAATCTAGCAAACTTAATCCGGCTGGATTCCACAGATAAAATCAGGCAACTGATTGGAGAACCAAATGCTTGGTCGTTACGTGAGAAATTGTGCAATTCTATTCGCCGCATTCAGTATGGTGCTGGCCTTCCAATCATCCGTGATGGCTCAGGGTGCCAATGGCGGCGGTAACGGAGGTGGCAACGGAGGCGGTAACCAAGGCGGCAATGGCCCTGGAACGGGTGGTATCGAGATCGATGCCAACGGCGTCCTCATGAACCGGATGACCAAGGGCGATGCAGCACTGCTCAGTCGTGCTCGCTACGAAGCAGCCAAAGCTTCCGTCAACAAAGATCTTCAAAAGTCTTCTAAGCTAAGAAAGATCTCTCTGACTCGTCTCGAGAAAGAGGTTGAGAAACTTGTCAACGCTGGCCAAACGGTTCCTCCGGACATGAAGTATCTCGCGGGCATGACGAAAATCAGCCACGTGTTCTTCTATCCAGAATCAAAAGACATCGTGATCGCCGGTCCAGCAGAAGGTTACTTCATCAACGCCGATAACCGCGTCGTTGGAATGAAGTCAGGACTGGCAACACTGCAACTGCAGGATCTGATCGTTGCACTCCGCTGCTTTGACGCAGAAGGAAATCAAACGCCAATCATTTCATGCTCAATCGATCCGACTCAGGAAGGTCTTGCTAATTTCCGCGACACCTACACTCGAATCGCGAAAAGCGGAAACTTCCGTCGCGGCATGGAAAACCAAGTCGTTAACGCTTACAAGCAATCGCTTGGCATGCAGCAAATTACCGTCAACGGCGTTTCAACGAAAACGAATTTTGCTCGGGTCATGGTTGAAGCAGATTACCAAATGAAACTAATGGGCATTGGCCTGAAAGCTCCACCAGCAGGCGTTAAAATCACCAGCTTCATCGAAAAGGCATCTCCAACTTCAGTCGCCAAGAGCTCACTCCAGCGTTGGTTCTTCCAACCTGAGTACGACTGTGTCGCAGTCAACGCCGACCGAACGGCAATGGAGTTAGTCGGAAACCGAGTCAAACTAGTTGGCGAAGACGAGAGTGTTGCCGCCGGCGGAGTGCGGAAGCGAACCGGAGGCGTGAACCGAGCCAGCATGGCCTTCTGTAATTCATTCACTCGCAATTACACACAAATGGAAAAGAAGGATGCTCTTTGGGGCGAACTTCGAAACGTGATCGACCTTTCCGTTGTCGCAGCGTTCATCCAGAAAATGGATCTTTACAGCCAGGCAAACTGGAACCTAGGTGTCTTCGGCGATGAGTCAAAACTGCCCGTAGAAACCCTCAGTTCACCAACAATGGTTGCACCAGTTGCCAACGCCGTCTGGAAGGGGAATTACTTCATGTCTCCAATCGCCGGTGGAATTAATATCCAACCCCGAATTGCCTTGAACTCAGACCGAATTCAAGCCGATGAGGATGGCTCGATTGAGAAGGTTAAGAGCCAAATTGATCTTTCGAAATTGGCCGATGGCCAGTGGTGGTGGGACTAACCCCAGAGAGTTAGCGACTTCCAAGAGAAAACACTAAGGCGGCCCACTGGGTCGCCTTTTTTATTTGCACGAAAATCGAATCTGCACCACAGATAGCCGCCGGCTACCGCGCCAAGAATGCGATGTAAAAAAATCACCCATTAAGTGGCCATTTGCGGCAAAAACTTCTGCGACAGTCGCCTTCATTTGCATTTTTTTTAAGTTCCTTCCAAATAAGATGGACTTGCAACGAATAAAAATCGTTATCTAATCATAACACCGACATCGAATTCCCGTTTTTCACTCAGTCTGGCAACTGCACTCAGCAATGATCAAGATTCGTGGCTCCAAAGACTCGACAACAGCGCTGATGGCTTACCCAGCGTTTGGTTACCCGAGTGGTGCCTATTGGCGAATCCATGTTTCGGGAGTTATCTCGCAAAACCCCGCAGTTTTTAGCATGCGGCAACGAATGATGATTCGGATGCTTGGCGGAGTCATGCAAGCCACTCCTGATCAAATGCAGGGTGAGATGTTCCAAGAGCGGATAAAACCGTTCATGGCAGAAGGCGACCACCGCCAACCAATCCTTGTTACATTCAATGGAAAGAAGTACTGCCTGAAAAAGAGGACCCGTCGAAATGGCCATTTCGATGATTCGTTTGTAATCGACCGAGACGAAGTCGATTCCGTTGCGACCTCGGTCGGCGGTACGCCGCAAATTAAACTGTTAATCTCAACTGAAAACCAAACCAATCAGCCGGTTGAGTGTGTTGCCAAGCTTTACCCGACCCGTGGCATCAGCGTCGTTTCTGACATCGATGACACGATTAAAGATTCGATGGTAATTGATCGCCGGGAACTTCTGGTTAACACTTTTCTGCGAGAATTTCGCAGCGTCGATGGAATGTCTGACGTTTACCGACAATGGGAAGCCAACGGTGCCGGGTTTCATTACGTTTCCTCCAGTCCCTGGCAGTTGTTCCAATCATTGCAACAAATGCACTCGATTCACGACTTTCCCAACGGCACGATGCACCTCCGGAATTTTCGCCTTCGCGACCAGCTATTAAAGCGAATCATTTTACGGCGAAAGGGAAAAGCCTCGGAAATTAAGCGGTTGATGGAATATATGCCCGACCGCGATTTTATTCTTGTTGGCGACTCGGGAGAGAAAGACCCTAAGATCTACCTGAAAATGGCCCGCCATTTTGGCGACAGAGTCAAGGGCGTCTTCATTCGAGAGATTGCAGAAAGACCTCTAGAAACCGACCTTTTTCGCAAACTCCAAGCTTCAACCGCCGCTGGAAACTGCAAAAAGTTCTCAACCGCAAAAGAATTAGCCAAACTCTCCTCAGAAATCTTCGTTCAATGACGATGGTAGAGGGGTGACTTCGCAATCATGGATGGCTAATCGACTCGGAAAAAACCGAGATTAGCACTTGTCAAACCCTCCACGATTCGCGATATTTCAACGCTTAATCGGAGTCTCGCCTCGTGCGTTGCGGGGAGTGATGGCTACGTTCTTGTGTTTGTTTGCCAAAACATGCACAGGAAAAGTTCACCAATTGAAGCAATGGAGCTCATTGAAGATGGCACGTTATTCTGGCCCAAAGGGCCGCGTCAACCGACGCCTACAATCGCTTATTTACGAAACATCCGGTGCCGCAAAGGCCTTGGAGAAGAGGGGCAATCAGCCTCCCGGGATGCACACCCGTTTCCGCCGCCCATCCAACTACGGTATGGCGTTGATGGAAAAACAAAAGATCAAGCATTATTACGGCCTCGGTGAGAGGCAATTGCGTAGATACTTTGGAAAAGCGACTCGCCAAAAAGGAAACACTGGTGAAAACCTACTTCTTCTTTGCGAACAGCGATTGGACAACGTAATTCGACGGGTTGGCCTTGCCAAAACGCGTTCGCAAGCACGGCAAGGTGTTGCTCACGGCCACTTCCGCGTCAACGGCATCAAAGTGGATCGTCCGTCTTACTTACTTCGCCCAGGTGACATCATCACCGTTCGCCCACGCCAAAACATCCTCAAGATGTATCAAGCGATTCGCGAGCAAGGCGTTGAAGGCGAAGGCTGCGAGTGGGTCTCATTTGATTCAGACACACTGACCGCTAACGTTCAGGGCATGCCATCGGGAAGCGACATTAGCCTTCCGGTAGATGCGAACACCGTGGTCGAATTCTTGTCTCGATAGATAATCTAAGACAATTGAAACCTAATGGCGCGGCTCAGTCCGCGCCATTTTTAGGCGCGGTGCTCAAACTACGGGCACCGCCTTTCGATACCCCATCCAACTTGTGAATGATGGGGGCCCATTATACGTTTCCATTTCGTGGAGCTTTTCAATGCAGACGCAACTCGTTGTTATCGGTGGTGGACCCGGCGGCTATGCCGCAGCATTCTTGGCAGCAGACGAAGGCATGGATGTTGTTCTAGTCGAAGCGGAAGGTCGACTCGGAGGAACATGCCTACTTCGCGGTTGTATACCCTCAAAAGCCCTCCTTCATGTCGCAAGAGTCGTTTCAGAAACCCAGGAAATGGAACATGACTGGGGTGTATCTTTTGGAACTCCCACCATTGAAATTGATAAATTACGCGAACGTAAGAATAAGGTCATCGACACTCTTTCGGGTGGACTCGGTGGACTTGCTAAAAAACGCAAGGTCACGATTGTCAAAGCGTTTGCCAAATTTGAATCTGCAAACACGCTCTGCCTCGAAGGGGACGATCCGTCGATTCCCGAGGGTGGAAAAATTCATTTTGAAAATGCAATCATCGCTACTGGCAGCACCCCGGCATTCCCGGGTGCTTTCAACATCGGCTCCGACCGAGTCATGGACTCCACCGGTGCACTGGAACTCAAAGATATCCCAGAAACAATGCTGGTAATCGGCGGCGGGTATATCGGACTTGAGATGGGAACTGTGTACGCCAACATGGGCACCAAAGTAAGTGTCGTGGAACTCCAGGATGGATTACTCATGGGGGCAGATCGCGATCTCGTGCGACCGCTCGCCAAGAGACTAAAATCGCTATTCGAAGACCGCATTTTCCTGAATACCAAAGTCGGCAGCGTCTCAAAATCTGGGGATGACAAGGTCGAAGTCACGTTTGAGGGGCCAGCAAAATTTGGCTCTGAAAAATATGACCGCGTTCTCATTTCAGTTGGAAGATCCCCGAGTACAAGAAACATCGGACTCGAAAATTTACCCGGGATAAAAACGGACCAACGGGGCTTCATTGCTCACAATGACAATCTACAAACCGGCGAAAAGAATATATACGTAATCGGTGATGCTGCCGGCGAACCCATGTTGGCTCACAAAGCGAACCACGAAGGTCGACACGCGGTCGAGGTCATCCTTGGACACGCCACAACGTTCGACAAACGGGCAATTCCAGCCGTCGTTTTCACCGACCCTGAGATTGCCTGGGCCGGACTCACCGCAGAGGAGGCCAAAAGAGATGGAGTCTCCCACCAAGTCGTTGCTTACCCATGGGCAGCCAGTGGCCGTGCACAGGCGCTCGGACGCACCGAGGGAATGACAAAATGGATTGTCGACCCTGAAACAGAAAGAATTCTTGGATGCGGAATTGTCGGCCCCAATGCAGGCGAGCTAATTGCAGAGGCGGCTTTGGCGATCGAAATGGGGTGCGTTGTACGAGATATCGCCGAGACGGTTCATGCCCATCCAACGCTCGGAGAGACCATGATGAATGCGGCGGAAGTCTTTTATGGGACAGCAACCGAGATTTACAAACCTAAGAAAAAAGCCACCAAGTAACACTTCTGCTTGCGGTAAATGACGAGGATAAAATCGAGTAATTTAGGGAGGTTAGTAATCCGATTAGCCTTCAAAAGACTGCGGCGGCAACTGGCTCAGCTAACCAGCAAGACTGAAGTTTTATCTTCGAAAAGTTTGCAATCGCTTAGATTGAACGGTATTTCTATTTGTTAAAGGATAGAATGAAACCGGTAGGCTAGTCTTGTTACTGGGAATTCAGCCCCTTCAAAAATGAAAATGCGAAACAAAAAATGGCTGGTTAATTAAGGGAGAAACTCCACATGCGCACGGAAATCCAGATTCTATTGATTGGAATCGGCGGCGCTCTTGGGGCGATTTCTCGATTTGGTATTGCGGAGGTTTCGAAACGATTTTTCCCGGAATCACTACCCTTTGGGACTCTTATCGCCAACCTCATCGGCTGCTTTTTAATCGGATTGATTATCGGAAGCGGTCATTCTGAGAAAAGCGAATCGATTCGGTTAGGATTCGGAATTGGCTTTCTGGGAGCCTTGACGACGTTTTCAACTTTTGGCGCCGAGACGATTGGACACGTTACTGAAGGCAACCTACTGATCGCTTTTGGAAATATCTCCGTCAACGTGTTGCTTGGATTGGTTTTTGTATTCCTGGGGATTCTTGCGGGCAGGAAAATGGCTTAACGCGGAAGCCGTTTAATCGCATGATCCTCTAGAATGTCTCAAAAGACAGAAAACCCTACCATCCAACGCCGTTCCTTTGACTCCTTCGTTGACCTTATCTAATGCAAGATTTAGACTTAGTGATAAATTCGGCTTAACAGAACTCCATTGAGTCCGAAGCTGCCCGAAAGAAAAGTTGATTCATGGACCCTTTACATTTTTGCATCGCCGTCGCCCCCTTGGCAGTCTATCTGTTTTTATTGGGTGTGCTTAATTTAAAAGGGTTCCCCTTCGTGACGACTGGATCACGGGACGGCGCTGCTCTAGCGATCGGAATGGTCGGGTTTGTCATCATTGGACCAATGGAATTATTCTTTCCAGAAGGCGCCGCGAGTCGCTTTGGTGCTTGGGTTTGGATCATGCTGATCATCTTTTACGCACTCTGTATTTCGCTCGTCGTTCTGCTAATGAGGTCGAGGATTGTGATTTACAACGTGACCCAGGAACAGCTACGCCCCTTGCTTACCAGTGTGGCCATGAAACTCGACCGTGGTAGTCGCTGGAGTGGCGACAGTCTTTTCCTTCCTGAGAAACAGGTTCATTTGCACATTGAAACCAACGACTGGTTGCGGAACGTCCAATTAACGGCCGGTGGCAACCACCAAAGCTATGAAGGCTGGGAAGCGCTCGAAAAAGAACTTTACAAAGCCCTCAAAAAAATGCCAGTCGGCCCCAACATGGCCGGCATACCGCTACTCTTGATTTCCGCTGGGTTAGCGATCACCTCGGCAGTTTGGATGCTCAGCGACCAAGCCGCTGTGGCTCAGGCTCTTCAAGATCTACTGCGCAAGTAAAACCTGCTGGGCGCCCGAAATCAACGCGTTCCCTGATTTCTCTCGCCCTTGAGCATGCTTCGCAAAACAGGCTCGTAGGCGTCGGCGTAGCGAACCATCCCCAAATCACTAGGATGCGATCCATCCGTTGCTCCCTCTCCGTCACTCCCCAACAGTTTTTGACCGTCTAGGTAAAAAATATTGTTTTCACCGGCAGCCAACAAAGACTGATAGGCAGCCTCGAGACTTGCTCGATTCTGTTGATGAAAATCTTTTGAGCGCTGATAGAAAACTGAGTTTGTCATGGCTCGATCTTCCACTAGCAAAATAGGGATCTCCGGGTGGTATTTACGCAACCGCTTAACGAACGGTACGGCTCGTTCACTGACAAGCTTACCATTCATATTAGGCAGGCAATCGACCGCGATCACTGACGGGTCAAGCTCCCCAATTAAATCCGCAACCGGCAATTCCATTTTACCGTTCCCGGAAAACCCAAGATTGACCACAGGGCGGTTCAAGCGGCGCCCCAAAATACTCGAAATACTCATTCCTGGCCGAGACGCGCAAGCGCCATGCATTATCGAAGTCCCGTAAAACACAATTGGTTTTTTACGAGCCAACATTGGCTTTAATTTCGCACTTTTCTCGATTCCAATTTCAAGCTTTTCGACCCCGTTGTAGAGAGGGAAATAGAGTGCGAACTCTCGGGACTCCGGTTCGGAATTGGAACTGGACAACGAATCAATGCCGTTAGCGAGAGTTGCCTCGACACTTGTTTTTGTCGGCCGCGACACATTTACCCACCGCAAATCGCCTCCCTCTGTTCTGGCATACAAATCAACCCCGCTTACGCCGGTTGCAGGCATGTGATTCATGGCCAGTCTAGGCGAAGACAACTGATATCGTACTTTTACCACCGGTGAATCAGTCGCAAACCGAGCGACCATGCCGGCAGAGTGGCGACTTAAATCCCACACCGCCTTGCGCAAACTAGCTTCTGCCTTTGCCGGAAAACGGTCGAACGGCTTCGCAGTCTCTCGGTAGGCTCTACCTTCCACTTCCCAGTTGACAACATCGAACCAAGCCGTCGAACCATCGATCTCTGGCTCATCCATCTGGCGCGGTCGCAGAGTTTGATCTCCAGAAACCGATTGCCCAAGCGTTCCTAAGCCAAGCAGGGCGGTTGACTGCAGCGTCCACTTGATTGCAACTCTTCGACTAATTTTTGTCATCACTTAATCCAAACTCCAAAATTCGATTTACTGCGTAAAAAACACCGCTGGCGAGTGGCACCAGCGATGCGAGCACCGTCTTAAAACGATCAGGCGAACCGTTGGGATTAAGCCAGATAGATTAATTATTTCAAAACTACGAATCAGGGAACCGCTCGCTGTTTTTCCAACCGCAACGTCTCCGCTAATTCAAGCAAATTATAACAGCTTTCAATCCGATAATGACACTGGATGGCTCTGTTTACATTTTAAACAGATCCAACGAAGGAACGCAGGTTGGCATGGATAGCCGCGGAAACTGGCACCGCTTTGATTGCCGGAAACCGATTGGTTTGACAGATGTCTGAAGAACGAAAGATTCGCAACGATATACTCGCCGTTGGCTTGCTCGCAGCCATCGTTTTTCTCGTTGCTGCGCTGGCGACTTTTGATCCAGCCGACCCGGCATTTAGCGCGTCCCCCCTGCTCAACCAGGTATATCAGCCCGACCAACTCTACTACCCTGCCAACACGTCTTTTGCCAATGCTTGCGGCCCCATTGGTGCGTGGACAGCGGACATGCTGGTCAACACCGTTGGCATCGGTGCCTACTTTTTAGTTATCGGCCTGATCGCGATGGAACTCGCGCTTTTCAAACGCCAGGCCATTGAATCACCGTGGATCAAAACGACCGGCTGGACGCTAAGCCTAATGGCGCTCACGACACTGGCGAGCATTGCGCTTCCCGACCGAATGATGAGCCCGCTCATCGGTCCCGGGGGATATCTCGGCGCAATGGGCCGGGGAATTCTTGGAAGTTATCTGGGGTTAGGTGGCAGCCTGATCATTACCTCAATGTTCCTTGTCACTGGCATGATGATGTGGACCGAGTACATGGTATTTCGGGCTGGGCGTCTCGTCTTCACTCCTGCTATCTTGGCAGCGTCTAGGGTTCTTCCGTTCGGGCTCGTTCACAACCTGCTGACTTGGTTTAACGGAACTACCACAACATTGGTTGATCAGGCCGAGATTTCAGAACAAGACGCTGAGCAGTTCGAGGATAGCGATGCCCCTCGCACAATCCGATTTAGAACTCGGGAATTCGAGGGAACTGAAGAGTCTGAAGAAGCACACGAGGCGGCTGACGGCAGCTACACCGAAGAGGACGACGTCGAATACGAAGACGATGACAGCGAATACGAAATTGCTGCTGAACAGGAAGAAGAGCCAACCACAATTAAGATTAGCTCGATTTCTGATACCGACGAATCGTTAGAGGATTCCGAAGAAGCTCAAGAGCTGGAAGAACCAGTCGCAGTCGCTCCGCTGGTTCCCAAACCGCACTTTAAGATGCCTCGGCAAAAACCGCAGAAGGAGCCGACTGAGCGCGAACTGGTCATCAGCCAGATTAACGAATCGACTTCTGCGGAAGAAATGTCCGATTACGAACTCCCTCAGCTTGAGATGCTTGAGCGGAGCAACGCGGTGCCGTTCGAGCGTCAAAAGCGAGACGCCCTCAAGAAGGCTGAGATTCTCGAGAAAACGTGCAAACAGTTTGGCTATGATGTCCGGGTTGTTGAAATTGAAACGGGTCCCGTTATCTCACAATACGAAATCGAACTCGCTCCCGGTCTGAGGCTCAACAAAATTACCTCGCTGGCCGATGACCTAGCGATCGCAATGCGTGTCCCGAGCGTCAGAATCGTCGCGCCCATCCCTGGCAAAAACTCCGTCGGTGTCGAAGTCCCCAATGAAAACCGACAAGTGGTGCGCCTCCGCCAAGTCATGGAACAAAGCGAAAAAGAAATTGAATCGATGAAGATTCCGCTGTTCCTCGGAGCCGATGCCGTCGGCGCACCTTTGGTGGCAGACCTCGCGGCGTTGCCACACTTACTGATCGCTGGACGTACCGGTACAGGTAAGTCCGTATGCCTTAACGCCATCATCTCCTCTATCTTGATGACTCGTCGCCCTGACGAAGTTCGAATGCTATTAATTGACCCCAAAATGGTCGAATTGAGTGGTTATGGGAGATTGCCACACTTAATGCATCCAGTCGTCACCGACATGCGGAAAGCCGAGGCAATTTTGGCTTGGGCCTGCGAGAAAATGGATGAGCGTTACACGCTTCTTGCCAAGGCCGGTGTCCGCCACGTTACCAGTTACAACGAACTTGGCGAAGAAGAACTGATGGAGCGGATGCAGCCCGAATCGGCTGAAGAAAAGGACGCGATCCCTATCAACATGCCGTTTATCGTGATCGTGGCGGACGAGATGGCAGACCTGATGATGACGGCGGGCAAAGAGGTCGAGCAGCACATTATTCGAATTGCTCAAAAGAGTCGTGCTGTCGGAATTCACTTAATTCTGGCAACCCAGAAGCCGACCGTCGATGTCATTACTGGACTCATTAAGTCAAACTTGCCTGCTAGGATTGCTTTCCAGGTCGCGTCAAAAACTGACAGCCGCGTTGTCCTTGACGACAATGGAGCCGATAAATTGCTGGGAATGGGTGACATGCTCTTCCTCGGTAAAGGGACTAGCAACTTACTTCGTGGCCAGGGAACCTACCTTAGCGATCCAGAAATCAATTCCATTACGGATTGCGTCAGCACCGGAGAGCAGAACTTCGTCAACGAACTGGTTAATATTAAAATTAAATCAGAGGACGAAGAAGGGGATGACGATACCCCGAAGAAATTGGAAAACCGGGACGAGCTTTACGAGCAGGCGATCTCGATCGTGGTTCAAGAGCAACGCGGTAGCTGCTCGCTCCTCCAGCGAGCGATGGGGATCGGCTATGGAAGAGCCGCGCGACTCATCGACTTCATGGCAGAGGACGGTTATGTAGGCCCTTACAATGGCTCCAAAGCCCGTGAGGTCATGATGACCGAAGATCAATGGGCGAACATTCAGGCTGGCGACCCGAACCCCGTCAATGACGAGGACTGGGTCGAAGAAACTCCTGAAGCTGAGGACAAAAAGGTCGAACTGAAACCGAAGAAATTGGAGCGTATTGAGCCTGGGCAAACTTCGATTCTAGCCGCCAACGTTTCGTTCTCTCCGAAGCGAAAAAAGAAACCGATCGAAGAAATTCCCGAGGAAGAAGAAGAGGAAGTCGAATTTGAAGTCGTAGACGAAATGGATTCGGAAGATGACGACCACGACGACGAAGCCCACGACGACGAAGAGTACGACGACATCGACTACGAAGAGGACGAAGAAGAAGAGGAGTATGAAGAGTACGAAGAAGACGACGAGGATTACGAAGACGTAGAGGACTAACTGGTCTCATCCGCCTGCTCGGCATCTTCTAGCGATGCCGAGTTTGGCGTTAATGGAGAGGACTGAACGTCAGATTCGTCCTCCGAATTGCCCTCGGCCTTCGCCTGAGCCACCGCCTCTTCTCGCTGCTTCAAAAACGCTTCAATCATCGCTTTTTGTGACCGTGGATCAGGCGTGGCAATCTGTTGCAAGCCAACCAGAAAAAGATCAAAGAAAGCGATCACCAGAATTGCGAGCAGTAACCCCAGGATCATCATTATAAAAACGGTGAAGACTCGGGGTTCATTCACCCAATTCAGTGCCGACAACATAAAACCAGTTGATGTAATCATCGCGCTGATCGCCGAGCGTCGCCGATATTTCCGAATCTCAAACGCAAAAATACGTTTATTCTTAGCGTCCGAGAGGACCTCATTGAGATGCCGCCGGTGATTTAAGAAAAGGAACAAGCCCGAGGCAATGGCAACAATGCCCAGCATCAAAGAAAAACCTTTGATGCCCTCAAATGCTCCCAGCAATTCGAACGATTGAATTACAGACCCAGAATCAATCACAATAACTTATTTCCAACGCAAAGAAACCGAATTCGACAACCCTACCAAGTTGACCCAAACTTAACTATTTCGCAGTTCGTTGTTTTTTCTGAAGCCAAGCTAAAACAACAGAACCGACTTTCCCCAGCGATTCAGCGGAACAATTTTCTAATTTGTCCTCTCGCGTGTGCCAGTATATATTCCCCGCAGTTGGGTTAGGGAAATTAAAATCAATAATATCACAAGTCGGTATTTTGGCGATTTCGTTTAAGGGAAGGTGGTCATCGCGAATGAACTTAAATTCTTCAGGCACAAATTCCCTCACTCCAATTTCACGGGCAACATCCCAGATCTCCTCCGTTAAACCGCGAGCAAAATGCAGGCTATTTCCCTCCAGAGGCAGCTGCAGATCTTTATCGGCAACCATATCGACTAAAACTGCACACTCGTAACGCCAGTTAGGAACCCCTCGCGAATATTGCTCAGCAAAAAACGTCGACCCCAAAAACATTCGATCTCGAGGACGTTGAATAACAAACTCCTCACCATCGAAAAACACAAAATCTACACCAAACTCACCATTGAGTGACTTCATATGATGCCCCAGTTCGCAGAGCAAAGCGACTCCACTTCCCCCATCATTCGCGCCAATAAATTTCGCGCGAGGATTCCGCTTATCCGCATCGGCAAACGGGCGAGTGTCATGATGACAACATATTAAAATCCGTCGAGTCCGCTCTGGATGCCACCGAATCAATAAATTGTGCAGCTTTACATTTTTTCCTGAATAAGGACTCTTGGCAATGAACTCTTGCTGAAAGAACTGACCGCCAATCGCTTCGAAATGAGTCTGAATGTATTTTTTTTGCTTTGCCATCCCCTTGGAAGCACTGGGGCGGGGACCAATTTTACAGATGTCCGCGAGGTAGCCGAAAGACCGGTTTCCATCAAAAGCCGATTTCTGGTCTTGGGATATCAGTCGAATGGGAGGCTTCAACTTGTTCGCTTCCTGTTGAGGAAACCGACCTGAATTTTCAACCGGAGTTTGCTGCAAACGATTAGAACTCTGCCCCTGAGTCCCCAAGGCAAACGCGTCACCGCCAATACCAAAAAGGGAAAGCAGGATTAATACAAAAAAACAAATTGGAGAAGAGACCACTTTGATACAGTCATTCGGTTCGCCAACACGCATTCGAGTCACCCTTTTGTTGCTAGCGAACGGAATTTGCGAGCCCCGCATTTCCAAACGCTTCTGCCCTCATCATACGCAAGTCGCATCATCAATCCAACGCACATTCGCGTCTTAGTGCCCTTGGAAACCGAATTATTTTTCTCAATATGAAGTTATTGGATCCCTTTTCAGGTACACCGCGGCGAGCCTGTATCACCTAAATCGGCATGGTTGAATTGCACAAATCATCGTAGAATTCAACGCCAGAGAGAGTCACCATAGACAAGGCCGCAATCGTACGAGGCCGAACAGACGATTCGGCTACAACAATGGATGGAACCATGATCGACATTAAAGAAATCACTGACCTTCAAACATTGACAGTTGACCGTTGGCACCAAGTACCAGTCGATAACGAATACGCAGGGTTCCTTAAGCTGGTCTGCGAGCAACATAGCTTTAACTATCTTTTGTGGCACGAAGAAGATATCGCGCGGTCGAGAGATGTCACTGACGCAGAAATTGCTCGCGTCAAGCGGTCGATTGACGGATACAACCAACAGCGAAATGACTGGATTGAAAAAATTGATGACCAGATTGCCTTGATTGTCAATTCATCAGAATTAGAAATTGACCCTAATGCTCCGATGAATACCGAGACTCCTGGCTGCACGATTGATCGTCTATCAATCTTGGCACTAAGACTGTATCACCTTCAGGAACAGTTAGAACGTGACGATGTTTCTGAGGAGCATTTCGAATCAGTGAGGCAAAAGATTGCCGTTTGCCGATTGCAGCAAGACGACTTGTCCCGCTCACTTGGACAGTTGATCGATGATATTCTCTCTGGTAAAAAACGCCACCGAACTTATCGGCAGTTTAAGATGTATAATGATCCGACATTGAATCCTTACTTGTATCAGGCTGCATCGATGAGTCCCGGCAAACCCCATGCAGCCATCAAAAAAGCGTCCGAATCTGCTACGGCGCCTTAATGAATCGTCTCAATGAACGAACCAGTCGCTAACGAAAAACGATCGGGAATTGTTTCTTTTTCCAAATCGATTTTTTCAAAATCCATTCTCGTTTTTGGTCTACTAACGGCCGGGATATATTTGTTTACGCTCACCGGAAGATTTTTCTTTCTGGCAGAGCTTGCTTGCAATTTTCGATTCCAAATTATGTTGACACTCGCTGCTACTGGTATCCTGTCAGTGGTGGTGAAACGAAACAGACTTGCTTGTGTGCTGGCTTTTCTGGCCTTACTTGCGACCTCTGGTACTCTGTCGATGTACTATCCCATCTCAAAATCTACGACCGCATCCCAGACACTGAAAATAATGTCGTTCAATGTGTTGGTTATTAATCGCAATTACCAAGCAGTTATCGACGAAGTCGCCGAACACGATCCGGATGTAGTAACGTTCGTAGAATACTCCAAAAAATGGGACGCTGAACTCAAAGGGCTTCAGGAAACCTATCCCTACTCAGTCAGTAATCCACGTCCACACGGTTTTGGAGTTGCCATCTTTAGCAAGTATCCACTTTCGGATGTTCAAGAACGCCAATTACCGGCGATCAATATCGACAATCCGTTTCTCTCGGCAGTCGTCTCATTTGACGAACAGACGATACGGCTTGCAGCCGTTCATACCTATTCCCCGACCTCCCGAGCACGGATGTCGTTTAGAAATCAACAATTCACAAAAGTCGCAGAATTGCTCGGTGATTTAGATATGCCGACTGTTGTTGTTGGTGATTTTAATTGCACGCCCTGGTCCCCCTATTTAAGGGATTTCCAATCCCAAACGGGACTTCGTGACAGCCGTCGTGGATTTGGGAATCAAGCGACCTGGCCGACGCAATGGAAAATCTTTCGAATCCCTATCGACCATGCATTCGTTTCCCCAGAAATCTGCGTCCACGATCGGTATGTTGGCAATGCAACGGGTTCAGACCACCTCCCGATTATCGTAGAGGTCTCAACCGAAACGAGCACTAGATAACAGGCTAAGCCACCGACTGAAGCTTTAAACCAAGTTTCAAGATCATCTCGTCGCAGGCCTCAATGACATCACTGGAGTGAATGTCACGCATCGCGTCATTTTTTGCGGACCTTCTTTCTCGACAGCTTCCTGCCTGGTACCACTTCTGAATAGCCAAGTGCTCAGAACCATAGGCACCAGATTCTTCTGGCCGAGTTGTCCCGTACAGCCCGACACAGGGAGTGCCTGAAGCCACGGCTAAATGCAATGGACCGGTATCACCGCCGACGAAGAACACCGACCGATGCGTCAGTGCTGCCAATTCTGTCAAACTCGTCGCAGGAGCAATAATCGACGCCTGAGGGTCAACCTCGTGGATTGCCTTCGCCATTTCAAGCTCCTCATCATTGGCCCAAACAACCACGCTTTGGATCTGGCATTGCCGCTTTAAATAACTTGCGACTGCCCCATATCGATCCATTTCCCACCTTTTCGAGGCCCAACTGCCACCGGGATTGATCACCGCAAAGGGACCGTCAACATCAGCATTTGAAATCCAAGCGTCCATCGTGTTTACCGCCTGCTCGCAAAGCGGTAATTCTCGCCGGCGCGACTCCAGGTGTTCCCCTTCGACTCCTATCGCCGTTAGCAGTTCCATGGAGCGGTCAACGACGTGAGCGGATTCAGTCTCAACAAGACAGTTATTGAGGAACGGTGACAACTCCCGACCCCATCGACCTCGCCCCCCGACTCGTGTTCTCGCTCCGCTAACCCAGCCAAGAAGTGAACTTTTGGTGATTCCCTGCGGATCAATCGCAATATCAAATTTAAATGATCGTAGATTCTTCGTCACTTGAGACCAGCATTTTGGCTTGGTCATCCACCCTTTGGGGATCATGATAATTTCATCTAGATCAGGGTGGTGCCGCAACAGTTTCTGAGTAGGAGATTCAACCGCCCAGGCAATGAACGCTTCAGGATACTGACCACGAATTGCCGACAGAACAGGCAACGTCAAGATGCAGTCCCCAATGTGACTTAATCGAGTGATCAAAATTCGAGTCGGTTGTTTGTTTTCCATACCAGTCTCAAGTTTCATTGGCAGCCAAAACAAGATGTTACCGCAACAACAAAAACTGGCCAATATTGATCAACCATCCGTCTGCCATCCCACCCTAAATTAAACGCTGGCTAACCTTACCCGATTCAATCAGAAAGCTGGTTAGAGGCCTCATTCTTTTTAATTTTCAAGAGAATTTTGCGGACCAAAAATGCCACGATCAGCGTAAATCCAACCGCGGCGGCGCCACAATAAGCCGCCTCCCTGTAGTGCTGAAAGATAATATTGCCAATGCACGGAAGCACGGTATACACGATTCCAGTCGCACAAATCGCAGCAGCAATCGAAAGCCCGACATCATCATCTTGCGTCACATCCGGGTTGCGTTTTGCAACCGGTTTCCAAAATGGACCGCCGGGACGAACCTTGCGGTAAAACCGATCAAGCGTCTCGGGATTTTCCGGACGCGTCAAAAACGTGACAATTAACCAGAAAACAATGGTCAACAAAGCGACGGCTAGCATTTTGACCTCAGAGAGAGCGGGATCAAAACCAGCCCACGTCAGTTCACCGGTTCGTAAAGAATCAACGCCTGCCAGCGAAGTTATTACCGATTCGTAGGAAAGGAAAAACACCAAGGATCCCACCATCGAGGCAATTTCGCTCCACGCATTAATCCGCCACCAAAACCAACGCAACATAAAAACAGCACCGGTGCCCGCGCCAAGTGCCAACAGGATCTTCCACGCTGCGTCAATCGAAACATTGGCCATCTGGATAGCAGCAATTGCGCCCGCAATCAAAATGATCAATGATGCTCCTCGCGAAGCGCGTGTCAACTGACGTTCGGTGGCATCCGGTTTCATAAACCGCTGATACACATCACGGACCAAATAAGACGCTCCCCAGTTCATCTGAGTACTTAGCGTCGACATGAATGCAGCAAAGAAAGTAACCAACAACAAACCATTGAGACCGGGTTTTCCAAGATCTCGCATTACCATTGGAAACCCAACACCAGAGTCGAAACTTGCGTCCGCGATTTCACTTGTTCTCAATTCTGGATACAACGCCAGCGCCGCAAAGGCGACAATCAGCCAAGGCCATGGACGAATACAATAATGGGCAATCTGATACCAAAGCGTTGCTAACATCGAGTGCCGCTCATCCTTGCACGCAGCCATCCGCTGAACGATGTAACCTCCACCGCCCGGTTCTGCCCCCGGATACCAAGTTGCCCACCACTGCACCAGCAGCATGATTAAAAAGACGTAAACCGGCATCCAGGCATTCTCTCCAGTCAGACTGGGGATAAAGTCAAACGCGGCTGAGCCGTTCTCTCCAAAATTTTCGACAACCTTGGCTTCTAATGCCGGCGCACCACCACATTCCACGATCGCCAAATAAGCCAGAGCAGTACACCCAAACATCGCAAAACAAAACTGCATCGCGTCGGCGATCGCGACCCCCCACATACCTGACATCATTCCGTATATGCCAACCATCACGAGCGTAAAGAATATGATCAACCAAGGACGGTACAGTAGAGCCTCATCGCCGAATAAACTTTGCTCGATCGAAGTCGCGCCTACACCATGCAAAATAGTTTCATTCAAAACTGTTACCATCGCAGTGGTCACCCACCCAATGATGATTGGATTCACAATCAACGCGACGTAGAGAGCTCGTGTTCCACGCAACGCTGCAGCCGGTTTCCCTGCATATCGGATCTCAACTAATTCGACATCTGTCATTACGCCAGCGCGTCGCCACAAGCGAGCATAAACGAACACTGTCACCATCCCGCCAAGTGCCAGTGCCCACCAAACCCAGTTACCCGCCATTCCATCTTGAATCGTCAAACCGACAACTGCCAACGGCGTGTCCGCTGCGAACGTCGTCGCCACCATTGAAGTGCCCGCGATCCACCACGGTAACGAACGTCCAGAAATAAAATACTCAGCAATGTTCTTGCCGGCACGACTGCGATACCAAAATCCGATCCCCAGCATCACGATGAAGTACAACACAATAATGCTGTAATCAAGAATCGTTAATGTCATCCCTCACTCCAGAATCTAACGCATTTTTTTAAAACCCGGCGAATGCACATTGTCGACCAAGAGATGCCTGCATGCCAGTCCACCTACTTGAAGCCAATCTCCGCTCACGGATCAAGCTCGGGGAACCTAGCCCAATCTCCCAGAATCGGGCTAACAAGAACGACTATTTTTCAGCTTCCATTCTCTTTTTCGCGATTTCGATATACTCAGGCACGCAATCAATCGCGATATATTTTCGACCGCTCCGCTTGGCCACCATTGCGGTTGTCCCGGCACCCGAAAATGGATCCAACACGACCCCGTCGGCCGGACAACTGGCGTTTAAGCATGTCTCAACCAGAGATTCCGGATAGACAGCAAAATGGGCTTCTCGAAATTTCGAAAGGGAGATCGACCAAACCGTCCGCTTGTTTCGACCTTTGGGATGAAATGCCTGATCCCAGCGGCCATCATGTAGGTTGGAGTCCCCAGAATTTTTCCCCTTTTCCGGCGTACCACCACGTTTCCCAAAATGTCGCCGACCTCCCTTCATCTTCGATGATTCGGAGAAGGTAACGTGCGGTTCGCGAACCGCATCCGCATCGTAGAAGTATTCTTTTTTGGAGTGACTGAAAAAGAAAATATACTCATGGTCAACAGTCGGTCTCGTCTTAACACTCGACGGCATCGCATTAGGCTTATGCCAAATACAATCACTTCTGAGAACCCAGCCAACCTCTTTTAGAGCAAGACAAACACGCCACGGCATCCCGAGCAATTCACCTTTGAGATATTTATCACCGATCACCATCCAGAGGGATCCCGTCGGCTTGACCACACGCCTCAATTCCGAGAACAACTCAGCCATTCGCTCGACATAGGCAGCAGGGGAGATTTCCTGTCCAATTTGTTCAACCGACCCATAGTCTCTCTGCCGGTAGTACGGCGGACTGGTAACAATGGTATCGACAATAGAATCAGGGAGTTCTCGCGCAACGTCGACAGCGTTGCCACAAAGAAATTCGTCGACAACATTGTTTCCGACAGAAGGCTTCACGGTGAACTCCATTCTCTAAATTGCAACGCCGGGAGCCTCTTGCCCCAAGTTCATTGCTTAAACCATGCACGCGGTAGAATCATGGTTTACTATCGTAAACTGTTTGACCAGCTTTCCAAGCGAGTGCCAGAGAAATCCGCCGGTGTTCTTTGGCTTCTTCGACCAAGCCGCACGGCCCGAAGACCGCCATGACTCTACATCTTGTCCAGAACCCCGATTCCCAGCAATTCCAAACCGCCCCGAATGGTACGAGCCGTTAAATCGCAAAGCTGCAAACGACTTTTCTTTAAGTCCTCTGAATTTGCGTCCTTGACCGAGCATTTATCGAAAAATTGTGCGAACAACTGCGACAATTCGAACAGGTAATTGCACAAAACGTTGGGCTTATACTCCACCAGAACTTCATCCAACGCTTCACCAAATCGAATCAACTTCAGCCCTAACTGGCGTTCAACGTCGTTCTCAAAAATAAATTCACCGGGATTAGTTCGGATGGCATCCACGTCCGCTTCAGTGCGACGAAGAATCCCCTGAACTCTGGCGTAACTGTACTGTAGATAAGTTGCCGTATTGCCCCGCAAAGCCAGCATTTTCTCGTAACTAAACTCGTAATCAGAACCGCGATTGTGAGATAGATCGGCATACTTTAGACCACCTATCCCAATCACATTGGCAATTTCACGGTGTCGATCCTCCGTCAACTCCGGATTCTGATTGGTCGCGATTTCTAGAGCCCGGCTTTCCGCCTCATCCAATAATCCAGACAGCCCAACCGTGTCTCCTGACCGGGTCTTATAAGGTTTTCCATCGGGGCCCATGACTGTTCCAAAAGCGACATGAGCCAGTTCAACCTCATCAAATCCCCAAAGCCTTGCGACATCAAACAGTTTTTCAAAATGCTCTGACTGGCGGTGGTCAACCACATAGAGGCATGCGTCAGCATTCCATTTTTCCATCCGGTATTGGATCGTTGCCAGATCCGTCGTGGAATACAAATAAGCACCATCCCGTTTCTGAATGATCATTGGGGCATTGTGGTTATCTAGGAAAACACAAATCGCGCCGTCACTTTCCTTGGTGTAGCCTTTGTCGGTCAGATCGCTGACAACATTAGCCAGCTCATTGTGATAAAAACTTTCACCCAGCTCATAGTCAAACTTAATATCCAGCCGGTCATAAATCTTTTGCATATCCTGCCGACAGAGCGGCAAGAACTCTTCCCAGAGCCCCTGATTGGTTGCATCTCCTTCATGAAGCGCAGCCGTTTCCAGTT
>Ga0208971_1000618_pt1 | contig 24204 bp, 24 predicted proteins | sample AOAMet1_18_M0_10_2_FD_188229 | JGI IMG/M metagenome (GOLD analysis project Ga0208971, IMG submission 188229) | Ammonia-oxidizing marine microbial communities from Monterey Bay, California, USA - CAN11_18_M0_10 (SPAdes) | ecosystem: Environmental > Aquatic > Marine > Intertidal zone | place... | reverse complement strand
CTGTTGTTGGAGGTTGTTATTCACGCAGACCTAGTCGCCGTTTGACGACGTCAGTGTAGCGCGAGATTAAGGACGGTGCAGTGACTTAAGATTGTGTCAGAGGAGCTGCCGGTTTGAGTTCAGCCAGTAAATGGCGCAAGAGGTTAACAGTGCGGGAAAGACCTCGTGCAGTTGACTGCTCAGTCCGAGGCTTATCCAGCCGATCAGGACGGCCATGCCTAAAAGCATGGCCAGGAGGGTGGCACTTGGTGAGGCGACCCGACCATAAAGTCCAAACACCACCGGTGGGAAAAAACAGATCGCGTAGAGGCTCCCCGAAAAGATAGTGATTCCGACAATGTCCCCCGGCGGATTCAAGGCCATCAGCGCGGCGGCACAGGCAAAGCCCACGACGGCAAGACGCGACGAGGTGACCTCATTTTTTACGACTCTAAATGGCGCAATAATATTTTTGTAGAGGGTCGAGGACGCGACTAATAACACGCTGTCCATCGAAGACATGGCGGCGGATACGATTGAAACGATTAAGAGGTCAGTCACCCAAAAAGGGAAAATGGCTGCGTCGTTTACCAGCGTAGGAACGATGAGGTCAGTGTCTGACACATTGTCGAGCAAAAGATGCGCATAGAGTCCAATCGGGAACATGCAGCCGAGAATAATCGTCAGTCCAACGACGGCAATCCACTTACCTCGCCTGACTTCTGCATCACTCTTGAGGCCGTAAAAGCGCGAAAGCTGGCGAGGATCGACGATCAGCTTAAGCGCGCCTGACAATGAAACGCCGAGGAGAACCGCGAAGGGTACAGCCCCGTTGAGGTCGAATAGATGCTGCTTGCTGGGCCGTTCCATGAGTTGACCGACTGCGCTGATACCCCCTGCGGCGTTAGTCACAAAATAAAAAATTGTCACCGCCCCAAAGAGCATCAGTACGCCCTGTATGGCATCTGTTCTGATGACAGAGACAAATCCGCCAATCGAGGTGTAGAGCACGACGACGACGAGGGTCAGACCAACGGCGACCTCATAGGGCACGCCAAGAAAAATCTGAAACAGATGCCCAGCGCCTTTAAAAATTGCGAGGAGGTATAACAGGCTCGCAAAGACGATGACAGAGGCCGACAGTAAGAGGAGGGGGTGTCGATCAGCTGCGGGTTCATGGCCGAGAATTCGACCTCGGATGTAGTCTGGAATGGTAAGCGCGTCCCATTCGGCCGCAAAGCGCCTCAGTGGAGGACCGATCCAACGCCAAGAGACCCAGCAGAAAATAATGAGCAAAATGGCCAGCGTGAACCAAGCAACTCCGTACTCGTAGCCTTTACCCGCGTGTCCGATAAAGGTGTTGGTGGACGCGAAAGTGGCAAAAAATGAGATGCCAACGACCGTACCGCCCATCTCGCGATTACCGACATAATAGCCCGCGACTCCAGTGGCCGCTTTGTTTCCCAGATAGGCGTTGTGCAGCAGCACCACCACATAGGCGGTGAGTAAGCTGCTCGCGATCCAATGTTCAACAAACCACGCCATTCAGGACTTTTCTCCGAGTATCCGGGTGCTCATAGGGCATCGCTCATGGACTCGATCTTCTCGATACCCATATTTTTGAGCGTAAAGCTGTAAATATCGGCGTACTGATCCACGAGCTTGTCGATGGGTGTCCCCGCGCCGTGACCGGCGTTACTGTCAATACGAATCAGAATTGGGGAGTCTCCGGCATGATCGTGTTGCAGCTGCGCTGCAAACTTATAAGAGTGAGCCGGAACCACGCGGTCATCACGCTCGGCCGTGGTGATCAGCGTTGCCGGGTAGTTGATGCCGGGTTTGGTGTTGTGCAGAGGGGAGTAGCTCAAAAGGTACTTAAACATCGCCTCGCTCTCTTGGGATGTTCCGTAATCGTAGGCCCACCCCGCGCCGGCGGTGAAGGTGTGGTAGCGGAGCATATCCAGTACCCCGACGCCGGGAAGTGCAACTTGAAAGAGATCGGGTCGCTGCGTTGTTACGGCGCCGACTAGTAATCCGCCGTTAGAGCGACCACTGACTGCCAGTCGCTCTTTACTCGTGTAGCCTTCATCAATCAGGAATTCAGCGGCCGCAATGAAGTCGTCAAACACATTTTGTTTTTGGGTCTTTGTGCCGGCTATGTGCCATCGCTTTCCGTACTCGCCACCGCCTCTAATATTGGGCACGGCATAAATACCGCCTAATTCCAGCCATGCCGCAACGGTGCTGCTAAACCGCGGACGGATACTGATATCAAACCCGCCATAGCCGTAGAGTAGGGTGGGTGTGGTGCCATTTAAACGTGTGCCTTTGGCATAGGTAATGATCATTGGGATTCGGGTGCCGTCCCTGGAGTTAAAAAACACCTGTTCGGTCTTAAAACGGTTGCCATCAAAGGGTGACTGGGAGGCACGATAAAGGGTTGTTTTACCGCGCTTTGGATCGAGTGCAAAAATTGCCGGCGCAATGCGGTAATTGGTGAATGTGAAATAGAGAGCCTCTTGATCTTTCTCACCGCTAAAGCCTGACGCTGTTCCTAAATCGGGCAGTTCAATATTACGAATCATGCGACCTTTGAGGTCGAACTGTGTGACTCGACTGATGGCATCGACCATGTACTCGGCAAAGAGAAATCCCGCGCCGGAACTGGCGTTAAGCACAAACTCCCTTTCGGGAATGACATCGATCCACTGACCGGGATCCGGCAACTGAGGGTCGACGGCGATGACGCGGCCGTTTGGCGCATCTTTGTTGGTCTCAATCAGCAGCAGGTTATCGTCAGTCTCCAGCAGCGAGCCGTCTGCGGACTCGTCGGCAAAGAGAACAATGAGTTTGTCATTGCCCGACGACAAGTCCTTCACGAACAATCGGTTTCCCGAGGTCGAGTTGGCCGCACTGATCACGAGATAGCGCCCGTCTGCGCCGACATCAGCACCCACGTATCGGTGTTTTTCCTCGTTGGACCCACCAAAGACGAGTTCGTCACTACTCTGGGGTGTGCCGAGCCTGTGGAAGTAAAGCTTGTGCTGATCTGTTTTAGCTGACAATTCACTGCCGTCTGGCTTGTCATAACTGGAGTAGAAAAAACCGGTGTTACTCAGCCATTCAATACCCGAGAATTTGACGTCGACTAACGGTGGCTCAAGAACCGCGCCAGTTTCCACGTCGCGAATCACAATTGAGCGCCAATCGCTCCCGCCTTCGGACAGTTGGTAGGCGACTCGACTGCCGTCCTCAGAAAAACTGACCCCGGACATGCTGACCGTGCCATCGTCGCTGAAAGTATTCGGGTCTAAAAATACCTGCTCGGGTGAGTCCTCTGTCTCACGAAAGAGCACGCGCTGATTCTGCAAACCGGAGTTTCGGTAGAAATAGCGCGTCCCACCCGAAAAAAACGGAGCCGTTTCGCGTTCAAAGTTGAGTAACCGAGCGACGGTCTTTTTGACGTCCTCCCTGAGTGAAATCGCATCAATGAAGTTGCGCGTACTCGTGTTTTGTTGGCTTATCCAGGCTGAGGTATCGTCACTTAAGTCGTCTTCAAGCCACCGATAGGGGTCTGGAACGTCGGTTCCGAAGTAGGTGTCAACGTGGATACCTCGATCAGTCGTCGGCTCTGAGCCCGCAGCGGAGCGTTGCTCAGCATCTCCTGCAGACGTTGCTGTGGGTTGATCACAACTGGTGAGTGACACAATCAGTGCAATAGTAAGGTAGTAGAATTTCATGCTGTACTCGAGTTGACGGCTAGATGAGGTACTTTAACCTAACTCAACCGTGGTCGAGAAAACGAGATCACGGGTTTCAGGTTCTGTGGCTTGATGAGTGCGTTGACGCGCGAGGCTGAGCCGAGAGCACGCTGTCGTTCGCCAACGTGCTCGCAAGATTTTTTAAAGCCTGGGGTCGCGAGACTTGGCAGTTGACCGTCTTATTAAGGCTCTACAGCGTCGATCGGAAGATCTGTGTCTCAGATAAACTGCGGTTAAATAGATCCAATAACAGCGTGGCTTTTGATCTTAGAAATCATGGGCAACGGTTTCGGTGATTACTTGGTTGTAGAGGCACCTGTGAGTGGCCTCACTCACGATCATAATTCCCATGCCATGCAGTACGGTGGTTTTGGTGACAGTCATTGGGTCGAGCCTGTAAAACTCGCGCACTTCGCCGTTGTGCCACAGCCAAAGCATGACTAATTCTTCTTTGCTCTCATTTTTCCAGGTCGTCGTTATCGCCTCTCGTGTCCACTGATTTGATCTTAAGAGCGGGCAGGGAGCACTTTTCAGTATGTTCGCGCTCAACACGTAGGCAGGGAAGTGGCTCGTGTTTTCTTTCGTGACGGTTTTCATAGTGGGCCTTGAGCGTGACGGTCTTTTGACCCTGACTTCTGATGGGGACTCAAACGCTAGCCAGTTTTACTGGCGAGAATAAGGCTTATATCCAACGTTTCGCCAGGAATTTTGTCAATTTGCTCAACCGACAAATTCTCGCCCACCAGCCAACCCATGATCGACATCATATCCACACTCACCGGTAGCGTTGTGGTCGACTTCACCTCGTGCGGTGTAAAAGCCACGACCAATAGACGACCGCCCTTTTTCAAGACCCGCGTGGCCTCCTGAAACAAGACTTTCGGGTTGTCAGCAAAGTAGAGTACTTGGTCGACCGTCACCGTATCGAAACTGTTCGCTGCGAAGCGCATCTGGTACATGTCTTCCTGCCTCACAGAAAGGTGAGTTAGACCGGCTTTTTCTATGGTGTCTCGCGCAACCACAACCATCTTTTTGGACAGATCCACACCAAATCCACTGTCGGCCAGCGGGCCCACCAGTCGAAGCATACGCCCCGTCCCAGTGGCAATGTCTAACAGATGCCCGACCTCATGGCCGGTGAGTAATGTATTGAGGCGATCATTAAAGGTTGCTTCATCACCGTGATATTGGTGAAGTTCCAACCACTCCGGAACTTCATCTTCAATATAACTTTCCGCCAGTTGTGCCCGCGCTCTTCGAATACCGGCAAGCCGACGGCTGTCCTCTGCAAGCACACTATCTTGCTCGTCAAGACTGTTGAGCAGGGTTGTGAGTATGGTTTTCTGGGGCTCTTGTCGGTTGGCTCTGTAAAAAATGAAGTGCTGCTCTCGAAAGCTTTCCAGTAGCCCTGCATCTTGCAAGATCTTTAAGTGGCGCGAGGTCCGTGGTTGACTGTGTCCTGTAATACGCACGAGATCAGAAACTGTGAGTTCACCTTGACTGCACAACGAAAGGAGCCTGAGCCGACTGGGATCAGCGACGGCTTTGAGGCACTGGGATAGGGTTTCTACGTTCATGGATATAAAGATATCTTTATGCGTAGATAAAAAATACGGTGAGTGGCGATTTTTCGCGAAACAAACGCTACGCTTAGACCACAAAGTCGGCGCGAAGGCGCCGTACCCAAGGGCTACAACTATTAATACCGAGGTAATACATGCTAAAACTTCACTTTGCACCGCAGTCAAGAGCTGGGCGTATCTTGTGGCTTCTCGAGGAGTTGGCGCTGCCCTATGAGCTCAATGCCATGGCGTTTCATCCGAAAGATTTGAAGTCGGATGAACATCGCAATCGTCATCCACTCGGTCGTATACCGGTGTTAGACGACGGTGACGTGTCGATCTACGAGTCGGGCGCAATCGTTGAGTATGTGCTCGCTCGACATAAAGAGGGGGGTCTTAAGCCGTCCGTAGAGAGCCCGATGTTCCCTGAATACCTGCAGTGGTTTCACTACTGCGAAGGCATGGTGATGCCGCCGATGAACACTATCGTCGTGCACACCCTCTTGCTTCCGGAGGATCGACGCGACCCCGTTGTGTTGGGGCAAGCTCAACGACTGCTCAATAAAGCGCTGCAGCCGGTCAATGAAGCGCTGGAGGGGCGAGACTACCTCATTGGTGATTTTTCGGCGGCCGATATCATGCTGGGACACGCGTGTTTCATGAGCAACCGCATGGGCTGTGTGTCAGACGACATGCCGCACCTCAAGGCCTATGTGCAGCGAATTACCGAGCGTCCAGCATTCCAAACGGCGATTACTGCGTCTTAAGTGCAGCGACGCGCGTTGCCGCGAAGAATTTTACTGATTTTTAAACGAACCAAACGAACGGGTGGGAAAGGCGATTGTGTTTATTAGAGCGTTAATAGGTATTGGGTTAAGTGCAACGCTCGTCGCGTGTGGCGGCGGTGGTGGCGGAAGTTCCAGTCCGGTGAGCCCAATAGCGGGCGGCGGTTCTGGATCGGGTGGCGGGACCTCTACTGATGCCTGTGGGGTTGCCGCACAAATTGAGTTCGTGGAAACGGTCGCAACGAGTTACTACTACTGGTACGACGAGCTCGCAGACGTAAGTGCGAGCGACTATTCAAGCGCCTCTGACTATTTGGCCGCGATTATGCGACCCGTTTGGTGTGACGCGGTCGATGCACCGAGTGATTGCCAGAGTACAGGGCGCGATCCTGGCTTCTCGTACATGACCACCATTGAAGAGGATACGCAACGTTTCACGTCAGGCGCGTTCTACGGTTACGGTGTGCGTTACCGAATTATTGACAATAGTTTCTATTTTGCAGATTCCTACGAGGGCGGTCCGGCTTATAACGCGGGCATTCGCCGCGGTCAGCGCTTACTGGCGGTCGACCGCGGACAAGGATTTGAGACTTGGGAAGCGCTGGTGGCGCGCAACGCAGAGCTTCCAGAGGCGGTTTTTGGCCCTCGTGGGGAGCTTCAGACCACGACGTTCCGTGTTGAGTATGACGAGGTTGTGAGTGAGTTTTCCGTCACTACAGCAGAGACCTCAACGCCACCGATTGCCGGAGAGCCGACACTGATTAGTCGTGCCAGTGGCGCTCCTGTGGGCTACCTCAACTTTAGAACATTTATCGATGCGGCAGAACAACCCCTGCGCGATGCGGCAGAGACGTTCGCAAATGCAGGCGTCACCGACTTGGTCATCGACCTGCGTTATAACGGTGGTGGACTCGTCCGGGTTGCCGAGACGCTGCTGAACTTGTTGGCGGGGGACACCGCGAACGGTGAGTTGAGCTACATTATAAATCTCAATGATAAACATCAGAATGAAAACAGCACAGCGGATTTTCGATCGCTGAATGAAACGTTCTCTCCGCTTCGCATTGCCTTTATTACGACCGGTGGCTCAGCCTCTGCCAGTGAACTCATTATCAACGGGCTTGACCCCCATATTGAGGTCGTCTTGGTTGGCTCAGAGACCTCGGGTAAGGCGGTGGGGCAAAGCGCATTTGATCTGGACCCTGACGCCTGCGAGACCCGCTTTCGTCTGATCGCGTTCGAAATTCAAAACGGTGAAGGCCAAGGTGGTTATTATACTGGGCTTGCAAGTACCGGGCGGTTTACGCTTTACGATGCAATAGACGATGCAACTCGCCCATTTGGCGACGTTCAAGAGGCCTCGCTGCAAACCGCATTGGCGTGGTTGAATGGAACCCTTGAGAAAGACCCGAGTGAGCCAGTAAAGCGTCCGAGAGCGCCGCTGGGTGTTGCCGCGTTTGAAGCGTCGTGGGGAGTAACCGAACAACCGCCATTGAATCCAGATGGGAGTGTTCGATCGTTCTAATGCGCGTCTTGACTGATGGGTTGGGCATTTGCGGTATTCACGGCGTCTAAAAGTCGGTGTAGCCTCAAGTATCGAGTTTTTTAGTGTTTTAGGTGATGTGAATGAGTGACGCGGGGAAGGTTTTTCAACAGATTGTGAGCGAACGCAGGTCTATTCGGTCTTTCAAACCGGACCCCGTTAGTCGTGAAACCATAGCCAGTGTGTTCGGGCCGGCGCTCCGAGCCCCGAGTAACTGTAATACGCAGCCTTGGTTTGTTCACATTGTCACGGGTGCGAAACTCGAGGCCTTACGAGAAGCTTTGCCCGCCGCGTTCGCCTCAGGCGATGTGGCGCCTGATTTTCCCTACGATGGTGTCTACGAGGGTGTCTACAAAGATCGTCAGTATGGCGCGGCAAAAGCACTTTACGACGCACTGGGTATTCCGCGTGAGGAAAAAGCAAAACGTCAGGAATGGTTTTTGGGGAACTTTCGATTCTTCGAGGCACCCGCAGTCGCTTTTTTTATGCTGCCTCAAGGCTTTGGTCTTCGCGAAGCCTGCGATTTAGGCATGTTTACTCAAACAGTCATGTTGGGTCTAACCGCGCAGGGTCTGGGCTCGTGTCCACAAACCGCCCTGGGATTTATGGCGAAACAAATTCGCCAGGTAATCGAGGTGCCCGACGAGCACCGACTCATGTTCGGCCTGTCTTTTGGCTATCCCCTCGACACACCCATTAACGACGTTGTCACGGACCGGACGGATCTGGAATCCGCGATTACGTTTCACAGCGAGTAGCCGCTATTGAGGCGGGCGAGGTATGAAGCCCGACACCTCCAGCTGAAATCCGGAGATGGCATTAAACTTAATGGGAGCCGACATAACGGTCATGTTGGTGACTCCCAGATGCCTCAAAATTTGCGCCCCGGTACCGATGACTCTGTAGTTTCTTGGTGGCGCTTCGACTTCCGCTTGGCCCGCGAGCTCCGCAATATTCCGCATAATGGCTTCCGGTGACTCCCAGCCCCCCAGCATGACGACGAGTCCCCGGCCTTGCTCGGCGATAAACGCCATGGCCGATTCGTATGACCAGCCCTGAGACCCCTGAGGCAATTTCGTGCCTAAAACATCGCGCAGGGTGTTGATGGGTTGAATTCGCACCGGTAAATCGGGTCCCGTGAGGTCCCCCTGGTGGAGCGCGTATTGAATTTGACCGTCGACTAAGTCTTCAAATGTGGTCAGTGTGAATTTGCCCCACTGAGTGTCGATCGGAAACTCTCCCGAACACCTTACGGACTGCTCGTGCAGTGCACGATACTCAATAAGATCCGCAATCGTTCCGATGCGCAAATTGTGCTTTTTTGCAAAGACCTCAAGCTCAGGCCTGCGCGCCATGGTGCCGTCCTCGTTCATGATCTCAACGATCACAGCCGCCGGCTCGCAGCCTGCCATTCGTGCGAGATCCACACCAGCCTCTGTATGTCCTGCTCGCTGAAGAACACCGCCTGACTTGGCGACTAAGGGGAAAATATGCCCTGGTTGCGAAATGTCTGCCGCTTTTGCGTCTGCCTTTACTGCCTCCAAAATGGTATGCGCACGCTGGCTGGCGCTCACGCCAGGACCTACCGCATGAGTCGCATCGATCGACACAGTAAAGTTCGTTTCGTGCTGTGAGCGATTGTCGCGAACCATCAGCGGAATACGCAGCTGACGCGCACGCTCCGCCGTAATTGGCATGCAGATCAGTCCGCAGGCTTCACTGGCAAAGAAATTAATGATCTCCGGAGTGACTTTTTCGGCAGCAATAACAAGGTCTCCCTCATTCTCTCTGTCTTCGTCATCCATGAGGATGACCATTTTACCTTCACGGATGTCGTCCAAAATGTCTGGGACGGTGTCGAGCGCCATGTTATTTCTCCTGGCTTAGCACATCTCAATTGCAACAGCGGTTGCCTCTCCACCCCCGATGCAAAGTGCAGCAATACCGCGCGCTTTGCCGTAGTGATGAAGTGCATGCATTAGGGTAACGATGATTCGGGATCCTGTTGAGCCAATAGGATGGCCTTGGGCGCACGCGCCGCCATGAACGTTCACTCGCTCGTGGTCCAGTCCATGCGATTGCATCGCGAGCATAGTGACCATAGCAAATGCTTCATTAATCTCCCAGAGATCTACGTCATCGGTAGACCAACCGGTTTTATTTAACAATGACGAAATGGCATCGACAGGAGCTAACGTGAATTCTTCCGGGGCACGACTCGATCGCGCATGCGCAATAATTCGGGCCATGGGGTTCAAGCCGAATTCTTGAACCGCAGATTCACTTGCCAGAACCAGAGCACTGGCACCGTCAGAAATCGAACTCGCGTTGGCTGCGGTGATGGTACCGTCCTTTGTAAACGCTGCGCGAAGACTTGGGATCTTGTCGGTGCGTCCTTTATGCGGTTGCTCATCATCGACAACGCTAATGGTTTCTCGACGTGTTTTGACGTCAACGACCGCCGTCTCGGCTTTCAGAAGACCTTGTTCAATCGCCATTTTGGCTCGGCTGAGGCTTTGAATGGCGAACGCATCCATCGCTTCACGAGTAATCCCGTGCTCATCGGCGGTCTTCTGCGCGAAAGTTCCCATGGCGGCGCCTGTGTAGGCGTCTTCAAGGCCGTCTATGAACATATGATCGTAAATGCTGGTATGACCCAGGCGCTGACCGGCACGTCCTGTGGGCATCAGGTGTGGCGCATTAGACATGCTTTCGAGCCCACCGGTGACTGCAATCTTGTTGGTGCCGGCACGAATGCTGTCGATCCCAAAAATAGTGGCTTGCATGCCACTTCCGCAGGCTTTATTGACAGTCACCGCGCCGACGTCGTCTGGAAGCCCTGCATTTCGCGCCGCTTGGCGGGCAGGACACTGCTTTAGTCCGGCGGGAAGGACACAACCCATGAAGACCTCGTCGACCGATGCGGCGCTGACGCTCGCGCGCTCTACGGCGGCGCGAATGGCCGTGCTGCCGAGGTCGGTCGCAGGAACCGCCGCCAAGTCACCCATGAGTCCGCCCATAGGCGTTCTGGCACCGCTTACAATGTAAATCGCCTCTGACATGGCCTTCCTCGTTGTTCTAAAAACGTTGTGGGGGGGGGATTAAGCCACAGCCAAAGTGGCGTCACAATGCGGAGTCGCCCTCAAATCGTTGAAAAGACTTTGCCTCGCACAGCTTTACGATATTCCGACGGACTTAAGCGGTTTGATTTTTTAAACTGGCGTGCGAAGTGCGCAGAGTCGCTGACACCGACTTCAGCGGCGATTTCCGTGATCGATAGATTGGTGGTCCTTAGCAGCGATTCGGCCTCGGACAGTCTTAGATTCAGTAGGTACTGCCAGGGTGATGTGCCCACGGCGCGTTGAAAACGACGTGTCAGCGTCCGCTCTGACAACTGAAACTGTTGAGCGATGCTAGACACAGACAGTGGACTGGCCAGTTTTTCCTGCATGAACAACTGAAGATCCAAGACCACTTCATCGCGGTGTTCTTGAAGTACGTGAGAGCCCAAAAGTGTTGACTTGAAACGTCGACGGATCTCTGGCGAAAATTGATTCTCTACGTGTCGTGCGACTTCCGCGTTGTAAAACTTCCCCATGAGGTAAACCAGTAAATCGCTGATTGAGTTAACGCTACCTGCGCAGTAGAGGTTGTCTGACTGGACAATGAGCTGGTCACGCCGCAGGTCGACCTTGGGGTAACGCGTTGCAAATTCGTCGAACCAAAACCAGTGTGTTGTTGCAGGCCTATTGTTGAGCAAACCGGTCTCAGCGAGCAGAAAACTACCGGTCCCCACAGCCGCGACGGCGGCTCCTTGCTTAATCGTTTTTTTAATAAATGGGACCAAAGAGGAGTGTCGAGCGAGCACGCGTCGAGGATCTCGCCAGACCGCGGCAATGACGAGTAGATCTAACTGCCCGACCTCGTCGATGCTTTGGGTATTAATGGTTAATCCACCGCTGGTTGTCACGGTGCCACCGCCTGGGGACAGCAGTTGCACGGCTCCTCGTGATCCGAGACTGTGCCCCGTCACTTGCGCGGCCGCCATGGCGAGTTCCATCGGCAGCGTGACGGAACTTGCGAGCGCGAAGTCGTGAATTAGCGCCCCAATTTTCGGGATGCGAATTTTTTCCGTCTGTTTTTTCATGATGCACGTCTTAAAAATACAAATGCTAGCGCGCCTTGAATCTACAATCCAGTGACATCTGTAATGCTGACGGTATAAAAAACATGGCGAAGTTGCCTGTGATTGTTGCTTCTGGTGGTGTGAATACGGCGGGGAGAACATCCCATCGACATGCCCATAATCGATTGGTGTTCGACGCACTTGGGCGCTCGGAACAACAAAAAACACTCGCTGCACTCTCGAGCATGATGGACGCTTCAGCGGGCGATGACGTCCTTGCTGGAACGTTAGTGCGCAAGATTGGTCGAGACTATTTTGACCCGACGGCCATCCCTACGAACCTCCGGTTTCTCGTCGATGACGTTCACGGGGTCGTTAATCTAAGTCCCGACGGCTTTGCGACATCACGCTCGACCGATAGCCTTCGAGGGCTGTCGTCAGGCGAAACTATTTTTGTGGCCTCAGAGCGTCCGTTTGAGGTGAGCGTGGCGGGGCAGTTGCCTTCAGGCTTTGACCCGGCCGCACTGTACACGTCTCGGAATCATCCTCGTGGTCTGCAAATGTCTATTTTTGCCATGTCCGATGCGCTGGCCGATTTAGGGATCGATTGGGACCAGCTCACTGCAAATCTGGCACCCGATGCGGTCAGTGTTTATGTGTCGAGTTCCATGGGGCAGCTCGACGACGCAGCAACTGGTGGGATGCTGACGGCATCGCTTCGTGGCGAGCGCGTGACGTCGAAGCATTGCCCATTGGGTTTTGCAGAAATGCCGGGTGATTTCCTAAACGCGTACGTGCTGAAGTCGCTCGGTCATACCGGGCCAGCGCTGGGTGCCTGTGCGACTTTTTTATATAACTTACAGCGCGGTGTTGAAGATATTCGTTCGGGCCGCGCTCGCGTCGCGGTTGTCGGAGCCGCTGAGGCGCCTATTCTGCCGTCACTGATGGACGGCTACGTGGCGATGGGGGCGTTGGCGACTGACAAAGGACTGCGAGCGCTTCAAGAAATCAGTGACGATGCGGGAATACATCATCGATCCGCCTGCCGTCCGTTTGGTGTGAACTGCGGTTTTGTTATTGCCGAATCAGCTCAAATTTTGGTGCTCATGGATGATGAACTCGCACTGGAGCAGGGCGCGCCAGTGTTAGGTGCCGTCCCTTTTGTGTCGGTGCATGCGGACGGTCCGAAGAAGTCCATTCCCGGACCAGGTCCGGGTAACTACCTGACCATGGCCCGTGCTGCGCAGGCGGCTCGAGACATTGTTGGAGCGAAATCGTTTCGGTCAGAGGGGCTGGTGATGGCTCACGGGACGGGCACCCCTCAGAATAGAACGACAGAGTCGGCGATTATGAGTACCGTCGCTCAGGCCTTAGGGGTTGATGACTGGCGTGTGGCTGCGGTCAAAGGCCACACCGGACACTCGTTGGGTGCGGCAGCCGGCGATCAGCTGTCTGCCCTCTTGGGTATTTGGGAGTCTCAGTGGATTCCGGGTATCGGCACCATTTCCAGTCTTGCACCCGATGTACACACGGACCGATTGAGCTTTTTACTGGACAACACGCCTACGGATCGCTGTGCTTACTCGCTGGTCAACAGTAAGGGGTTTGGGGGGAATAATGCGACTGCGACAGTTTTGAGTCCCGACACCGCTCACGCTGTTCTCAAAGGTTTGCATGGAGCTCGCGCGATCGAGGCTTGGCGCGAACGTCATGAGCGTACCCAGAAAGAGCGCATGGATATTGAATCGGCGCGGATAGCCGGGGACTGGCAACCGTTGTATCGGTTTAACGACGGTGTGCTTGATGACGACGATATAAAGGCGGAGGAGGGTATGCTGACGCTGGGTGATATCAATATTGATACTCAGGCGAGAGTGATGCCGGATAAATGGCAGCTCGAGACTTAACCACTTTAGGAAGGGTAATTTTAGATGACGAGCACCGATATGAAGTCTCTCCTTGAGCTGCTGACGGAGCGCGTTTCTCACGGCGCGTTGGGCGGGCCTGGGCCTGCGCCGGATCAAATTACTGAAATTGTTCGTGCAGGCCTGCGAGCGCCTGATCATGGACTGCTGCGACCTTGGCGTTTTGTTGTCATCGAAGGTGACCGGAGAGAATATCTGGGGACTGTGCTTCAGCACAGTTTAAGACTTCGCGGTGTCAGCGATGAGTCCCAATTGGCCAAAGCACTGAAGGCACCAGAGCGTGCACCGACAATTATAGCGGTCATGCTTCAGTTCAAGCAGCACGCCAAGGTCGAACGCAATGAGCAAATTGGTTCTGCCGCTGCAGCGGCCTATGCCATGTCGCTGGCCTCAAATGCACTCGGTTTCGGCTCGATGTGGCGAACGGGCGTGTATGCGACTGATCCGAGTGTGGTCGAGGCGCTTGGCGGCGGTGCGCAAGATGAAGTCATTGGTTTTTTGTACCTCGGAACGAGAGAAGGGCCATCAAAAAAGCTTCCGGCGCTTGACCCGACTGACTTCATGACGCATTTTTAGCACTCTTTGGGGAGTGTTCTAATGCGGTTGCTACGGTCGGTCTGGTGTCAGTTTGTTTTGATTGGCGTGGTTCTGTTTGTCGTAGATCGAGCACTTTTTCCTGAGCCAAAACCGATCATTGGGCCCCCTAATGCTGAGCGCGTTGCGCTGCAAGTGCAGGCGTTGACCCAACTTCAAGGGAAGCCGCTCTCCACGGCGCAGCAACAGATGATCAAAGAGCGTGAACTCAGGGATGAGCTTCTTTTTATGGAGGCTTTGCACCGTGGATTCATAGAAGACGATCTGGTTGTTCAGCGCCGTCTTATTCGGAACATGCGGTTTATGGATCCGGAGCAAGACGCTGAGGACTCTGAATTACTCACGCGAGCGCTAGAGCTGCGCCTTCATCTTGCTGATGAGGTTATTCGCCGGCGAACGTTGCAGGTCATGGAAACCTTGATCGTCGCGAGTCGCGGCGAGTCATCGATTTCAGAGGCGACGTTGAGGGCGGCATATCAGTCACAACTTGACCTATTCGAGGAGCCAATACGATACAGTTTCAGTCACGTTTTTCTTCGAGACGAGGCAAGCCAGGCACGTGTTGAGCAGCTCGTCACCGCACTCAACGAGGGTGCCAGTCTGGTTGAAGCGCGTGCGCTGGGTGATGTCTTCTTAGCGGGTTATACCTTTAAAGATCGGAGTCTTGCGGAGATTTCACGGCAATTTGGCGATGGCTTTACACAGCGTTTTTCTGTCGAGGCTGAACGTTTGGGCCAGTGGGTAGGACCGCTTCAATCGATTTTCGGAAATCACTGGGTGTGGGTAGAAGACGTCGCTGAAAGTCGCGTCAAACGGTTTGATGAGGTCGCTCAGGACGTGGCACGAGACATCCGGCGAGATCGAGACCGCGAGACGATAGAAAATTGGGTGGATGCGACACTTGCGGGTTACGAGGTGCTGCTGTGAGACGATGTTTGACGGTTCTGCTGCTACTCGTCACGCCACTGATTGCCGAGGCACACCGCTTCGCACCATCAGCGCTTGATGTGCGAGCACTGTCTAACGGCGAAATCTCTGTTGTTTGGAAAACGCCGGTTCAAGCGACATCAAACGTGCCGATGCTACCTGTGGCGCCTGAGATTTGTGACGTAATTTCTGAAACGCCTTGGTTTCCAGAAGGGACCGGGAAGGTCCTACGACAACAGTGGTCGTGCGGTGGTGCATCACTTGAAGGTTTGGTGCTGAGCGTTTCGGGACTGGCTGCTAATCAGTCGTCGGCGGTCGTGTCGGTGAGGCCCCACCCCGACGTATTCTTTCAAGAAGTCCTCACTGTGCAAAATCCAGAGTTTCTAGTGCCGGCTCAGCGCTCTTCCCTGTCGACGGCGCTGCATTACTTTTGGCTTGGTGCTGAACACATTGCGGTCGGTACAGACCACCTGTTTTTTGTCGCGGGTCTTTTGTTACTGGTCGGGCGGGGAAGACGGTTGTTTTACACGGTCACCGCATTCACCGTGGGTCACAGTGTGACCTTGGCGCTGGTATCGCTGGGCGTTGTCGCTAATCCCGAGTCGTTAATTGAGTGGCTCATTGCCGTATCCATTTGGGTGCTCGCCTTAGAGCTATCGAGGCCTGGCCGAGAGAGCAGCCTTTGGCAACGGCCCTGGTACCTCGCAGGCGGATTCGGCCTACTTCACGGCATGGGCTTCGCTGGGGCTCTGGCGGAGACCGGACTACCGCAACTCTACCTGCCGACCGCATTGCTGTTCTTCAATCTGGGGATTGAGGTGGGCCAGCTCGCGTTCATTGCACTGTTGACCGGCGTTGGCCTCGTGGTGACCCGCCTCAGTCGGGCGACGTGGCTGTTACGGGCGCCGGTTTACGTTCTCGGCGCCGTTTCGACGTTTTGGGTGCTCGACCGAACCAGCGCTTTGTTTGGATAAAACGCTCAGTCAGGATTTCCAGGCCATTTCGACATAGGGACTAAAGGGTGAAGGGCAATCGCAACGCCTTCTTCTATGTGGCTTTCATTGCCCAAAATTTCGCGACGACGAATAAACCCTGAACCGCTGCGAACGTCAACAGCCTCATTAAGGGCAATGCCGCCTTCGCCGCTAAATAATAGTTTTAGATCTGCATTAAATATGGAGACGCGAATGGTGGTCGCGGCAACAGGCACGCCCCAATTGAAGTTGACCGACACACCATCTCCGGCACCTTGTGTTGGGGGCTTTCGGCTCACGCCATCCCAGCGCGCAACACGGTTTACGCCTTGCGTGAAGTAAACGTCTTTTTCCAAGAGATCGGTGAAGACAAGGGCGTCTATCTTTGAGTTTTCCATGATCTGGTCACGCACAGTTTGTACAATGCGAGAGAATGTCTTGCCGTTGACGCGTCCTGTCGTGGGGTCGACTGGATTACCGTACATCGACACGGCGTTCCGCCATCGCTGCGAAAACTCTCTTGAAGGTACGACTTGCCAGCCGTGACGCTCAAGTGCCGCTGCGACGACAACGTCGACGGACTTTTCTTTTTTCCGCATGTACTTTCGTGAGGGTGACCCCAGGTTGATGTCTGCGATCACGACCCGTTTTACCTGGGCCGTGGCCAAAGCTTCCTGGTCGATCGAATTAGTCGGAGTGGTCGGATTGTAACCGCCACCAGAAACAGGACCCGATGCGCAGCCGTTAAGCAGTGCAAGACCGGTCAGCACGGCGGTAAAATAAATGCTCAAAGCACGTTTATTAGTAGTGGACACAGTATCCCTCATAGCGGCCGCAAAGAAGTAAGCTGGCGTGATCGTAACAAAGGAGAACCACGAGTGGCAGACCATTTAAACGTTAGATTGACGGGACAAGGCGATCGTGCGGTGGTGTTACTGCACGGTTTGTTCGGTTCTGGCAATAACTTAGGTCAGTTAGCGCGTGGCCTCAACGATGATTTTCGTGTCTTTAGTGTTGACTTGCCCGATCACGGCCGCTCGAGTTGGCTTGAAAGACCGTCTATTGCGAAGTATGCCGAGCGAGTTGCCCAATGGATGGACTCTGAGACCCTGAGTGATGTCTTGCTGATGGGTCACTCGCTAGGGGGCAAAGTTGCGATGCAGATGGCGCTCGTGCGCTCAGACCTAGTTCATAAGCTTATCGTCTTGGACATCGCGCCAAAGGCGTATGAGCGTCGTCACGACCCCGTTTTTTTAGCCCTACGGTCAGTAGAGGCCGGTCGCGTGGGCACACGCCGTGAAGCGCGGGCGCTTTTACTGCGTCACTTGGACGACCCTCAGGTCGCCGATTTTCTCCTGACAAGCGCCGTGCTATCTGATGAGGGGGTTCTTCGTTGGCGTTTTAATCTTGCGGGCCTCGAGGCGGGCTACGTTTCTATTCTAGCGGCGATTGGTGTGGGGCAGGGTGAAGTGTTGTGCTTCGATGGACCCGTGCTCTTCTTGCGGGGTGCGCATTCCGACTACGTTCCCACCGATGCAAAGACAGATTTTTCGCCTCTTTTTAAGCGCCTTCAGATGATTACCGTCAAGAATGCCGGGCACTGGCTGCACCAAGAGCAGCCGGAAACAGTGCTCACGATTGTTCGTCGCTTTTTCGCACCATAAACGTGCGTCTTTTGAGATCAAAAGTGTCCACAGAACCTGTGGATAATTTGGTGGGTAATTTGTTCGTTGGCGCCAGAAACCCTTTGTCTATTGGGTCGTTCTCAGATTGGTTAAAAAATAACCACTAGCTAATTTTTTAATTAAATCAATAAGTTATGAGGCATTTGTAAAGCGACTTGAAGGGACTGACGACTAAGTAGGGTTAAACGAGACGCCGATAGCCCGATGTGAATAAGATATTTTCATGAGTCAATAGGTTTTACAAAAAATATTGTTTTTTTTTTGACACAGCGTGCCGAAATGTCGCCGGTTTTGGCGGGCTACTGGCCTCGGTAAACGCAGCCAACAGTGCACGTTTCACGAATCTCGACCGCACAAAGCTCAGCAAGCCTTGGTTTTAAATGATTCCAGATCCACTTAGCGAGATTTTCGCTCGTTGGATTTTCAAGGCCTTTAACATCGTTCAGGTAGTAGTGATCGAGTTGATCGAGAAGGGGGGCGAATGCTCCCTTAATGTCATCAAAATCCATGACCCAACCCGTTTCAGGATTTACTTCACCGTCGATCGTCAGGCGCACAAAGAAAGAGTGGCCGTGCAGTCTCGCGCAGGGGTGTCCCTCGGGAACGAATGGGAGTCGGTGTGCCGCTTCAAAACGAAAGTCTTTGTAAAGTTCCACGGTGGATACTCGAGCTGTTCACTAAAGCGCGGAGTTTACACAAGTTGCGGATATCTCGTTACATAATTGAAAAAAATGCAGGGGAATGAGTGAAAGGCAATTGACACTAAAGCAGGCGTCTCTATAATCGCCACGTCTTTCGGGGGTGATTAGCTCAGCTGGGAGAGCATCTGCCTTACAAGCAGAGGGTCGGCGGTTCGATCCCGTCATCACCCACCACTCTCCTCTGGAGTTTGGACAGTACACAACAGACACTTCAAGTGTCGTCTACCTGGAGCGGTAGTTCAGTTGGTTAGAATACCGGCCTGTCACGCCGGGGGTCGCGGGTTCGAGTCCCGTCCGCTCCGCCATTTCTTTAAAGCCCAGTACTAATGCCGTATCTAGCGCCTGGATTACGACACAATAGTGGTTTTTTATGACAAATCCCCTTCAAACCTGAGCAGAAACTAGGGGGGGAGGGCAAACTGTTGTCACTGTCGCAGCAGTTACACGCCAACGATCACGATCCTATGGCTTTGATTTTTGCGCATCATTGCGCGGGTTGGTCAGTGATCAGGTACCATGCCTATGCCATCAACTGCGAATTAAGCCACCCATGAACTCACTCACTCTTTTGATGATCGCATCCTTTGGAGTGCTGGTATTGCTATGGCTATCGTATTGGTTGCGGGGCGAAAACAAACCGAATATACCCTTCGCTTATTGGTGTTTTGCTCAAATTTATTGCTTCATAGCCATATTAGGTGTCGGCATGATTCATGCGCATCTGGACTGCATGTCTTTATGGGGCGACTGCTACGTCCATCATTACCCCGGTTGGTTGTACGATTTCAAACCACTTCTTCTGAACTCAATAAGAGTTTGGTGTTGGTTAGCCGGAGGCGCGACCCTAATAAATCTGCTTAGTTGGTATCGAAGCAGTCGTTGAATGGAAATAGTGACCCTAACGCACAGTTATTAGCGATCCACTTTGTTTCAAATTAGCTTCTGATGTATCAACCCAGACGCGCGCCCGCCCGACGGATTCAGGCCATCTCAGCGTGCGAGCCTTGCTCGCCAAGCCTATCGTCGCTTGAATGTGAGCACGAGGTTCAGTTCAGGTTTCTCTTTACGTGCGAGGAGGATGCCCAACCAATTCGCCTGTCTGCGTCTTGGGTCGAGATGATGCCGCCCAGTCATTTCATACTACTGGACGCGGTTAAAAAAAACCGGTCAGTCCAGGCAATTATTGAGGGACGTCCTGCAACTATTGTGGTGCCTGGGTCGTAAATAACGTCAGCACTCTTGCCCTCGACCTCTTCCCCTTGGGGTAAAAATTGTCTTGTACTACTGATGACGATTCGGTGAATCTCATTTTTTCACTGCCTGCGCTGTTCGATTGGGTATCTTTGTTTTTACACTGCTGTCACAGCTTCAGCGAGGACGGGCATCTGAATCACCTTAAAAGGACTACACTGGGCTGTTCTCGATCAAGGTATCTCCGCCGTGGCATACGAAATCGCAAAGTTTCTGCACATAACAGGTGTGGTCATGCTCATGGGTAACATTACGGTTACCGCCATCTGGAAATACTTTGCAGACCGCACTCAACAACCTCAAGTGCTTAGCTTTGCGCAAACGCTAGTAACCTATACGGATTGGTCTATGACTGTTTGGGGCGTACTGCTGCTTATGGGGGGAGGCTATTTCATGGCCTTTTTTGCCGACTGGCCGCTGACCTTACACTGGTTGCTTGCGAGTCAAATACTGTTCGTCGCGGCCGGCCTGATTTGGCTTTTTTTACTGGTACCAATACAAGTTCGACAAGCACGTCTGGCACGGAGTTTCACTGGGGATGATGTTGGGGATGAGTACCGAAGACTTTCACGGCAGTGGTTGATCTGGGGACTCATCAGCACCCTTCCATTGCTAGCGGCAACTTGGCTGATGATTGCAAAACCTGTCAGCGGTCTTTACTGAGCCGCTTCCTATCCAGTATCAAGCGCAATTGTTCGTCAGCAATCACGATCCGGTGACTGCTCGGTCATCAATCCCTTGCTCAACGGCATAACCTGAGTGTTGCGATTAATCCAGACTCAGACATTAGCCCCTGACGTTGATGCGTCTACCGGGGTCACTCACAATATCGAGTCGGTCCTGGTGCAGTGGTGTTCATGGCATCCATGGGTTGTAACTCCCAAACGTCCAAAGATGGCCCTCTAAATCTCGACAGGAAAAGCTCTTGCCACCATGGTCCTCCTCTCTGAGCGTGACGGCGATCTCAGCGCCAGCCGAAACAATGTGCGTGAAGCGTATGTCCGGGTCTTCGACACAGACATAAAGGCTAGTTGTCACCTTGCCCCCCACATGACCCGGGGGAACGTTGAGGACACCGAAATCAGTCGTGTCAGTCGAGCCGACCATAATCATGTGCTCGCCGAGTGTTAGTTGCGCGTGAGCCACTGTGTCGCCGGGTCCCTCCACGATAAAGTGCGCCTCGAATCCAAACACAGTGCAGAGCCAATCAATGGCGGATCGGCACTGCTCGTACTTTATGGCGGGAATAATTAACGACATATCAGGGGGCTCCTCGTGAGGCTGTGGAGGTGCTCTGGCGGCAACAGAGCATCCACCGAGCTCGATGTTGAGCACAGTAAAGCTGCACCAATAGTCGAGGCAAGCGTTTTCCCGCGTCATTCGCGTGCCGCAGTCTCGGTGTCCGAGCGAGACTAGACTCACTGATAGGGGGCGAGCGTAGACCCGTTCTCCGGAGGAGGGGGACGATGATGAGCACCGCCATAGACTGGGGCGTGAAGGCGGCCACTCAGCCCGGGAAATGACCGTCCTCGATGATTTTTTGTTGAATACGACTTTTTAGTGTAAAGGGTGCTTTACTTTTTTGCTCGGCTCAGTTTATTATGTAAAGCATACTTAACTTTATGTAATAGGAGCTTAACTTTGAGTGGTAATGGAAAAGGCAGCACAGATCTCGATGCGAGGATTAATCAGTCTTCCCGCAGCTTGTTTTTATGCACGACCGCTTGGGTGGCGACGACGGCAGCCTTAGGGTTTGGCCCGAAGCTGTGGTGGGACTTTGATGTCACCTTAACGTTGATTGCGCTCGGCCTGAACTTGATTGTGGGAATAATTATGCTGACGGCAAACTTTAGACATCTTATGAGTATGGATGAGTTGCAAAGGCAAACACATCTCGAAGCGATGGCCATTACCTTGGGCGTTACGTTTGTAGTAACCGTCACCTACGGCAATCTCGAATCGGTTGGTTTTTTGGAGGACACACAGCCCACCAATATTCTATTTGTCACGGGGGTTAGCTACATCGTCGCGATTATCGCGCTGTGGAGAAGGCGCACCAGCGAATGAACAATAAGTTAAAGGTATTGAGAGCAGAGCGAGATTGGACGCAGGCCGACTTAGCATTAGCACTCGATGTCACTAGACAGACCGTTAACGCGATTGAAAAAGGGAAATACGATCCCAGCCTGCCCCTCGCGTTTAAAATCGCGGTGTTGTTTGCAATGCCGATTGAGCAGATATTTTTGTATGCTAAAGAGGCGTAACGTCGCTTAAAACGGCAGTTAGACTTGGTCACCAGTGGTCAACGAATATCTTTTTTGATTCATTTTGGTTCTGCCTGAAAAAGAACACACTTAAGCCAACGAACAGCGGCAGAGGTACGAGTTGTCCCCAGTAGAATTCGGGTGCCAGTAGTATATAAATAGGGCCAAAGATGAGGCATGAATTAGAAAACACCAGCAGCGGTGAGACTGAGGACAGCGGTCGCTTGTGCCGCAGGTAGTTAAGGGCAAAGAAGGCTATGGACGCATAGGCCGCTGAGCGGTTTACGAAAAGGTAGAGGGTTGTTGATTCGGCCTCAAAGGGCTCGAGTCTGGGATTCATAAAGAGCACCAAATTCAAGCCGAAAATGGGCAGTACTGCAACGACAAGAAGCAGTAGCGAAAAAAATCCGATCGTGAGTCGCGCCATAAAAACCTTTTAAACTTTCGGTATTGATACCAAAATAAGTCAGTATCTAACCACGTGGCAAGGGAGATTTCACCGACGTCGTGACGACGGGGTCCGTTTGACGGCCAGTCGTGAGCTTATGTGTCGCTACTGGAGGTCCAGTCGTTACACCCAGTCTGTTCGAGAACGGTTGAACACAGTGGGCGTACCCCGCAGGCATCGTCCGTACTGTTTTGCGAGGGCGGGGAGCGAACCGCGCTTTTATACGAACGTAACAATCGCGCTGCATCTCAAGCCCTGCCTCAAAAACGGGTTCGTTGGTGTCCTTAAGTGAATTCGCGCACGGTAAAAAAAGGGGGATATTGATGGATATAGCCCCGTATTAGAGTAAAGTGAGATAAGAGCGGCAAAATTTTAATCGCCAGCTCGCCTGGGGGAAGCAGTGGATAATACTAATCTGAGCTGCGTGTTACTAAAGATGGAAAGGCGTTTTCTTGAGAAGCAAATCACTTGTTTGCTGACTAAATGGCATCGGCAGGGCCTGGAAAGCGACTTCAATAAAGCCATCAAGTCAGTCGTAGAAGTGGTCGAAATAGAAGACACTCGACGTTAACGATCGTCTAACGGTTTGGTCAATTTTCGGCGACGACGGTTTTTACAGACAGGGGTATGCCTGCTCCATTTTCTTGCTTGAAATTCAGCCCTCTAAGAGCCGCAGGACATTTTCTGGCGGTCGTCCTATGACGGCGTTCTTACCCGTAAAAACGATGGGCCGCTCGATCAAGATTGGGTGATTAGCCATGGCGGCAATAAGTTCGTCATCTGTCGATGCTCTGGAAAGCTTCAGTTCTTTAAACGCGGCCTCGTTGCGTCGTATGAGTTCAAACGGCTTCATTTTAAGTGCGATTAGCGCGGCTCTGATCTCAGCGTCCGTTGGTGGATTCTCGAGGTATCTGACTTGAACCGGATCAATACCCCTTTCTTGCAATAGGCCAAGCGTTACTCGTGATTTTGAGCAACGGGGATTGTGCCAAATAGTGAGGTTAAGCATCGTATTGTCCTGTTCAAGATGAGTGGGTGTCACGGCAGCAATGCTGTTCAGCGGGAGTCTCGCACAAATGACAGGATCATTTTAGAGTGCGTGCGCATTGCCGGAGAGACGCTTTTTTCGATACTGTAAATACTCAGCCCCTAGAGGCAAAGGAAGGTACTCACGAAATGGCGATAGAGATCAAACATGAATTCTCCGCAACCCCCGAGGCGCTATGGGACATTCTTGGAACACCTGATCGAGTCGACTGGGTGCCGGGTGTGCAAAGCTGCTCTTTTGATGGCGAGGTGAGGTCACTTGTCCTGCCCGGTGCTGGCGCTATTAAAGAACGTATTTTGAAGCACGACGACGAGACTAGAACGCTAGAGTATTCATGTTTTGAAAGTCCCGGTGGCTTGGAGTCACATCATGCGCGAGTGCAGGTTATGGCGAGTGAGGTGGGCTGCCGGCTCGTTTGGCAGGCATCCGTTATACCCGTGTCGATAGAGCCTTTTATTGAGGGAAGTATGCGCGGGTGTATTGAGCGCTTAGAGACGATTCTTCGATCCTAGAAGATACAAATTTCAAGAAGGTTCGCCGCACATAAGGTGTGGTCTACGGCTCAAGTTGGGTGAAGGAGAACACTAATAATGAACTACGAAACGATACTCTACGAGGTCGAGAATGGCAT
>Ga0208971_1000617_pt1 | contig 24212 bp, 21 predicted proteins | sample AOAMet1_18_M0_10_2_FD_188229 | JGI IMG/M metagenome (GOLD analysis project Ga0208971, IMG submission 188229) | Ammonia-oxidizing marine microbial communities from Monterey Bay, California, USA - CAN11_18_M0_10 (SPAdes) | ecosystem: Environmental > Aquatic > Marine > Intertidal zone | place... | reverse complement strand
GGCGCAGATGCCTTCCCACTAGACGCCACTGAGTCGGTGGATACTGACGGTGATGAAATTGGCAACAATGCCGATCCGGATGATGATAACGATGGCGTTTTAGATGACGCCGATGCCTTCCCATTAGATGCCATTGAGTCGGTGGATACTGATGGTGATGAAATTGGCAACAATGCCGATCCAGACGATGATAACGATGGTGTTTTGGACAATGCAGATGCCTTTCCCTTAGATGCTACAGAGTCATTGGACACCGATGGCGATGAGATTGGCAACAATACGGATCCAGACGATGACAATGACAGTGTTTTGGATGGCGCCGATGCCTTCCCATTAGATGCCAGTGAGTCGGTGGATACTGATGGTGATGAAATTGGCAACAATGCCGATCCAGACGATGATAACGATGGTGTTTTGGACAATGCAGATGCCTTTCCCGTAGATGCCGCAGAGTCACTGGACACCGATGGCGATGAGATTGGCAACAATGCGGATCCAGACGATGACAATGACAGTGTTTTGGATGGCGCAGATGCCTTCCCACTAGATGCTACAGAGTCATTGGATACGGATGGCGACAATCTCGGTAACAATGCTGACCCAGATGATGACGGTGATTCTTATCTGGATGCGGATGATGCTTTCCCGTTAGATGCCGGTGAATGGCTAGACACTGATGGCGATGAAATTGGCAATAATGCCGATCCGGATGATGATAACGACGGTGTGGCGGATGGCGATGATGCGCTGCCACTGGATATCACTGAATCAGTGGATACAGACGGTGATGGGATTGGCAATAATGCGGACCCGGATGATGACGGTGATTTCTATATGGATGGCAATGACGCCTTCCCGCTTGATGCCACTGAATGGCTTGATACTGACGGCGACGAGATTGGCAATAACACAGACCCGGATGATGACAATGACTCTGTGATCGATGACGATGACGCCTTTCCCTTGGACGCCTCGGAGTCGCTGGATACAGACGGTGATGGGATTGGCAACAACGCCGACAACGATGACGATGGCGATGGCGTCAATGATTCGCGGGATGATGCGCCCTTGGATGTCAGCATTACCCCACCTACGGCGCTGTTCTACGCTGACCAACTTCAGGGTTCGGCGCCGCTGGTCGTGCTGTTTGATGCCAGCGACACGGTCGCCGGCTATCTCGATGACACTGTAGTGAGTTTTAGCTGGGACTTTGCCGATGGCTTGTCGGGTTCCGGTGTCAGTATTAGTCATACCTTTGAGACGGCGGGTACCTATGCTGTGGTGTTGACGGTACTGAATACTGATGGTCTGAGCGACACCTTTACTCAGTCGGTGATGGTCTCCCCCGGTTCTTACTCAGTTTCTGGGGTAATTACCGTAGCCGATTCGGCGCATATAGATTCTGATGTCAACGATCTCGCATCGGCGGTTGTGAATAACAGTAGCTTTAGCCGTGCCCAGATACTGGATGTTCCGGCCAATGTTGTTGGCTATGTGAACACGGCTAATTATGGTGCCAACGGCAAGTCATTTTCCGCTGGCGACTCGCGGGATTATTATCAGTTTGAGGCGTTGGGCGGTGAGGTGATTAACCTTATTCTGGATTCTCCCGGCAGTACCGGTGCCGGCTATACGGATCTCGATATGTATCTCTATGACGCTGACAAAGACTTGGTAGGCTATTCTATCAGCGAGACCCAGTACGAGAGTCTGATGATTCCCCTTGAGCAGGGCATGTATTATTTGCGCGTCAATGTGTGGAGCGAGGGCGCAGGAAAGTACTATCTTGCGATTGGCGCTGGGCTTGAGAGTCTCGGCTCTGGCTGGTCTTCTGACTCTGAATTCGCCATAGGCGATGTGATTGTTAAGGAGCGGCCCTCTAAGAGTCGCAGAGCCAGTAATATTGCTCTCTCTACGGCCTCTCCTACGGCCATCAGGTCGATGGGTAACAATGGCCCCAAACTCTATCGATATGGACAGAATATTGGCCAGCAGAGTGCTGGTCTCACCAAGGGTGCTCGGTCTGCTAGCTTGACTGCTCCCTCAGATATAGATTTGCGCGTTGCCACACTGCTGGCTGCCAAAGAGTTGTCGCTGGATCCGGCGGTGGAATATGCCGAGCCTAACTTCCTTCGCCGAGCCACCCAGATTCCCACGGATGAACGCTATGGTATTCAGTGGCACTATGAAAAAATCAGGCTTCCTGAAGCCTGGGATATCACCACTGGCAGCACAGACGTCAAGGTGGCAGTTCTTGATACGGGTATTTTTGTCGCCCATCCTGATTTAGAGGCGCGCCTGTCTGACGATGGCTTTGACTTTATTAACAATTCTTACAATGCCGGTGATGGCCTGGAGGTCAATGAAGATAGCAATGGTAATGGGCTGTTGGATCCAGGTGAAGATCTGGATGGCGATGGCTATTTGGATGATGGTCAGGAAATCGATAATGATGCCAATGATCCCGGTGACGGCGCCGATAATCCCTATTGCACTGGTGGCTCCGGCAGTTCATCGTTTCATGGCACTCATGTTGCCGGAACTGTGGGTGCTGAAACCAATAATGACGATGACTCCGAGGATATTAATGACAACGGTAATCTCGATTTCGGCGAGGATATCGATAGTGACGGCACTCTTGATGTTGCCGGTGACGGAGTAGGCAATGGTATAGCGGGGGTTACCTGGGCGGGAGAGATTATGAATTTACGTGTTCTGGGTTGCGAGGGAGGCTATGACTTCGATATTGCCAATGCGATTCGCTATGCGGCGGGCCTTGAGAATCAGTCGGGTATTATTGTCGATGACCCTGCGGATATTGCCAATATGAGCCTCGGTGGCGGTGGCACCAGTTCGACCATGAGCAGCGCGATTGCCGATGCCACTGAGGCAGGCATGATTATCGTTGCTGCAGCGGGTAATTCTGCTACCGAGTTGCCTTCCTATCCTGCGGCCTACAGCAATGTTATTTCGGTTTCAGCTACCTTAGAAGACGATAGTCTGGCTAGCTATTCTAATTTTGGCGCCACGGTGGATGTGGCTGCGCCGGGCAGCAAGATTAAGAGCACGAAGGCAGAATTTAATGTCGAAGAGCAAAAAATAAAAGCCAATTATGCTTCCTCTAATGGCACTTCCATGGCGGCACCCCATGTGGCTGGGGTAGTGAGTCTGATGAAATCTGTCTACCCTGAAATGTCTCCAAGCGACTTCGATGCGATTCTACTCAGTGGTGAAATCACTGTTGACCTGGGAGATGTCGGACGCGATGACTTGTTTGGCGCCGGCAGAATTGACGCTACCAAGGCGGTTGAATTCAGTAAGGCGATAGCCGATGGGTTTGAGGAAATCCCGGTAACCCCGATTTTGTATCTCGATATGAGCTATCTGAATTATGGCAAAACAATCGGACAGTACAGTGTTAATGCCTCCAACTTTGGCAATGGCGATTTAGTTATCAGTTCGGTGAGCGCGGCTGACGCCTTTGTGATCATCAGTGAGCCGCTGCAGAACAATGGCATCTCCACCTATACCATCGGTATCGACCGCAGCGGTTTGGCTGATGGTATCTATTCTAGCAGCGTCAGTTTCACGTCTAATGGTGGCGATGTAGATGTCGCTTTGGTGTTTCAGGTGATGTCCTCCAATCTTGGCTCTGAGGGCAATCTTGGCAATATTTCGGTGATTCTCAAGGATATTAATACGGGTGCTGAAATACCGCTGCAGATTCAGTCTGCCACCGCTGGGCAATACAGTTATAGCATTGATGGTGTTGAGCAGGGGGTCTATGAAATTCACTCGGGAACCGATATCGATAACGATGGGATTATCTGTGGAATTGCCGAAGCTTGCGGTGCCTATCCAACGTTGATGTCACCGGCCACGATCACGGTGAATGGCAATGTAGAAAATCGCGACTTCAGTCTTGAGGTTGATAGCTCGGCATATTCAGAGTGAAGATCAGCAGTCCGGGCCGCCAGATTGGAGGCCCGGGTTCAGTCATTACTCTAAGTGCGCCCATAGCGATCGTCAAAGCGCACAATATCGTCTTCTCCTAAATAAGCACCGGACTGTATCTCAATCAGCTCGATCGGGATCTTGCCAGGATTTTCAAGGCTGTGAACTGCGCCGATTGGAATATACACCGACTCATTTTCACAGATTAGGCGCTCGACATTGTCGATGCAAACCTTGGCGGTGCCGCTGACCACCACCCAGTGCTCGGCGCGATGATGGTGCATCTGCACTGACAGCTTGGCTTTGGGTTTGACGGTGATACGTTTCACCTGAAAGCGTGAACCCTGATCCATCAAGTCGTACTTGCCCCAGGGGCGATAGACCTCGCGGTGGTGAATATATTCGCTGCGCTGATCGGCTTTTAATTGATCAACCAGCTGTTTAACCTTTTCCACATGATCTTTGTGGGCCACCAGCAGGGCGTCTTTCGTGTCGACAATTACCAGATTCTTGATACCGAGAGTGGCAATCAATTTATTGTCGCCGCGAATATAGTTGTTGCAACTGTCGAGACTGATAGTGTCGCCGATTTCTATATTGCCCTAAGTATTTTTTGGCAGCAGGTCGAGGAGTGATGACCAGCTCCCCAGATCGTTCCACTGAGGATCCATTGGCATAACCACAGCGTTGGTAGTTCTTTCCATCACCGCATAGTCAATCGATTCGTCAGGACAGGCGGAAAAGAGGTTGCTGTCGGGGCGCACAAAATCCCTGTCCACGGCGCTGGTCTTCCAGGACTGCTCACAGGCGGTGTAAATATCTGGGCGCAGTGCTTGCAGTTCTCTGAGAAAAGCATCGCCGCGAAACATAAATATGCCGCTATTCCAGAGGTAATCGCCACTGCCGACCAAAGCTTCGGCACGCTCAAGGTTGGGCTTTTCAATAAACTCGCTGATCTTTTGTGGTGCATCGCCGGTCACTGGCTCAGCGCTCTTGATATAGCCATAGCCGGTAGCCGGGTGACTGGGTTTTATGCCAAAGGTAATCAGTGCTCCGCTCGCCGCCGCCTCTTGTGCTGCCTCAATCGCTGTGATGAACGCCTGTGGGTCGTCCATATGGTGATCTGCAGGTAGTACCAACAGACTGGCCTCTGGATCGATATCCCGAGTTAATAGTGCAGCCAAGCAGATCGCCGGTGCAGTATTGCGGCCACAGGGTTCGAGAATAATGCCATTGTGCTCAGTGCCGGCGAGACGCAACTGTTCAGCGGCGATAAAACGGTGGTCTTCATTGCAGACAATAATCGGTGCTGCGCAGTTAAGGCTCTCAAGGCGCTCTAAGGTGGCCTGTAACATCGTTTTGTCCCCTACGATGGGTAGGAACTGTTTGGGGTAGAGTTGCCGCGAGAGGGGCCATAGCCGGGAGCCAGAGCCACCGGCAATAATGACAGGTTGGAGCATGAAAAGTCCTTTTCGATTGATGTAAATCCGTTTTGTAAATGCTTATTCGAGGATAAGTTGTTACCTGCTTAACTGTAGTTCGAATTGTCTTGAATTTCCTTGGCAGAGTTGTGGGGCTTGTGTAGAATGCGCTCGTTAGAAGAAATAGGAGCATAGCTCAGTTGGTTAGAGCACTTGCATGACATGCAAGGGGTCCGCAGTTCGAGTCTGCGTGTTCCTACCACTTCTTTAGATTGGCCTTTAAAGAAGTCTTCGGACTGCGCTTTAACAGTTTCAAAACCCTTGCAAGCATTAGCCTGCAAGGGTTTTTTCGTTTCAGAGTGCTTAATCTTATGGGGCTGAGGGCTGTTGCTTCTGGCCCCCGGCCTTATGGATTAATGTCGACCCAATCCCAGCTATCTGTTCTAAGTTAGTCTCGCCTTTATTAGCTGCTATCCTTTAATGATAAGTTAAACGCCTATGCGTTTTGTTGTATTTCAACTGTTGCTGCGAGCTAGCCAAAGGATTACTGAGCGATTGCTATGCTGTTGAGAGTTTACTGTTAAGAGTTTACTAACGGGGGTTTAAGGATGAACCGATTCACCGTCTCGCGCGGATTCACGCTTGTCGAATTAATGGTCACAGTGGCTATCGCCGCCATTTTATTGGCTGTCGCCGTGCCGTCATTTAGCCTTTTTGCACAAAAGCATGCAATCAACCAAAAGACTCTGCAGGTGCGCAATGCCCTAGAGTTGGCCCGTGGACTGGCGCTCTCACAGCGTCAGGTGTGGACGGTATGCACTCTGGATGCATCAGATAGCTGTGTCGACAGCGCCGGTGTACGCTTGGTGGTGTTTCGCGATGATAATAGCGACCGCGATTTGAGTGCCGGGGAAATACTCCATCAGGATATTGATATCAACGCTATTGAACTTGAAATGTCCGCGTCCTTTGGTCGCCCCTACATACGTTTTACACGGAGTGGTGAAGCCTTGGATTCGGGCAATCTCGAAGTCTGTTCGGCAGACCAAAGTGTGGATTATGGTCGCCAGGCGATTGTCTTTCGCAGCGGTCGCATTCGACTGTCCAGTGATTCTGATGGCGACGGTTACGATGATGTGGGCGACACCAAAATAGCCTGTCATGGCATATAAACGACTCAGTAAACAACCAAAATTGAGACCCAAAACCACGTTAGTCTGATATTTGGTAACGCTAATCTGTGGCGGCTGTTGTTATTTGAGCAGGGCACTACAGTGACTTGGCGGAGTAGACGTAGCTGGATGCACTGGATAGCAGATTTAGAAGTATTGGGTAGGTAGTGTGACAGTCCCCAATGGCCAGTTATTAGGGGGCTTATGTTAAGGAGCTAAACGGATCATGATGAACCAACCAAAAGCAGCAGGTTTCACACTGCTCGAATTAATGATCGTTGTTGCTATTGTGGCGATTCTCGCGGCAGTGGCCTATCCCAGTTACCAGCAACATATAGTGCGTAACAACCGCGCCGCAGCACAACAGTACCTTCTTGAAGTCTCCAGCCTGCAGCGGTTATTGAGAACAGGCTGCTGTCACTGTGGCCAAAGTAAATCTGAGAGGAATCTAACTGGCCGAGCCACAGCAGCACTGCAGAGAGCAGTAGTCGGTAACCCGAGTAGAATTTGAGTAATCGTGAGGGCGTGCGATCCTGCTGTGATGCTTCCTGCATACTGAGTCTCCATCCAAATTGGAGTTAACTCGACTGGCTATTTACCCTGAGTTCTCTACTGTCAGCGTTGATCAGTCGTAGATTGTGGCTATGGGTAAACGCTTGTGTTGAGTTTTATTGTAAATCCCAATCAGCCGATCCTCGGCTTCCTGAGAGATCGCTTTGTTTTCCAGAAAGTTATCAATTTCGTCATAACTGAGACCGAGAACCTGCTCATCGGCCTTCTGTGGCGTCAGGCATTCGAGATCTGCAGTAGGGGTCTTTGATACTAGGGTCTCTGGTGCACCCAGTGTTTTTGCCAGCAGACGTACTTGACGTTTGCTCAGCCCAAAGAGTGGCGCTAGGTCACAGGCGCCATCGCCAAATTTAGTATAGAAGCCGGTGATGTTCTCTGCCGAGTGATCTGTGCCTAAAACCATGCCGCCAAGAATACCGGCGATCTCATATTGCGCCGCCATCCGCGCACGAGCCTTGAGATTACCTTTGGCAAAATCCGTAACATCATCGCTCTGAGGATGCAGGCCATTTTCACTGAGGGTGCCACAGACTGACTCATGGATGCCATCGGCACCGCTTTTAATATTGACTGTAAGGCTCTTACTCGGCTGGATAAAGCTCAGGGCGACCTGGGCATCGTCCTCATCCATCTGCACGCCATAGGGCAGTCTCACAGCGACAAACTGATAGTCACTGCAGTTGTGCTCGGCATTTAATTGATCGATAGAGAGTTGTGCCAGACGGCCACAGGTGGATGAGTCAACACCGCCGCTGATACCCAGCACCAGTGTTTTGCAGCCAGCTGCAGTGAGCTGGCTTTTAATAAACTGAACTCTGCGTTGAATCTCAGACTGCGGGTCAATCTCTGGGAGAACCCGCATTTCTTGAATAATAGCTGCCTTGTTCATAAGTTCCGAAACAACCCTTTGAAAAGTGAAAAGTTAGTCGACTAGACCAAAGGTGATACGGTTCCAAAACGAGCGCGGTTCTTCTTTCTTCTGGTCATTGGTAGCAATCAGGTCAGCTTCGCGGACAGTGCGATTATAGATTGCACGAGAGTCAAAGGCTGGTGGTTGCAGGCGTTCGATCAGGCCAAATGTAATTTTCCCCAGAATCGAATCGCCACTGCCGATCAGACGCTGATCAAAATCGAACTCACCGGAGTCATTTAGAGCCGGGTGCTCTGGATAGTTGCTCGCCAAAACCGTAACCGCATTTTCCGACAGTTCCTGCATATTCAACATCTGATAACCCTGAGCCATGACCGCAAGGCCATCTGGAACCGCAGGAGTTTGCTGAAAGTTCTCTACGACAAAACGGCCGCGATTGGCGGCGGCGAGATAGGCGCCGCGAGAGAAGTAATAGTTGGCCACATGAATTTCAGCCCGCGCCAGTTGGTTGCGCAGGTTGACTAAGCGTTTGCGCGCATCTGGAGCATAGGGGCTGCTTGGGAAACGATTGAGCAGCTCCGAGAAGGTGCCAAACGCATCCCGAGCGGATCCGATATCACGTCTAGTGTTATCGGTCGGCAGAAAGTTGTCGAAGGCGCTGGATGCCTGAGAGATCTCAGAGAGGCCCTTAACATAAAAGGCATAATCGACATTGGGGTGCTGGGGATGCAAGCGCACAAAGCGGTCGGCGGCGGCGATACTTGAATCGTGGTCACCAGACTTGAACTGTGCGTACATCAGTTCCAGTTGCGCCTGCTCGGCATACTTGCCAAAGGGGAACTGAGACTCTAATAATTCCAGGTTGCTAATCGCCACAGTCCAGTTGCTGGCATTGAGGCTAGACTGAATCTTTTCGTAAAAATCGACTTCGGTGTAGCCCGAGGTTTCATCTTCGGGAGACTCATCGTCACCCCATCCCATCCACGAGCATCCGGAGATAACAGACAAACTCAATATGAGTAAAATAATTGACCTGATTTTCATGTAATATTCCCAGCCTGAGAAAGTGTCGACGCGCTAGCGATGTAGTCGTGCATTTAACCACACAGCCTGCGGTAAACCAATCTGTGTGGATGATATTGCTACTGTTAAAGCGCTGACATACCAAACCAGCATCGCGGCCCAAGTTGGCAGCACCCGCAAACTCAACGCTAGGACTACCTCGATTGACTGATTTTATTGACCATATTGAACAAACCGCAACAGTATCTCCTAGCGATTGCGGTCGCCGTCTCGATCAAATTGCCGCACAGCTATTTAGTGACTACTCCCGTTCGCGCCTGCAACTGTGGATTAAATCCGGCGAATTAAAAGTCGATGGCCAGCAGCAACCGCCAAAATTTAAACTGCTGGGCGGTGAAACGATCACTATCTCGGCACAGTTAAAAGCCGAGGGCGATTGGCAGGCCGAAGATATCCCGCTGGATATCGTTTTCGAAGACGACAGTATTATCGTTATCAACAAGCCGACTAATTTTGTTGTCCATCCCGCCGCCGGTAACCGTGAGGGCACTCTGCTCAACGCGCTGTTATTTCACTGCCCTCATTTAGAGTCAGTGCCACGAGCGGGAATAGTTCATCGCTTGGATAAAGATACCACTGGTCTGATGGTGGTTGCCAAAACCCTTGCCGCCCACACAGATCTGGTTGCCCAATTGCAAGCACGTACTGTCAATCGCGAGTATGAAGCGGTAGTCAGCGGGGTGATGACCGGAGGAGGGCTGGTGGATCAGCCGATTGGCCGGCATCCAAAACAGCGGGTTAAAATGGCTGTGGTTCGAGATGGCAAAGAAGCCCGCACCCATTACAAGGTGCTCAAGCGATTTGACGGTCACAGCTATATTCGATTAAAACTCGAAACTGGGCGCACCCATCAGATTCGTGTGCATATGGCGAGCATCAAATATCCAATAGTCGGAGACGATACTTACGGCGGTCGTTTCCGTATTCACAAAGGTGTGTCGGATCAGCTCCGAGATACTCTGCAACAGTTTGGTCGTCAGGCTTTGCATGCCCGAGCGCTGGGATTAGTGCATCCCGTCAGCGGTGAGTATGTTAGCTGGGAGAGTGAGCTCCCGGATGATATGCAAAACCTGTTGATCGCCCTAACCGAAGAATAGGCCTTAAGAGCAGGCCGCCAGACTAGCGAGACGTTGGGAGCAAGTTGATGCCAATAGATGTAATAACTCCCCAGTGGCCAGCCCCCCTCAATGTGGGGGCAGCTATTACCCTGCGCAGCGGCGGTTGCAGTACTGCACCGTTCGAGCAAAGCAATCTGGCACTGCATGTGCAGGATAATCCCCAGCACGTGGCTGCCAACCGACAGAGTCTGGTGCAATCTCTCAAATTACCGGTGCAGCCTCTGTGGCTCGATCAGGTTCATGGAACTCATATCGTTTACGCGCCGAACGCCGGCGTCCAAGGGCCAGCTGACACACCCCGAGCCGATGGCAGTTATAGCGATCGCCAGGGCACAGTCTGTGCCGTATTGACCGCAGATTGCCTGCCAGTGTTGTTTTGTGACAGTGCGGGCACTCAGGTTGCCGCAGCCCATGCCGGTTGGCGTGGACTCTGTGGTGGCATCTTGCGTAAAACCGTGGCCACCTTTAAGTCATCGCCGGATCAGTTGCTGGCTTATCTTGGGCCCGCCATTGGCCCGCAGATATTCGAAGTGGGTGGCGAAGTGTTGCAGGCATTTCTCAGTCAGGCCCAAAACCCTCAGCATCAGCAGGCTATTGAGGCTGCCTTTGCAGCGCGAGAACCAGCTAGTGGCAAGTATCTGGCTGATCTCTACGCCTTGGCGCGAGCCGAATTAGAGGCTTCAGGGCTTAGCCAAATTTACGGCGGTGACTACTGTAGTTACAGTGATTCGGAGCGCTTTTATTCCTACCGGCGGGAGTCAAAAACCGGTCGCAATGGGTCGCTTATTTGGCTCCGTGGATAGCCTCCGTCCGCAGTGTAAAATTCCTCTGATTTTCCCTCGGATAAGACTTGATAACAGGGGGGTGTTCCATTAGAATTGCCGCCCTCTCGCAGAGGCTATTGGCTTCAAGAAAAAAAGCGACGGAATCTGGCTGCTAACTAACTGATGCGGCCACTATAAATTGGAGCAGAACATGTACGCAGTAATCAAAAGTGGCGGAAAGCAGCATCGCGTAGTTGAAGGAGAGACCCTTCGCCTTGAGAAGCTGGATCTGGCGACTGGTGATAATATCGATTTTGAAGAAGTCTTGCTGGTCGGCGAAGGTGCCGAAGTCAAGATTGGTGCTCCTCTAGTAGAGGGTGGCAAGGTGACTGCTGAGATCGTATCTCACGGTCGTGGCGACAAAGTGAATATTATTAAATTCCGTCGTCGTAAGCACTCACGCACACAACAGGGCCACAGACAGTGGTATACAGAAGTTAAGATTACTAGCATTAACGCTGGATAATCCGAAGAGGAAATAGCAATGGCTCACAAAAAAGCTGGTGGTAGTACTCGTAACGGTCGCGATTCAGAAAGCAAACGCCTTGGTGTTAAAGTTTTCGGCGGTCAGGCAATCAACTCAGGTAGCATCATCGTTCGTCAGCGTGGAACCAAGTTCCACCCAGGCAACAATGTTGGTATCGGCAAAGATCACACACTGTTTGCAACTGCCGAAGGCGTTGTACAGTTTGTGCAGAAAGGCCCGAAGAACCGTAAGTATGCAGAAGTGGTTTCCGCGTAGGTTACTACCACTTACTGTTAAAAAAGCCCCTACGTGGGGCTTTTTTTATGCGCGGGATTTAGCACTGGTCCACCGCGCAATGACACACCGCAACAGCAACTGTAAACTGACCCTATGAAATTCGTCGACGAAGCAACAATTAAAGTACAGGCAGGCAAAGGCGGCAATGGCTGCATGAGCTTTCGCCGTGAAAAATATATCCCCAAAGGCGGCCCAGACGGCGGTGATGGTGGCGATGGCGGCAGTGTGTTCTTGGTTGCGGCAGAGGGCCTCAACACCCTTATCGACTTCCGCTTTACACGCAATTTCCGCGCCGAGAACGGCGAACAGGGTCGCGGCTCCGACTGCACTGGCGCCGGTGGCGAAGATCTGGTTATGCAAGTTCCTGTGGGCACTACGGTTCTCTGTGAAGAGACCGGCGATGTACTCGGCGACCTCACCGAATTAGGTCAGCGACTGAAAGTGGCTCAGGGCGGTTTTCACGGTCTCGGTAACGCGCGTTTTAAATCCAGTATTAACCGCGCACCGCGACAGACTTCCCCGGGCAGCGAGGGAGAATTGCGCGAGATTAAGCTCGAGCTAAAAGTACTCGCCGATGTGGGCCTGTTGGGCCTGCCCAACGCCGGCAAATCAACCTTTATTCGCGCGGTCTCGGCAGCGCGACCAAAAGTGGCCAACTATCCCTTTACCACTCTGGTGCCTAATTTGGGTGTGGTGGGCATGAGCGGTGATAAAAGTTTTGTGGTGGCTGATATTCCCGGATTGATTGAGGGAGCATCTGAAGGCGCAGGCCTCGGTATTCGTTTCCTCAAACATCTGACTCGTACTCGGCTCCTGCTACATCTGGTGGATATGATGCCCTATGACGGCACCACCCCAGGGGAAAATACTCTGGTTATCGAACAGGAATTGGCTAAATTTAGCCCGACTCTGGCCGATGGCGATCGCTGGTTAGTGTTAAATAAAACCGATCTGATGCCGGAAGAAGAAGTCGAGCAAGCCTGCAAGAACCTCGTTGAGTCAATCAATTGGCAGGGTCCGGTATTTATTATTTCGGCAATCTCGGCACAGGGCACCAAAGCTCTCTGTGCGGCGATCATGGACTATATAGACGGGCACCGGGATCGCGAAAGTATCGATCCAACACTGGCCGTTGCGCTGGAAGAACGCCGTCAGCAGATTCAGGCCGAAGCCCGCGAGCGCATCGAAGGATTGGCTGAAGCTCGACGACTGGCCCGCCGTGGCGGAGAACAGATCGAAGGCGCAGAGTTCGATGAAGAATTTGAAGACGAAGATGATGACGACAACGATGTTGAAGTGGTTTACGCAGAATAGCGCCAACCAAGCCAACTGAGTCCCTCAGCAAAGGGTTTATAGAGTAGCTAGGTATGACAAGAGCAATTACCCAAAATGCACAGCGCCTAGTCGTTAAGATTGGCAGCGCACTGTTGACCAATAATGGCGCTGGCCTCGATCGTCAGGCCATCGATGGCTGGGTCGAGCAAATCGCCCAGCTCTTGGCCCAGGGTAAAGAAATTGTTTTAGTCTCCTCCGGCTCAATCGCCGAAGGTATAGTGCGACTCGGCTGGAAAACCCGTCCCGACACTATCCATGAACTCCAAGCAGCAGCGGCAGTGGGGCAGATGGGCCTGATTCAAACCTATGAAAGCAGCTTTAAACGCTTTGAGCGCCTCACCGCACAGATACTCCTAGATCATGATGATCTGGCCAATCGCCAGCGCTACCTCAATGCGCGCAGCGCCCTGCAGACATTAATCCAATTGAATGTGCTGCCCATCGTCAATGAAAATGACACCGTGGTGACCGATGAAATTCGCTTTGGTGACAATGACAGCCTTGCGGCATTGGTAGCCAATCTAATTGATGCCGACCTGCTTGTGATTCTCACCGACAAAGACGGCCTCTACAGTGCCAACCCCGATCTCGACCCCAGTGCTCAACTGGTCAGCGAAGCTATGGCCTATGACAGCTCTCTTGACGCCTTAGCCGGGGGCAGCAACAGCAGCCTCGGTCGAGGTGGCATGGTGACCAAATTGCAGGCAGCGCGGCTTGCAGCGCGCTCTGGTTGCAACACAGTGATTGTTGGTGGGCGCAATAGTGGCATTTTGACCGCAGTCACTCAGGGCGCCGAAGTTGGCACCCTGCTCACTGCATCACAGCAGCCCCTTGCCGCACGCAAACAGTGGCTCGCCGGGCAGTTGCAGGTCAAAGGGCAGCTAGTGCTTGACGCCGGTGCCATCAAAGTATTGCAGCAACAGGGACGCAGCCTGTTGGCTGTGGGTGTTACTCACGTCAAAGGGCAATTTACCCGCGGTGAACTGGTCAGCTGTATTGACGTCAATGGTCAAGAAATTGCCCGTGGACTAGTCAACTACCACTCAGACGAAGCAAACCGTATCAAGGGTCAAGGTACTGAGCACATCGCTGAAATTCTCGGTTATCGTGAAGATGACGAACTGATTCATCGCGACAATATGGTTGTAAACTAGCGTCTTCTCAGAGCATTGTCCCTGAGCCTAAAGAAAAAACTCCACCTCCAAAGCCAACAGCTGATAGTGGGTCTGCAATGACTTATATCAATCGTTCCACTCTACCCGTTGAAAACCCTCCGCCAGCCCCCACCTAAAATATTAAGTAAGATTAAAAACCATTTTGAGGTACGCCATGCGAATCGATAAGCTGACCAATCAACTGCAGAGTGCTCTGGCTGACGCGCAATCCATTGCCGTGGGTAACGATCATTCCGCTATGGAACCACTGCACCTGCTGTTGGCATTACTCAATCAACAGGGCGGCAGTGTGCGCCCAATCCTTAATCGCGCCGGATTTGATGTAGTGGGTTTGCAGCGTGAACTCAACAGTCAACTGGACAAACTAGCCAAGATCAGCGCGCCAACCGGTGAAGCTAATCTCTCCCAAGATCTCAGTCGACTGTTAAATATGGCCGATCGCAGCGCCCAGAAAAAAGGCGACCAATTTGTCTCCAGCGAGATTTTACTGCTAGCTGCACTTGAAGATAAAAACTTGCTCGGCAAAACCCTGGCCAAATTTGGAGATACCAACAAAGCTAAGAATGCTATTGATTCGGTTCGCGGCGGTGAGCAGGTCAATGATGCCGATGCTGAAAGCCAGCGTGAAGCTCTGGATAAATATACTATCGACCTCACGGAGCGAGCGGAACAAGGCAAGCTCGACCCAGTTATTGGCCGCGATGATGAAATTCGCCGCACAATTCAGGTGTTGCAGCGCCGAACGAAAAATAACCCAGTATTGATCGGTGAACCCGGTGTTGGTAAAACCGCCATTGTCGAAGGCCTCGCCCAGCGTATTATCAATGGCGAAGTGCCGGAGGGTTTAAAAAACAAGCGCGTATTAACCCTCGACCTCGGTGCCCTGTTAGCTGGCGCAAAATTTCGCGGGGACTTCGAAGAGCGTTTAAAAGCGGTACTCAAAGATCTCTCAAAACAGGAAGGCCAGATCATCCTGTTTATCGATGAAATTCACACTATGGTCGGGGCGGGCAAAGCCGAGGGTGCAATGGATGCGGGCAATATGCTCAAGCCTGCACTGGCCCGGGGTGAGCTGCACTGTGTCGGTGCTACGACCCTCGATGAATACCGCAAATATATTGAAAAGGACGCCGCACTTGAGCGCCGCTTTCAAAAAGTTTTGGTGGAAGAACCCAGCGAAGAAGATACCGTGGCCATTTTGCGTGGCCTTAAAGAGCGCTATGAAGTGCATCACGGTGTTGAAATCACCGATAGCGCCATAGTGGCTGCCGCCAAACTGTCGCAGCGCTATATCACCGATCGCCAGTTGCCCGATAAAGCCATTGATCTGATTGATGAAGCCGGCAGTCGCATCCGTATGGAAATTGATTCCAAACCTGAAGAGATGGATCGCCTTGAACGGCGGTTAATTCAGCTCAAGATCGAACGGGAGGCGGTGAAAAAAGATAAAGATGAAGCCTCGCGCAAGCGCCAGCAAAAACTCGAAGATGATATTGCTGAACTCGGTGCAGAATATGCCGATCTAGAAGAAATCTGGAAAGCCGAAAAAGCCTCCATGCAGGGCTCGACCCATGTTAAAGCCGAGCTTGAGCAAGCCAAGTCTAATCTCGAAGCGGCGCATAGATCCGGTAACCTCGAGAAAATGGCTCAAATTCAGTACAGCATTATTCCTGAGCTAGAAAAACAATTGGCCAGCGCCAACAGCGAAGTCCAGATTGAGAAACGTCTGTTGAGAAACAAGGTCACGGAAGAAGAGGTGGCCGAGGTCGTAGCTAAGTGGACCGGCATTCCAGTGTCGAAGATGCTCGAAGGAGAGCGCGATAAACTGCTGCGTATGGAAGACTCGCTGCACCGCAGGGTAATGGGTCAAAGTGAAGCCGTAGTCGCCGTTTCCAACGCTGTGCGCCGCTCACGGGCCGGGCTATCTGACCCCAACCGCCCTAATGGATCTTTCCTGTTTTTAGGCCCCACCGGAGTCGGTAAAACCGAACTCTGTAAATCTCTAGCCGAATTTTTGTTTGATAGCGAAGAGGCGATGGTGCGTATCGATATGTCCGAGTTTATGGAAAAACATTCCGTGGCAAAACTGATTGGCTCGCCTCCCGGATATGTTGGCTATGAAGAGGGAGGTTATCTCACCGAAGCCGTGCGCCGTCGACCTTATTCGGTATTACTGCTGGATGAAATCGAAAAAGCCCATCCCGATGTATTCAATATTTTATTACAGGTGCTCGATGATGGTCGTCTCACAGATGGTCAGGGCCGCACTGTCGACTTTAAAAATACCGTGATTGTGATGACCTCCAATCTCGGCTCCGATGTAATTCAGATGCTCGCCGGAGAAGAGAACTACGATGTTATGAAATCTGCCGTAATGGATGTGGTCAGCAGCCATTTCCGTCCCGAGTTTATCAACCGCGTTGACGAAGTCGTGGTATTCCACCCGCTGGCCAAGGATCAACTGCGCGGTATCGCCAGCATCCAGCTCGATCTATTGCGCAAACGTTTAGCTGATCACGATCTGCAGCTCAATCTCAGTGATGAGGTTTTGGACAAGCTTCTGGAGGCAGGGTTTGACCCAGTCTATGGCGCCAGACCTTTAAAGCGGGTCATTCAGCAGCTGATTGAAAATCCCCTTGCCCAGAGCATTCTCTCAGGACAATTTGCACCGGGTGCAGAGATAGAAGGGCAGTTAGACGAGGGACTGGTGGTATTCAGTTAAACCCTGCTGCACATAGTTGCCGGGAGCCCTACAGATAGCCAACCAGTGGGTCACCGCCAGAATAATCTGAGAGGCTCGCCAGCGAATCGATAAACAGATGAAACAACTCCGCCTGGGACGAAACATCTAGCTTGGCATAGCTATTTTTGCGGTGCAGCTTGACGGTCTCCGGGGAAATTCCCAACCGCTCAGCAATTGACTTGGTGGAGTGGCCGTGAAGAAAAAGCTGTACCACCTGTGTCTCTCTGTCGGTCAAATAAGCTGTACCAAAATGCTTTAGTGCACTATCCAACTGACTGGGTAGTTTATTTTCCGGTAACGGTTGAGGGCTATGCTCCGCAAGCCACTGTAGCTTACAAAGGGTCTCTACAACCTCAGTAATATCCTTTAATAGACCGATCTGAGCGGGATTAAAGGGCTGTGGTAAGGTCAGTCGGCTCATGGAAATATTAATAAACTGCTCCGCCGAGAGATGAATAATAAAGCCAACCTCATCTTTGATTTCCGTGTAACGGAAGTAACTGCGGTAATACTCCGTCTCCTCAAAACCATTGGGAGCCAAGTCAGACAGATGGTGCAAGCCACTGGCATGATCGTCTACCGCAGCGCGGTAAAAGGGGTCGATCAAGAACGCGCCATTGATAAAAGTATCGATCTGCTGCTTTATTTTAAGCGGAGGAGCATCGTTGTAGACAAGCAGCGGCTTCTCATCGTGGCGATAATGCAAAATAACCCCATTGTCGAAAGGCACTAGACTTTTCAGCAATCGGATAAGTAGCAAGGGCAGCCGCTCGCTACCAATCTCGGGCATGATGGTAGCGAGATGGTTGCTAAACTCGCGAAAAGGACTGCTCAAAATAAACTGCTCACAATATAGATCTCACACTATTTGGGCAGAATAGGGCGTTTGCTGACTAGCCCTGTTCTTGAAACTGAGCGGCATCGACATAAATAAGTCGAATAACCAGACTCTCTGCAGACGGCTCAATAGAGAGCATCATCACATTGAGATTGCCTTGAATCTCAACACCAGAGGGAAGGTTAAACACAATGCCCCCAGTTGCCTCATTGGTTAACGTGCGCAAATCCTTTAGCTCTTTGTCCTTGCGAACTTCGGTTTGAAACTTCTGCAACATGGCATTCAGAGACAACTCAAAGTTCGGATAATTAAACTGACCCTTGTACTCACTGCGATCCAACTCCATCTTAATCGGAATCTTAATGCCGCTGGTTTCGCCGCTAAGCTCACCAGACTTGACCGAAGCGCCTTGCTTGAGCTCGCGAAAAAGCTTTTTAGCATTCTCTGGGCTTTGATTTTTAAAACCAGCCACCAGCAGGTTGGCGCCGAGGTTAAAGAGCTTGCGAGCATCGATATTAATGCCCTGTTGTTCAGTCTGTTGTTCAGTCATAGTCAGCTACTAAAATAATGAGTTAATAATGGGTTAACCGGTGGTTAAAAGGTATTGAGCATCATCTTTCAACTGGGGTAACTGGCGACTCTACCGCAAAGCCAGCGCAAATGTAATAGCGGAGTGAGTCATCGGATAAACCCTTTGAGGCGTACAGATGATAAAGAGATTCTATGGTACCTCCATGTCAAATAGTATCAGCCTGTTAAATCCCCCAGCATTACCCCCAGTCACTGGCCTGACCGCCAGTGAGGTCTCACGGGTAGTAGAAATGGCATGGGAAGATCGCACACCCTTTGAAGCTATCGAAGGGCTGTTTAAACTCAATGAATCTGCCGTTATCTCGTTGATGCGCCGGACCCTCAAACCGCGGTCATTTCGCCTCTGGCGCAAGCGCGTCACAGGTCGCAAAACCAAGCATCTGCAGCTGCGCTCTCCAGACGTCAGCCGCGGCTACTGTCCAACCCAATATAAACGCGGTTAAAAAGGTACTGATCAATGAAATACTTCCGCCACTACATTGTCGCCAGCTGCCTGAGCCTATTTGCCATACCCAGCAGCATAGCGCTGGAGCCACTGATGACTGATCGTTTTGAAACTGAGCCACAACAGCGCTGGAGTTATGTCAGCGATCAGGTAATGGGCGGTGTTTCAGAGGGACGAGTTGTCTTTAAACAGGAAGAGGGTGAGCAGTTTGCCCATATGACAGGGCAGGTCAGCACTGAAAACAATGGCGGCTTCATCCAACTGCGCAGGGCAATTGCCAAGAAAACAGTCGGCTCAGCCACTGGCGCCTATTTAAAAGTGCGGGGCAATGGTCAGCAGTATTATCTCCATCTGCGCACCGCCGGAACCCTGCTACCCTGGCAGTACTACCAAGCAAGTTTTACCACAACCGCCGAGTGGCAGGTCGTCAAAGTGCCACTCACCGCCTTCGCCCGATCGGGCAACTGGCTCAGCAAAACCGTAAAGCCAAATTCAATCCGCAGTATTGGTATCGTCGCCTTTGGCAGAGACCACAGTGCTGATATCCAGATTGCAGAGATTGGTTTTTATTGATCTGAGTCTGGTTTAGAACGCTTTAAAACCAATATATTTCCTGAATATTAAACGTCCTCATTATTGAGGTGCGCAGGATCGACTACGTATTGATTTTATACAGCAATAACCGGTGGCAGGAAATGTCAGAAAAACCCCAAACGATTTCATGTGGTTGCGCTTCTAATAATCGAATTGTTGATGTCATTCAGACATCTAGAAATGCGCCTTTGCGCTCATCTTGGTCTTTAGAGGCACCGGATCCTTATTCAGAGATTGAATTTGGTTATTACGCACACCTCTCTTCAGCTAAAAATTTACCCGAATTCGAGTATAAGATTGAACAGTCTATTAAGGAATTGGGTTTCCAACAATTTTCATATTTTAGGTCTGATGGTGGAGCCGGCGCTTTGATGGCGCAGAAACGGCCGGCCAAAAACTCTGAGAGTCTTTTTGATGACCAATTACAGGCTTCGATTGGGCGCTGCACTGCATACTGCTGAAATGATCTGCTGGAGGCTTTTTGATAATCAAAGGAACAGTGACAGAAACTTATACTGGAAGCGGTCTGCGGATCAAAAGGTGTGGCAGCGGAGATGTCTCGTAGCACCATAGTTTCCAGAGCTAGGTAATAAGTTGGAAGCCAGTCTAGAACCATAAAAGGCACTACATATAAAATATATTGAGAATATTTTTGTGCTGAAATATCGCCTCTATAGCCCGTAAATTTTACCTCCGTCATATTTTTTGCGCAGTTAACGCCTCTCTATGTCATGGCAGGTTGTTCTAGTTTATGTACACTTTTTCACCGCGATTTGGCTCATTGTTTAATGACATGCTGAGTTGCTGGAATTGACCTGAATTACGGATAGAAGCTCTGAGATGGGTTTGCAACAGACTACTACTTTTTAGTGGGTATATGGAGGGCACTACTATGCTCAGTAAGACAGACAACCTAAATATCATTAAACGGGTTTATAACAGTTTAAAAGGCTCAGTCATCTCCCATCAATTTGGCGCCGGTGAACGTCTCAATATTGAGGTGCTGGCTGAAGATTTGCGAGTCAGCATTACACCGGTTCGCGAATCTCTATTGCGACTGGTTGCTGAGGGTTTGATTATCAATGTACCTAAGATGGGGTTTTTTATGCGAACACTGTCTGAGGCGGATATTCGTGACCTCTATGAGATGAATCATATCTTGACTACTTGGTCCATAAACCAGTTGATGGGCGATCAGGTTCCTGGGCTAAGGCTTGGCATGCCTGAGTTGGTCGCGCTGAATAAGAAGCTCAAGCTCAGTGATAGTCCCTCTGATGAGATAATTGCCGATTCCTGCGGTGCTATATTTGAATTTTGCGCGCGGCGCTCTGGAAACCTTGAAATTGTTGGGCGGGTCAAAAATGTCAATGACCGGCTAAACCATATTCGGGTCTGCGAGTCGCGAATGGAACAGACGCCGGTTATTCAATTAATTGAAATAACTCGACAGGGTATAGATGGCAATTACATAGATTTAAAAACGCTCTTTGACGAGCAGTACAGTCGCAGCGTTGTGCTGCTTCCCCATGTTATGCGTCAGCGAATACTGCCAGTGATCGCAGTTGCCGATGAAAGCGCTGCGAGGGTGGTTGGCGTCTTGGGCGCTGGGGCTGTAGCAAAATAACGCTGCTGGCCGCGGCGTTTCCCATGTCGCCAGCTTATTTCACGAGCCATGCTTGCTTGACAACTTTACTGCACTGATAAATGATTACTTTGACTGTCCAGAAGGATTCACAGGACTCTAACTATCAGCAGGTAATTTTATGACTAACACAGCAGCGCGCAGCACCCAGGGACGAGGCCAGCTCTATGGCAGTATTTTAGACACGATCGGCGATACGCCCTGTGTCAAAATTAATACATTGGCGCCGTCTCATGTCACTCTATATGTTAAATCGGAGTTTTTTAATCCTGCGGGATCGGTCAAAGACCGATTGGCCATCAGTATTATCGAAGAGGCGGAACGCAGTGGTGAGCTGCAGCCTGGTCAGACCGTGATTGAGGCAACCAGTGGTAATACTGGTATTGGTTTGGCAATGGTCTGCGCAGCTAAGGGTTACCCCTTTATTGCAACTATGCCCACCAGTGTCTCGGTGGAGCGCCGCAAGCTGATGCGTTTTCTGGGGGCTAAGGTGATCCTGACGCCAAAAGCAGAAAAGGCGATGGGCTGTTATCTCAAGGCCACGGAACTGGCGGACGCTAATGGCTGGTTTTTAGCCCGTCAATTTGAAACTGATGCCAATGCAAAAATTCATGCCAACACGACGGCTCAAGAAATCCTCAATGATTTTAGCGACAGCGCTCTGGATTACTGGGTCACTGGTTATGGCACCGGTGGCACCTTCTCCGGTGTGGCTCAGGTGTTACGTGAGAAACGCCCAGAGACGCAAATTATTCTCAGTGAGCCGAGCAATGCTCAGTTGATTGAGAGTGGGCAGCAGCAGGAGCGCACTGCAGATGGCTCCCCTGCAGGTAGTCATCCGGCCTTCCAGCCCCATTTGATTCAGGGTTGGACGCCAGATTTTATACCCCAGGTACTGCAGCAGTCGATCGATGCCAAACGCTTTGATCAGCTGGTGCCTGTAGATGCCGATGATGGCATTGCCGCGTCTCGAGCACTGGCGCAAAAAGAGGGCATATTTACCGGTATTTCCGGAGGCTCTACCTTTGCCGTAGCCCTGCAAATTGCCCAGACCGCCAAGCCGGGTAGCGTGATTTTATGCATGTTGCCGGATACCGGCGAGCGCTATCTATCGTCACCTCTGTTTGAAGGCGTCGGTGAAGATATGAATGCCGATGAGCTGGCCTTATCGTTGTCCACCCCGAGCTTCCATCTCAATGAATAGCCCTAAGCTCATTCTGTGCCAAATGGATAGCCCTAAGTTCAATCGATGGCCCTAAAGTAATCTTACTTTTGACGCTGCGCAAAGGCCTCTAGCTGCTCTGCAGTCGCCGGAGGCTGGTGATCAGCCTTCCACTGACTGTAGGGCATGCCATATATAGCTTCACGGGCCTGCTCATCAGTCAGCGCAATATCGCGCTCCTGAGCTGCGGCCAAATACCATTTCCCAAGACAGTTACGGCAAAATCCCGCCAGTATCATCAAGTCTATATTCTGCACATCTTTGTTGTTATCCAAATGTTCTAGCAGTTTTCTAAAGGTTGCTGCTTCTAGCTCGGTGGTGGCGCTGGTCATAACATTACCTCGGGCAAAAGCGTGATGTTAACAGAGATAATTGCTCCATAGTTTAGAGCCTTCAAGGTTGCAGCCCGAGTTAGGTTAAAAAATACGCCGAGCGGGGGTGTCGGCGGGTTTAAGTGGCTATGGCCCAGCCATGCTGGGATGATGCTGTTGTAAGATTAGATCAGGCAACATCTTAAAGACGGCGCGACTTTTAGGCCGAAATAAAATAACAAGATTAAGGGGATTACCGCATGACTCTGAAGAAATTATTACTGATTGGCTTAGCAACGACTTTGACAACAGCTCTGGTCGCCTGCAGTGGGGAAGATCCGGCGCCACAACAGCCTGCTGTTACCGAAGTCGATTCTACTCCAGGTTTGGCCGATGGTGCCTATGCACTGATCTCTGTTGATGTCTCTGAAAACGGTGAAGTGTCGAGCTACCTGCGTGATCAAATGAAAATTTACACCCAAGATCGCTTTATGTTCGCCTTTTACAATGATCTCACGGACAAAGTGGATGCCGGCACTGGCTATACCCATTGGGTTGATGGTGTGTTGGTGGAAACGCCGATTGCCAATCAGGACGGTGATCTTAAAGATCTAAGCTTTGATCTCACCATTACACCAACAGAAGCGGGTTTTACTCAGAGCTTAAAAGGCATGAAATACGGTGAGCGCAGTGTCAACATGGTTGAACAGTGGAGAACCCTATCCACCGAAACGACCATCTTTGATGGCTTGTGGAAGCTGGAAAGCCGTTCCTCTGAAGCCGATGAATGGGCGGACTTCGTTGAAATGAAGCTGATTGGTGGCGGACACTTTATCTTCTTCCAAAGCATGATGCTTGAAGGCGAAGCAGTCAAACACTTCGGATTTGGTTCTCTTGAGGTGGATCCCGCGGGCCATGTTGTCGAGACTGGTATCACTAGTAGCATAGAGGGTTTGGCAGGCACTGTTTTTAAACTCAATATGCAGATGATCGATGATAACCATATGAGTCAGTCGTTTGAGATGGACGGCGCAGTTGTTACTCAGACCTACGTTAGAATTTAAGCTGCAAAGAACCACCTATCTAGAGCTTACCTGAGCCAGTTTGGCTCAGGTATTACCTCTTGTCCCAGTACCTTCTCCATAAGCCCTCGTTGTTCGATCAGCCCAATTATAAATAAGTCCTATTTGACTTTTATTTCAAACGACCTGTTGTTGATAGTATTTTTTACGTGAATATCAATATGAATCAAACCCTATTCTCATTCGCGGGCAGAAGATTTGCTAATCTATGGCAATAAAGAGTGGTGGCCCTATAGAATAACCAACTCAAACTGAATGTTGCTTAAAACTGGGGTTGGATGGTGTTAGTGTTCCAAAATATGGCTAATTATCAGTCACTTAAGGCCTAAATGATTATGACGGTGGATTTACCTATTGATGAAGCCGATCGTCTCAGCGCGCTGCGCGAGCTGAATATTCTCGATACTGAAGCGGAAAAAGAATTCGATGAATTAACGGTACTGGCGGCGCAAATCTGT
>Ga0208971_1000613_pt1 | contig 24284 bp, 27 predicted proteins | sample AOAMet1_18_M0_10_2_FD_188229 | JGI IMG/M metagenome (GOLD analysis project Ga0208971, IMG submission 188229) | Ammonia-oxidizing marine microbial communities from Monterey Bay, California, USA - CAN11_18_M0_10 (SPAdes) | ecosystem: Environmental > Aquatic > Marine > Intertidal zone | place... | reverse complement strand
TCATGTGTCGATCCCAACTTTCGCGCGTGGCGGACTCGATCGTATCGTATTCAAAAACGGATGCATTGTTCACCAAAACCGATAGTGGGCCGTTTAGGCCAGCTGCTGCTTCGTGAATAAGGTTTGTGAGTGCATCTTCGTCAAAAAAATCCGCTTGAACAGCCACGGCGTTTTGGCCAAGTGCCTTGATTTCATCAACGACTGCCCGTGCCCCGTCGGAAGATTTGCTGTAATGGACTGCAACATCATAACCATCATGGGCCAAGCCAAGCGCAATCTGGCGGCCCAGTCGGATACCTGCACCTGTTACTAGGGCGTTTTTACTCATTGGTTTTCTCCTAGTTTAAAAGGAACACCAAATAACTGACATAGATCAGGGTTAATGCAACACCCCAAATGCGGTTTATGTCTTGGCGGAAATAGACAAAGGGGATCAAAACGATCGAGGATGCAGCCAATACCCAAATGTCGAATTCCATTAAACCAAGAGGTACCGTCATTGAGCCAAACAAGCTGGCGATCCCAGTGACGGCCAACAAATTGAACATGTTAGAGCCGATTACATTGCCCAAAGCCACGTCCGCCTGACGGCGGATTGCAGCCGTAATTGTTGTGGCCAATTCTGGCGCCGAAGTACCAAAAGCAACAAGTGTCAGGCCGATAATGGTCTCACTCACCCCAAGGTCACGTGCAATTATACTGGCATAACGCACTAGGATTTCGGCCCCCAACGGCAAGCCAATGAAACCAAGAACCAGGAACAAGGCGATTAACTTGCCGGAAAGATCTGGATTGGCACTTTCGACATCGTTGAAATCTTGTTTGTGAGATTGCGCGTCTTTGACTGCGACCCACAGAATATAGGCCAAGGTTGCCAGTAAAAAAATCCCGTGCATCCATGAAATTGGTCCAAGGAAACAAGAGGCAATGAACAATCCGGTCGCTACGAGCATAAGAGCAAAATTCTTTTTGGTGTCAATTTCGCTTGTGTGAAGTCCTGCAATCATTGCAGGAACACCCAAAACCAACAGTACATTGGCGATGTTTGATCCGACCACGTTGCCCAATGCCAAACCCGGTTGATCACTAAGAACCGCCGAAACTGAAATCAGTAATTCTGGGGCAGAGGTGCCAAAAGCAACAATCGTCAAACTAACGATAAAGGCCGGAATGCCCAAACGAAGTGACAAGTTGACCGCACCACGCACCAAAAAGTCGCCCGCCACGATCAAAATGATCAGGCCAAGTATTGCCAATAAATATGCCATTTAACTATTTGCCCTTAGAACAATCACAAGGGCCTTTGCCCAATTTATAGCGGCCACATTTGGCACATTTACGCACGGGTTTCCTCAGATTTTTTAACTTTTCGGCTCCGGGAACCTTAAGGCGCCCGAACATCGCCAAGACCATCATTACGACCAGAAATAGGGAGACGATCTTAAAAATCATCTAAAGACCGAAACCTGCGCGAAGATTACGCTCTTCAATGCCTAGAAGCGTTTCATCTACCAATGATAAGCCAAATCGCGACAGGGCGGATTTCTTGGGCCCATAGGTTCGGAAACGTGTTTTATCACCAAATAGTTCTTTCATCTTTGGCGAAACATGTGCAATGCCGTCGGCAATACCTACGTCCAAGGCTTGTTGGCCCACCCAGATTTCGCCCCCAAACATCTCGGCATTTTCATCAAGCCGTGTGCCTCGACGGGTTTGGACATGATTGATAAATGCTTGATGAATGGGTTCTTGCAGTGATTTTATCCGCTTCACGTCTGCTGCTTTTTGCGGTGAAAATGGGTCCATAAAGCTTTTGGATTTGCCGGCCGTATGAATGCGCCGCTCAACGCCATAATTTGCCATTACTTTGTCAAAACCAAAGCTGGCCGAAATTACGCCGATGGAACCGATAATTGACGTAGCATCCACAAATATCTGGTCGGCTGCACAGGCCAACCAATACCCACCTGATGCAGCCACATCTTCAACGAAGGCATACACAGGTATTTCTTTTTCTTCAGATAAACGCCGAATCCGTGCGGAAATCAGACTTGATTGAACGGGACTGCCGCCAGGTGAATTTATAACAAGGGCAACAGCCTTGGGTTTGCCTTTTGCAAAGGCACGCTCGATCATTGGCGCAAGGGTTTGATCGTTCAAACCCCCACGACCAGTGCTGATGACGCCAGAAAGACGAATGACAGCCACAAGTGGCGTGCTTTTCATAAAGGGTACAAAACGTTTCATGCTGATCACATAGAGTGCGCGTGCTGCTCGAACAAGGGTATGTGCTTAAAAGACTTGAGTACCAGCAATGGCGCGTTCCCAATGGGCCAGCTTTTGAATTCTGGTTTCAGGATCCATCGTTGGCTCAAACGATTGATCCAACGCCCAATTGGCGGCAAATTCTGCTTGGTCTGGATAAATTCCCGCTTTGGAACCCGCAACCCATGCAACGCCCAAAGCGGTTGTTTCTAAAATAGTTGGGCGATCAACACGCGCATTCAGAATGTCCGCCAAAAATTGCATGCTCCAATTACTGGCGGTCATACCGCCATCAACCCGCAAGACGGACCCTAATTTCTCGTCCCCATCCGCTCGCATTGCGCGTATCAGATCGTATGTCTGATAACCCACGCTTTCTAGTGCTGCACGGGCGAGTTCTGCGGGACCTGTGTTGCGTGTCATGCCAAATACAGCACCACGGCTTTCTGCATTCCAATAGGGTGCGCCTAATCCGGTAAAGGCAGGGACTAAAATTACATCCTGTGTGGGATCGGCATTGGCTGCTAATTCACCGGTTTCAGCAGCATCCGTGATAATGCCCATGCCGTCACGCAGCCATTGCACGGCGGCACCGGCCACAAAAATAGATCCTTCAAGGGCATAAGTGACCTTGCCACCAAATTGGTAGGCGATAGTGCCAAGCAATTTGTTTTGACTTTCGATCAACTTGTCTCCGGTGTTCAGCAAGGCAAAACAACCCGTCCCATAAGTCGATTTCATCATACCTACCTCAAAACAAGCTTGGCCAATGGTGGCGGCTTGTTGATCCCCCGCAACGGCCAGAATAGGGGTGGAACCACCCAAAATATCTGTGTCACCGAAGTGCGCATCACAATCACGCACATCTGGCAACATGGTCATGGGAATATCAAGAATTTTGCAAATGTCGGCATCCCAATGTCCATCGCGGATGTTGTAGAGCAAAGTGCGCGCCGCATTGGTTGCGTCTGTTGCGTGAACACGCCCGCCAGTCATGCGCCACATCATGAAACTGTCGATGGTCCCAAACAACAATTCCCCTGCCTCAGCTTTGGCACGGGCACCTGGTACCGTATCCAACAACCATTTAACTTTTGTGCCGGAAAAATAGGGATCAAGCAAAAGACCGGTTTTATGGGTAATTAGTGCCTCATGGCCCTCAGTGCGCAATTCTTCGCAAACGGCGGCCGTGCGACGATCCTGCCATACGATGGCGTTGTGAATGGCTTTCCCTGTTGTTTTATCCCAAATAACCGTGGTTTCGCGTTGATTGGTAATACCAATGGCGGCAACATCTTTTGCCTTGGCATTTGCAATTTTTAATACGCCCTCGCAGGTAGATTTGATCGTCGCCCAAATTTGTTCAACATCATGTTCAACCCAACCGGATTGTGGGAATATTTGGTCAAACTCTTGTTGATCGCTATGGGCAATGCGCATGTTTTCATCAAACAAAATCGCACGGGTTGAGGTCGTGCCTTGATCAATTGCCATAATGTAAGTCATGCATCATCCTTTAAATGATTGGTCATCCAAATATCCAAAGCCTCGACTTGAGAGCTGTCTAGTCGTAACCCAAGTTTAGAGCGCCGCCATAATACATCATCAGCGGTACGCGCGTATTCATTGTTGATAAGCCAAATGACTTCGGATTCATAAAGGTTTGCTCCGAAATACGTACCCAAGTCATCTTTGGTCTGCGCCAAAAGCAAAACTAACCATGCATCCAATCCATAAGCACGGAAAAGACGCTGTGCCCACGCACCATCCAGAAAGGGGAAATCATCGCGAAGCTCGTTTGTTTTGTCCGTTACGGCCGCGACTTTGAAATCACCACCAGGGAGCGAGGCGTTTTGGGTCCATTCTTTGCCTGCAACCTCTAAATGGTTCTCAAGTTTAGTTAAAACTTGTTCTGCCAGTTTTCGGTAGGTGGTGATTTTTCCGCCAAAAATATTCAAAAGTGGCGCCGCATTTTCATCCAGTGTTAATACATATTCTCGCGTAGCTGCGGTCGCAGAATCTGCACCGTCATCATAAAGTGGCCGCACACCTGAATAGGTCCAGACAATATCATCACGTGTGACTGGCTTTTTAAAATAGTTCGAGGCAAACGCACATAGATAGTCTTGTTCTTCTGGTGTGCACACAGGAACGACTGTTGCATCGGGATGGTCTTGGTCGGTGGTGCCGATCAATGTGAATTCTTGCTCATATGGAATAGCAAATATTATACGCCCGTCTTCACCCTGAAAGAAATACGCCTGATCGTTTTCAAAAAGACGACGGGTGACGATATGGCTGCCACGTACCAAACGCACGGATTCTTCGGTGTTCTGGCGTAAGGTTTCCGTCAACACGTCTTTGACCCAAGGACCGGCGGCGTTCACGATAACCCGTGCGCGATGTTCAGTCGTTTGGCCGTCCTTTTGTGTCTTGATAACCCAATGGTCCGAATGGCGCTCGGCACTGACAACTTTGTTGTGGGGTAAGATTGTAGCGCCCTTAATTTCGGCGTCACGCGCGTTCAACACCACAAGACGGGCGTCATCTACCCAACAATCGGAATATTCGAATGCCTTTTTGAATTTCGCGTTAAGAACTGTGCCAGCATCATCTTTCGCTAAATTGACCGAACGTGTGGCAGGCAGGATTTCACGCCCCCCCAATGTATCATATAAAAACAACCCCAATCGAATGATCCAATTCGGACGGCGCCCACTAAGCCACGGCATAAACGCACCTAACATGCGCGATGTTGGTGTTGCGTTTTCAAATCGCATGTCTTTTGAAAGTGGTAAAACAAACCGCATAGGCCAGCTGATATGAGGCATGTTTTTTAGCAAAATCTCGCGCTCGATTAATGCCTTGCGAACAAGCCCGAATTCGAAAAATTCCAGATACCGCAAACCGCCATGAAACAACTTGGTTGATTGCGAAGAGGTCGCTGACGCAAGATCATTCATTTCTGAAAGCGTCACACTAAGGCCACGACCCGCCGCATCACGTGCAACGCCCACACCATTGATCCCGCCACCAATGACAAAAAGATCGACGATTTTAGAGGTCATGTTTGATGCCTGCAATTTGTACGCTTATTCTTGTAGCACCGATTAGGGTGCGAAAGATTAGCCAGTTAGTTCAGTTATCTTTTGCACGGCCATCCGCATAAGATCATCCAGCGCCCAGCGCATTTGATCCGCAAAACCGACCCACATATTTATATAAGGCTCGAGCATTGGCACCATTTTGATAATCTGTGGGGCCATGACGTATGCTACGCCGAATACAATGGCGACCAAAATCATCAGATAGAAACCGGTTCGGAAACCTGCACGCTTTGAACGTGATTTTTGGGCGGGATCTGTTGCGGCGGCGGCGGTTTCGCGTTTGCGATCCGTTGTGGCGCGTAACGTTGAATTGATATCTTCAATATCTGGCAATGCGGCCCGACGAGAGGATCCTTTGGCTGGTTTGCTGACGGGGGCTTCTTCTTCGCCGTCCATACGGAATTGCGCCATACGGCGGCGGGCTTTTTCCGCGCGTTGGTCGCCAGCATCTTGGGCTTCGTCTAATCCTAGGTCGGATTGGGTTTCCAGTTTAGAGGTTGGTTCGTTTGAACGCGCCTCGCTTTCGCGCTGGGCCTCGGCGCGTAGAATATCGGCGATGTCATCAGGTAATTCGCGGCGAACGGCTGTTGCCGCAGATGCAGCGGCGGCTGTGGCGACAGCTGCTGAAACGGCAGGCTCTGTGTCTTCTTCAACTGGCTCTTCGCTTGGTGGGGAGATTGGCTCATGAACCTCATCCCAAGGTTCGTCGTCGACGTTCACGTCGTCTTGCAGGTTTTCTGTTGTGTCTGGGAAATCGTCGTCATGGCCTTCATCCAATGCCGCGCGTAAAGATGTTTCAAAATCATCTTCCTCAAGTGCATCTTCTGGGTGATGGTTTTGAACTTGTGCCGTCAGGGCGCGATCGTCTTCTAGTTCTTCAACTGGTCGATCATCATAGCCTTCGGGGTATTGAAACCATGTATGGCCACAATTTGAGCATTGCACATCCCGCCCATCGGCAGGAATGACACCTTCGCCCACTTCATATTGAGCGTCGCAATTTGGGCAGATCAGCCGCATATGGCCCCACGTTCTTCTTTTCTTTGGCCTTGCGACCATTCTTTGCTAGGTTAATCTCTATCAACGACTTGCCGCCATGCCAAGTATTTGTCTTGCAAGCAATTGAAACTATGGGTCAGTTGCGGCACACTTGCCGCAAAATAAGGCGGAGCAGTGCGTTGATCGAGCTAGAAAATGTTGCCTACAGTTATGGAGGTGGGGAATTACTGAGCAATGTTTCTTTGAAACTTGCTGCTGGTTCCTTCCATTTTTTGACAGGCCCGTCTGGTGCCGGAAAAACAACATTTATGAAGTTGTGTTACGGTGAATTGGTCGCAACAGCAGGTAATGTAAGGGTTTTTGGTAAAGATACCCGCGAAATGGATCGCGATCATGTTGCTGATATGCGTCAAAACATTGGTGTTGTTCATCAAGATTGCCAATTCTTGGATCACTTGTCGGTCACAGAAAATGTAACGCTGCCTTTGTTGGTTAGCGAAAAAGGTAGCACATATAACCCCCAAGATTTGGTTTCGCTAATTAACTGGGTCGGGCTTGGGAAACGTGCAAATGCCAGCCCTGCCGAACTTTCGGGGGGTGAAAGACAACGTGCAGCACTTGCGCGTGCGGTTGTCACGTCACCTGAAATCGTGTTGGCGGATGAACCGACAGGAAATATTGATTGGGAAATGTCACAAAGGTTGTTGTCGCTTTTGATAGAGCTAAACAAATCCGGAAAGACCATTTTGGTGGCAACACATGATCTAAATCTGATTCGTGCCGCCAAGTCGCAGGTACAAGCGCGAGTATTGCGCATCGCGAATAGACGACTTCAATTGGCAGGGGCCGAATTGTGAAGGCGTTTTGGGAAAATTTTGTGGGTTTACTGCGTGGCGACGCGTCAAGTGATCGAGTTGTTCCCCCCAGTGGCTTTACCTTTAATCTGACAGCGTTCAGTGCGGGTATAATGGCGTTTCTTGCTGTTTTCGCGATGGCTTTTTCATTGGCATCAGGGCGTTTAGCTGATCGTTGGGGCAATGAGTTGGCGCGATCATCAACCATACGAATATCGGCACCCGCGGATCAAATGGCCGCACAAACCAAGGCTGTCATGGATGTTTTGGCCACGACTTCGGGCATCGCTTTCGCGCGTGAATTGACCGCAGAAGAACAGCAATCATTGCTAGAGCCATTTTTTGGGCCCGATGTGCCAGTCGGCGATTTGCCCATTCCACAACTGATTGATGTGATCGAAGATGACACTGGCTTTGACGCAACAGGGTTGCGCCAACGATTGGCCGCCGAAGCGCCTGCCGCCGTTCTGGATGATCATACCCGCTGGCGCCGCCCATTGGTGCGCGCGGCATCAAGATTGCGCAGTTTAGGGATGTTGTCGTTTGTTTTGATAGGTGCGGCCTTGGCCGCGATGGTAACATTGGCGGCAACCGCTGCCTTGTCGGCCAATTTTCAGGTCATCAAAGTGTTGCGCTTAGTTGGGGCGCGAGATGTTTTTATTGCCGGTGCTTTTGTCCGCCGGTTTTCGTTGCGCGCGGTGATGGGGGCGTTTGCTGGCACCTTTGTTGGTATGGGCGTTTTGGCATTGATGCCAAGCACCCAAGGCGCCGGAGAATTTTTAACCAACCTTGGGTTTGTGGGGGCGGAATGGCTGTGGCCATTGCTGATTCCCGTTTTATCAGGCGCCGTGGGGTATGTGGCCACACGAATGGCAGCCCTACGTATGTTGCGGAGACTTCATTAAATGGCACATGCAATCCAATGGCTGAGAAGCCTTTTCTTTAACTTTCAAATGTATCTCATGATGCTTTTGATCGGTGTTTTCTTCATGCCATTGTCGCTGATTGATCGCAAATACGCCTATATGGCCTGTAATTTGTATTGCCGATGGGTTGTTTGGACCGCGCGTTGGATGATTGGGCTGAAATCTGAAGTTCGCGGTATAGTACCGATGGACGAAGTGATTATTGCCTCGAAACATCAATCGTTTTTTGACATCATTTTAATTGTATCCGTCGTTCCAAAACCGAAATTTATCATGAAAGAATCCCTGAAACGGGCACCAATTTTGGGCTGGTATGGTAAACAACTTGGGTGTGTTCCCGTGAACCGTGGAAAACGGGCTGAGGCAATCCGCCATATGTTGGCTGCCGTTAGTGCAGGGGATGCGCCCCGCGGGCAGTTGATTATTTACCCCCAGGGCACACGTGTTGCCCCGGGCGTGGTCAAACCATACAAAGTTGGGTCAGCAGCGTTGTACGAGGAAACAGGTCAAGAATGCGTGCCCGCCGCAACAAATGTCGGCGTGTTCTGGCCGCGCCATTCTGTGTTGCGCAAAAAAGGCTTGGCGGTTGTGGAGTTTTTACCCCGTGTTAAAGCAGGTATTCCAGCACGTGAATTTCTACCACAAATTCAAGCGACGATCGAGGAAGCCTCGGATAAGTTACTGGATGAAGCAGGCTTTGAGCGAACAAACGATTAACAAAGTTGCCCACTTTACAAGCATAAATGATCAGAACGGATCGCTTAAGCCGGGTTATAACCTAGCTTAGTAGGTCGGCGGTCCCGTGCAGAAAAACGATTGGGTGTTGGCAGATATTACCGAGATAGGCCCTTGCTGCCCACTTCGAGGTATTTCTTGCGACGTTCCCGAACCAACGCTTTGCGTGATTTGCCTTTAAGATCGCCCAGCATTTTTGCCAAAGCTTTTGAAACATTTTCAATGGCGGCATCTTTATTGCGTTGTGCACCGCCGTTTGGTTCCTCAATCACGACGTCAGCGACTTTTAGCTTTTTCAGATCACCACTGGTCAGACGTAATGCTTCGGCTGCTTCTTCAACCTTAGTCGGGTCTTTCCATAAAATCGCGGCGCAACCTTCGGGGCTAATGACCGAATAAACGGAATGTTCGAGCATCGCCAATTTATTGGCAGTCGCGAATGCAACCGCACCACCTGATCCACCTTCGCCGATTACAATGGAAATCAGCGGCACACCGATTTGCAAACATTTTTCAGTGGAACGCGCAATCGCCTCGGACTGGCCGCGTTCCTCGGCGCCTTTGCCAGGATATGCACCGGGTGTATCGATCAAGGTAATAACTGGAATGTTGAACTTATCAGCCATTTCCATCAGGCGGATCGCTTTGCGGTAACCCTCTGGGCGAGCCATGCCAAAGTTTCGCTCAATGCGGGATTTGGTGTTGTTGCCTTTTTCGTGACCAATCACCATTACGGGTTGGCCATCAAAACGGGCCAAACCACCCATCACAGCATGATCGTCAGCAAAGTTACGATCACCCGCCATCGGGGTGTAATCTGTGAAAAGTGCTTTGATATAATCTTGGCAGTGCGGGCGGTTAGGGTGGCGCGCAATTTGGCATTTTTGCCAAGCTGACAAATTGGAATACAAATTCTTGAGCAAATCGTTGGCTTTGTCGTCCAAGGCCTTGGCCTCTTGTTCCATATCCATTTCGGCATTGCCTCGCGCAATCGCGCGGAGTTCTTCGGCCTTACCTTCTAGGGCGGCCAATGGTTTTTCAAACTCTAGGTAGCTGTGCATCGATATTATCCCGAACTTGTTTAGCAGGTTATATGCCGCTCATTAATAGTTTTTGCAACGTCTGTAAGAATAGGAATTGCCCAAAACTATGCAGTTAACAGCTTTAAGCCCTGTGAAACGTCGGCGCGAACGGCAAGGCGCAACGATGGTTCATCCCCCGCCCTAAGCGCGCTGAGTATTAACAGGTGATTTCTGGGTGCCTGTGTGCGTTGCAGTCGGCCATATAAAGAACGCATTGTTGGACCCAGTTGTAACCAGATTTGTTCCGCCAGTGCTAACATTGCAGGTGCCTGCGCGCGAAGATACAACATGCGGTGAAACTCTAGGTTTGCGCGAATATACGCAACTGCGTCTTCTTTAACGATAGCCTCAAGAACGCTAGAATGAATGATCTGCAATCGATCAATCAAGGCAAGGTGGGCGCGGGGTAGGGCGCGTGCTGCCAGTTCAGGTTCGATCAACCCACGCAGTGATGCCAATTCCTCTATGCGATCAGTTGTCAATTCGGGCGTGGAAATTCGGCCTGATGAGGATAGCGATAATGCCCCTTCTGCCGCCAAACGGCGCACGGCCTCTCGCGCAGGGGTCATCGACACTTCAAATTCCTTGGCGACACCGCGCAGTGTTAAAGCGGCACCCGGGCTGATTTGCCCGTATAAGATACGACTGCGCAAAGCGCGGTAAACAACCTCATGTGCGGGGTTGGGCGCATCTCGTGATGTGGGAGAAGAGGGTTTGTTTGTCATTGGTCACAGTTTGAGGGCATCAAGCACGCTGGTCAATTGTTATAACTGCCATTGGTGCAGGCTGTTGCCATTAACCCTAAGCCAAAGGCGAGGCGGTTCATAGTTCGGATGAATGCGGTCTACAACGGCCCAGTAATTTGCTGAATGGTTCATTTCCTTTAGGTGGGCCACTTCGTGCGCGGCGACATAATCCAGCACATCACGCGGTGCCATGGCCAATCGCCATGAAAACATTAAATTCCCATCTGTAGTACATGAACCCCATCGGGACCGCGTATCTCGCATTGTGATTTTGGAAAAAGACAGCCCCAAACGATTCGAATAAAAATCACACGCCGCGGATAAATGATCACGCGCACGGGCTTTCAAAAAAGCACGAAGTCGCGCGGGCAAAACTTCGGGGTTTTCTGGAAGCAACAGATTTTCGCCCTCAATTCTGACAGAACGAACTTTGGCAGGTGTCAGACACAGCATTTCACCAGCCACTGGAAACATATCGCCAAAACTGGGTTTCTTAACAGGAACAGAATTACTTAAATGCTTACGAATCCAATCGGCTTTTTCATTCAGAAAGCTTTCGGCGATCCCAATTCGAGTCGAATTGGGCAAGCTAAGTGTCACCCGCCCATCAAGTTGTGCAACACGAAGAGACAGTCGTCGCGACCTTTTTGACCGCTTTAGGGTAACTTCAACAGGTGGCTCACCCGGCAGAAGCAGAATTTCTGTCATTTTTGTATTTCTCCCTGTTGAATTGTAACTTAACCAAGGCTAAATCACAGTTCCATAGCCTGATTAGGAAATAAGCGTTGTTTTACCTTTGACACTGGCCCAAGGCTGTGGCAGTTGACGCCGACTTTCGAGATATATGACCACCTGAAGGGGGTTCAGTTATGCCCAAAGAAGAATGGGGCGTTAAGCGCCTTTGCCCAGAAACCGGAAAACGGTTTTTTGATATGAATCGCGACCCGATCGTTAGCCCCTATACAGGGGACATAGTGAATCCGGAAACTGGCAAGTCGCGTACGATGACTGCTGACAAAGCAGAAGCTAAAACTGACGAAGATGATTTGTTGGTTGATGAAGCTGATGTAGTACTGGACGACGATAATTCAGATGTTGATCTGGGTGATGACGTTCTGGATGACGACGACGAAGATACCGTTCCATTGGACGATATCGCAGACGTTGCCGCAAACGACGACGACGATAACTAATGCTTCGGCAAAACCCAGAAATTGTTCTTGATCTCTGGGTTTTGCTTAACTAAATACACCCGAGTGGATCGAATGATTCACCACCCTTGATGGGGCCTTAGCTCAGCTGGGAGAGCGCTTCGCTGGCAGCGAAGAGGTCAGGAGTTCGATCCTCCTAGGCTCCACCAAACTTTCTGTTCATCTGTTTGTTTGTTTGCGCGTTAAGTGACGTGATGATTGACTGTTTTGCCAAGCATTTACAATTCCTATGGCTTTTTATTGACGCGATTGATCAGATCCTCGCCGGTTTCCTTTCGTTCACTATATCGATCCACCAAATAGTCAGCACACCCACGGGTTAAATGAGTAAATTTCACCAATTCTTCCATGACATCGACCATTCGATCATAATTTGGCGAAGGTTTCATTCGATCATTATCGTCAAATTCCAGAAACGCTTTGGGGGTTGATGATTGGTTTGGGATTGTCAGCAGGCGCATCCAGCGCCCCAAAATACGCAACTGATTGACGGCGTTAAAACTTTGCGACCCACCGTTTACTTGCATGACGGCTAGGGTTTTACCCTGTGTTGGTCTGACCGCCCCAAGAGAAAGGGGAATCCAATCAATTTGAGCTTTCATTATGCCGGTCATTGCGCCGTGGCGTTCAGGGGAACACCAGACCATACCCTCGCACCAACTAACCAAATCGCGCAGTTCTTGTACTTTTGGATGTGAAGCATCAGCATCATCTGGCAGCGGTAAGCCGCTTGGGTCAAACGATTTGGTCTCTGCACCCAAGCGCGTCAATACTCGTGCCGCCTCTTGCGTCATCAATTTGCTGAAGGATCGTGCGCGAAGGGAGCCATAAAGCAACAAAATGCGGGGTGCATGGGTGGGGTTTTCGCCAGAAAGTAAAAGCGCGGCATCAAGCTTTGCAAAATGTTCATCTGAAATGTTTGGCGTATCGTTCATGGTGGCGGCTCTCAGTTTTGGTAATGGATTATCTGGGTGGCCAGGATCGGCCAGCTTTGATGGCGCTTTAATTCAACTCGTCTTGCCGCCAACGACTTGGGGATTTTTGGGTAATACGGGTGAATTCGCGATTAAAGTTGGATTTGCTTAAAAAACCAGCGGCCATAGAAATTTGCAAAATTGATTTATCCGTGGTTTTCAGCAATTCACATGCGTCTTTGATGCGATAGCTGTTTACATATTGCGACACGCTCATGCCCGTGGTTCGGTTTACTGCTTGTGAAACACTACGGTCAGGAACACCAAGCCGTCGAGACAGACGTCGTAGGTTTAATTCAGTGTCGCGGTGAAGACTTGAAACCTCAAACAATCGGTTCAAGCGCTGCATCACAGCGGCGTCTTCCGTGGCATTATTCGGATCGATTATCGTCTCGATTTCCGGTGCATCAGTTTTAACAGAATCTCCCATTAAGGCGGCGACACCGACGACCAATAAAAAACCAGTTTGAAGCAATGTGACGGCTAGCCCCACATTTTGCCCGGCGTTTTGGATGAAATCGATTAGTACAAAAAGGTCGGCGAAGGCAGAACCAATCAATGCCAAGGCAATGATGCGCATCGCAACAATTGCCGCCTCAGTCTGTCCGATACGCACAAGCGCAAGATCAGCAGTCGCACCGAAAGTATTGATAAATATCGCCAGCCCAAACCCAAGATAGACCAGCATTATCGCAACATCGGCAATGTCGGGCGCAAACATGAGACATGCCCATACGATCACTAATAGCCCAAGTGGCCAAAAACTTGAGCCCTGAAGTTTCCGTGTCAAAGAATTGTAAGCAAAGTACGCAATGATCGGCAGAATAGGCGCATTAAAGCCAATCCAAATGGTGAAGCTTTCAAAACCATACCCCCAACGCAAACACAAAAGCAGCGATTGCAATGCATATAGTCCAACTAACAGTGCAAATAATTGGTTGGCTGGTGAAGATAAATCCCGCGTTCGCACCAAATGAACAAGAATACCTAACAGGCAAAAACTGGCAAACAAGGGAAGCGGAACGAATATCATCTATGCGGTCAATTCAGGCTAAGGATGACGATCTAAATATCCTCGATCACGATATGAGACAACCTATATCGCGATATAGGATGATTCTCGAACTAATGGAGGGCATGTATTTTTCATCATCTAAATTTTCTGACGGAGAAGAAATATGCCGAGTTTATCAAATACCTTAAAAGCCACAGCCGTGATTGGGACTTTCGTATTGGCTGGCTGGGGCATTCAATACGCAACAGCGCCAGCTTATGACGGTTATGCTGGAATTACATACAGTAAGGCTTATGCCCCGGCACGTGATACAGATGTAGACTTTACTATCTGGTATCCGGCAACCCCAGGTGGGCGGCAAACAAAGGCGGGAGGGAACGGTGTGTTTTATGGCACCGAAGCCGGGCGTGGCGCACCACATGCGCAAGGGGAATTCCCTATGATCATCATATCGCATGGGGCAGGTGGTAACGCCGGGCAATTTGGGTGGATTGCCTCAGAATTGGCGCAGGCTGGGTACGTTGTTGTTTTGCCTAATCATCCTGGTACCACCAGCATGAACGCTTCGGCTCATGCGGCTGTTCGCGTGTGGGAGAGACCGGCAGATATATCGGCCGTGATTGATCAGATAACAACAAATCCTCAAAACTATCCATATATCGACAGTTCTCGCATTACGGCGTTGGGGTTTTCTGCGGGTGGTTACACCTCAATGGCCGTTGCCGGTGCGCGGGTTGATCCAGATGCGTTGCAGCACTTTTGTGATGAAGGTGATCACGGTATGTCAGATTGCGCCTTTCTTGCGCGAGGTGGTGTTGACCTTCATGCGTTGGATCTGGCGCCAGCGGCACAAGACTTGCGTGATCCACGGATTTCTGCCGCCATTGTAATTGACCCAGGAATCGTTGAAACGCTGACGGAACCAAGCCTTGCAGATATCGATATTCCGATGCTGATATTGAACCTTGGTGCTGAAAATACGATACCCGCAGGCGTTTATGCGCGGCCGGCGGCTGAACTGATCCCAAACGCGACCTACAAAATTATTGATGATGCGATTCACTTTAGTTTTTTGGCGGAATGCAAAGCGAAAGGTGCCGCAATCCTTGCACGAGAAGGTGAATCAGATTTGCTTTGCGACGATGCGGGTGGGCGATCCAGACATGACATTCATCAAGAGCTGAAAGGTGAAATCACCTCGTTTCTTACATCTATAAACTTGGCTAACATGCCGGAAAGGCGGAAAAACGACGAAAGTTAGTAATTGCCAGAACCTGATTGCATCGTCTTTGTATGGTATCGTGATAATTGGTCGGTGGGAGATTTGCCAATCTAACTGTCCGGAAACTGTTATCGCCCAAATATGTGGTCATCAATATGATCATGGATCAAACAAATCACGGTACTTTTCCATCAAAATACGTGGCCATGACTTCAACCGTTTTTCACGCTGTGTTAGGAACGCTGAGGAATTCACACTGAAATAGGCGACAAGATGATTGTAGTTGGCGGAGATAACCTAATTGACCTGATCCAAAGTGGACAAAGTGAAACTGCGATTTCCTTTGAAGGGGCGCGTGGTGGGTCGGCCTTTAACACAGCGGTCGCAATTGGACGTCAGGAACAAAGCGTGGGCTTTATGACCCCTGTGTCTAGCGATTCACTCGGTGATTTTCTGGCGTCTGAATTTACAAATAGCGCGGTTGCGATGCTGTCAGAACGTCATGCAGCACCTTCTTCTTTGGCGGTGGTGACATTAGATGACGGTCAGCCAGCGTATCAGTTTTATCGACAAGGCACCGCTGAACGTCAGATCAATACGGCGCATTTAAATGATCATTTTCCAAAAGATGCACAGGCATTTCACTTAGCGTCTTTGGCAATCATCGATGGGCAAGACGCAGATGATTGGGCCGATTTTTTCAATGCTTTGGATGGTTCTAGCGTTTTAACGACACTTGATCCAAATGTCCGCGATATGTTGATTAACGATCGCGAAGGTTATTTAGAACGCTTGATGACGCTCTTTAAAACGGTGGATTTGCTGAAACTTAGCGACGAAGACTTGGAATGGATTTTTCCAGACATGGATCTTGCCGCCGCATTGGACAAGCTTTTGACAGTTACGGATGCAGCCCTTGTAATTTTGACAATGGGCGAAAAGGGGGCGATTGCCCGTTGTGGTGATATTACTGTGCAAGTTTCAGCCACCAAAGTTGACAAAATCGCTGACACAGTTGGAGCGGGGGATACTTTTATGGGCACAATCTTGGCCACATTATCTGGCGACAATGCCCTAAGTCGCGCCGCGATCGCCGCGATGGACAGCGATGAACTGACGCGCTTGTTAACACGCGCTGGTGCCGCTGCGGCCATCAATTGTACGCGCTCGGGGTGCAATCCTCCGCGCTTGGCTGAATTGGATTGAAGTCATGAAATTGTATTTGGACAGCGCAGATGTAGCAGATTGGTCTGCATTTATGCCGTTTGGTCTGTTCAAGGGAATAACAACCAATCCTTTGTTGGCGGATCGCGCTGGTCTGGATTATGCACAGATTGATTGGTCGGCACTATTTGCGTTGGCCCACCGTTTAGGTGCACGAGAATTGCATGCGCAATTGTATGGTGATCCTGAAGGATATGCAGGTTGGGCGGAAAAATTGTACGCCGCAGGAAACAACAATGGAGTCACCGCTGTTGTGAAAGTGCCGCTTGTTGAACCCGCTTTGCGGCAGTTTGCAAATATTAAGGCGCTGGGCGGTAAAACACTTTTGACGGCTTGTTATGATGCAAAACAAGCGTTGATCGCCAACGCTTTAGATGCTGACTATCTTGCGCCCTACCTTGGCCGTATGGCGGATCAGGGTATGGATGCCTTTGCACATCTGGACCAAATGAACACCATCACAAAAACGGGTTCTTGTCAGGTATTGGCGGCGTCAATTCGATCGGCCTGTGATTTAGTAAAAATCGCGACGTCAGGAACACCGGCAGCCACATTTGGTGCTAAAGTCGCACAAGAGTTAGTGTTCGACCAAAGCTCGATAAAGGCATGGAAAGATTTTGAGGCAACGATCAAGTAGAAACTAAGTTTCTGATCTAAGCGTTGTGCCAACGTTGCAACATCCAATACCATTGATCGGGATTTGCTAGAACGCGCGCCGAAAGGCTGTCATTGAATTGCTGTGTCATTGTAAGTGCATCGGTATGCGGGATTTCAGCTTCAAAATCCACTGTGAACGTGCTGCCATCACCAACACGGGTGCCGTAAGCGGGCACCATAGGGATATCGTATTTCAAAGCCATTTGCGCCGCCGCCAATGAAGTAAGTGCATCATGCCCCAAGAAGGGCATCCGTACACCGTCTGCATGTTTTTCATCCAGTAATATTGCGACAAACCCACCCTTGCGGATATGCCGGACAAGTCCGCGTGTGCCTGCTTGGCCAGTCTCCAAAATAGGTTTACCACCTTGTTCAATCCCAGCAAACAAACGGCGTTCGTAATGGCGGTTCTTTTGTTTTCGGTACACCGCGCCCGTTTCCATTCCCTTTGATTTCAGAACTGCACGAATTGCTTCCCATTGACCAAAGTGACCTGAAACGATGATTGCACCTTTCCCCTCGGCGTGGGCACGTTCAAGCGTTTCAAGACCTGGCCCTGAAACTGTGTGGCGGTTTTGTAGCGCTTGAAACTGAGCGCAGTGATAAATCTCAAATAGGGTGCGACCCATTTTGTGACCCATATTTCGGCCCAGTTCAGTGCGCTCTTTCCTTGTCATGTCAGGAAATGCAGTCAGGACATCTTTGTCAAATCGGCGTCGCAGAATGGGAAAGTGAACCAAGAAAGTCGCAGCCAGACTGCCCAAAGCACGGGAACGACGATCAAATGATCGCCCACGTGAAATCGACAAAGCGGAAAATAGAGGCAGATATCGAAGATGATGCCAAAGACTGTTGAACGTGCGGTAAACCATCCCCGTCATATGATGGGATTTGGTTGGTTCGCCAAGAGTAAATTTGCCCAATTTGGCATCAATGAACCAAAAACGGCACGATTTTGCCATTCTGGATGCATCACTTAGCATGTGTGATTAAGTGGTTGTTCGTTATTTGGGGAAGGTTGCACCAAACAAGATGTTTGGTGGCGGTGCAGGGACTTGAACCCCGGACACGCGGATTATGATTCCGCTGCTCTAACCAACTGAGCTACACCGCCGAAAACGTAGGGGTTCGTACGGCTGCTAGACGATCCCGTCAAGGGTGGAATCGGCAAAAAATGAATTTCTTGCCGCTATTTCATCCATTCGAAAAATCCAGTGGGTGCGCGGGCTAATAAATCGTCCGCAACTTGGCGCCCAATCGCTGCCCCATCGGCGATTTCGCCACTTGCAGCGCCGGTTATGGCTTCGCTGCCGTCGGGGCGCAGGATTTCAGCGCGAAAATGCAGTTTTCCATCGATGATTTCCGCAAGTCCCGCGATCGGCGTCTGACATGACCCTTCAACACGGGCCAAAAACGCGCGTTCAGCGGCCAAAAGATCGCCGGTGTGCTGATCATGTATCGCGGTAAGCATTTCACTGATCACAGAATCACCGATTCGTTGCTCAATACCAATCGCACCTTGCGCCACCGCAGGCAAAAACACATCTGTTTCAAGCGGCAGGCGGGCTACGTCACTCATTCCAAGGCGGATCAAACCTGCCATGGCTAAAAACGTTGCATCGGCGACACCATCACCCAGTTTGCGCATCCGTGTTTGAACGTTGCCGCGAAATTCGACCAAGTTTAAATCGGGGCGTCGATGAGCAAGCTGTGCGCGTCTGCGCAGGCTGGAACTGCCGACGGTCGCGCCCTGTCGTAGATCATCAAAACTGTCGGCTGACAGCGAAACAAATGCATCACGCACGTCTTCACGCGGCAAATAACATGTGATCGCTAGCCCATCAGGTTGTTCAACGGGCATATCCTTCATGGAATGCACCGCGATGTCGATGTCGCCGCTTAACATCGCTTCTTCGATTTCTTTGGTGAAAAGGCCTTTGCCGCCGATTTCTTTCAAAGGTCGATCTTGTACAATGTCGCCCGTGGTTTTGATCACCACGATTTCAAACGCTTCTGGGGCCAAATTGTGGGCTTTGGATAACCGATCACGGGTTTCATGCGCTTGGGCTAGGGCCAAAGGCGAACCGCGTGTGCCGATTTTGAGCGGGGACTGGGGCGTAAATTTTTTCATATTGCATTCATATGCTGGTCGATTTGCACTCACAACCCAAATGGAATTGAAATATAGGGGTGCGGCAATAGGTAGAGGATAACGCAGATGACCACGGATAAAACAATGTTGCGCGTATTGGCTGGTGAAACGCTGGAAACGCCGCCGATTTGGATGATGCGTCAAGCAGGTCGATATTTGCCGGAATATAAAGCAACCCGTGCACAGGCAGGTGATTTTCTTTCCCTATGTTATAACCCAGAACTGGCGGCCGAAGTCACGTTGCAACCAATTCGACGTTACGGATTTGATGCGGCAATCCTGTTTGCAGATATCTTGCTTGTTCCTCAGGCACTGGGTGCGGATGTTTGGTTTGTAACCGGTGAGGGGCCGCGACTGTCGACCATTACGTCTGCTGACGATTTTGGTAAACTTGGTCCGGTGGCAGACATCGATGAGACTCTGTCTCCGATATATGAAACCATCAAGATATTGAAATCAGAATTGCCTGCTGAAACCACCCTGATCGGATTTGCTGGTGCACCGTGGACGGTAGCCACCTATATGATCGCAGGCCGTGGTACGCCAGATCAGGGACCTGCGCATGCGTTGATGATGGAAAACCCCGCTGTATTTGATGCCCTAATTGATCGCATCACTGAGGCAACCATTCATTACCTGTCTGCGCAGATTTCAGCAGGCGCAGAAGTTGTTAAATTATTTGACAGTTGGGCGGGATCTTTGTCTGGCGAAGCGTTCTTGAAATACAGCCTTGCACCCGCAAAACGCATCATTTCCGCGCTAAAGGCCAAGCATCCAAATACACCAATCATTGCTTTCCCACGTGGGGGTGGTGATTTGAATATTGGGTTTGCAAAGGCAACGGGCGCTGATTGTATTGCGATTGATCAATTTACGGATGCGGATTGGGCTGCAAAACATGTTCAATGCGATGGGCCGGTTCAGGGTAACCTTGCACCTGGCCACATGGTGACGGGTGGGCAAGCCCTTGTAGATGAGGTGAAACGCATCAAAAAAGCCTTCGCCAATGGGCCGCACATCTTTAATCTTGGTCACGGAATAACGCCGGATGCTGATCCAGACAATGTGCAACGCATGATTGACGCGCTGCGCGACTAACGCACCAGCAACTCTAACGGATCATAAACAATCTCATCCCCCCAGGCCGCCTTTGCAAGGCTGTCTGGTTTGAACCTGATGGTGTCCATTTCTGAGCGACTAAAAAAACGTCTTTCGGTTACGATACCCTCTGGATCGATCCAGTTGTTGTCGATCTCGCTGCTTACAATTGTACATCGGAAAAACAAATCTACTTGATGATATTTGTTACTTGGTGCGTGAAATTCATTAATCATAACAGGATCACCGACCGTAACAGTTAAACCGGTTTCTTCGTGAATTTCGCGAATTAAGTTGTCGACAAGTGAAACATGATCATTGGCACCACCCCCGGGCGCACACCAAAGATCAGACTTTTTGCGTTGAAAGGCATTCACCAGCAAAAGACGATCGTCTTTCATAATTAGGGCGCGCACCGACACTCTCATTTGGCATTTCCTTGCGTCAAGTAACGGGTTTTCACAATCCATACCCTAATAAAACGACAGCTAAAGCACTATACTAGATTCATGAGATTTATGATTTTGTTAATGTTCGGTCTATTTCCGTTAGCCGCAAGCGCTAATTGCGTTGTGATGCTGCACGGCCTTGCGCGGTCTGATTCTTCGTTTTTGGTCATGCAAGAAACGTTGGAACGGCAAGGCTATCAAGTGGAAAACGCGGGCTTTGCGTCTACTTCTGTTGAGATCGAGCATCTATCAGGGGCGACAATTGATCCGGCTGTTGAAAAATGCGGCGATCAATCTGTGCATTTCGTTACGCATTCTATGGGGGCCATTCTTTTACGTCATTGGACCCAGCTTAATCCCGAATTTGAGATTGATACTTCGGTTATGTTGGGGCCACCCAATCACGGATCAGAAATCGTTGACAAATTGGGGGCCTTACCACCATTTCGCTGGGTAAACGGACCGTCAGGTTTGCAGTTGAAAACGGGCGAGGCTGGATTACCAGATCGATTGGGACCCGTGAACTTTTCAGTTGGCGTGATCGCAGGTTCGCGATCGTTGAACCCGGTGTTTTCCGTTCTGATACCCGGCCGAGATGATGGAAAAGTATCCATCGTTTCCACGCATGTAAGTGGCATGGCAGATCATATTGTTTTGCCCGTGACGCACACGTTCATCATGAACAATCCCATAGTAATTGCGCAAACACTGGCGTTTTTACAGAATGGTCAATTTGATCAAAAATTGACTTATGGAGCAGCGATCAAACGATTGGCATTAACGGACTGATGTTACCCGATTAACGTGGCCCATTTTGCGACCCGCGCGGACAGCCGCTTTGCCATACATGTGAATTGATGTGTGGGGGGTGGCTGCCAAATCTGTCAATTTATCTACGTCGTCGCCTATCAGGTTCAACATTTCGATATCCGCAAATCGTTGTCCATCACCCAAAGACCATCCAGCAATCGCACGGATATGTTGTTCAAACTGATCAATGGTACAACCTTGTTGTGTCCAGTGACCGGAATTGTGCACACGAGGGGCAATCTCATTGATGATCAAACCTGATTTCGTCACAAACAATTCAACGCCCATCACACCCACATATTGCAGCGATGTAAGGATTTGACTGGCAAGAAGAACCGCATCCATGCGTTGGCGACCACTGATCTGGGCCGGAACGGTTGTTGTGTGCAAAATACCGTCCAGATGAACGTTTTCACCGGGATCAAAACAGGCAACCTGACCGTCTGCGGCGCGGGTGCCAATCACTGAAATTTCACGCTCAAATTCAATGAAACCTTCTAGAACGGCAGGGGCGCCAGCCAATTCTGTAAATGCGGTTTCGGGATCGCTGTCAGTATTTAGGCGAACCTGACCTTTTCCATCATATCCAAAACGACGTGTTTTAAGGATGCTTGGCACGCCAATTTCCGCCATTGCGGCTTGCAAATCGTCAACGGAATTGACCTCTGCATAAGGTGCCACCGAAAGGCCGATGGACTGCAAATATTGCTTTTCGGCCAAGCGATCCTGAGAAACAGCTAAAGCACGACGATCAGGGTGGATTGGTCGCAGTTTTTCAAGCACATCAAGGGCCGCAGTCGGGATATTTTCAAATTCATACGTGATGACATCAACCGAGTTTGCAAAAGCCGTTAATGCGTCTTTGTCCTCATAGGGGGCCGTGGTCAGTTGATCGGCAACCTGCGCGGCAGGTGCACCTGCTGAGGGTTCAAAAATATGTGTTCGGTAACCCAAACGCGAGGCGGCAACAGAAAGCATGCGGCCAAGTTGGCCTCCACCAAGAATACCAATGACAGAACCTGCAGGCAGTTGCTTAGTCATCTGTTGGCTCCTCTGGAATAGACGCGGATAATGCAGCACGCCAATCATCAAGGCGTACAGCAAGTTGATCGTCTTCATTGGCCAGAATTGCCGCTGCCATCAAACCAGCATTTGCGGCACCTGCGGCACCAATAGCCATGGTCGCCACTGGAAATCCTTTGGGCATTTGAACAATGGAATAAAGACTGTCGACACCTGACAGGGCCTTGGTCTGGACAGGAACGCCCACAACTGGCACCCGTGTTTTTGACGCTACCATTCCTGGTAGATGCGCCGCACCACCTGCGCCAGCAATGATAACCTTCAATCCATGATCTACAGCGGATTTACCATATGCCCACAAACGATCAGGGGTTCGGTGCGCAGAAACAATCTTAGCCTCATAGGGAATACCCAATTCATCCAAAACATTGGCGGCTTCTTTCATGGTTGGCCAGTCAGATTGGCTGCCCATGATGATTCCAACTTTGATGTCGTTTGTTGCGTCGCCCATTGCGTGGCCCTTTTGGCTAGTCCATCGTCAGATTTTTTCACCAAAAGTATTCAGTGAAAGAAGGGGCAATATAGCAGCGTGCATTTTTACGCAATGATATCTGGCGTAATCTCGTCTTGAAGTACGGAAATTCTGTCCTTTAGAGACAGTTTTTGCTTTTTAAGCCGCTTTAGGGCTAATTGATCGGCCCTTGCCGTGGCTTGTAAGGCCTCAATTGCATCATCCAGATCGCGATGCTCGCGTTTTAGCACGGCGAGTTTTACCCGCAAAACCTCAATTTTTGGCATCTCACTCGCGCTGTCCATAGCCATATGACCCCATTCAATGAGTGTTTGCATATATTTAATCGACTTTAGGAAAATCTTAAAGGCCTGCTCTTGTCCTTAGGCGGGCACCATCCCATATTTACACTAAGAGGTCGCCAAAATGGGGCCTATCTAGCTGGGTCGCTTTACTGGAAAGGACTTCGCCCATGACAAAATTGGCTTTTGGTGCCTATCCCTATTTGTTGGGTTTTGAACAATTGGAACGATTGGTGGAACGTACTGCCAAATCGGGTAATGAGGGATATCCTCCTTTTAATATCGAACAATCTACAGCGCGTTCATTTCGCATTACTTTGGCGCTTGCTGGTTTTACCCAAGATGACTTGTCGATCACTGTAGAAGACCGGCAATTGCTGATCCGAGGTCGTCAAGAGGATGACAGCGACGGGCGGATTTTTCTGCACCGTGGCATTGCGGCACGACAGTTCCAGCGCAGCTTTGTTTTAGCAGACGGCGTTGAAGTTTCTGGTGCGACGATGGAAAATGGCCTGCTGCACGTCGATCTACATCAATCAGAACCAGAAACTGTTGTGCAAAACATCAAAATAACACAGAAATAGATGACGATTCTTTCGAGGGGGATACCATGGAAACACCATATGAATTTGAAGAAGATGGCCCCGATCGGATCGTTTACATCCGTTCCGTAGAGGTTGCCGAGTTGCCCGAAGATTTGCGTGATCAAGCCGAAGGGCGCGATCAAATCTATGCTGTTCATTCCGAAGATGGCGAGCGTTTGGCCTTGGTACGCGATCGTGCGATGGCGTTTGCCTTAGCGCGTTCAAATGACCTTGCACCGGTTGCTGTTCACTAATGACCTATACGTTTGATTGGGTTGATGCCTTTGCGAACACCCCGTTTGGTGGCAATGGTTGCGTTGTCGTTCATGGCGCTGCCG
>Ga0208971_1000609_pt1 | contig 24362 bp, 18 predicted proteins | sample AOAMet1_18_M0_10_2_FD_188229 | JGI IMG/M metagenome (GOLD analysis project Ga0208971, IMG submission 188229) | Ammonia-oxidizing marine microbial communities from Monterey Bay, California, USA - CAN11_18_M0_10 (SPAdes) | ecosystem: Environmental > Aquatic > Marine > Intertidal zone | place... | reverse complement strand
ACAATTTCTACGATAGTAATCAATCCAACTACGGGACAAGATTTTCCTGTTAATGAAATTCCAGAAGACTTAGAGTCTAGAGGGCTTAAAACAACGGTACTTACGCTTCCTGCAAAAATGGCATTTGGTGTTGGTATTGGACAACCAAGAAAGTGGTTTATTGGAGGTGAATATACAGCATTGAAAACAAGTCAATTTTCTAATCCAATATTTAGTATAGAAAACGCAACCTTTGAAGATGCCTCAGAAATTGCTATTGGTGGTTTTGTAATTCCTCAATACACCTCGTTCAATAAGTATTGGAAACGAATGGTTTACCGTGCTGGGGTTCGTTTTGAAAAAACAGGTTTAAAAATTAATAATGAGACCATCAATGAGTTTGGCATATCTTTTGGAGTAGGAATTCCTGTAGGGCGTGTGTTTTCCAATGCAAATCTTGGATTTGAAGTTGGACAGCGTGGAACAACCAAACAGAACTTAATACAAGAAAATTTTGTCAAATTTCAAATAAGTTTATCCCTGAACGACAGATGGTTTGAGAAAAGAAAATTTAACTAATTAACATAATTATGAAAACGAAAATTACATTTTTGATAGCCTTTGTTTTTTTAGGTTCCAATGTTGTAAAAGCTCAAGGAAACGAGGAAGACTTAAATACGCTTTCTATTTTTAGTGAGTATGCTAAAGCCAAAAATTATGATGCCGCTTTCGCGCCATGGATGGAAATTAGAAAACGTAATCCCAAATTCAACAGAGCTATTTTTACGTACGGAGAAAAAATCCTAAAGTATAAAATCGAAAATTCTTCTGGTGCTGAACAAGTGTCTTTTATTGATGATTTAGTGTTAATGTGGGGTGAAAGGAGAACTTATTTTGCAAGTAAAACACCTGAAGGTAAGTTTTTGGCAATGGCTTGTCAATTGCAGTATGATAATAGAAAGGTGTTAAACATATCAGACAAGGAGTTGTATGAATGTTATGATAATGCCTACAAAACGGATGAAAAGACATTTACAAATCCAAAATCTTTGTATACGTATTTTAAATTAATGGTTAATCTTTATGATGCAGGAATTAAGCCGGCTGAGGAATTGTTTACTAAGTATGATGAGATTTCTGAAAAAGTAGAGTCAGAGGTTAAAAACTATACGCAATCATTAAATCGTTATGTGTCAAGTGAACAAGGCGGACAAGTTAAAAGTTTAAGTTCAAAAGAACAAAAGGCTGTAAAATCTTACACAAGTTTTTTAAAAGCCTATGATCAAATTAGATCTGGAATGGATAAAGATTTAGGAGACAGGGCTAACTGTGAAAATTTGATTCCTCTTTACAATCGCAACTATGAGGAAAATAAAAATGATGGTCTATGGTTGCAAAGAGCCATGAATAGAATGGCAAAAAAGGAGTGTACTGATGATCCTTTATTTGTGAAAATTGTAGAACAAAAAAATAGTTTGGAGCCAAACGCAGATACCGCTTACTATCTTGGATTTTTAAAAGAAAAAAATGGCAATGATGATGAAGCGTTAGCATTCTATAACCAGGCTGTGGAGTTGCAAACAGACAATTACGAAAGGGGTAAGATTTTGTACAAAATTGGAGCAGGGTTTAAGAAAAAAGGACGCTATGGTCAGGCTCGTTCCTATTATCAAAAAGCCCTAGCAGCAAATCCATCAATGGGTAAGGCTTATTTAGCTATTTCTCAAATGTATGCGAGTAGTGCTAAAAATTGTGGGACAGATAATTTTTCCAAAAGAGCTGTGTATTGGTTGGCCGCACAAGAAGCAAGAAAAGCAGGAAGAGTTGATCCAAATTTAAGAAAAGCGTCTAGTAATACCGCTGCAAATTATATGGCCAAAGCGCCAAGTAAAGGGGAGGTATTTGAATCTGGTCGATCAGGAGAGACTTTAAAAATTGGATGTTGGATCGGTAGAAGCGTGAAAGTACCAAAACTCTAATGACTTCAATTACAGAAAAAAAAATAATCATAAACATAGTCACGGTATTTACTGTGACTATGTTTTTTTCATGTAAAAATAATCTTAAACAAGTGCAAAATATGAGCTCAGTTGACGGCGAGCCATTGTCTATTGCTCATGATATCAACACGAAATACACCAATTTAGAAGGACTTAAAATGAATCTAAAAAGTGATAAAATGCTTGACTTTTCTAATAGAGCATTTGCTTTTTTTGAGTTTCCTGATGGGGTAGATTTAGACTTTTTTGATGAAGACAGCAATAAAAGCAACGTTATTGCAGATTACGGTTTAGTTTACAACAATACTAACCTTATTGATCTTCGAGGGAACGTAGTTTTGACGACACACAATAACGATACACTGTTCGCAAAGCAATTATATTTTGATCAAAATCGTGAGTGGTTATTTACAAACCTGCCTGTGAGGTTTCGAACTAATAATGAAATAATAAACGGTAATGGTTTTGATTCTAATAGTGATTTTACAAATGCTGAAGTTTTAGAAACTTTTGGAATCATATATATCGATGAATAAGTTGTATATTTGTTTATAATTTTAGTTGTTTTTTTAAATGAAATTACTTCAGTATTTCCAATACGTTTATTTAGTGTTTGCCTTACTTTTTTTATTTGATGCCGTTAATAGCTGGGGGAAAGATGGAAGCAGTCCTTACATATCTTTATTATTTGCTGCGTTAGCAACTTTTATGTTTTTCTTTCGAAAGAAATATAGAAAACGATTTAAGGATCGAGGAAAATTATAACCATGACCTATCAATGGCTCACGATTCTTGTGTCTTTGTTGTTCTCTGCTTTTTTCTCGGGTATGGAAATAGCTTATGTTTCGTCAAATAAAATTCATATTGAGCTTGAAAAAAAGCAAAATAACTTCCTAGCGAAAACACTTTCTAAATTAACTGCAAAACCATCAAAGTTCATTGCGACAATGCTTATTGGCAATAATGTGGCACTTGTTATTTATGGTTTTTTTATGGGCGATGTGCTTTTAAACTGGTTTCAAACGCTGTTGCCATCAAATTATCAGGTGATCAATCTTGCTTTAACAGATTTCACTTTACTTACTCAAACAATTATTTCGACTTTAATTATATTGGTAACAGCAGAGTTTCTGCCAAAAGTATTTTTTCAAATATATTCAAATACATTACTCAGAATTTTTGCAATTCCAGCATATCTTTTTTACGTGTTGTTTTCATTTATTTCTGATTTTGTTATTTGGATGTCAGACCTCGTATTAAAGTATTTTTTTAAGACTGAAGGCGATCAAATACAACTTGCATTTACAAAAGTAGAACTAGGAAATTATATCAGTGAACAAATGGAATCTATTGAAGAAATGGACCATGTTGATAGTGAAATACAGATTTTTCAAAATGCCTTGGAATTTTCAGACGTAAAAGCGCGTGAAGTCATGATTCCGAGAACAGAACTAGTGTCTGTTGAAATTCATGACTCAATGCAGATGCTAAATCAATTGTTCACATCGACAGGATATTCTAAAATATTAGTTTATAAAACTACTGTTGATGATATTTTGGGTTACGTGCATTCATTTGACATGTTTAAAAAGCCAAAAAGTATCAAATCTATGGTTATGCCAGTTGAATTGGTCCCAGAAACGATGCTCATAAAAGATATTCTCAATACATTAACCAGAAAGCGTAAAAGTATTGCTGTTGTTGTAGATGAGTATGGAGGTACTTCAGGAATCATCACGGTTGAAGATATCGTCGAGGAGTTGGTAGGTGAAATTGAGGATGAGCACGATAGCAAAGCGTTGTTTGAAGAAAAAATTGACGAAAAGACCTATAAGTTATCTGCTCGAATTAAGGTCGATTACCTCAATGAAACCTACAAAATGAATCTTCCAGAAAATGAAACATATGAAACGCTTGGCGGTTTAATTGTGAATTTTAGGGAGGGAATACCAGAACAAAATGAGCAATTGAAATTTGAAAATTTTATATGTACAATTTTAGAAGTTTCAAACACAAAAATCGACCTTGTTTCCTTAGAATTACTAGATCATGAGTAATTTTCCTACAAAGGATGAATTATTACGTTGAACTGCTTTTATAAGTTAATAGAAAATGGTATTTTCGCCCACTATATTTAACAAAATTTTAAAGACCCAATGGCAATTTTAAATAAAATTAGACAGCGTTCATTATTCTTAATATTAGTTATTGCATTAGCACTTTTTTCATTTGTTTTAGCAGATTTGTTTAAAAACAGCAGTGGATTTTCAAGTAGCTCACAGAACATTGTTGCAACAATTAATGGCGTAGATATCAAGCGAGATGAATTCATGAATAAAGTTGAGAATGCGCAGAGGCAGTATGGCAATTCAATGTCTAGTACTCAAGCGATGAATAACGTTTGGGATCAAGAGGTAAGAAATGCCGTATTTGATACGCAATACAATGATCTCGGTTTGACAGTTGAAAGAGATTACATTAGAAGTCTCCTAGAAAAGAGTTTATCTGGATTTGAAGAATTTAAAAATGACCTTGGTCTTTTTGATGAAAATAAATTAAATGAATTTATAGCAAATTTAAAAGCGATACAACCTGAAACGACTTTACTCAATGGTTCTCCAATTAATTATGCTGCATGGACAAACTTTGAGGCAAATGTTGCTGCGACGGGCAAGGAACAAATGTACACATCGATGGTAAAGGCGGGCTTAGTTGGCACCTTGGCTGATGGTGAGCAGAATTATAAATTAGAAAATGATAAGGTTGATATTAAGTTTATACAAATTCCTTTTAGCTCTATACCAGACAGTACTATTACCGTCACTAAAAGTGATGTCAAAAAATACATTAATGAACACAAAGAGAAATACGAGGTTGAAGAATCTCGAGACATGTATTTTGTGAAATTTTCTGAAGAACCTTCTTTGGAAGATGAAGCTGCGGTTAAAGATGAGTTATTGGCATTAATCGCAGGTAAAGAAGATAATCTTACCACTACCACAGTCGATGAAACTGAGATTGGATTCAAGGAAACAAATGATGAGCAGACTTTCTTAGCTGAAAACTCAGCGATGAAATTATTTGATAGTTATTTATTTAAGAGTGCACTTCCTGCAACGGTCGCTGACAGTGTTTTCAAACTTCAAGTTGGAGATATTTATGGTCCTTACAAAGATGGTAATGCTTACATAGCAACTAAATTGATAGCTTCAAAACAAATTGCTGACTCAGCAAAAGTACGTCATATATTGATTCCTTATGTCGGTGCAACAAGAGCAGATGCTTTAGTGACTAAATCTAATGAGGAAGCTAAAAAAACAGCTGATAGTATATATAAAGTAGTTAAAAGAAATCGTTCTAAATTTGACCGTCTTTTAGATTTATCATCTGATAAAGTAAGCAACGAAAAGAAGGGTGTCATTGAATTTGCTTATTCAGACAGTTTTGCACCAGAATTCCGAGATTTTTCATTTGGTAATAGAGTTGGAGCTTTAGATGTAGTAAAGACATCTTTTGGTTATCATATTATCGAAATCTTAAGTCAAGGAACGTTACAGAAAGCGGTCAAGGTGGGTAATTTGGCTCTCCCAATTGAGCCCTCTGAGAAAACTATAGATGATGTTTACAGTAAAACGTCTAAATTTGAAATAGCGGTACTTGACGGTGTTTTTCAGGATGTAGCAAAGGAAAATGGATATTCAGTTAAACCAGTCAGTAATATTAAGGTGTTAGATGAGACGATACCTGGATTAGGTGCTCAACGTGCCATGATTCGTTGGGCCTTTGAAGACAATATTGAAGTTGGAAGTGTAAAAAGGTTTAATATTCAAGGAGGAGGATATGCTGTTGCTGTAATAACGTCAGTTAATGAGGCAGGTTTGATGACAACAGAAAAAGCATCTGTAACAGCGTTACCTGCTATTAGAAAGGAAAAAAAGGCAGCATTAATAAAAGAAAGAATTTCTGGAAGTACTCTTGAGGAAGTGACTGTAAGTGAGGGACAGCCTATTAAAACAGCACTTGCTGTAAATATGAAAAACCCGACGCTGTCCGGTGCTGGTAGAGAGCCATATATTATTGGTGCAGCTTTTGGATTAAAAGAGGGTGGTACGTCAGGTATTCTTACTGGAAACCTAGGGATGTACATGGTCAACGTTACCAAAATAACAAATGCTGCTGAACTACCAAGTTATCAAGCAGCAGCAAATAGAGTTGGTTCATCTAAAGTTAATGCTGTAAGTTCGACATTGTTTAGCGCTTTAAAGGACGCTGCAGAAATCAATGATAACCGCGCGACATTTTACTAGAAAAATAAAATTATAATTAAAAAAGAGCTCTGGGGATACTAGGGCTTTTTTTATAATATCATCTTCTTATAGGGAACAACGGTGTTATAACCTTTATCATGAAAATAGTTCATGCTAGTTGAGGAACCCGTAGCTAAGACAAAATCTCCACCCCAGGCGCCGAGGCTTTTAATGGCTCTTGGATAATCATTAAATAATGACGACTTAACTGTGGGTAAATTAAGTAATTTTGACATCAGAGACTCATGTTTCATTAGCAGTGCTTCAAACTCGGTAAGATTTTTACAATGTACCATATGATCCGAGATACTATTAACATCTGTAATAAAGGACGATAAATTTTGACGACGAGTCTTGTAATATTCAATACCTTCTCGGCTATCTTGCTTTTTATTTAGATGAATAAAAAATAATTCCTCTTTAAAACAGGGATTAAATATAATAGATGTGGTAGAGACTGTGCCATCTGACGGCTGTATACAATAAGAAATAGGATGATTGTTTCTAGCACATGCAATGTCGTAGCCACTACCTCCAAATGTGTTTCTTAAAAGCGTATGAGGATTTACTTTGGCCCACTGTGCAATATTATTCACGAGTGTGGATGAGCTACCTAGTCCCCAATTATTTGGAAATTCTAAATTTGTCGAAACACAAAAACCATCACTTATATCTAGAAAATTTTCATTTAGTTGTTTTGCACAAATGAGGAGTTCTTTTAGTCGTTTTGAAACAATACTTTGATGATTACTAAGTTTAGTTGACAGCAAGTCAATAGGATAAACATGTTCAAACCAAATGTCATTTTTGACATCAAAACTTTTCCAATGTATATGAGGTTCATCAATTTTTTCTACAGTGAGGCTTTGTCCAAGTTTTGTAGGAAGAGCTATTGCTCGAGCACCGTCAAGAACAAGGTATTCTGCAGTTAATAATAATTTACCGTTACTGCGAAAAGTTGTCATATTTCTCTGAGCTTTTTAAGAGCAATATTAACTGCAGTATGAGTGACATTAGTGGTTTTGAAATGATTTATGAGTGTCTTTTTTTCATAGTCATTTGCATGAAATTGATTTAATATATTCATTAAATGCATTTTCATGTGTCCTTTTTGAATTCCCGTTGTAGTAAGAGATTTTAAAGCAGCAAAATTCTGAGCTAATCCTGCGACCGCAACAATTTGCATTAATTCTTTAGCATTGGGTTTCCCCAAAAGTTCCAATGATAATTTCACTAAAGGGTGTAGATTGGTTAGTCCACCAACCGTACCGAGGGCCAAGGGGATATCCATCCAAAATCTAAAAACACCATTTTTAATTGTTGCTTTTGTCAAACTTTGATAGTGCCCCTCTTTTGATGCGTAAGCATGAACACCTGCTTCTACAGCTCTAAAATCATTTCCTGTAGCCAATACAACTGCATCAACTCCATTCATGATACCTTTATTGTGTGTAACTGCCCTGTAAGGTTCAACCTCAGCAATGCGAATTGCTTGTAAAAATTTATTTGCAAAATCATGGGATTGTATGTCTTCGTTGTCATTTAATTCACTTACAAGACAACTAACTTCAGCCCGCACCAGGCAATTTGGAACATAATTAGATAGGATGCTCATAACGATATCTAATTTTTCAGAATCAATTTCAGTGAAAAGAATGGCGTGTTCCTCAAAAGTTTGTGCGAACTGCTCCAAGCACGAATTTATGAAGTTAGCTCCCATAGCATCTAACGTTTCAAATGTGGCATGAAGTTGATAGTAGTTTTCTAAGACTTCGGTTTTATCAATAAGTTCAATATCTAAGATACCACCTCCACGCTGTTCCATATTGCGAGAAATGACATTTGTATCAGTTAGAAGCTGCGATTTAATATGTGTAAAATAGGTCTTTAAGTCTTTAAAATCCCCAGAGTACATCAAGTGTACTTGACCTATTTTGGTGGTAGAAATTACGTTGGTTTTAAAACCTCCTCGATGTAACCAGAATTTTGCTGATTTACTGGCTGCAGCTACAACAGAACTCTCTTCTATGGCCATTGGAATTGTATAGTTTTTCCCATTTATAAGAAAGTTTGGAGCAACGCCTAGTGGTAGATAGTAATTGGTAATCGTATTTTCAATAAACTCGTCGTGTAATTGTTGCAATTTTTTATCAGAATTCCAGTACTGCTCAATGATAGTTCTTGCTGAATTATGTTGTTTAAAATAGGTATCAATAACCCAATTAATTTTTTCAGATTTTGATTTTTTAGAAAAACCAGAAATGTTTTTGGACATGTGCGATAGTTAATAAGAAACAAAGATACTATTCTTGAATGATAACACATGAAATTGTTAAAATCTTGCGAGATATCTCTAGTTTATTCATGGAATGCTATAAAATGGTTGTAATAATCAATGTGTTTTTTTACATTGCGTTAACAATAAGACGATCTTATTTAAATTTATGAAACGAATATATCTCACATTTGATATTACTACAAGTTCCTTTGATTCGTTTCTTACTCACAAAAAAAAATTAATTAAAATATAACTAACAACCCTAATTATGGCAAACGAGGCTACAATAAAACAAAAAGAAATCTTTGGACATCCTACAGGACTTTATGTCCTGTTTTTTACTGAAATGTGGGAACGCTTTTCTTATTATGGTATGCGTGCAATTTTGGTCTTATACTTGGTTGCTGCCACCAATGATGGCAATGCGGGATTAGGTTGGACCAATGTTGAAGCACTGGCCTTGTATGGCTGGTATACGATGTTTGTTTATGTTGCATCTATACCAGGTGGTTGGATTGCAGATAAATTCTTGGGACAAAAGAAGTCTGTGCTTTATGGAGGAATATTATTGGTTGCTGGTCATAGTATTTTAGCTGTTGAAGAAATGTGGGCTTTTTACACTGGTTTAGGATTAATTATTGGAGGAGTTGGTTTACTAAAGCCAAATATTTCTACGATGGTTGGAGGGCTTTATAAGCAAGGTGATATAAGAAGAGATGAAGGATTTACAATATTTTATATTGGAATTAATGTTGGAGCCTTTCTATCTGCATTAATTGTAGGTTATGTTGGTGAAAACTATGGATGGCATTATGGATTTGGTTTAGCTGGAATTGGTATGGCTGCCGGATTGATTCAGTATGTGTTAGGTCAAAAACATCTACAAAATGTTGGAAATTTTCTCGGTGCTTCAAATGATGTGTCAGATAAGGAGGCAATGAAAAAACCATTGACCAAAATCGAGAAAGATAGGATAGTTGTTTTATTTATTTCATTTTTACTCGTTATTGTGTTTTGGGGTGCATTTGAACAGGCGGGAGGATTAATGAATATTTATGCCTCCGAAAAAACAGATAGAATGCTTATGGGATGGCTTGTGCCAGCGTCATGGTTTCAATCATTAAATGCGATGTTTATTATTTTTCTAGGAACATCTGTTGCAGTATTCTGGGCAAAGCGAAAATTACAGGGAAAACTATCAACATCCTTGTTCAAAATGATTATTGGTTTAATTATTATGGGTTCAGGGTTCTTTTTTATGACAGCTGCTGCGGGACAATACGAAAGTGATGGGTCTTCTGCAATGTATTGGTTAGTTTTAGCCTATTTGTTTCATACGGTTGGTGAATTATGTATTTCTCCGGTTGCATTGTCTTATATCACAAAACTTGCTCCTGTAAAATATGCGTCTTTGATGATGGGAGTTTATTTTGCTATGACAGGCTTTGGGAATAAACTAGCAGGGGTTTTAGGTGAAGCCTCTGATAGCTTGGGCGAATACACGATTTTCACAGGAATCGCTGCATTTTGTATGATTTTTGGTGGTTTGGTTTTATTATTTCGTAAAAAATTAGAGGCATTAACACATGGAGCAGAAGACAATGAGCGTTCCATGCACTAGGAAGCAGAAAGATTTAATCTTGCTAATAACCAAAAGCAATTATTAGGGTATTATGACTGAAAATTCAACTGAACAGTTTTTTAAAAGTACAGTTTTAGGACATCCATCTGGATTATTTGTCCTGTTCTTTACTGAAATGTGGGAACGTTTTTCTTATTATGGAATGCGTGCCTTACTGGTATTATTTTTTACTGCATCTATACTTGATGAGGGATGGGGCTGGCCAAGAGAATACGCCTTAGCTTTATTTGGCACCTATACAGGACTTGTTTATCTATCAACCATGTTAGGTGGTTATTTTGCCGATAAAATTATTGGTTTCCGCTATGCGATTGCAGTTGGAGCTTTATTGATGACATTGGGCCATGCTTGTATGGCACTAGAAACACAGTTTTTTATTTATTTGGGGCTGACGTTATTAGTGTTTGGTAGTGGATTTTTTAAGCCAAATATGACTTCCATTATTTCGGAAATGTATAAGCATCATGAAAATAAAAAGGATGGTGCATTCACTATTTTTTATATGGGAGTTAATGCTGGTGCTTTTTTAGGCATATTACTCTGTGGTTATTTAGGTGAAAAAGTAGGGTGGAGTATCGGTTTTGGATTAGCGGGAATATTTATGTTATTTGGATTGCTTCAGTTTTGGTTTTCTCAAGATATATTTGGAAATATTGGGTTAAAACCCACTGCTGCATCGAAAGCAGCTCAATTACAAGAAGACACTGATAAAAGAAACCCTTTTACGACATGGCAAATTGTTTTAGTAGGATTATCTTCTTTACTAGGTCTTTTATGGTTAATTAATTCTCCGGCTTCAAAAATATCTAGAGGAAGTTTCAATATGTTTGATTTTGAAATTGCTGGATTGAGTGGGAACGATGTGGCCATTCTTTCAGCCTTTACAATCTTTATTTTTTTACTAGTTTATAGACTAACACAGTACTCCAAAATCACAAGAGATAAAATGATCGCTATCGCTTTCTTTTGCTTCTTAATTATTTTTTTCTGGGGGATTTTTGAACAAGCTCCTGGGACTCTGACCATTTTTGCTAGTGATTACACTAATCGAGTTTTAACGGGAAGTGCTAGTTTGACATTTTTAATAGTTAACACTCTAGTTGCCGTGGTACCTTTGGCCATTATAAACTGGGTCTTGCTAAGATTATTTAAACAAACATTCAAAAAATATGGTCTAGCAAATATTATTTTAGCAATTAGTTTTGTTATTATTTGGATAATAACGCTCTGGATGCTTACAAACGAGTGGTACAAAGCAGGTTTTATTGAATTATCTGACGGCTACAGAGAATTCTTATTAATAGAAAAGAGTTTAGAGCCTTTAACTGAAGTTCCTGCCTCGTGGTTTGGAGTATTGAACTCTTTATACATCATAACATTTGCACCATTGTTCTCTAAATGGTGGGAGAGTAAATACAATCCAACAGCGAATGTCAAATACGGAATCGGCATGTTTTTATTGGCATTAGGGATGGCGTGTGTTGCTTTTGGAGCTGGAGGTATTGAAATAGGAGCTAAAACAGCATCAGTAAGTATGATTTGGCTAGTTCTAGTTTATTTATTTCACACACTTGGTGAATTATGCATTTCTCCTGTAGCACTTTCATTGGTAAGTAAATTATCACCGGCAAGAATGATTGCTTTTATGTTTGGAATTTATTATTTAGCCGTTGCTATTGGGATGAAGCTAGCGGGTATTTTTGGAGAAAATGTGGATAAAATAGCTGATGAGAAAGGAATTAGTTACTTTTTCTGGATGTTAACGTTAATTGCAGCAATTTTAGGAGTGTTTTCAATTGTAATGCAGCCCGTGATAAGAAAGCGCATGCACGGAATTCGATAATCTTAGAATGCGTTAAAATATATACAAAACGCTTCAAATTGAAGCGTTTTTTGTAATTTGGAACGCTAATTGCCCTATATTAAACCTAAATTTATAAAAATGAAAAAGTTAATTATTTGTGTTTTAATAACGATGGTAGCTTTTGTCCAAGCTCAAGAAATTAATTGGATGTCATTAGAGAATGCTGTAGAACTTCAAAAGAAAACCCCTAAAAAAATTATGATGGACGTTTACACTAATTGGTGTGGTCCATGTAAATTATTGGACAAGAATACCTTCAAAAATAAAAGTGTTGTCGATTATGTAAATGACAATTACTACGCTGTTAAATTTAATGCTGAAGGAAATGATATCATAAACTTTAATGGTAAAGAGTTTAAAAACACTGGTTATAATCCTGCTTTAGCAAATAGAAGAAATAGCGCACATGAATTGACGCGGTATTTTAAGGTACAGGCATATCCAACAATGGTTTTTATCGATGAAAACGGAGGGTTTATTTTTCCGCTTAGAGGTTATAAGACACCAAGGCAGTTAGAATTGTATTTGAAAATGTTCAGGAATGATGATCATAAAAACATGAAGACTCAAGAAGCGTTTAATGAATACTACAAAGCTTTTAAGCCAAAGTTTATTGAAAAATAAATTTAAAACTTTAAAACGATGTATCCTTTTTTAGTTGTTTTATGAAATAAGGTGTTTTGCGCTTTACACGTTGCTTCCCACCTAGTCTGATACGTTTTGTAATTACTGCCATCACTTATAATTACTTTAGGATGAAATGAGTCGATTAGTCGTTCTAAATTAATTTTAGGAGAGTTTCGTAACAATATGTGTGTTGGCTTGAATGACGTTCCTTGGTAAATACCGAGGCTGTCAATGACAAGTAGTAAATCCTCATTTATTTTATAGACATTTTTAATACCATCGTAGTGTATTCTATTCAACCCAGTCTCTCTGCTGTAATTTACAATGGTATTTTCTTTTTTTAATATTGAATCATGTAGATTATGATGTATAATTAATGATGAATTATTTCTTATTCCAATAAGTGTGTGTTTGGTTTTGTGGAAGATAATTAATTCATGTGTTTGTCGTAGATGTGTATTATAAATAAGGTATAATTGCATCATAATGACAACAATCAATCCTAACAAGATATTTCGAAATGATTTGTTATGGATAATGTAAATTCCAACCGATATTATAAGATAACTAAAGAGCACTTCCACTATATCAAATGGGATATTGTCCCATATAAATTGTTCATGGCTTGAAATCCATTTTACGATCTGGTTAAGAGCTTTGATAATATACCTATAGGTAATGAGGAGACTATTGGGTAATGCATTTATGGACGCAAAAAAGATAACCGTAATACCGAAGGCTAAAATGATACCAAGAAATGGAATTATAATCATATTAGATATAAAAAATAATCCTGGAAACTGATGGAAATAAAAAATACTTAAAGGTAGAACACCTATTTGCGCTGCGATACTGACTGTTAAAATATTCCATAGAAAACGATCTATTAAATACGTGGGATGATAAAGTTTAAATAATATTGGTTGAAATAAAACGATAGAAATCACTGCTAAATAACTCAACTGAAAACCCACATCAAACAAGAAATTTGGATTTATAATGAGAAGTAATAACATTGATATTGCCAGTGTATTGTAGACGTTTGTGATACGTTTTAAGTGCATGACAAGTGCTATGATGCTAAACATGGTTACAGCTCTAACAACTGATGCAGATAGGCCAGCTATAATGGCAAAACCCCATAGTATAATTACAATTAACAATGTTTTTATGTAGCGTCCATTTTTGATATGGTTTAAAGGTTGGAATAATGTGTTTAGCAAAAGTAAAATAATACCAACATGCAATCCAGAAACTGCTAGTATATGAATAACGCCTGCTTTTGAATAAGTTTGATATAGATTATTTGATACGTTTTGTCGTTGTCCTAAAAATAGGGCTTCAATAATGGCAAATTCATCATCACTGAAAGAAGTGGTTTTTAATTTATTTTGAATGTGTTCTCTGATTCTTGCAGCATAACCCAATACAGTGTGTTTTTTTTTAGAAATCAAAAATAATTGAGAGGTTTTGACATGTAATTGATGGAAGACATAATTTCTTTTTAAGTAGGATTTATAATTAAATTGATTTGGATTTAAGGGGCTTTGAATAGCTTTAAATGGTGTTTTTACTGTAATAATATCATCAACTGTTAGCAATTCATTTGAAGTATTTTTTTCTACATTCAGCAAGACTTTACCAAACACCATGAATGAATCTACCTGTAGAACACGAATGAGGTATTTATCATAATAACGGCTAGGTTTTAAAACTTCACGAATTTTAAACGTTATTATCTTTGATGTAGACTCATCAAGAACTATTTGATTCTTGTAATGGTTGTTTAGTTGTTTGTTTGTGTAAACTTTAGCATTGAAAACACCAATCGTGAACATGCAGAGATAAATGGAAATTCCAAATACAATAGAATTATTTATAGTACTTTTTAATTTGAGAAATAACAGGGTTGGTACCAGAAAAGACAGTATGAAACAAACGATCGTAGTTGTTAAGTCTATTGGGAAAAAATGTTCAAAGAGAATCCCAAATATGAGACACAGAGTCAAAATTATAATGGGGAAATTTAAAATTTTCATAGAGTCTGAACGTATAGTCCTAGTTACTTATAACAAGATTTTTTGTATTAAAATACTGATTTACAGATAATTAATATACAAAAATTAAAGAACTCGTCTTGCTTGGACAAATGTAAAATACCAATAGCGTTGCGATAAATTTGAAATCATGACACCCTTGCTTGAGGAAGCGTGTAAAAATGAAACATTTGTACCAGTAATTGTAGTCACTATGCCGACATGATTTACTTTTCGACTATTCTTGGATGTCGCAAAAAAAAGTAAATCACCCTTTTTAATATTTTTTATTGGTATCCATGATCCAGTTTTAACGAGATTTCCTGTAGTTCTGGGTAATTGTATTGACTCACTTTTGTAAGCGGTTTGTATGAGTCCTGAGCAGTCCATTCCTTTGCGAGTTGTTCCTCCGTATTTATATTTGACGCCTAGAAACTTTTTCGCATAATTGATAATTTTATCAGCTCTTGTATAACTGTGGTAAGGCTTGTTTTTTTTTGAAATTCCGTATGGGTTGTGAGCTGATTTACATGAGGAAGATAAAAGGATTACTATTAAACTAAAGAAAATAATTCTCATAGAATCATACTACAAATTTACAATAAACTCTGATATATATGCTTTGCTACCGACTCACTAGCCCCTTTACCTCCTAATACTTTTTCTAAATCATAATAACTTATGAAAAATTTAGTACGCTGGTAATGATCTAGAATCTTGGTAAGTTCACGTTTTAGGTTTACTGTATTAAATTCATTTTGTATCAACTCTGTCACAACCTCTTTGTCCATGATTAAATTAACAAGTGAAATGTATTTTATGTGTTTTACTAGACGCTTACCAATTTGATATGAAAGCCAACTACTTTTGTAACATACGACTTCAGGAACCTTGAATAACGCAGCCTCTAATGTTGCTGTGCCGGAGGTCACTAATGCTGCGGTGGCAACACTTAATAAATCATAGGTTTTATTGCTAATAAAGTGAACATTACTGTTGTCGATATATTTTTTATAGAAATTCAAACCTTGACTTGGTGCTCCAGCGATTACAAATTGATACTCTTTAAAATCGTCAACGATACTTAGCATCGTATGAAGCATTTTATCGATTTCTTGTCTTCGGCTTCCAGGTAATAAAGCAATTATGGGCTTCTTTGATAGCTGGTGGAGTTCTCTAAATTCTAGTTCATCAATTGGATGACGATTAGCAATGGCATCAATGAGTGGATGACCTACAAAGTGGACTGGAAACTGATGTTTCTCTTCATAAAAATTTTTTTCAAAAGGGAGAATAACATACATGCTATCAACATCTCTTTTAATCGATTTGATTCTATTTTCTTTCCAAGCCCAAATTTGTGGTGAAATATAATAATGAGTTCGAAATCTTTGTTGTTTCGCCCATTTAGCTATTCTTAAATTAAATCCGGGATAATCAATAAATATAAGGACATCAGGATTGAATTTCAAAATATCCTTTTTGCAAAAACTGAGATTTTTGGTTATGGTTCGAATATTTAACAACACTTCCAAAAACCCCATAAATGCTAAGCTGTTGTAATGCTTCACTAATGTGTTGCTTACATTTTGCATTAAATCTCCTCCCCAAAATCTAAACTTGGCATTTAAGTCCTGTTTAACTAACGCCTTCATTAGGTTAGAGCCATGAAGATCTCCTGAGGCCTCACCAGCGATGATATAATATTTCACGATTTAATAGAAGTTTAAAATGAAGGTGATGATCGCTACAGTAACGGTTGCAAATAAAACACCCCGAGCTCGATAATCTTGTTTCTTTTGTATAAAGATAAAGAAAGCAATTAAATTAAGCACGGCACCAAGACTAATAAGTTTACCTAAAAAACCCTCTGAGAGTGCAGATTTTAAAAGGTCTGTGAAATTATCATTTCCTCCTAAGAGCATGGCTGAAAAATACAACCCTATAACGTTTGCCAAAAGACCCACAATAAAGCCGATAAATACTTGTTTTTTAATCATTTAGTGACCATGAATTTAATTCTTCAATTTGTTGATGATTTGTAAGATCAAATTGAATTGGGACAATGGAAATATATTGATTTTCTAAAGCCCATTCATCCGTGTCTGTACCATTATCAAAATTCACAAACTCACCTGTTAGCCAATAATATTCTTGTCCCGCTGGACTGTGACGCTTATCAAATTTCTCAATCCAATTACCTTTGGCTTGTCTGCAAATTTTTATGCCTTTTATTTGTTTTTTAGTGGTCACTTTTGGGAAGTTCACGTTTAAAACAATACTCTGAGATAATTCATGATTTAGGACCTGAGTCGTTATCGTCTTAATTGAATCTTCAAACATGTCAAAATGTGCATCCCAACTGTAGTCCATTAAAGAAAATCCAATAGAAGGAATACCTTCAATTCCGGCTTCAATTGCAGCACTCATTGTTCCTGAGTAAATTACATTTATTGAAGAGTTAGAGCCATGATTAATGCCAGAAACACAAAGATCTGGTTTTCGTTTTAAAATTTCATGTCGTGCAAGTTTGACACAATCGGCTGGTGTGCCTGAGGTGCTATATTCAGTTTGTGGCCCGTTGTCAATAAGCTCTTTTTTACATTGAATCGTGGCATTAACAGTGATGGCGTGTCCCATACCACTCTGAGGACTGTCTGGAGCGACAACTACAACATCACCAATCTCATTCATTACTTTAATGAGCATTCTTATTCCAGGGGCAGTTATTCCATCATCGTTAGTTACTAAAATTAAAGGTTTTTTTACCATGTACAGTGAATTATCCGATACAAAAGTAACCAAAATCAGATTCACATATAAATTTTATCTTGTTTAACAAAAAATTAGTAGACCCATCTCAATTTTGGCATGGAATTTTCTTTAATTTAGACAAAAATTAGTGTTTAAATTATGAAAAGAAATATCAATATATTTTTGATAACGTTGTTGTTAGCTTTCGCGTCCTGTAGTTTTACTACTAAAACTTTCGAAAATTCAGATGACAAGGATAAGCTGCTGATTCAGCTAGTCACTTATGTGCTGGAACAAGGGCATTTTGAGCCAAAAGACATGAATGACGAATTTTCAGTACATGTTTTTGATGATTATTTAAATCAACTAGATCCATTCAAACGCTATTTTTATGAAAGTGATATCAACGAGTTTTCAGTTTATAAAAATGAGTTAGACAATCAATTAATGGACTATGATTTATCATTTTTTAATTTGACTCACGAGCGCTTATTAAAACGGATGGACGAATCTAAACTTATTTTTAAGGAGGTTTTAGATAAGCCTTTTGATTATAATAATGAAGACGAGTTCAAAGCGGACTATGAGAATCTGAGTTATGTCAAGACTAAAAAAGAAATGAAAGAAAGATGGCGTCAACAGTTAAAATTCTCAGCCATTGCTAACTTCCATGATTTAATGAGAACGCAAGAAATTGAAATTGAACAATTATCAGACGAAAATACATTATCGAAAAGTGCCGAGGAAGCGTTCCAAAAAAAATCACGATCTGAAATGGAAATTGAGTCAAGAGAATCAACGTTAACTTCATTAAATGAACTATATGATTTTATTGACGACAGAGAACGCAAAGATTGGTTTGCTGTTTTTATGAATGCCGTTGTTGTTGAATTTGATCCTCATACATATTATTTCGCACCCGAAGCTAAAGATCGATTTGATGTCGATATGTCGGGGAGTTATGAAGGTATTGGTGCTCGTTTGCAAAAAAAAATGGATTATATATCAATCGTTGAGATAATATCTGGAGGTTCGGCATGGAGGCAAAATAAATTAGAGGTAGGTGATAAAATTTTAAAAGTTAGACAAGAAAATGATCCAGAAGCTGTGAATGTGGTGGGTATGCGAACTGATGATGCTGTTAAACTTATAAAAGGTCCTAAGGGAACGAGTGTGATATTAACCTTAAAGAAAGTAGATGGAAGTGTTGTTGATTTATCGATTCCAAGAGACGTGATTGAATTAGAAGAAACGTATGCAAAATCAGCATATGTTGAAAAAGGTGGTGTCGTGTACGGTGTCATTAATTTACCTAAATTTTACGCTGATTTCGCAGATTATAACAAACGAAATGCTGCTGGAGATATCAAAAAAGAAATTACTCGCCTTAAGAGTGAAGGTATGGAGGGCTTGGTGTTAGACCTTCGGAACAATGGTGGTGGCTCATTGAAGACAGTTGTTGATATGGCAGGTTTATTTATTAAGGAAGGGCCTGTGGTTCAAGTGAGATCTACAGGTGAACCTAGGGAGGTATTGCGAGATCGTGATCGATCAATTTCATGGGATGGACCTTTAGTAATTTTAGTGAATGAACTTTCAGCATCTGCCTCTGAAATTCTAGCTGCAGCTATACAAGACTACAAACGAGGTATCGTCATAGGTAGTAAACAAACTTATGGGAAGGGGACAGTACAAATTGTCCTGGATCTCAATCGTATGGTTAGAAACAACACAAATGGCGATATGGGTGCATTAAAATTTACCACTCAAAAATTTTATCGTATTGACGGAGGATCTACGCAGTTAGAAGGAGTGAAGAGTGATGTGGTTGTTCCTGACAGGTACAGTTATATTGATATTGGTGAAAGAGATCAAGAAAATCCGTTAGCATGGGACAAAATTGCGCCCGCTGAATATGATTTATGGGATAGCTATTTTGATTACGATGCGACTATAGCCAAGAGTAAGAAGCGAATGGATAGTAGTGAACAACTAAAGTTAATAAATGAAAATGCTAAGTGGATTAAAAATATAAGAGACCGAGATGTTTTTTCTCTCAATTATGATGATTACCGTGCAAAGCTAGACGCTAATGAAAGGGAAGCAAAACGTTTCGAGAAAATATCTGAATATAAAACAGACTTGTCCTTTAATTCATTACCATATGAAATAACGCAAATGGCTCAAGATTCAGTCTTAGAGATGAAGCGTCAAAGATGGCATCAAAGTTTGGCAAAAGATGTTTATATCGAAGAAGCATTGAATGTTTTGAATGATCTTAAAAACACTTACAGTATAAAAAAAGTAGCCACTGTTAAAGATTAAACATAATTGTTATGTCAATTAAAAAGATGGGGCTGGTTTATTCGCCTGTACAATAGTTACAACATCTCTTTTTTAGACAATAATTTTAATCATTGTTTTCAGGTGGATATTTTTCCATTATTTTTGATACAAACTCCTTGATACGCTCTTCTTTATTTGACATGTTTTCACTAATGTAACCCCTGCCAATTCCCTGCCAAACGAGTTCCTTTTTGTTAGCATTTATGAGATCAATGTATAGAGACCCTTCTGTGGAGCTACTAGTATAGCTATTGTTATTCCAATACCATGGGCTCCATCCCCATCCATATCCATAAGGTCCAAATCCATTATTGCTGTAGACGTTAATTTTCTCTCTTGACTTTGTGAAAATACTAACCAATATATCAGGGTTTGATGATTTTGAAAAACCCTTCACCAATAATTCAGATTCAATTGCACGCATAATTCTTCTTTTATCCAAATCATTTATTTCTGCTTTGTCAATACCTGTCTTGTAAAAGGCAAATGTTTTAAACGTATCAAAATTGACATTTTTATCATAGTCTGAAGCAACTCTCACTGACGTACAAGAAGTTAAAAGAAAAATGATAATTAAAATTGGTGAAATTTTTACAAAATGTTTCATGGTTTTATTTTTTACTTATAAATTATTCAATAGATTATCATCAACAATATTTGGTAATGTTACACACAAATCAGGTTCCGACTCCATAGCTCTTCTAATAGCAAAATTAGCTTCTTTGTTTCTTGCCCAACTTCTTCTTGCGATGCCATTGGTTACATCCCAAAATAGCATTGACTGTAAACGGCGGTCTGCATCTAATGAACCATCAAGAATCATACCAAATCCTCCATTTATCACTTCACCCCAACCAACACCACCACCATTGTGTATACTCACCCACGTAGCGCCTCTAAAACTATCTCCAATGACATTTTGGATAGCCATATCTGCAGTAAAACGTGAACCGTCGTAAATATTACTTGTTTCTCTGTAAGGGGAGTCTGTTCCTGAAACGTCATGGTGATCACGTCCTAGAATAATGGGTCCAAGACCTCCATTTCTTATTGCGGCATTAAAAGCTTTTGCAATCTCTAATCGACCTTGCGTATCAGCGTAAAGTATTCTTGCTTGTGAACCCACAACTAATTTATTTTTTTGAGCTCCTTTAATCCATTGAATATTATCAGCCATTTGCTGTTGGATTTCGTTAGGAGAATTACGTTTAAGTCTCTCTAAAACCTGACATGCAATAGCATCTGTTTTTTCTAAATCTTCTTCGTTCCCTGAAGCACAAACCCAACGAAATGGTCCAAAACCGTAATCAAAACACATTGGTCCCATAATATCTTGTACATAACTAGGATATTTAAAATCAACACCATTCTGAGTCATGATGTCTGCTCCTGCACGTGATGCTTCCAATAAAAAAGCATTACCATAATCAAAAAAATAGGTGCCTTTATCCGTATGTTTTTTTATGGCGTTAACTTGACGACGTAAACTGGTTTGAACTTTTTCTTTAAAAAGAGATGGATTATTCACCATCATTTTATTTGATTCATCAAATGTTAAGCCAGCAGGGTAGTAGCCTCCGGCCCATGGGTTGTGTAGTGATGTTTGGTCACTCCCTAGATCTATATGTATTTGTTCTTCATCAAATTTTTCCCAAATATCAACCACATTTCCTAGATATGCTAATGAGACAGTTTCTTTGTTTAATTGTGCTTTTTTAACCCGATTAACCAAGACGTTTAGGTCTAATATTTTCTCATCAATCCAACCTTGCTCATGTCGTACTTGGGTGATTTTTGGATTAACTTCTGCACAAACTGTGATACACCCCGCTATATTCCCTGCTTTTGGTTGTGCACCTGACATGCCTCCTAATCCTGAGGTCACAAATAAGTGTCCTTTGGGGACTTTATTTATTTTTCTAAAACCGTTTAAAACTGTGATAGTGGTGCCATGAACAATTCCTTGAGGACCTATATACATGTAACTTCCTGCTGTCATTTGTCCATATTGGGTAACTCCTAGCGCATTAAATTTTTCCCAATCGTTTGGTTTAGAATAATTAGGAATCATCATTCCATTGGTTACAACGACTCTGGGTGCATCAGTATGGCTTGGAAATAAGCCCATTGGATGACCGGAATACATAACCAATGTTTGCTCATTTGTCATTTCAGCCAAATATTTCATGGTCAGTCTGTACTGAGCCCAGTTTTGAAATACTGCACCATTACCGCCGTAAGTAATAAGCTCGTGAGGATGCTGTGCAACTGCCGGATCTAAATTATTTTGGATCATAAGCATTATGGCTGCTGCTTGTTTTGATCTTGCAGGATAATCATCAATTGGCCTGGCATACATATCGTAGTCAGGTCTAAAACGATACATGTAAATTCTACCATAGGTTTGTAGTTCTTTTTGAAATTCTAATATTAATTCTGCATGGTGTTCAGATTTAAAGTAACGCAATGCATTTCTTAATGCTAATTTCACTTCCTCATGTGTTAATATAGCTTTACGCTTTGGCGCATGATTAATTAAACGATTAAAAGGTTTGATTTTTGGAAGTTTCGTTGGAATACCCTCTAATATTTGATTTTGAAATGTCATGGACTAAAATTACGTTATTTTGTGTGCTTCTTGTTAAATCCGAAAGGACAGTGTCTACAATTACTTTCGCAACAATAACCGCGTTTTGTATGATACTGTTCTGTAAAAACTTTAAAACCCTTTGGAGACATATAATAATCTCCTTCTTCTATGGGGATAATCTTTTTCATATGTTACAAAGATAAAGGAAAATAAAAAATGCTTAAAGAGACTAACAATCATTTTTGACTTTAAAAAACGAGTGTCATGAAAATAAATTCAAGAAGAAAAAACAACGATTTAATTTAGTTAAAAACTACTTTTTTATTGTAGACTTGACCATTTTCTAAGATGATATTGACAAGGTAACTACTCGAATTCAAATTTAATATTTTCTTTTTAAAACTTAATGAATTGATATTTGAGAAAGTTTGAACTAATCGCCCTTGAGTGTCATAGATAATAACCTTATTTATCAGAATGGTTTCAGATTCAACTTTGAGATTATTATGATAAGCAAGGACATCGATTTGGGTCTTCGTATCGTAATCTTTTGTATTCAAGGTAGTATTAGTATACCTTAACACAAAACGATCATCGAAGGATCCACTTTCTGAATTAAAATTATAAGGTGTTAGCTTTAGGTTATGAATAATATCTAAATAAGTATCTTGTAGATAGATATTTTGATTTCCTTGTTCAAAAACTCCATCTAACGTATTAATAGCAATGGTATAATTCCCGTTTTCAGGGAAATTAGCACCTAGTGTGACGTAATCTGAAATATTAAATGGTAAAGATTTACCTTGAATTGACATTTTTTCAGAGTTGCTTAAAGAATAAAAACTAAACGCGGATCCTGCCATTTCGTAAGCGTCATACAAACGATCATTACTATCTGTTGCTCCTTCGACATACCCTATTAATATGGAAAGAGCTAAATTATCAGAATTGATGAGGTCTAGCCATATTCTTTGTTTTTCTAGGATATCATCAGTTTCAAAATTTGGTCCATAAAAATTGGAGTTGTCATATGTAGACTTACGCATTGTGTTACTAAATGTCACAACACCACTTTGAGGAGCAGTCTCTAACATAAGCACAAAGAATGCTTGTCCTGACGCAATGAATAAATCATCTGTTCCAGGTGGATTTGAACCTGTATTATTATGTTCGATGTAGTTGTTTTCATCATAATTATAAGTAAAATCATCATAAAATGGGTCATCATTGTCTACGCTCGGTGATGAATTATAGTTCCACAAGTAAATAGTGCCATCAATACTTGTATTATCATTTGTGAATTTATTTGCGGATATTGACGAGGGATATGGATTTCCAATTAAATTCCAATTATCATCTGTGGCTAAAACCTCGACACCGTTTATAGGATTTATATAACCCTCGCCATTATACAAACCTCTTTGGATAGGTGCTTCTATAATACCATTATTTGCTACACCTTGAAAAATTGCTGTATTAGCTGGTGATACAGTAGAAAGTCCTCTTACAATGTAGCCTTTGCCAATATTCATAGTCCCCGACGCTGCTTGCCAATTTCCATAGGCATCTCCAATTGTTGGAATCCATTCATATATTGGTTCAGATGTGGCGTTAGATGAAATTTCTTCAACATTGAAGGCGTCAACAGATGAAGACCAATAGACATAGTCCAAGTTGTCAACATTTTCAACTTTTCTTTCCATTGTAATAGTTCCTTCATTTTCATTGCTAGCTACATCTGTCACTTGTACTAAACTGGCATCATCTTTAACTATTAGTTCACCTCCAGAATCAATTTTAATCTGGTCAACTACCGTTAGAGTTTTACCCTCTGTAATTTCTAAATTGCCTGAGGATGTAATGGTAACACTTTTTGCAAATCCTGTTCTAACAGCAGTATCTGGAAGCTCAACGTTATTGTGAATAATGACACATGAGT